>Ga0247727_10012738_pt1 | contig 14360 bp, 14 predicted proteins | sample WisWelCaveWW1625_FD_202498 | JGI IMG/M metagenome (GOLD analysis project Ga0247727, IMG submission 202498) | Biofilm microbial communities from Wishing Well Cave, Virginia, United States - WW16-25 | ecosystem: Environmental > Aquatic > Deep subsurface > Groundwater > Cave microbial mat | place... | reverse complement strand
CCCCTTCCTCAATTACCGTCCGGCTTAAGCCAACGGACTCCCGGCCTTAGTCAACTGCCCCCCAAACTCCAATTCCGCTACCACTTGCTTCCGCGTCAAATCCTCCATCGTCTCCCGCTGCCTGGCGAGATAATCCCTGCCCTCATAAACAATCACTTCCGCCGGACGGAATCGTGAATTGTAATTGGATGCCATTTCGAATCCGTAGGCTCCTGCATTCCGGAATGCCAGGACGTCTCCCTCCTTTACCTCCGGCATCCGGCGGTCCCATCCAAATGTATCGGTCTCGCAAATATTGCCGACGACTGTATATATTCTTTCCGTGCCTTCCGGATTGGAAAGATTGAGAATTTCGTGATGAGCGTTGTAGAACATCGGCCGGATCAGGTGATTGAATCCGCTGTTCAATCCGAGGAAAACCGTAGCGGTTGTCTGCTTCACGACATTCACAGTGGAAAGGAAAATTCCCGCTTCGCTGACTAAGTATTTGCCTGGTTCAAACCACAATTCGATGTCTTTGCCGTATTCCTTGCAAAATGAATTGAATCTATTCCCCAATTTCGAACCCAACTGCTCCACATCGGTTTCGTAATCCCCGTCTTTGTAGGCGACTTTGAATCCGCTTCCGAGGTTGATGAATTCCAGATCCGGAAAAGACGGGGTGACCTCAAACAGGATTTCGCAACCGCGAAGGAACACCTCCACATCGAGGATGTCTGATCCCGTGTGCATATGAAGACCTTTTACCCTGATCCCGGTGGATTTTACCACCCTTTCGACATGCCGCATCTGGTGAAGGCTGATTCCGAATTTGGAATCAATGTGGCCAACTGAAATCTGGTAGTTCCCGCCGGCCATGATGTGGGGATTCACACGAATGCAAACCGGCACCTTGTTTCCGTATGCATTTCCGAATTGCTCCAGAATAGATATGTTATCAATATTGATATCAGTTCCCATCGCTACAGCCTGCTTCACTTCTTCGAAGGAAACGCAATTGGGAGTATAAATGATGTCTTCCGGCTGAAACCCTGCCTCCAATCCGAGTTTTACTTCGTTGATGGAAACGGTATCCAATCCGCAGCCGAGGCTTTTGATGTAACGGAGGATGTTGATGTTGGTCAGAGCCTTGCAGGCATACTTGACTTTCATTCGTGTGGATGCAAATGCAGATGTCAGCCGGGAATATTGCGAGCCGATTTTCGCCAGGTCATAGACATAAACGGGCGTACCATGCTTTCCGGCGATTTCACGCAATTGTTCAAATCCGATGCCGTAATCGTTCATTCTCAGTTCATTATAGTGAAAAATGGAGGCCAAAGATAGGAAAAAAACGGACGAATATCCGCTCAGAATAACAAATTCAGGAATCGTCTATTCATTGTCCTGAGAATTAATTTCCTGCTGCACACGATTTTCACCGAGAGTGAACCCATATCTATCCGCAAAATTTTTCTGGGCATCCTGGAAAATCTTGTCCACCTGGGCTTCTTCATAAGCAACCCTTGCAATGATGTCTTCCATCTGACTCATCCGCTCTTCATTCACCGGCCCCAAAAAAAGCAAATGGAGCATTTCCTCATAATCTACTACGACAGTATGCATGTAAAATTGGAATAAGGAAATAGCAGCCAAACGCATGCTGTCATTTCGTTCATAGCTTCCCATTTCATCCAGCGAATCAAGATTGGCCTTAATCACTTCGACCGCTTCGCTGTGAATTGCCCTGACCGTATCCTCCGGATGTACAGCGATTGCCTGGTTGAATTTGAGAAGAATGAGACCAATCCGGTTTTGCGCCTCTACAATCCGGTCATTGTAGGCAATTGCATTTGCATCGCTCCCCTGCGCGTGGATCCGGGTAGCAAAAGGCAAGATGGAAACGAATGTGAAAATCAGAATTCTGGCTAACATCAATAAAGCTATCTTTCGATTTCTTAAATTTAACACATTCGGAACGAATGCAATCAAGCTTTTACACCGGGTTAAAGCAAATACCAGGCCGCATTTGCCGCATTGTTTCCCTGGTGGCTTTGGTTTTCAGCTTGCTTTTTTTCATTGGCTGCGGGGGTAAGCCCAAGCAGGAAAATGCCGCAGCCCCGGCGAAGCCAGCATCCCCCCCTCCGCAGGAACCCGGTTGCCACGGTCCGGATTCATCATTCACTTTTGTCCTCAATAAAGTGGAGGTCGAAATCAAATCGCCCGCCAAACCCTTAGGCAGAGTCATGCTGATCCTGCCCGGATGGAATTTCCCGCGTACAGACTGGTGCGAAAAATCCCGCTTGTGTGACAGCGCGCTTGCAGCAGGATACCATCTTGTTTTGCCGGAAATGGGAAAGAGCATTTATGCATCGGAAGTCTATCCGGAAACACGAAAAGATTGGTTGAAATACAAGACAGGAACCTGGCTAAGAGACACTCTGATTCCCATTCTCCAAAAGGAATACTGCCTTCTGATTCCCGGCGGGAAAAATCACGTCGCCGGTCTTTCTACCGGCGGAAGGGGAGCCGTCCTCACCGCGCTTTACCTTCCCGGATTGTTTTTGACTTGTTCCACACTATCAGGAGATTATGACCAAAGGCTGATGCAGGATGACAACCTGATGTCAGGCTGGTACGGACCATTCGACAAGTTTCCGGACAGATGGGGCGGAAGCGACAACATAGCCGTGAATGCAAACAAATTGAAAACTCCTGTATTTATAGGCCACGGAAGGAAAGACAAAGTAATCGGAGAAGAACAGGGAGTCGTGTTTAACCAGATTCTGCTGGAAGACAATCCAAACCTCTTCCGGGAATTTCACCTGGATGAGGCCCAGGGTCATGATTACAAATTCTGGGATTCCAAGGTGCAAGCCGTGCTGAATTTCTGTGCAATGGCGGAGGCGAGGGCGAAGCAAAAAATTTGAAGCGTTTTGGCATATCATCAGGCAGGAATTTACATTCGGTTATCGTGAATTTTTTGAAGCCAGCCGGTGCTTTTTCTTGTCCCATAAGGATAATATTTCGTTAGTTAGGATGATACCTGAAAACAATACTGAACCGGGAATGGTGTCCCAAAATTTGATGGGCGACCATTCCGGTCGGTTTCAAATTTCATTACTGCCAAACTATCATCCCTGCGGATTTTCAGAGTAATTGCCATTGGTTTCAATTCATATCATGAAAAATTTGTTCTTTATGATCGCCGCTATCCTTTTCTGCGGCAGCGGTCCCGGCGAACCGGAAACTCCTTATGAGAAAAGCGGGCGAACAGCAACTGCAACATGGGAAGAGGCAATTGCATATTACGAGGCGCTTGCCGGAAATTCCGCTAAAATCAAAGTTTTGGAGGCAGGCATGACCGACATCGGAAAGCCTTTGCACCTCGTATTGATCTCAGGCGACGGAACATTCGATGCAGGGACGGCAAAGAGAAAAGACAAGCGTGTGATCCTGATCAACAACGGAATTCACCCCGGTGAACCGGATGGAATTGATGCAAGCATGATGCTTGCGCGTGACCTCATTTCGAGTTCCAACTATGAGCAACTGCTGGAGAATACCGTCATCCTGATCATTCCGGTGTACAATGTTGACGGATGCCTGAACCGGGGATGTTGCAGCCGCGCGAATCAAAACGGTCCGGTAGAGTACGGTTTCCGTGGAAATGCGAAAAATCTCGATTTGAACCGGGATTTCATCAAGATGGATTCCAAAAACGCCGAATCCTTTGAGAAAATTTTCCGGGAGTGGGATCCCGATGTGTTTGTGGATACGCATACTTCCGACGGCGCTGATTATCCGTACATCATGACAATATTGCCAACACAGAAAGACAAACTCCATCCCGAAGTTTCTGCCTACATGACACGGCTTATGCTTCCTGAATTGTACAAGAGGATGTTGGATGCCGGATTCGAGATGTGTCCATATGTGAATACGGTCGCTGAGATTCCGGATAGCGGAATCGCAGATTTTTTTGATTCGCCCAGATTCTCTACCGGTTACGCCGCATTGTTCCATACCATCGGCATCACGACGGAATCACATATGTTGAAAACGTTTGAGCAAAGGGTGGAAGCCACATATATGCTTTTGATGTCTATAATCAAGACGGTTCACCGTGACCGTGTGGCAATCCGGCGTGCGAGGGAAACCGCAAAAATCGAAACCGCAACTCAAAGTGTTTTTCCGACGAGGTGGAAATTGCAGGAAGGACGCAGTGAGATGATGTTATTCAAAGGATATGAGGCAGAATGGATCACGAGCCTGGTAACAGGATTGCCGGTGCTTCGATACAATCAATCCCGGCCCTGGACGCGGGAAATTCCACATTTCAATGTATTCAATACCGATGCAAGCGTGGAAAAGCCATTTGCCTATATCATTCCGCAGGCATGGAAGGAGGTGGTGGAGAGAATGAAAGTCAACAAGGTGAAGATGAATCCGCTGCTCGAAGACACAAAACTGGATTGCGAATTTTATTTCATTGACAGTTATCAGACACGGACATATCCGTATGAAGGTCATTATGAACATTACCAGGTGAAGCTGAAAAAGGAAAACCGCGAGGTGCAGTTTTACAAAGGAGATATTGTCGTGATTACAAACCAGGAATCAAACCGATACATCGTGGAAACGCTTGAACCCGAATCGCACGACTCCTGGTTTGCATGGGGATTTTTTGACGCCACATTGATGCGCAAGGAATATTTTTCTGATTATGTGTTTGATGCCGAAGCGGAAAAGATCCTGGCGGAAGATGCGGCGCTGAAAGCGAAGCTGGATGAAATGCGTGCAACGGATTCAGCATTTGCAGGTAACGCATGGATGCAGCTCGATTTTGTTTACCGGAATACCGGTCACTACGAAAACTCCCACAACCGGTATCCGGTTGCGAGGTTGATAAATCAGCAGAAACTGCCGATCGGAAAACCATAAATTTTTAGGGAACCTCTAAAAACTGCGAATTTCTTCGTTGGGCTCCAAGTGAAAATGCTCATTATACCTCAGTAAACTCCGCTTTTCAATGCACGCCCGCCTCGAAATCTGTGTTTTTAGAGGTTCCCTTTAATATACAGGCCCGTTTCAGGCAATGGGAGCTCAAATATTCAGCTTTAACAATCTCAGAGCGGCGTTTTTGAGGCTGATCAACCGGTACATGTATTCAACAAAAAAGAAACAGGCCATAGCGCCGCAAATGTGCCAGAGCCAATGGGTGCCCATGTGCATAACGGCAGGAAGGTGGGAATCGGCTTCACGGAAGTACAAGGCACCAAAAAAGAATGCGATGGCAATGACTATGAAACGAACATAACGAAAACTGGTTTTGAACAACACCGCAATAAGCGGAATGATTATCATAACGGCCAGATTCGCATAGGAAAGGTTGGTAGCCATTTGAATGCTGATATCAAGGTTGGGGATGATCAGGCGGTCGGCGCCTGCGAATACCGGAAAAATCAGAAGCAGGTAAGACCAGTGCGGGACAATCCGGTTCCAAAGGAATATGGTAGCCGCGATCATCAGCACGAAAATCGGGATCACATCCATGTAAAGAAAAATCCCGGAATGGCGGAAGGCATGGTAGAGGGCGCCACCAATTCCGCCAAAGAAAAGAACCACCATCGCAGAAACGATCAGGAAATAATTCCGGTATTTCCCTTTGAGCCGGATGAGCCAGAAAACCGAGATGACAATAAACAGCAAAGCGGAAGAAGCATTCCAGGGTTCTACAAACACCCTTTGCAGATTGGTTTCAAAATACATGGGACCGCCATCAGGCAATGTGCTGTTTGCCAGGTCCTTAGCTGCGGATGCGATGAAGTTGTACATCTTGGGATGAAGGGATAACAAAAGGAATGCAATATAGTTATTGCCCTTCTTGTTTCGGAAAAGAAAGGAAATTCAACGAGCCTGAGTTTGCTTTTTGCCGGATCTACTGAAATCCAAGTCTCGCAATCACGTATTTTTTTGATTGGGAATTATGATACATGATCACAGCTTCAGAATTGCTGATCTGCTGGGAAAACCCCGGATAAAATGCGAGTTGTGCAACGCCTTTGTCAAGCAGCAGATCCGGCTCTTCAACCTCCCCATTCATATTGATCCGACTGATATATACAGAACGGGGTGATTTCCGGAGTTTGGTTTCATAAATCAAATGGATGGCTGAACTGCTGATGACATCAGTATAGGAAAGGTTGATCCGGTTTTCTGAGGATTGTCGCTTGGGGATGACAGCCCCCCATTCAAGTTCACCCTGGTTGGAGATGGAAGTAACAATGATCTCATCGAAATGGTGAATTTGTTCATTGATCCAATACCCGTAAATGTCCATGTATGAATTGAAGGTGACATAATATTTTTCTGCCAAAAGCAGAACGCCTCCGTCTGATCGCAGGACAATGTTATCAAGGAAAAAAGATTTCAGCTCCTGACCACGGTCAATCTGTTTTTCAGAAAGAAACTTGGACAACAATTCATCGCTGAATCGCTGGTGTGTGACAGAGTTGGCCTCCCCGGTATTGCTGATTTGCTGGTACACGGTACCGATGATCTGGGAAGATTTCTTTTCAGAATAGAATCCGGCGACGTAAAGGTTTTCATTGCGGTCAATTCTCAAGGTCAGATCGGTGATGGTAATGTCTCCCATTTCAATTGACAATTCGGTGCTGTTGCCGCTTTTGATGTCCTTGCGGATCAGGAGAAATTCAAATTCATCCGGTTCGCTTATGGCAGAAATTTTGTAGCGTTTGCCCAGAACATAAACATTTCCTTTGTTGCTGACCTGGATGGTGCGGACATTGAATTTCTCATCCGGATAGGGTATGATCAATTCACCCTGAAGCGGATTCGTTTCCGATGCGTCGAATACGGTGTATAGAATTTTCTCATCCTTTTCAGAATTGTTCAGGTTTTTGTAACAGAGCAGTTTCTTGTGGTCATGGGAATGGACATATTTCATCTCCACGCGGTGTTCCTTTTCATTGGAAAGTGTGGAAAGTTCCTGAATTTCCCTGATCCGGTTGCCTGACATATCATACTGGGAATAATATGTTCGGATGATGCTTTCTCTGGGGAAATATTCAGAGACGAATATGTAAATGCTGTAGCCGAGGACCGCGACAAAATCAATGTGATTTCTTCCATTTTGAGTAAATACCTGTTTTGACCAGGTTTTATTCAGATCTGAGTCGTACCTCGTAATTCCCTTGTAACGGCTTGATTTCCGGGACATATTTCCGATGGTGATCAGGCTTTGATCTGCAATGGAATATTCAAAGAAATCGGGGAGAGGCACCCTGCGGCTCAATTCCAGACTGGCAATTTCCGTCTGGGCCACAAGAGCGGAACAGCCCAGCAATCCGAGTAGGAAAAAGATATGAAGCATGCCCTATCCGGAATTCTGATCCGGCCTTTTCTTTTTCAATTCCTTCACCACCCGGGTCAACCGGAAAAATCCATAAGCAAGAATCAAACCGGCAAAAATCAGTCGTGTCGTTTGGCTGTATCCTTCGAAAAAATCAGGAGGTCTGACAATGATCATCACTGACATGAAAATGAAGAAGATGCTCATGCCGAGACCGAGAAATATGAGAAATTTTGGCATCGTGGAATTATCCCTGTGAAGTTACGCTTCCGGCCGCAATTGCCGGAGTTCGCTAAAGTCGGAACGGAATCAGAGCCGTCGATGAAACCGGATTCCCTTTCCGGCGGGCCGGCCTGAATTTCAATTTCGGCAGGTGCTTTTCGCATTCTGCGGCAAATCCGGCATGGTTTGTTTCTTCCAGCTTGTGCAGCATAGTATTGCCGTTCTCATCTACCCAAATCCGGAAAAGCGCCTTTCCACCAATGAAACGAACATCGGCGGCTGCTTGAAATTGAATCGAAGCAGATATTTCTTCCAGGTTAACCGGAATCGCATCATGGTCGGTACTCAAAATGAGTGGAACCTGCCGGTCTTTGGAAAAGACACAGGCATTCACCGCGGAATTGGCATTCATCTTTTCGCCATTCACCATTCCCGCATTGTTACCCGATTCCATCGCTTTCATCACGGCCTCAGCATTGCCGATTTCGTTGATCGCAAGCAATATCATCAGGAAGGCAAATAGCCCACCAACAGCATAGACAAATGATTTTAATAATATACCAGGCGCTTCTTTCCGGATCGGATAAGCGCCGTAGGCTTTGTTCCGGTATTCGAATACCTGGTTTGTTAAACTTACCCTGACTTTCACACTGGATTGCCGCCTTTTGTAAAACGGAAATCAATTCAAGAATGTTTCTTTTGATTCCTTTCATCTGCCGGAAAGATGAAAATGAAATGGCATGGTAATCCACAGACTAACAGGCTCCTTGCCATTCAGGGCCGGTACGAACCTGATTCCGGAAATATGCGTCTCAATAGCATTTGTGAGCAGTTTGTGGGTGCTGTTCACGACAATGTGTTCCATATAGTTGCCTTCCTTCCCTACAAGAATGGTGATCGTGACCTTGCCCTCCAGGCCCATTTCTTTTGCTGCCCGCGGATAGCCGATGAGATCACGAATTTCATCAAGGTTTACCGGAGCCGGACCACGGGTATGGTCCACCCAATCTTCAGGCTTAGGCTTTTTGTCCGGTTCCGGAAGCGTGATGACACGCTGATTGGGGGAAGCCGTATCAATTTCTTTCCAGGAGTACCCTCCCGTATCTCCGGAATGGTCGTGTTTTCCGGCCTGGGCAGAATCCAGATCAGAATTGGCATGGAGGATAGCAGTATCCGGCTCGAGATCGGATGGTTCCGGGACGCGGAAATCAACCGTTGGAGCTACAGGCGGCTGAGCTTTCGGAGCCGCAGACGGAACGATCACTTTTTCTTCTTCGATAAATGCAGGCGGAATGATTTCTTCCGTTACAAGGTTTTCCTTGTTTTCTGACAAGAAATCTTCTCCTGACGGATCGAGAAGGTAAACCAATTTGGGCGCGGTCATTCCAAGAAGGAACAATGCGGTAACCACCAGGAATGCATTTCTCATTGTCTTTCCCGCACTCCGGCGGATGTCGTAAGCGCCGTAATCGCGATCGCGGTTTGCAAATACGATCTCAGTAAGATCAGCGGCAATGACGATAGGGTTTTTCATTGAAATCTGTTATTGGGTACTTTCCTTTCAGGTGCAGAAAGGGAAGAAAATCCACAAAACCACAGCTTCTTACCGCTGCAGCTTAAACACAAAGGGGATGTTGACCCATAGTTGGATCGGTTCCTTACCCTGGATAGCGGGAGTAAATTGCAGGTGGCTGATGTGTTGCTCCACTGCTTTCGTCAGAATGTTGTGAGCGCTCTTGATGACGAGATGTTTCTTGTATTTACCATCGCGGCCTACGAGAACGCGAAGGACAACCTGTCCTTCAATTTCAGCATCTTTGGCAGCTTTGGGATAGCCGATCAGTTTTTTGATCTCTTCCAGGTTGACAGGCACGGCCTGCTTTTCTGCGGCGATAAAAGCATATGGATCGGGATCATCCGGCGGCGGGGCCGTGATTTCGGCAAAGTCGCCGTCGTCGTCATCGAAGTCAAACTGATATCCTGCAGTATCGCCCTTTACATCTTCCAGTCCGACATTCGTTTCTTCGAGTTCTTCGATCTCGTGCATGGTTGCAGTATCAAGAACCTCATCATCGGTAGCAGGCTCAGGCACCTTGAATTCGATTTGCTCCAACTGCGGTGGTGGAATGTCAGGAGGTGGTGGTGGCTCTTCCTCGAGAGGAGGCGGTGGCGGGAGAAGCAGCAAATCCTCCATGCTCAGCCGCTTGGCTTTTTCTGCCAGATATTCATCCTCCGGCGGATTGATCATGTAGATAATTTTCGGGGCGGCAGTTCCCAGCAAGAAGAGACAAAGCGCGGCCAGAGCTGCACGGGACAGGAATTTTTTTCCGCTTTTCCGAAGATCGTAAGCGCCGTAATCCCGGTCTCTCCCTTCGAAGACGATTTCCGTCAGATCTGCCGTGACTACTTGCTTTTCAGCCATGATCAATTTCCGGGGTTTTGTAAGACAGGTGTAAATCTGCAGGATTTTCCATAAAAACCGGGAAAATAATACTTCTCATATCAATACAGACCCTGGTTGTTTAACAATACGCTATCCACCGGCGTCAATTGTGTCAAAGCATACTTTCTCGCAGCGGTGATGTGCATTTCATCCAGAATGTCCACAATATTCTTGTAACGAGAGGTTTTGTGCGGTTTGATGACAATGATCGGATCCCAGCAATTCTTGGTGATTTCCCCACCGCAGATGTAACCGTTGTATTTCAAAGCTTTGGTATAAATGTGATCATAAACCACTTTCCGGATGCCTTTGTCGCTGAAATCGGTCGTGATAATCTCGGGATTTGTGATTCCCACGTAGTAATGGACCTTGTCTTTGTGACCAAGAATGACAGTCAGAACTTTTTCTTCCTGAACCTTCTTAATGAATTCCTCAGGGTCAACATTTTCATCCTGCTTTGGCGGGACCACAACTTCCATCTGCTTGGGAGTCGCCATGGTTGTGGTCAGGATGAAGAATGTGAGAAGCAGAAATGCAACATCCACCATTGCCGTCATGTCAATGCGCGTGGACATTTTCTTGGGTTTCCCCCTGCCGCCTTTGCCTTCTTTCTGTTGCAGTTCAGCCATGACGAATTCTGTTATTTTCCCCCCTCTTTCGGCGCTTCTTTTTTGATTTTGGCCTTTCTCAGGTATTTCTCAGGTGCAATTACTTTGCCCGCTTCCAGGCTGGTAACAAGCTGGAATTTGTTAACGTTCCATTCCTGCAAAGACCAGATGACCTCCTGGATGGCATCATAGGGCGAATCCATGTCGCCTTTGATGGCAAACTGGAATTTCAGATTGTCATGATTCGCCATCCTTCCGTAATATATCCACTTCATCAATTCGTTTTCACGGGCATACGCCTGGTGCGGCATAAACGGGTAGGGGACACCTGCAAGTCCGCCGCTTTCTTCAAATTTCTTCCTTTGCTCAAGAGGCAGATTTAGCCAATATTCCAATTGGGAAATGGGTATTCCGAAATTGGATTGCAACTGGAAGTACGCTTTTCCGCTTTCAGTAAGATCGAGGCCGTAATCTTCGATGATGTAATCAATTACTTTTTCCCGCGTATTCTGGTCGCCGAATCCAACAAATACTTTTCCATGAGCGTCAACGGAAATGATCATGATGTCCAGTTCCGACACTGCGAGTTCGGAAATGGCGGAAGGGGTATCTACCTGAATAGATTCTTCCGGGCGGAATTTGGTGGTCAGGATGAAGAAAGTCAGAAGCAGGAAGGCAACGTCCACCATCGCTGTCATATCTATCAGCGGTGTGTGTCGCTTTGGTTTTACCTTGGCCATTTCCTGTATTTCAATTGGTGATCTTTTGCCTGAATATCAGATCAGATTGCTTTTTCCTCAGGATGCTCGATGTCATAGGTCTGGATGATGCTGTAGCCCGCTTCATCAATGCCGTAGGTCATCTTGTCAATGCGACCGGTGAAGTAGTTGTAGGCAATCAACGACAGCATGGAATTGAGGATACCAATGGCAGTATTCATCAGGGCTTCAGATATACCTGTCGCAAGTTCAGATGCATCCGGCGCGCCTGCGGCAGACAAGGCAGCAAATGCCCGGATCATACCAATTACGGTCCCAAACAAGCCTGTGAGTACCCCGATCGCGACAAAAGTTGCCAGAATCGGCAAATTGCGCTCCAGCATGGGAAGCTCAAGGTTGGTAGCTTCTTCAATTTCAGCCTGAATGGCAAGTTTTTTCTGGTCTTTGCTGACACCGCGTTCTGCTTCGACTTCCTTGTATTTTTTGAGGCCCGAACGGATCACATTGGCTACCGATCCGCGTTGCTCATCGCAATTTGCCACCGCGCCGGCAATGTCACGTGAACCCAAAGCCAGGCGGACTTTCTTCACAAATACATCAATCGAACCTTTGCCGTTGGCGCGGGATAGGGTGATGAATCTTTCTATTGAGAAAATGAATATACAAAGCAAGATGGTCATACCTATGGGGATTACGAATCCGCCTTTGTACGCAACCCCAAAATAACCCCGGATGAGCTGCCCTTTTTTCGGCGGGACCGGATCGTGATCTGTCCAGTGTTCCGGCTCCTGCTGGGGATACACAGGCTCTTCCTGTTTCAGTTCCGGTTTTTCTTTTTCGAATCCGGGGCGGGACTCCGTGAATTTGGGAGATTCTTTTGAAAAGACAGGTTTGGGTTCGGTTTTTGTGGAATCCCAGGTTTTGATCTTCTCCTTGTTTTCATTCAGCCATTCTGCCTTTTCCGTTTCGTACTCGATGGAATCTCTGCGGAACTGATCAAGTTTCCTTTCGTACGCATTGATATTCTTTTGATTTTTCTTATTCCATTCCCGGTATTCGGTTTTCCATGCCGTGATATCCGTGTCAAACTGAACTTTCAGTTTTTGCCACTCCTCAATCACAGCCTTGTTTTCAGCTTCCCATTCTTCTTTGGCTTCCTGCCAGTCTTCCAGCTTTTCCTTTTGCTCCATGCCACCCTGGAAGTTCTCGGGCGCGCCAAAGACGTTGTAAAAGACGATATAGGATAGGATCAGGGCGACACCGATCACAATCACCGGCAAATAGCTGGCGATGGGATTGGCTTTCCTGATCTCTACGTCGCCGCTGTTCAAGCCGCCTGTTGAATTGAATTCTGAACTCATTTTCTCAATTGATTGGTACCTGTTGAAAAGGGGTTTCGGGGTCTATAAGTCCCAAAAAAGAAGGCGTAAAATAAGCAGACCTCCTTTTGAAACGCAAAGTTTTTTTTAGAAAACAAGGCCACAGCAAGCGTTTCTGGCATTCTATCCCCAATAACGACCGGTAAGGCAAAAAATTAACATAAAATTCGGCTCCTGGTTACACGGCAATTGGAAGAATTTGCTCCATTTTTGCCAAAACCAGGGGATACAAGATCATACCGGCGTCGTTTTCCGGGCAAAGGCTTCTGCAGGCGGAAGGGTTTGCAATTCCCGGATCCAGGACTTGCCCGGCTGTATCTTAATATGACATCTGCGTTATCAAATGAATGACACCGGAAAGGCAAATGAGAAGGAAATCATAATTCAAAAAAAATGAATACGAAAAAAATTCTGAACATCGCCGCATTTGCTTTCGTAGTAGCCGGTGTCTTATTCAAAGCCAATCATTGGAACGGTGCAGGAATTTCAATTACATTGTCTGGCGTCATCATGCTGCTTACTCTCTTTCTTTACGGATTGAAAGACAACAAGGAAGCCGGATTAAGCAATGGATTAAACTACTTTTTGACCGGCACCTTTGCTTTTTACATTGTAGGTATCATTTTTAAGCTTCAGCATTGGCCGGGAGCAGGAGCATTTGTGATCGTAGCTTATGGGTTAGCTTTTATCTTTCCGATTTTTCTGATACTTCGGAAAGAAACTTTCAAAGTGTCAGGCCAATTCATCATTACTTTTTTTACATACTTTATCCTCCTGATTTCGCTTTTCCCGAACAATCCCGTTCATCAATACTTCAAGGGAGGGGCCATCATGAATTCAGAAGCGCCCTTGCACAGCTCATATTCTACTGTGCAGCCATAAACTCAAATCATGTTGAGCCAGCCGATTTCCCCGGAAGTGAGGGGGCGGCAGGTGCCACGAGGCAGCCTTTTCTTGGTTAGTGGTCCCAGGGAAACCCGGTCCAGTTTCTTCACTGAATAACCAAGACTCTCGAAAATCCGCCTGACGATGCGGTTCTTGCCACTGTGAATTTCAAGCATAATTTCATCTCCGGCCGGAGACAGGATTTCAACACGGTCTGCAATTGCCGCCCCATCCTCGAGTTCAACCCCGGTCTGAAGTTTTTCAAAATGTTCTGCGGAAATCGGACGATCCAGGCGGATTTCATACACTTTGCTGACACGGTTGGAAGGATGGCTCAGCTTTTCGGCAAGGCGGCCGTCGTTGGTGAAGAGGAGCAGCCCGGTGGTATTTCGGTCCAGTCTTCCGACCGGAAAAACACGGACTTTGGTGTACTTCGAAATGATGCTCATGACCGTTTGTCGTCCTGCTTCATCACTGAGGGTGGTGATGTGATCTTTGGGTTTGTTCATCAGGAAATAGACAAAGAGGTTGGGAGAAATATTTTTTCCATCCACCACCACAAGGTCTTTGCCCGGAATCACTTTCACTCCAAGTTCTTTCACGACTATTCCATTGACTTTCACGCGGCCTGCCTGAATAATTTCATCGGCATTCCGGCGGGAACTGACTCCAGCCGAAGCGATGAACCGGTTGAGCCTGACAGGTTCCTCCGGACGCGATGCCGGCCTTGAATCCGTTTCGGATTTTCGT
>Ga0247727_10012737_pt1 | contig 14360 bp, 11 predicted proteins | sample WisWelCaveWW1625_FD_202498 | JGI IMG/M metagenome (GOLD analysis project Ga0247727, IMG submission 202498) | Biofilm microbial communities from Wishing Well Cave, Virginia, United States - WW16-25 | ecosystem: Environmental > Aquatic > Deep subsurface > Groundwater > Cave microbial mat | place... | reverse complement strand
GGAAGGGCCCCGCGCGCGCGAGCGGGCTGGTCGCTGCTGGCCAAACCCGTGCGCGTGTCTCGCACTCCTCCCGTGCTGGCCCGGGACCGCGGGCAGGGAATGCTCGGGCATGAACCCGGCTCCCGGGAGTGCACGGCGCGGCCACGGTGGTTGCGACCGAACCCGACGCCCTCCCCGCGCCAGGCCATGGAGAGAGATCATGCGCCGCCCGCTGTCGCTTGCGTTGTGCCTGCTCGTGCTGGCCGCCCCGGGCACCTTCGCCCAGTCCAGCCCGCCGCTGCTGGCGCAGGACAACCTCGTCACGTTCGAACCCGGCCTGGTGAACTTCCTGAACGGGCTGCTCGGCCGGGAGATCGGGAAGCAGCCGCAGCTCGAGGCGACGCCCGATCTGGTCGAGTTCCTGCAGGGATTGCCCGACCTCGACGCTCAGATCTGGCCGTTCTGCCTGCCCCTGGGGTTCGTGTGTCCGTGCTTCGACCTCGATTTCGAGCCGGACATCACGGAGACCTTCATCAGCTTCACGATCGACAACCTGGTCATCTACCAGCAGCCGGACGGCTCCGCGTCGCCCGGCTACCACCTGTTCGTGCGGCTCACCGACTTCCAGATCGACGGAGTCCTCGAGAACGAGCTGGTGTTCCTGCCGCCGGAGCCCTGCCCGTTCACCGAGATCTCGTGGACCATCAGCAACTCGTTCGTCGAGCTGGACATCCCGATCCTCTACGTGCCCGGCACCGGCCTCGTGCTGCAGCCGATTCCGCCGGGCTATCCGGTCCTCGGCGCGTGGTCCTTCCACGTGAACTTCGGCAACCTCCAGGAGGCGGTCGAGGCGGTCATCGTCGACGAGCTGCTCCTGCCGCTCATCGGGTTCGAGTCGCAGGACATCGAGAGCGCGCTGAACAAGCTGATTCCGGAGCAGATTCAGAAGGCCTTCGAGGGCCTGGTGAACATCCAGCTCAACTTCGAGAACCCGCTGCTGGCCGCGGCGGAGCAGCTCATCCTGGCGGTCAACGATCCGGTGACCGGGATTCCGGGCACGACGCTCGAGGCCACGTCGGAGTTCGTGACCTACGACCCGGACGGCGCCACCAGGCTCCTCTTCGGCGTGCTCGGCCAGGCCATTGGCATCCCGAGCGGCGGGTGCCCGGCCGCGTCGCTGCCGACGCCGGGATCCATCGCGATGCTGTCGCCGTGGACCCTGCCGACGACGGCGCACGTTTCCGCGCAGATTCCCCTGCGCACCATCGAGTGGGTGGGTGACCGCGCCTTCGATGCCGGGCTGGCCTGCCTTGTGGGCGAGTTCGACTTCTCCAACTACGTCCCGGGATCCACGCTCAGCGCGAGCTTCACGCCGACGGACTTCGCGCTGACCACTCCTTCGGCCGGTCCGGGGGCGTGGCTGCCGCTCGGAGATGCCGAGCTCGGCCTGCACGTGACGGGCTTGCTGACGGCGCAGCTCCAGATCGGCTCGCTCACGCTGCTGCCGCCGGTCGAGACGGCCGTGGTCATCGACGTTCCGGTGCTCTTCATCCAGTCGGACGCCGGGGAGACGTTCCAGTTGCAGGCGGACGTGGACGCGGCGCAGATCGCGCTCCCGGACCTGCCGTTCACCGACCCCGTCGTGTGGCAGGCCGCCGACCAGCTTGTGCAGTTCTTCAAGGATTCCTGGCTCGAGCCGCTGCTGCGTCCGGTCAGCAACACCCCGGCGCTGTCGTTCAACCGGCTCGACCTCGACCTCGGCGCCTGGTTCGGTCCTGACGACCCGGCCTATCCGGGCGTCGGCGACGAGCTCGACCTGAACTTCGGCACGTACTTCGCCGCGCTGCAGGCGAAGTTCATCAACGGGGACCAGCAGCTCCGGCTGGAGTTCGACCTGACGCCCGTGCAGGACGAGCCGGACCCCGAGACGGCGCTGGGTTTCGTGCAGTCCGCGGTGCCCGGCCTGCCTGACGAGACCTACCTCGCCGTGACCCAGTCGACGAGCAACCCGACCGCGAAGTTCCTGCGCTTCGGCACGCCGCTGCTCGAGAACGCCTATCGGCCCGGTCCGGGGGGATACGTCCGCTACTACGTGCTGTCGTACTCCGCGACCGGGAGCCTGAGGCACGCGATCCAGCAGGGGCAGCTTCCTGCGGGCCCGATCACGGTCGTTCCCCGCGAGTTCGCCACCGGGAAGTTCCCGTACGTCGTCTACACCCGCGGCCTGACGCGGCGGGAGGTGGGCAAGGAGGAAATGACCTGCCTCGACTCGCTGCACCTGTTCCGCGACCACGACGAGCAGTTCCTGGTGCGGCGGCACGAGGTCGTGGTGCAGCGCCTGTCCAAGTACGGCGCCGGCCAGGACGCGTGGGCGCTGGCCGACTGCGACGAGGGGCCGCTGACCGTGGAGGGCGAGGGAGACATCGTCACGACCCAGCCCGGCGTCGGCACGGTCGGCGGGCGCCACTGAGCGTCCGCCCGCGATGTCGCGTCCGTTCAATCGCGCCGGCCGGCGCCGGGCGACACTGTGCGCATGAACAAGCTCCTGCTCACGGGCGTCGTCGCGGCCCTGCTCGCGACCGGTGTGTCGTCCCTGATCCCCGTCCGCGCCCCCGCCGCCGGCGATGCGCTGCCAGCCCTCGCCTGGCTGGCCGGCGAGTGGCGCGGCACGGTCGGCGAGGCCGAGGTCGTGTCGTGGCACAGCGACCCGGCCGGCGGGATGATCGTCATGGCCAGCAAGGAGGTGAAGGGCGGGCACGCCAGCCTCTTCGACTTCGGCGTGATCAGCGAGCGCGGCGACCAGGTCGGCTACGTGCCTTATCCCTACGGCAAGCCCAGCGTCGCGTTCCTGCTGACCGGCTTCGACCCGGCCGTCCGGCGCGCGGAGTTCGTCAACGAGGTGCACGACTTCCCCCAGCGCTTCGTGTTCGAGCTGACGGCCGAGGGCCGGCTGCGGATCACCCTGACGGGCGACCAGGACGGGCATGCCGCGCAGATGTCCTATGAGCTGGCGCGCGTCGCGGCCGGCGATCCGGCGCGCTGAGGGGGCGCGGTCGGGCCGGGGGGCGTGACGGCGTATCATGGCCGTCCCCCGATCCCCCCGCCCGGGCGCCCTCGCGCGCCGAGCCCGGAGCCCCCGATGTCCCGGCCTGTCCTCGCCGTTTCGTTCCTGGCATCCATCCTCGCGCTGAGCGCCGCCGTCGCCGCGCAGGGCCCGGCGCTGATCCGGCTCGACCTCCCGCCCGCCGGCCTGCGCCCGCTGCTGGCGGACCTGCCGCTGGACGTGGCGGCCGTCACGCCCGAGGGCGGCATCCAGCTCATCGCCGGCGCCGCCGACCTGCGCGCCCTCGACGCGCGCGGCGTGCGCTGGACGCTGCTGACGCCGGACCTGCCCGCCTTCTACGCCGCGCGCCTGCTGCAGGGCGCCGCGCTGGCGCAGCAGCCCGCCGCCTCGCTGGGCGCCGGCCTCTCGCCGACCTTCGGCCAGGGCGCGATGGGCGGCTACTACACCTTCGACCAGGTGGTCGCGGTGCTGGACCAGCTTCACGCGCAGTACCCGGCCATCGTCGGCGTCAAGCAGGCCATCGGCACCTCGATCCAGGGCCGCACGCTGTGGGCGGTCAAGGTCTCGGACAACGTCGGCGCCGACGAGGCCGAGCCGGAGACGCGCTTCGACGCCCTGCACCACGCGCGCGAGCCCGAGGGCATGCAGGCCGCGCTGTGGTTCCTGCTGTTCCTGGCCGAGAACTACGGCAGCGACCCGCTGGCCACGTACCTGGTGAACGCGCGCGAGACGTGGTTCGTGCCGGTGGTGAACCCGGACGGCTATGTCTACAACCAGTCCACCGACCCCGCGGGCGGCGGCCTGTGGCGCAAGAACCGCCGCGACAACGGCGACGGCAACTTCGGCGTGGACCCCAACCGCAACTACCCCTTCCAGTGGGGCTTCGACGACGAGGGCAGCAGCCCCTTCACCAGCTCCGAGACCTATCGCGGCAGCGGCCCGGCCAGCGAGCCCGAGATCTCCGCGATGCTGGCCTTCATGCTGGCCTGCGACTTCCGCACGTCGCTCTCGATCCACACCTACAGCGACCTGTGGCTGCTGCCCTACGGCTACGACTTCGTGGACCCCGACAACCTGGCGCAGTACCTCGAGGTGGGCGCCGAGTGCGTGCAGGACAACGGCTACGCGCTCGGCTCCGTGCCGGATCTGCTGTACCTGGCCAACGGCGGCACGATGGACACGGAGGAGGGGCAGCACGGCACGCTGGCGATGTCGCCGGAGATCGGCGGGGACGAGGACGGGTTCTGGCCGCCGACCGAGCGCATCGTGCCGCTGGCGGAGGAGAACCTGCGCGGGCTGCAGTCGATGGCGCTGGCGGCCGGCGCGTGGGTGCGGGTGCTGGACCTGGAGCTGGTGGACGAGGGCGACGGGGACGGGAGCTTCGAGGCGGGGGAGACGGTGGGGCTGGTGGTGTCGCTGCGCAACAGCGGGTTGGCGGCAACGGCGGGCGCGGTGACGGCTTCGATGACGGCCAGCGGCACCGGCGCGAGCGTGGTGGATGGGGCGCACGACTTCGGGGCGCTGGCTTCGTTCAGCAGCGCGGACAACGCGGGGGCGCCACTGCGGATTGCGCTGGTCGCGGGGGCGAACGGGACCATCGACTTCACGCTGGCCGTGACGTACGAGGGGTGGACGCAGGCCGTCGCGGGCTCGTTCGTCGCGGGCACCACGCGTACTCTGCTGGTGGATGACATCGAGACGATCTTCGGGTGGACGGCGGGCGCGCCGGGGGACACGGCCAGCACGGGGGTGTGGGTGCGCGGCAATCCGGTGGGGACGACGAACGGAAGCCAGGCGGCCGCGCCCGAGGACGACGCGACGGCTGAGCCGGGGACGCAGGCCTACGTCACGGGCAACGGCGGGGGATCGGCGGGGAACGACGACGTGGACAACGGGATCACCACGCTGCTCTCGCCGGTGATGGACCTGTCGGACATGGGGCCGGCGGTGGTGGGGTGGTCGCGGTGGTACATCGACCAGTCGGTGAATGACGATCCGTTCGAGGTGACCTTGAGCGGAGATGGCGGTGGGGCTTGGAGCACGCTGGAGTCCGTGCTCGACCAGGGGCCGGGGTGGAATGCGGTGACGCATGCGGTGCCGGGAGGGTTGCAGACAGGCGCCGTGCGGCTGCGGTTCGTCGCGAAGGACACGCCGAACAACTCGCTGGTCGAGGCGGGCGTGGACGACCTGGTCGTGAAGGTGTTCGACGCGCGGGCGCGCGCGCTGGTCTTCGGGGCGCCGAAGCTGGGCGGGACGCTCACCTTCAACGTGGCGGCGGAGGCGGGCAGCTCGGTGGCCTGGCTGCTGAGCGCGCTGCCGGGCAACCTGCAGATCCCGGGCATCCAGCAGCCGCTGCTGCTGGACCTGGGGACGCTGTTTCCGTTCCTGTCGGGCACGGTGCCGAGCGGGGGGCTGTTGGCGGTGCCGCTCGGGCTGCCGACGGACGGCGTGCTGGCGGGGGTGACGGTGTACTTCCAGGCGTACGTGAAGCTGGGAGCGGGGAAGCAGCTCACGAACCGGCAGGTGGTGACGCTGCAGCCGTAGGCGGCGGCCTTGCGTTCGCCGCGCTGGTCGTCACACGCCGAACTGCACGAGATGGAGGTAGCGTCGGAAGGTGTGGAAACGTGATGCGGGCGGCGTAGCTTTCCGGGTTCTGTTCCACCAGTTCCCGAAGGAGCCACGCCACCCACATGACGCACGCGCAAGCTACCACGACCCCTGAGGTCGCCGAAGTGTCCTTCCGCACCCTCGAGACCTTCGCCCGCGGCCAGATCCAGTCCTGGCTGCAGGCCCTGCTCGAGGAGGAGGTCGACGAGCTGCTCGGACGCCGGCGCTACCAGCGTCGGGCGGCCGGCGAGCCCGCCCGTCCGGCCTACCGCAACGGCCACGGCAAGCCGCGCCGGCTGGCGCTGTCCAGCGGCACGCTCAGCGTGCGCCGTCCGCGGGTCCGCGGCCTGGAGCAGCGCTTCGAGAGCCGCATCCTGCCGCGCTTCCGGCGCCACAGCGACCAGGTCGGCGACCTCTTGCCCGAGCTGTACCTCCACGGCCTGGCCGAGCGGGACTTCGAGCTGGCGCTGCGGGGCCTGCTGGGCGCAGGTGCCCCGCTCTCGGCCTCTTCGATCGGCCGGCTCAAGGAGCGCTGGCAAGCGGAGTACAGCGCCTGGCGGCAGCGCCCGATCGAGGGCGAGCTGGTCTACCTGTGGGCCGACGGGATCTACGTCAAGGCCGGCCTGGAGAAGGAGAAGGCCGCGCTGCTGGTGGTCATCGGGGCCTTCGCCGACGGCACCAAGCAGGTGCTGGCGGTCGAGGCGGGCTGGCGCGAGTCGAAGGACAGCTGGCTGGGCGTGCTGCGCAGCCTGCGCGAGCGGGGCCTGACGCCGCCACGGCTGGTCGTGGCCGACGGGGCGCTGGGCCTGTGGGCGGCGCTGGCCGAGCTGGGCTGGACCTGCGCCGAACAGCGCTGCTGGAACCACAAGCTCATGAACGTCCTGGATGCCCTGCCGCGCAAGGAGCAGCCGGCGGCCAGGGAGTTGCTGCGGCGCATCCCGGCGGCCGACACGCGTGCCGAGGCGGAGCAGCGGCGCGACGCCTTCGTCAAGCGCTACCGCGACCGCCATCCCAAGGCCTGCGAGACGCTCACGCGCGACTGGGAGCGCATGGTCGCCTTCTACGGCTTCCCCAGGGAGCACTGGAAGCACCTGCGCACGAGCAACGTGATCGAGTCGCCCTTCCATGCCGTGCGCCTGCGCACCTCGGCTGCCAAGCGCTACAAGCGCGTCGACTGCGCCGAGGCGATCCTGTGGAAGCTGCTGCTCGTCGCCGAGAAGACCTTCCGCAAGCTGGATGCGACCCAACTCCTGCCCTCCGTCGCGGCAGGCGACAGCTACGTCGATGGCATCAAGTCCAAGAAGAACGCCCGGACCGCCGCCTGATCATGTTTCCACACCTGTTGACTCGACCTCGTTCCCACGCGTGATGGACCATTGGCGCGACATCGTTCCCGGGCTCTTCCTGCGCGCGGGGCTTGGAGCAGGGGTTTCCCATGATTGACCGGACACCGTTTCGGCTCTGGCTCCACGTCACGGGCCTGGTCGCGTTCATGACACTCGGCCTCACGGCCCAGATCGACGGCTCGGAGACCATCCCGCGCAGGGACGTCGACCTGACAAGCACCACACAAGGGACTGCGGGCACGACTCCGGGCACCTTCCAGCAGCCCGGATCGACGCTCGCGCAGGACGCTGGACCCGCCGCCTCCGCGGACGCAGCTGACTCCGCACCGGCGGACGATCCGGCGGATCCGCCGGCCGCGCTCGTGCTGGGGATCGAAGGATTTGCAACGGCGGTCGCCGAGTCGATCTCCCTGCTGACGAGCGGGATTCCTGTTCCTTGGCTCGTCGCCTCGGCCAGCCCGACCTCCGACGGTCGCGTGGAAGTCCTTGTCGTCCTGGCAGTCCAGCGCAGCCAGGCCACGGACGTGCAGCTTCTGGTGGCCTGCCTTGCGGCTGAAGTGGATTCTGCGGCCACGTGGCGGCAACTGGCGGGCGCAAGCCAACCAGCCGACTTGGGCAGGCCCGAACTCGCGGTACCCGAGTCCGGAGCCAGCCAGATCAGCCCGAACGACGCTCCTGCCCGAGACTGCCTGCCGGAAACCCCGCCAGTGCCGCCGCCAGCGGGGTGTGGCGGCGCAGCCACTCGCGCGGCGTCGTCCCGGCAAATTCGCGGAAGTCGCGGATGAGGTGCGCCTGGTCGGCGTAGCCGGCCCGCACGGCGAGCGCGACCCCCGGGGCGTCGGGCGCGGTGGCGGCCGCGACCAGCGCGCGCCGGAAGCGCAGCACCCGTCCGGCCAGCCGCGGCCCGAAGCCGACCTGCTCGGCGAACAGGCGCTGCAGCTGCCGCACGCCGAGGCCCGCGCCGCGGGCCAGCGAGTCCACGTCCGCGGCCTCGCCCGCCTCGAGCCGCCCGCCCGCGTGCAGCACGGCCGGGTGCGAGCGCAGCGGCTGCATGCGGGCCGCCAGCCAGCGGGCCAGCTCGGCAACGCGCACGGCCGCATCGGGCGCGAGGGCCACGCGCTCGAGCAATCCGTCCGCGTCGTCAGGCCACAGGGCCGCCAGGTCCAGTTCGGCGTCGCACAGCTCGCGCGCCGGCAGGCCGCGCAGCCACGGCACGGCGCCGCCGAGGCGGAAGCGCGCCGCCACCACGCCCTGCCTCCCGCGCGGCGCGACGACGAAGGGCGCGGAGGTCTGGCCGACGACGAAGGCCCGCGACTGCAGCACCGCGGGGCCGCCGGGCGGCCGACGCTCGAAGCGCTCGCCCCAGTGCAGCACCAGCTCGATGCAGCCGTCGGGCAGGATGGGCTCGAGCGCGACCTCGCCGGCGCCGGGCGCCGGGCTGGTCAGGGTCCACAGGCAGCGCACGTGGCGGCGCAGTGCGGGCGGCGGGAGGAACTCGCGGTAGTCCATGGCGTCGCGAGACAGCGTATCGCGGGGCAGCGCAGCCGGGTCCCGCGGTGCGGCGGGCTCGGCTAACGGCATCCCATGCGCCCGCTCCCCCCGCTATCATCCGCGCCCGTGCAAGCGTTCCTCGCCATCGCCCTCGCCGCGCTGCTGCCGGCCCCCGCCGCGCCCGCGCAGACGGCGCCCGCCTGGGGCCCCGCGCAGCGCAACAGGGTCGAGAAGCTGGCCGCCCGCTGGTGGAAGGCGCGCCCGGCCTCGTACTTCGAGGAGTGGGACCCGGCCGTGCGTGAGAAGCTCGAGGCCGAGGCGCGCGCGCTGGGGCCGCTGCCGGAGGGCGCACGCGAGGAGCTGCGCGACCTGCTCTGGGACGTGCTGCGCAAGCAATCGCCCAAGGCCGCCAAGGGCAAGATCGAGATCGACACGCCCTACGGCGAGGCCTGGGCCTACGTCTCCGGCAAGGGCAAGGGCGCGCCGCTGCTGCTGGGCCTGCACGGCGGCGGCGCGGACGCGGGCGACGCGTCGGAGGCCAAGGGCAACTGGGTGCTGGAGGACGCGCTCGGCATCTACCCGCAGGCCATCCGCCTCGTGTCCGACTCGTGGAACACCGTGCACGGCAAGCGCTTCCTGCTCACGCTCATCGAGCGCGCCAAGGTGCAGAACGAGATCGACCCCGACCGCGTGCTGTGCGCGGGCTTCAGCATGGGCGGCACGGGCTCGTGGTTCATGGCCGGAAGGCACGCCGACCTGCTGGCGGGCGCCGCGCCCTGCGCCGGCGTGCTGATGGCCAGCCCGAAGAGCCAGCTCGCACGCAAGGAAGAGGTGCAGGCGGTGCAGCACGGCCTGCTGCCCAACGTGCGCAACCTGGCCATGTACTCGTTCATCGGCCTCGACGACAACAACTGCATGCCCGGCACCTTCCTCTACGTGGCCGACCGCATGGCCGAGCTGCGCGAGCGCGACCACGGCGGCTACGTGAAGTTCCGCTTCAGCGCCTGGCCCGGCCTGGCCCACGAGTTCCCCAGGGGCGAGCCGGCCGGCGCGCTGGCCGCGCTGGAGAGCGAACGCCGCGACGCCCTGCCCGCCTGCGTGGTGTGGGAATCGGCCGCCGCGCCCTTCCCGCTGCCCGACGAGGAGGACCTGGTCGTGCGCCTGCCCAAGACCTGCTTCTACTGGCTCAAGTTCGCGCAGCCCGCCGACAACCAGCTCGTGCGCGCCACGCGCAAGGGCAACGCCATCGAGCTGGAGCTGCGTGGCACCCCGGCCGGCGCCAAGGGCCTGACGCTGCTGCTGGACGAGCGCCTCATCGACCCGGCGCAGGACGTCGTGGTGCGCTGGCGCGGCCAGGAGCTGTACCGCGGCCGCCCGCAGCCGGACGTGTGGACCGTGCTGGAGACGCTGGACGCGCGCCTCGACCGCACGCTGGCGTTCGACCGGCGCGTGGAGCTGTAGCCCGCGCGGCCGGTCCCACCGCCGGCCGCCGAACTTTGAAGCAATTGGTCCGAGCAAAGGGCTGAAAAAGCTGCTGGCAGCATTTTTTTCACGGTTCGTGGCGCGCGCCGGATGCGCTCCCAGGTCCCCGCCAGCCGCGCGCGGGTCCCGGCGTGCTACAGGTTTCCGGTCCCCTGCTCACCCCTGGAGCCGCGCCCCCGGTGACCGCCTCCTTCTGGCTGCACCGCCCGCTGCTGCTGGCGCGCGGCGCGCTGGCCGACCGCGACCGCCCGCCGCTGGCCGCCCTGGCGCGCGTCGCCGACGGCGAGGCCTTCGTGTGGGCCATGCTGCCGCACGCCGCGCGCACCTTCTCGGCCTGCATCACGCTGCTGCCCGGCGACGCGGCCTTGGCCTCGGCCGTGGCCTACCTCTACTGCCGCATGCTGGACACCTGCGAGGACCTCGAGCCCGACCGCGGCGCGCGCGAGGCGGCGCTGGCGGCCTTCGCCGCGCGCTTCGACGACGGCCCGCCGCGCCCGGCGCCCGCGCTGCGCGCGCCCGCCCCGCGCGACGCGCGCGACCGCGTCCACCTGCTGCTGCTCGAGCGCGCCGCGCTGGTGGACCGCGAGTACGCGCGCCTGCCGCCCGCGGTGCAGGCCGCCATCCGCGAGCTGGTGCGCGAGATGGCCGCCGGCATGCTGCGCGCCTCGGCGAACCTGGGCAGCCAGCGCGGCACGCTGGCCGACGACGCCCAGTTGCGCGACTACTGCCGCGCCGTGCTGGGCCAGCCGGTGGTCTTCGCCGCGCGCCTGGTGCGCCTGGGCCACGACGTCGTCGAGCCGCTGACGGGCGCGCAGCGCGAGCAGGCCCTGCGGGTGGGCGAGTTCGTGCAGCTCGCCAACGTGACGCGCGACATCGAGAAGGACCTCGCGCGCGGCGTGGCCTGGGAGCCCTCGCTGCACGGCGACCTGCTGCGCACCGACGCCGCCCGCGACCCCGGCCTGCGCGAGCGCGTGCGCGCCGCGCGCGAGCGGCTCATGCGCCGCGCCTTCGGGCACGCTCCGGCCTACGCCGGCCTGCTGGACGCGATGCACCTGCCGCGCGTCAGCCGCGCGCGCGCCTCGGCCGTGCTGATGCTGCTGTTCACCGAGCGCTACTGGCGCGAGTGCGCGCGCCGCTGCGGCGCCGCCGCCTGGCCCGGTCCCGAGCGCACGCCGGCGCTCTTCGCGCGCGCGGCCGCGGCCGCCCTCTCGGCCCGCCGCGCCGCCGCGGAGGTGGCGCGCGTCGAGGCCGCGCTGCTGGCGGCCCTGCGCGGCCCGCGGCCGGCCGTGGCCTGAGGCCCGCGGCCTGCTCCCCCAGCGCCGCGAAGGCCGGAAGCGCGCGGCGCACGCCGTCCAGGTCGCCCGCGCCGCCGCGCAGCAGCGCCAGCGAAACGGCGTCGACGGACATCCCGCGGGTGCGGGTCAGGCTGACAGCGGAGGGGCGGCGGCACGCGTCAGGGCGCCGGAGGCGGTACGCTCCGAAGCCATGTTCACCGCTCCCCGCGCCGCCGCGCGCGCTGCCCGTCGTGCGCCGTGGCTCGCCACCACGCTGCTGCTGGCCGCCGGCTGCGTGGCCGTGCCGCCAAGCCCTCCCCGCGACACGCCCTATGCGCTGGTGTTGGGCAGCGCCCAGGACGCGGGCCTGCCGCAGATCGGCTGCCGCCTCGCGTGCTGCGAGTCCGCTCGGCGCGACCCGTCCCTGCGCCGCTGCGCTTCCTCGCTACTCATCGCCGACCCGCGCAGCGGCCGGCGCTGGTTGATCGACGCCACGCCCGACCTGCGCGAGCAAGTGGAGCTGGCCGAGGGGCATCCGCCGGGGCGCGCGGCCGAGGGCCCGCGGCCGCCGCTGTTCGAGGGCGTGTTCCTCACGCATGCGCACATGGGACACATCGCCGGGCTGCTGCAGCTCGGGCGCGAGGCCTACGACGTGCGCGGGCTGCCGGTGTGGGCCTCGCCGGGCCTGTGCGAGGTCCTCGCCGGCAACGCGCCGTGGAGCCTGCTGGTGCGGAGCGGCGGCGTCGAGCTGCGGGCGCTGGAGCCGGGCGGCACGGTGGAGCTGGCGCCGGGCCTCTCGGTCAGCGCGCTGGCCGTGCCGCACCGCGCGGAGTTCAGCGACACGCTGGCCTTCGTCGTGCGCGGGCCGCGGCGCGCGCTGCTGTACGTGCCGGACATCGACGCCTGGGAGCGCTGGGACGTGCCGCTGGAGCAGGCGCTGGCGGGCGTGGACGTGGCGCTGCTGGACGGGACCTTCTTCGCGGACGGCGAGGTGCCGGGGCGCAGCCTGCTGGGCATCCCGCACCCGCGCATCGCGGACACGCTGGCGCGGCTGGCGGCGCTGCCGGCGGGCGAGCGGCGCAAGGTGCTGTTCACGCACCTGAACCACACCAACCCGGCGGCGCGGGCGGAGGGCGCGGAGGCCGCCGCGGTGCGCGCGGCGGGCATGGACGTGGCGCGCGAGGGGCTGGTGCTGGGGCTGTAGGCGGGGCTTGTGGCGGCGCGGGAGAACTTTGAAAGAACTGCTCGCAGCATTCTTTCCAGGGGTTTGCTCGGAGCAATTCTTTCAAAGTTCGCCCGGGGCGCGGTTCGGGCGCCGGGAACGCGGCGCGCCGGGGCCCTCAGCCCCGGCGCAGCCACTCCGCGCGCAGGCACCAGCGGCGCGAGCGCGAGGCCAGCGCGACGAGGCACAGCAGCAGCAGCACGGCGTTCTGCGCGAGGGCGGAGCAGGCGTTCTGCAGGCCCTTGCCGCAGCCGCAGTCGAAGACGATCGAGCACAGGGGCTGGGCGCCGGCGGCGGCCAGGTCCGACGCGTGCGCGTGGATGGCCAGGCTGAAGGCCGCCAGCAGGCCCAGCAGGAACAGCGCCGTGCCGCGCACGGCCACGCCGGCCAGCAGGAGCGCGCCGCAGGCGACCTCCGCGAAGGGCAGCGCCGCGGCGGTGACGTTCATGAGCACGGGCGCGCCGGGCGGGAACATGTCGTACTCGCGCAGTGCCTTGAGGAAGGCCACCGGGTCGGCCAGCTTGTTGCCGCCCAGCACGAGGAAGGTGGCGCCGACGCCGAGGCGCGCCAGCAGCAGCGGCACGCCGCTGTCGTCCAGCCGGCGCAGCGCGCCCTCAGTCATCGCCGCCCCCGCGCGCGCCGGTCTCCACGGGCAGGCCGGCGGCGGTCCATTCCGCGAGGCCGCCGACGTACACCTGCAGGCGCTGCGGGTCCACGCCCATGCCCTGCAGATCCAGCGTCGCCAGCTCGGAGTCCTCGCACTCCCCGCCGAGGCAGTACACGACCAGCTTCAGCGCGGCGTGGCAGGCGGGCAGCAGCGCCTCGATGTGGCGCTCGGGGTGATAGCGGTCGAACTGGTATGCGCCGGGCACGTGGCCGGCGCGGTACTCGGCGTCGCCGCGGGCGTCGATGAAGAGGTAGGCCCCGGCGGCGCAGGCGGGGTCCTCGAAGATTGCGCGCGCCTCGGCGAGCGAGACCACCTGCAGGCCGCGCGCGCGCAGGCGGTCGGCCACCTCGGACGCGACCGCGCCGGTGGCCGCCGCGACGGGCGCCACCCCGGCGGCCTCGGAAGGGCCCGGGGGCGCGGGCGGCGCGTCGGGCGGCGCGGCGGCCGGCGGCGCGTCCGTCGCCGTGCGGAAGTGGTCGCGCGTCAGCGAGAGCCCGTCGGGGTGCAGCGCGTTGACGACGAGGCCGGCGCCCAGCGTGGCGGCGCCCAGGAGGACGGCTTCAGCGAGCGTGCGGGCGGGTTCCTTCATGTGGCTGGCGCGCCTCTACGCGGCGGGCGCGCCGGATGATAGCCGGGCCGCCGGCGATTCCGCGCGACGGACCGCGGTGCTCAGCGCAGCAGCGGGAACAGGCTGCTGAAGTCGTCGGTCCAGCGCAGAAGGTCCGTGCCCGAGAGCGGCCAGTCGTCCGGTGCCGGGACGGCGTGCGCGAGGCACTGCTCGAGCGCCTCGTCGGCCGTGGCCAGCACCCACTCGCTCCCGAAGACCGCCCGCTGCGCGTCCACGCGTCCCACGACGCGCCGCGCGCGGAGGCCGAGCGCCTCGGCCTGCTGGCGCGCGACGGGCGCCAGCTCCAGGTACAGGTTGGAGACGTGCAGCGCGAGCAGGCCGTCGGGCGCGAGGCGGCGGCGATAGACCTCGAAGCACTCGGCGGTCAGCAGGTGCACCGGGATGGCGTCGCTGCTGAAGGCGTCGACGGCCAGCAGGTCGTAGGGTTGCGGCGCACCGTCGGCCAGCTCGCGCTCCAGCACCAGGCGCGCGTCGCCCTCGAGCAGCGACAGGCGCGCGCCGCGGGCGATGGCGTCGTCCCACCACGTGAACCAGCGGCGCGCGTGGGCCACGACGTCGGGGTTGATCTCGTAGAAGGTCAGCTCGTCGCCGGCTCGCGCG
>Ga0247727_10012736_pt1 | contig 14360 bp, 13 predicted proteins | sample WisWelCaveWW1625_FD_202498 | JGI IMG/M metagenome (GOLD analysis project Ga0247727, IMG submission 202498) | Biofilm microbial communities from Wishing Well Cave, Virginia, United States - WW16-25 | ecosystem: Environmental > Aquatic > Deep subsurface > Groundwater > Cave microbial mat | place... | reverse complement strand
ACGGCGAGTGGGAAGCTCCGGCACGCCAAGCGCAACCGGCGCCACATCCTCACCAAGAAGACCACCAAGCGGAAGCGCCAGCTCCGCAGAAAGAACGTGGTGTCTCCGGGCTTCCAGAAGAAGCTGGACCCGCTCGTTCCCTACCTGTAGGCGGAAGGAGTCCTCGATGTCCCGCATCAAGCGCGGCGTGACGCGACGCGCGCGCCATCGCAAGATCCTCGAGAGAGCGAAGGGCTACTACAGCAGCCGGCATCGCCTGGTGCGCGTCGCGCGCGAGGCCGTCGAGCGCGGCTGGAAGTATGCCTATCGCGACCGCAAGCAGAAGAAGCGCGAGTTCCGCACGCTGTGGATCGCGCGCATCAACGCGGCCGCGCGCACCCACGGGCTCTCGTACAGCCGGCTGATCCACGGTCTCGCCGTGGCCGGCGTCGAAGTCGACCGCAAGAACCTCGCCGACCTGGCCGTGGCGGACCCGCATGCGTTCAGTGCGCTCGCCGAGCTCGCCAAGGCAAACGCCGGCTGAGGATCGCGCCGTGCCCGCCGCTGCGGACCTGGCGACGATCCTGACCGAGGCCGAAGCGGCCTTGGCGGGCGCGACCTCGCCGCAAGCGCTGATCGAGGTGCGCGCGCGCTTCCTCGGCAAGAAGGGCTCGCTCTCGGCGGTGCTGCGCGGCCTCGCCACGCTGCCGGCAGCCGAGCGCGTCGCGCTCGGCGCCGAGGCGAACGAGGCCAAGGCGCGCATCGAAGCCTGGGCCGACGCACGCAAGGCGCAGCTCGAGAGCGCGGCCCAGACCGAGGCGCTGACGAGCGGGCGGCTCGACGTGTCGCTGCCGGGCGCCGCCGCCCCGCGCGGCCGCCTGCACCCGGTCAGCGTGATCGAACGCGAGGTCTCCGCGTTCTTCACCACGCTCGGCTACTCGGTCGAGGACGGCCCCGAGGTCGAGACCGACTGGAACAACTTCGGCGCGCTGAACTTCCCCGAGGACCACCCGGCGCGCGACCAGCAGGACACGTTCTTCGCCGAGGGCGGGCACGTGCTGCGCACGCACACCTCGCCCGTGCAGATCCGCACCATGACGGGCCGCACGCCGCCGTTCCGCTTCGTGGTGCCGGGCCGCGTCTACCGCAACGACGTCCCCGATGCCACGCACTCGCCGATGTTCCACCAGATCGAGGGCTTCTGCGTCGGGGAGGAAGTCTCCTTTGCCGACCTCAAGGGCACGCTCTACGCGTTCGCGCGCCACCTGTTCGGCGCCGAGACCAAGCTGCGCTTCCGCGCGCACTTCTTCCCGTTCACCGAGCCCTCCGCCGAGATGGACGTGACGTGGCGCGGCGGCTGGATCGAGTGGGGCGGCTGCGGAATGATCCATCCGCGCGTGCTGCTGAACTGCGGCGTCGATCCCGAGCGCTGGCAGGGCTTCGCGTTCGGCATGGGGCTCGACCGCCCGGCGCTGCTGCGCTTCGGCCTGCCGAGCCTCCAGCTCCTGTTCGACGGCGACCTGCGCGTGCTGGAGCAGCTATGAAGGTCCCGCTCGGCTGGCTCGCGGAGTGGATCGAGCTCCCCGCCTCGGTGGACGAGCTGGTGGATCGACTCACCGCCGCCGGCCTCGAGGTCGAGGGGATCCTCCGCACGGGCCCGGACTGGTCGGGCGTTCTGGTCGGCGTCGTGCTGGAACGGCGCGCGCATGAGGGCGCCGATCGACTCTCCGTGTGCCGCGTGGATGTCGGCGCCGGCGAGCCGCTCGAGATCGTGTGCGGTGCGCCGAACGTCGCGGCCGGCCAGAAGGTCGCCGTCGCCGGCGTAGGCACGGAGCTACCGGGCGGCCTCCGCATCGAGCGGAGCAAGATCCGCGGCGTGCTCTCGAACGGAATGATCTGCTCGGCGCGCGAGCTGGGCCTCGGCGACGAGGCCGGCGGCATCCTGGTGCTCGATGCCGCGGCGCCGGTGGGTGCAAAGCTCGCGAGCGTGCTGCCGAGCGGCGAGACCGTGTTCGACGTCGAGATCACGCCGAACCGCGGGGACTGGGTCTCGCTGCTGGGGATGGCGCGCGAGGTGCGCGCCAGCTTCGGCGGCAGCCTGCGCCTGCCCGAGACGTCGGTGCCGGAGAGTGGCGCCCCCGCGAGCGACGCGGTGCGCATCTCGATCGACGATCGTGCGGGCTGCGCGCGCTACGCGGGGCGGGTGCTGCGCGGCGTGCGCGTCGGTCCCTCGCCCGCGTGGCTGGTGCGGCGCATCGAGGCCGCGGGCTTCCGCTCGGTCAACAACGTGGTGGACGTGAGCAACCTCGTGATGCTCGAGCTCGGCCAGCCGCTGCACGCCTTCGACCTGGCACGCATTCGCGGCGGCCAGGTGTGCGTCCGCTCGGCCGAGGCCGGGGAGAAGATCCGTACGCTCGACGGACATCTGCGCGAGCTGCTGCGCGGCGACCTCGTGATCGCCGACGCCGAGGGCGCGATCGCGCTGGCCGGCGTGATGGGCGCTGCGGACAGCGAGGTGACCGCAGCCACGCGCGAGCTGCTGCTCGAGAGCGCCTACTTCGACCCGGCCCGCGTGCGGCGGACGGCGAAGCGTCTCGGCCTCTCGAGCGACGCGAGCTACCGCTTCGAGCGCGGCGTCGATCCCGACGGCCAGGAGCGCGCTGCCGACCGCGCCGCACGCTTGATCGCGGAGCTGAGCGGCGGCGAGGTGGCGCGGGGTGTCGTCGTCGCCAACGGCGACCCGGTGCTGCCGGCCGTGCCGATTCGGCTCGTGCCCGAACGCGTGAACCGGCTGCTCGGCACCGCGCTCGCGGCCACCGAGCTGCAGGCGCTGCTGGCACGCGTCGAGGTGTCTGTATTGCCAGAGCCCGACGGAAGCCTGTCGTGTCAGCCGCCGCGCTACCGCCCGGACCTGTGCATCGCCGCCGACCTCGTCGAGGAGGTGGCACGCATCTACGGCTACGACCGCATCCCGAGCACGCTGCCCGGCGGTGCGATCGGGGGCATCTCGCTCCCGCCGGGGCGCGAGACGCGCGAGGCCACCCGCAGCGCACTGGTCGGCGCGGGCTTCAGCGAGCTGATGACCTACCCCTTCGTGAGCGGGGAGGAGGGCGACGCGCTGCGCCTCGCCCCTTCCGACCCGCGGCGCAGCATGCTGCGCGTGGTCAACCCGATCCAGAGCGACAAGCCCTGGCTGCGCACGCAGCTGGTCTCCTCGCTGCTGCGCAGCGCGGCTCTCAACCGCGCGCGGCAGCTCGACGATCTGCGCGCGTTCGAGCTCGCGCGCGTGTTCCGAGCCGTGCAGCCCGGTGCGCTGCCCGAGGAGCCGATCGAGGCGGTGGCGCTGCTCGCGCGGGGGAGCGACAAGCGCCTCTGGGGCGGCGAGCCGCCGCCGATCTTCTTCGAGGCCAAGGGCGTCGCCGAACGTGTGCTGGCGGAGCTCGGCGTGCGCCCGAGCTTCCGAGGCGGGGACGTCGAGCCGTTCCTGCATCCGGGCGCCGCCGGCGAGTTCCGCGTCGGCAAGACCCGCGTCGCGGCCGTGGGCGAGCTGCATCCCGAGTGCTTGCGCCGCTTCGAGCTGACTGGGCCGCTCGCGCTGGTGTGCATCGACGTGGACGCGCTCGATCGGGTCGGCCGCGCGGCGCCGCGCTTCCGGGAGCTGTCGCGCTTTCCGGCGGTGCAGCGCGACGTCTCGCTGCTGCTCGCGCGCGACGTCGCCGCGGCCGAGGTCGCGGACGCCATCCGCGAGGCCGGCGGCGAAGCGCTGCAGCATGTTCGCATCTTCGATCGTTTCGCCGGCCGCGGCGTGCCCGAGGGCAAGGTGAGCGTGGCCTATCGCCTCTGGTTCCAGCGCCTCGATCGGACGCTGACCGAGGCGGAGGTCTCGCAGGTGATGGAGCGCGTGCTGGTCATGCTCACGCGCCGCTTCGGTGCCGAGCTGCGCGATGCGCAGCAGAAAGGGGGAGGGTCGTGACCAAGGCAGACATCGTCGAGCACATCTACGAGCGCGTGGGCTTCTCGAAGAAGGAGTCGGCCGAGCTGGTGGAGCGCGTCTTCGACATCATCAAGGACACGCTGGCGCGCGGCGAGAAGGTCAAGATCTCCGGCTTCGGCAACTTCGTGGTGCGCGAGAAGAACGCCAGGAAGGGCCGCAACCCGCAGACCGGCGAAGAGATCCGCCTCGATGCGCGGCGCGTGCTCACCTTCAAGCCCAGCCTGGTGCTGAAGACGGTGCTGAACGAGGAGGAGGCCGAGCCGCCGCGCCGCGCCGGCGGCCTCTAGTGCGTACGCGTGCTACCAAAAGGCCGCGCACGAGCGCTGCTCAGGGGGGAGCGATGGCGGACAAGTCTCGCAAGCGGCCCGCGGCCGACGACGGCGACAGCGAAGGCAAGCGCTACTACCGCATCGGCGAGGTCAGCAAGATCACCGGCGTCGAGGCCTACGTGCTGCGCTACTGGGAGTCGCAGTTCCGCTGGATGGCGCCGGCCAAGTCGCGCTCGCAGCAGCGCCTCTACCGCAAGCGCGACATCGAGATCATCCAGCTGATCAAGCGCCTCTTGTATCAGGAGCGCTTCACCATCGCTGGCGCCAAGAAGAAGCTGCAGGAGCTCGGCATGTCGCGCGCGCTCGATGCGCCGCAGCTCGACCTCGCGCTCGACGCCGACCCGCGCAAGCAGCTGCGCCGCATCCGCGAAGCGCTCCAGGAGGTGCGAGCCGCCCTGGCCTGAGCGTTTCAGGCGTGCGCCCGGCCGGCCGAAGCCCTGGGCGTGGACCCGTTCGCGCTCACGTGCAACCCGGGCGCCTACGTGGCGCGTCCCGCCTGCGAGGCAGTGCTCGCGGAGCTCGCGCGGCTCGTCTCTTGCGGCTCGATCACGGCGCTCTCCGGGCCGCCGGGCATCGGCAAGACGCTGATGCTGCGTGTGCTGGAGCGCCGGCTCGCCGGCCGGCTGCGCTGCGTCTACGTGCCCTACGGCGCGCTCGGCTTCGAGGAGCTGTGCCAACTCGCGCTCGGCCTCCTGGGCACGCGCGTTGCGAGCGGCAGCGGCGCCAGCACGGAGCTGGCTGTGCTTGCGCGGCGGGGCGCGGCGAGCGGGGAGCCGCTGCTGCTCCTGCTCGACGACGCCGGCGCGATCCCGCTCGCAACGCTGCGCAGCCTGGTGGCCTTCTCACGCTCGCTCGACGGGGCGCTGCGGCTGCTCGCCGTCCCGGTCGACGAAGCACGCTCCGCTCAGGTGCTCGCGACGCTCGGCGCCGAGGTCGGCCACGTGCGCTTCGCCGAGCCGATGAGCGCCGCGGAGACCGAGCGCTACGTGGCGGGTCGGCTCGCGACGCAGAGCGCGAGCGAGCCGGCGTGCGAGCGCCTCACGCCCGAGCGGGTGCGCTGGCTGCACCGCGAGTCCGCCGGCATCCCGCGCCGCCTGCACCAGCTCGTGGCGTGGATCCAGCACCGCGACGGCCTCGCCCCCGACACCACGCCGCCGCTCAGCGCGGACGGCCCCCGCCTCGAGCTCGATCCCAGCGCCTGACCCGGGAGCGGGGACGTTCGTCAAGTTGTCAACTTGTCGTCGCCACGAATTCGGATCGAGGCGCGACTGGTCGACAGCCCCAAGGTGAGCAGCTACCCCTAGGCCTTCGGTCGGGCCGTGGCGCAGCCTGGTAGCGCACCTGAATGGGGTTCAGGGGGTCGCGAGTTCGAATCTCGCCGGCCCGACCAGCCGCTCGGACTCCGTCGCGCGAGGCGCTACACCTCCCGCCCGTGACGCCCCGCGACTTCCGCATGCGCCTGCACATCCACATCGGCGACGCGCACTCGCTCGGGCCCGGCAAGACGGCGCTGCTCGAGGCGATCGAGCGCACCGGCTCGATCTCGGCGGCGGCACGCGATCTCCGCATGGCGTACCGGCATGCGTGGGAGCTGGTGGACGACCTGAACGCGTGCTTCGCGCCGGGCGTGGTGGAGACGGCCGCGGGCGGCCGGGCAGGGGGTGGCGCGCGGCTCACGCCCTTCGGCCGTGAGCTGATGCAGCGGTTCCGCGCGATGGAGGCGACCGCCGAGGCGGCGATCGCGCCGGACCTGGCCGGGCTCGCGGCGGAGCTGGCGCGGCCACGCCGGAAGAAGGCTCGCGCGCGCCGATCCTGATCCGCGTGCGCTGGGTTATGGTCGGCCGGGAACAACGCCAGGAGTCCCGCGTGAGCCGACCATCGCTGCTGCGCCATTGCTCGCTGCTGCTCTGTTGCTCCGCCATGGCAGAGCTCGCCGCCGCGGCACCGAGCAAGCCCACCGAGACCGCGGACGCCGTGCTGATCCAGGAGAACGTGGCATGGGAGCGGCGCCTCCACGACGCGCTCGGCCTGCCGGCCTGGCTCGACCTCGCCGTCGAGCAGCGCACGCGCTTCGAGTTCCTCGACGAGCCTTTCCGGCCGGGCGAGGCGGATACGCAGTCGCAGTACCCGCAGCGCACGCGGCTGCGCGTCGGGGTGGACGCACCCGCAGGCTTCCGCTTCCTCGCGGAGCTGCAGGACTCCCGCACCTGGGGCGACGGCCCGGACGATTTCACGGGATCCACCATCGACAAGGTCTCCTTCGCGCAGCTGTTCGCTTCCTACACGAAGCGCGAGCTGCTCGGGAGCAAGCTCCGGCTCGACCTTCACCTCGGGCGCATGAGCCTCGACTTCGGCTCGCGCCGGCTGGTCGCGCGCAATGGCTACCGCAACACCACGAACGCCTTCGAGGGCGTGCACGTCGCGCTCGGCGACGGCGCCCTCTGGCGCGCGCGTGCCTTCTACACCCGTCCCGTGCTGCTCGATCCGAGCTACTTCGAGAACGAGAGCGAGGGCCAGCTCCGCTTCTGGGGCGCCGCCTTCGAAGACAAACACGCCGCCTGGCTGAACTTCGACCTCTACTACTTCGGCCTGCACGACCGCCTCGGCAGCGGCTCGACCGTGGCGCGCAGCTACCAGACCTTCGGCGCGCGAGCGCTGCGCGCGCCGAAGCTGGCGCAATGGGACTACGAGCTCGAGGGGATGGGGCAGTTCGGCCAGCGCACCGTGACGCGGGCGGGCATGCCCACCGAGCTGGATCAGGAGGCCTTCGCCGGCCACGCCGAGCTCGGCTACACGTTCGCGGCGCCCTGGTCGCCGCGGCTCGTGGCGCAGTTCGAGTACGCATCGGGCACCGCAAATCCGAACGGCGACGAGAGTGCGACCTTCGACCCGCTCTTCGGCGCGCGCCGCGGCGACCTGATCGTCACCGGGATCTACGGCCCGTTCCGGCGTTCGAACATCCTCTCGCCGGGCGTTCGCCTGCAAATCGCACCGCGGCCCGATCTCAAGGCGTTCCTGAAGGTGCGCTACTGGCGGCTCGCGCAAGAGAAGGACGCCTTCGCCGGCACCGGCCTCAGCGATGCCTCGGGCGAAGCCGGGAGCAACCTCGGAACCGACATCGAGCTCTCCGCGCAGTGGTCGCCGAAGCCGTGGCTCGTGCTCGAGACCGGGTACGACCACTGGTTCAAGGGCTCGTATCTCGACGACGTGCCGGCGCCCGCCGCGGGCACGATCTCGAACGACGACTCCGACTACGTCTACTTCTCCGTCCTGTTCCGCATCTAGGAGGCCCCGTGCGCGACGTCCGTCTGTTCTCGGTGCTGCTGCTGTGCCTCGCCTCGCCCGCAGCGAGCGAAGAGAAGCCGTTCCTCACGCTGGCCTCGACCACCTCCACCAACGACTCGGGCCTGTTCTCGGCGATCCTCCCGCAGTTCGAGGCGGACACCGGGATCCAGGTGCGGGTCGTGGCCGTCGGCACCGGGCAGGCGCTCGAGATCGGCCGCCGCGGCGACGCCGACGCGCTGCTGGTGCACGATCGCGCCTCCGAGGATCGCTTTCTCGCGGAAGGGCACGCGCTGTTTCGGCGTGACGTGATGTACAACGACTTCGTGATCGTCGGTCCGGTCGGCGATCCGGCCGGCATTCGCGGCGGTGCAAAGGCGGCGGAGGCGCTCGCAAAGGTCGCCGCCCACAAGGCCGCCTTCGTCTCACGCGGCGACGACTCCGGCACGCACAAGGCCGAGCGCCGGCTGTGGACTGCCGCAGGCATCGACCCGAGCGGCAGCTCGGGCGGCTGGTATCGGGAGACAGGCGGCGGCATGGGCGCGACGCTGAACGTGGCCGCCGAGCTGCCCGCCTACACGCTGGCCGACCGGGCGACCTGGCTGGCATTTCGCAACCGGCGCGAGCTGGTCGTGCTGGTCGAGGGCGATGCGAGCCTGCGCAATCCCTACGGAGTGCTGGTCGTGAATCCGGTCCGGCACCCGCACGTGAAGAGCGAGCTCGCCACGCGCTTCGCCGATTGGCTGACGGGCAGCAGAGGCTTTGCAGCGATCGAGGCCGTGCGGATCGACGGCCAGCCGCTCTTCTTCCCACTGCCGCCGGCGGAGATGCGCTTCGAGCCGTGAGCCCCGGTTCACTCGACGCAGGGCACGCCGGCCTGCGTTCCGACACAGCTCGCGCCCGTCACCGTGAAGCCGGAGCTGGCGTCGAAGTCCGCCGCGGAGCGCTGATTCGGGCTCGTCGCCAGGCTGTCGTCGGCGCCGAGCAGCGTCTGGATCGCGAAGCCCGAGAGCGTGCCGCGCACGCGCACGCCCGTGACGCCCCGCGCGTTGCGCACGCTCACGTCCTGGAGCAGCACGTTGCTGTGTACGACGCCCGTCGCGAGATCGATGCCGGAGGCCGCCGTCCAGGTGATCGGCGACCAGACGCCCCCTTGGCAGGCGCAGCGCGTCGCCGTGCTGCCCGTCGCTGCCGAGAAGTTGCAATCGACGCTCGTCGAGGCGTTCAGGCTGGTGAGCCAGCGCCCGGCGAGCGCGCTCGTGCAGACGGGCGCCGTCGCCTCGCTGAAGGCGCCGAGCCAGCCGGGATCGATCGAGTCGATCTCGATCCGGCGCAGCGTGCTGTTCGAGAGCCCAGCCGTGAAGCGCAGCTCGGGCCCGCTCGCGCCCGCGAGCGTGAGGTCCTCCAGCAGCAGGCGGGAGTGTGCGCCGACGAACTCGATGCCGGGCAGGAGCGTCGAGTCGATCGGGCTGCTCTGATCGACCTCTGAGACCTCGACGCGTCGCAGCGTGAGCAGCTCGCTCGCGTCGCCGAGCCCGCCGGCCAGGGAAGTCACCAGCATGCCGCCGCGACCGCAATCGCGCAGCTCGAGGTCTTCGATCAGCGTGTTGCGCAGCGGCCGCTCCAGCCACGCGCAGTCCTTGAAGAGCGTCGCTCCGGAGGCGTCGCGCGTACCCTCGATCCGCACGCGCCGGAGCGTGAGTCCGTCGACCCACGCGCCGATGTCGAGGCCGGCCTGGCTGGTGTCCGTATCCGTCGCGACGGCGTCCTCGATCAGCACGTTCGCGTTGGCGTTGTCGTTGCCCGAGCTGCGGTAGCCGCTGCCGAAGCCCCGGACCAGGTGGATCGCGCCGGCGGAGTGGCAGCTCAGATTGCGGACGATCGCGTCCTCGACGCCGCGCAGGTTGATGCATACCGAGTGCGTGTCCTCGACGCTGTTGCGCTCCCAGACCAGGCCGCGCACCACGTCGCCCGGCGCATCGGTGTGTTCGGCGCGGGTGTTGAGGCCCGAGTGCCCGCAGCGCCGCAAGGTGTTGTCCGCGGCCCTGAAGTCGCTGAGCACGCTGCCGCCACCGTAGGCGAACAGGTAGATGCAGGGCTGCCCCCAGAGGCCGGTGGTATCGCCGTAGCCGCCGACGTCCTCGACCAGATTGCGCAGGAACTGATCGCCGCTCGAGTTCGAGGTGTAGAGCCCCGTGTGGACCGTGTCGTGCACGTAGGAGTCGGTCACGCCGCTGTTGCGCGTGCGCCGGAAGAAGACGCCCATGCGGCGGTTCTTCGGGAACACGTTGCTCGCGTAGCTGGGCGGAGCACCGCCGTCGATCTCGCAGCGCTGGATCCAGACCGCGTCGTTGCCGAGCACGTGATCGTCGTTGGCGACGATCGCGTAGTCGCGCCCTGCCGTCAGCGGGGGACCGACGAGGATCGTGACGCCCGGCCCGGCGCACGCGAGCGTAGTGTGACTGCGCAGCTCGAGCAGCGCGTGGGTGCGACCGGCGCGCAGCGCCGGTGCGAACGGCGGCGCGAAGCTGCCCGCGGTCACCTCGAGCCGCTTCGGCCCCGGATCCGTGAGCGCGTCCATGGCGTCCTGGAGGTCGTCGATCTCGAGCACGCCGTCGCGGTCGAAGTCGCCGGCCAACACGTAGTCGGGGAGTCCGTCGCCGTCGGTGTCGACCAGCACGTTGGCGGGCAGCGGGCTGTTGCATCCCCCGCCGCCGAGCCCGAGCCAGGCGATGCCATGGAGAGCGAGCAGCAGGGGAGCGAGCGGGAGAGTTCGCAGCATGGGGGAACCCGCGTGAAGGCGGCAGCCTATCACGCGCGAGTTCTCTAGGCTGGCGCCGAATGAGTGCAGGAAGCGCGTCGAACGCCGGCCGGCGCGGCTCAGCCTCCGGCGTCTCGTGGCGCGAAGCGCTGGGCACCTGGGCGAAGATCGGCTGTCTCGGCTTCGGGGGACCGGCCGGCCAGATCGCCCTGATGCACCGCATCCTCGTCGAAGAGAAGCGCTGGATCAGCGAGACGCGCTTCTTGCACGCGCTCAACTACTGCATGCTGCTGCCGGGCCCCGAGGCCCAGCAGCTCGCCACGTACGTCGGCTGGCTGCTGCACCGTACGGCGGGCGGACTCGCAGCGGGGATCTTGTTCGTTCTGCCTGGAGCGCTGGTCGTATTGGCGCTCAGCGTGCTCTACACGCGCTACCAGGAGCTTGCCCTGGTGGCGGCGCTGTTCGCGGGCATCAAGCCCGCCGTGCTGGCCGTCGTGGTCGAGGCGGTGATTCGCATCGGGCGCCGCGCGCTGCGTACCCGCTTCCTGTGGGCGCTCGCCGGCTGCGCCTTTCTCGCGATCTTCGCGCTCCAGCTGCCATTCCCCGCGATCGTGCTCGGCGCCGCCGGCGTCGGCCTCGTCGCAGTGCGGCTTCGGCCCGGCTGGCTGCCCGCCGCGAAGGCCGACGCGTCCCTTGCCGGCCCGGCCGACGCTGCGCTCGCAGACGCGGCGCACACCCGACCTTCGCTGGCGCGGGCGCTGCGTACGCTGCTCGTGTTCGGAGGGCTCTGGCTCGCGCCCGTCGTGGCGATACGCGTCGCGCTCGGACCCGACGCGGTGTTCGCGCGCATCGCGCTGTTCTTCAGTCAGGCGGCCGTGGTGACCTTCGGCGGCGCCTACGCGGTGCTGGCGTACCTGGCGCAGGAGGCGGTCGCCACCTTCGGCTGGCTGACGCCGGGTGAGATGCTCGACGGCCTCGGCCTGGCCGAGACCACCCCGGGCCCGCTCATCCTGGTCACGCAGTTCGTGGGCTTCGTCGCCGCCTACCGCCATGCGGGCGCTCTCGATCCGCTGCTCGCGGGGCTCGCCGGCGCGGCGCTCACCAGCTGGGTGACCTTCGTACCGTGCTTCCTGTGGATCTTCCTCGGCGCTCCCTACATGGAGGCCCTGCGCGGGCGGCGGAGCCTCGATGGCGCACTCGGCGCGATCACCGCCGCCGTCGTGGGCGTGGTGCTGAACCTGGCGCTCTGGTTCGCGCTGCACGTCTGCTTCGGCGAGCTGACGCCGTGGCGGCTCGCTCCGGTCGAGCTGCTGCTGCCGGCGCTCGCCAGCATCGACCTCCTGGCCGTCGCGATCGCAGCAGGTGCTCTGCTCGCGATGCTTCGCTTCCATGTCGGCATGCTTCCCACGCTCGCCGCCAGCGCCGCGATCGGTGTGCTCTCGCGATGGATCGCCGCAGCTTTCTGAAGGCATCGCTCGCCGCCGCGGCGTGCGCGGCGCTGCCGGGCGGTGGGCTCTCGGGCTGCGCCGATCCGGTGCCGCGGCGCCCGCGGCCCTCCGCGCACCACGATCCGCTGGCGCAGCTCGACGGCATCGGCCAGGCCGAGCTGGTCAGGCGCGGAGAGCTGAGCGCCGCGGAGCTGATCCAGGCCGCGATGCGCCGCAGCAGCGCGCTCGAGCCGCGCCTCCACGCGATCGTCACGCCGAGCTTCGATCGCGCGCTGGCGCGGGCGGCGGAGCCGGCGGACGGCCCCTTCGGCGGCGTGCCCTACCTGCTGAAGGACCTGACGGACTTCGAAGGCGTGCGCTGCACGCGCGGCTCGCGCCTGTTCCTGAACCAGATCTCCGCGCGCAGCCCACGCCTGGTGCAGCGCAGCGAAGAGGCCGGCCTGATCGTGCTGGGCAAGACCAACACCTCCGAGTTCGGGCTGCTGCCCTCGACCGAGTCGCTCGCGCTCGGGCCCTGCCGCAACCCATGGAACGAGTCGCACAGCGCGGGCGGCTCGAGCGGCGGAGCGGCCGCGGCCGTCGCGGCCGGCATCGTGCCGCTCGCGCAGGGCGGCGACGGCGGCGGCTCGATCCGCATCCCCGCCTCGTGCTGCGGCGTGTTCGGATTGAAGCCGAGTCGCGGCCGCATCGAGGGAGATGGCGGCGGCTCCGAGATCAACGTCCATCACTGCCTCTCGCGCTCGGTGCGCGACAGCGCGTTGCTGCTCTCCCTCACCGAGCGCAGCGATGCCGAGGCCCCGCATGCGCCCGTCGGCTACGTGCGCGAGCCGAGTGCGCCGCGCCTGCGGTTCGCACTCTCGACCGCGAGCTACTTCGGCGAGGAGCCGGATCCCGAGGTAAAGCTGGCCACGGAAGCCGCGGCACGGCTCTGTGTCGAGCTCGGCCACGAGCGGGTCGAGGCGGCGCCGCAGCTCTCGGGTGAAGAGTTCGCCGAGCATTTTCTCACGCTCTGGGCCTCCGGCCCGGCGCAGCTCGTCGAGCGGCTCGAAGCCGATCCGAAGACGCGCGCGGGCGTGGCGCTGCTCGAGCCGTGGACGCTCGGTCTGGCCGAGGAGTTCGCGAGAAAGCCCCTCGGCTCGCTCGAGGCCGCGCACTCCTACTTCCGACAGGTCGAGCGCCACATCGACGCATTCTTCGCCGACGCGGACGTCTGGCTGACACCGGTGGTCGCCGAGCTGCCACCGCGGCTCGGGGAGCTGGCGCCAGACCTCTCGTTCGACACCTTGCGCGAACGCTGCGTGCGCTACGTGAGCTACACGCCCGTGCACAACGTCGCTGGCACTCCGGCGATGTCGGTGCCGCTGGCCTTCAGCACGGGCGGGCTGCCGATCGGCGCGCAGTTCGCGGCACGCCGCGGTGGCGAAGCCACGCTGCTCTCGCTCGCCTACGAGCTGGAGGCGGCGCGTCCCTGGCGCCAGCGCTGGCCCGCCCTCGCTGCGGCGGTGGCGTAGCGCAGCATGCGTGTGCTCGTGACGGGAGCGACCGGCTTCGTCGGCTACCACATCGCACTGGCGCTCGTCGCGCGCGGTCACGAGCTGCGCGTGTTCGCACGCAACCTCGAAAAGGCGGAGCGTCTGTTCCGCAGCCTGCGCGAGATCGAGGTCGCGGTCGGCGACATCACGGACGCCGGGGCAGCCCACGCAGCGCTCGCGGGCATGGACGCCGTGCTGCACGCCGCGGCGACGATCTCGTTCTCTCGAGCGTCCGCCGACGCGCAGCGCGACGCAAACCTCGCCGGCGTACGCAACGTGGTCGGCGGCGCCGCCGAGCGCGGTCTCGGGGCGATCCTCTACGTGTCGAGCCTCACGACGCTCTTCGATCCGCGCGGGCCCGATCCGACGGAGGAGAGCCCGGTGATCGCGCAGCAGAATCCCTATGCGCGCGCCAAGGCCGCCGCCGAGCAGCACGTGCGCCAGCTCGCCGCCGAGGGTGCGCCGATCGCGACGGTGTATCCGAACGCCGTGATCGGCCCCGACGATCCCGGCTGGAGCGAGTCGGTGGCGGCGCTGCGCGGCTTCATGTCGCGCTGCCTGCGGAGCAGCGGCGGGGTCGGCTTCGTGGACGTGCGCGACCTCGCCGCGCTCCAGGTTGCGCTGCTCGAAGGCGGGCAGCCCGGCCGCTATCTCGTCGGCGGTCAGTTCCTCAGCTACGACGAGATTGCCGCCGAGCTCGAGGAGGTGCTCGGCCGCGCGCCGCGCCGGCTCTCGGCGCCGGCGCCGCTCCTGCGCGCGATGGGCTCGCTGGTCGATCTCGGGCGCCGCTTCCGGCCGGTGGCTTCGCTGATCTCGCGCGAGGGCATGGACCACGCGACGCGCATGCGACCGCTGCCGAGCTCGCCCGCGCTCGCGGGGCTCGGCGTGCGCATGCGGCCGGTGCGCGAGAGCTTCGAGGACACGGCGCGCTGGATGCTGGCGGCCGGCCGGCTGCGCCCGCAGCACGCGCCGCGGCTCACGGTTCGAGCATGACCTTGCCACCCGCCGCCGGATCCTGCGCGACTGCGAACGCCT
>Ga0247727_10012735_pt1 | contig 14365 bp, 13 predicted proteins | sample WisWelCaveWW1625_FD_202498 | JGI IMG/M metagenome (GOLD analysis project Ga0247727, IMG submission 202498) | Biofilm microbial communities from Wishing Well Cave, Virginia, United States - WW16-25 | ecosystem: Environmental > Aquatic > Deep subsurface > Groundwater > Cave microbial mat | place... | reverse complement strand
TCCAGATCATCTTCAAACAGCCTACGATGAATTGAGTAGACTGAATCACCCCGAATTCTTTCATATTCGGTACGAACTAAAAAAAGGCGATTCGATCATTCCACAGGAACACCTTGATGCTAATTCTGTCAAGCAAAAATCACTCAAACGAAATCGGTTTGCCTGTCAGTTTTTTTTGCGGCGGGATATTGCCACTGCGTTTCCCTTTTCCGAGAACCGGGACTTGAAAATAGGAGAGGACTGGGAGATTGTTCTCAAAATGGCCGTCCGTTTTCCGTTGCACTTTTCAAACGAATGTTGTGCCGCCATACACCAGCATCCGAAGCGCACAATGGAAGTTGCGTCTCCGGATGAAATTCTAAGATCGAGAGACATCCTGCTCGATAACCTTTCAGAGGATAAGATGGTCTCTCGTGATGAAAATATCCGGAGAAATATTTGGTCAGAACTAACTTCGCTGGCGGCGTTATCCGCTTCCTTAATAAGGGAACGGCGCAAGGCCCTTTCATTGTTTTTTCAAGTACTAAAGAAAAGACCCTCCAGTTTTTTTTCACGTCGGACATTCGCCATTCTGAAAAGGATCATTGTTTGATTTTCGCTGACGGTACCCAGAGTCTGAATCACACAAATGTTACCAGAATGTACATCATATATACACCAAGCGCCAGTGCGGCTGTAAGACCGTGAAGGACAAATACGCCGAGTAGTCGTAAAAGAGCGCTGAACAAGGAAACATCATACACTCTTTTTGCCGCAACGACGAAATAAACGAATAGAAGAAAGAACATCAAGATACTTATCCACTCACTTGGCCAGACAAGCCGGAACAGGATAACGACGATGGAGCCCATAAAAATGGCCGCTTGACAATGTAGCGCGAAAACAAAACTATCGACGTAATAATAACGCTTATTGTAGAAGAGCAAGTACACCCAAAAACCCAAGAGGGGTATCAGGAGAAACAGAAATATTGGAACACTGTCAAGCAGGGTAGTCGTAAATGCCCCTCTGCCTTCAGTGGTCCTAAGTGCCGCTACGGCCTCTGGAAAATTCGCGTCAAGATATTCATTGCTTTGAAATTCAAAAATATCGGAATCGTCCGTGTTGGCCGTAGTTGAATCGGGTGTTTGGCTGATGGAAACACTCAATGGGGAAGCCAGGTTGTCGCTATTTTCGATCGCGATGTCGGCTGTGTCACGGCCAGGTACATTCGCGGTGAGGATAAAGTAGACGAAAGAAACAAACAGGTAAAGCCTTAACGGCCGATTGTAGCTTGCTCTTTTGCCACGTATGAATTCGAGCGTTAGAAATCCCGGTCGGATGGTCAGTGGGACGATCGAGCGAATGGCCTTGGTGTCCACGGTGAGATTTTCCTTTGCGACCTCAACAAGCAATCGGCCAACCGTTATTCTGAGATGGTGATTTTCCTGTCCGCATTGAGGACAGAAATTCATATCACCTGTCAATTTTGCAGAACAATTGGGACACTCGGTAATTTTTCTACGATGTGATCTCAAGACCGTGGAGGTAAACGTTCGTTTTTTTGCTCAGCGTTCAGTGGAATACGGACAAGCTTTGTATTTTTTTCCATCTGCATCCGGATCAGCGACTGAAAGTCTCTGTTGTTGTCTTGGCGTATCAACAGTTTTTGGAAATTTTGAGGATCGCGCTTCAACATATATTTTGGTGCAAATCCGTAACCTTTGTATTCACCATCTTGAATATAAACAAAGCCCGACTCTCTGGAAGTACGTCCTTTGTCGAGGAGTAAAAAGGACGCACCGGAAAAGTGTAACTTCTTTCGTAGCGCCTCTACTCGTTCATTGTAGGATTCCGGTGATTCTTCCAAAATACAGGCTCCTTTGCATTGTTTTATGGAATGCTGGAAACAGGCTGATTTTGTATCCTGCAAACCGCAGAGTTTTTCGCACAGTTCAAATTCTTTGATCCAGTTCCGCAGTGAGGATTTTCCCGTAACCAACGATTTGAAACTGGTGACTGGCTGTTCTGTAAGGTTCTTTTTTTTGACCTGCAAGCGCTGGTAACCTTGCAAATCGGAATAACAATACAAGCCGTAACCGAAACTTGTATTCCTTTGAGAGCGGTTGTAAATCGGTTGTTTTTCTTTTATTTCGGCCGATTCTACGAGCAGTGCGATCAACTCGCTCCCCGTAACATCGTGCGTAATGGATGCAATGCGTTGTCGCAAATCCAATGCCTTTTGCGTTTTGTTGTTCTTGAGGTGTTCGCCAATCCGAACTTTTATTCGGATACTCTTTCCAATGTAAATGAGTTCACCACTTTCATCAAAAAAGCGATACACGCCGGTTTTGTTCGGGACCTCGTCGTAACCGGCCATATCCAGCTTTGGGTGAAGAAGCGTTGGATCGACTTCACGGCGAATGAACCGTTCTAGCCGATGCGTATCTTCTTTATACAGCATTGCAAAGAGAATAGCCGTGGCCGCCGTATCCTCCGTTGCGCGATGGTGTTTGCCCATCTCAATACCGAGTACTTTCGTGATGTTCTTCAGTCCATACGAAGTGTGTCCTGGAAAAAGAACTTTGGCCGCCTGAATGGTGTCGAGATGGTTCTTACGGTAATCGTACCCAAGGCGTTTGAATTCTGTTCGGATGACACTGTAATCGAATCCGACGTTGTGGGCGACAAATACGCAGCCCTCTGTCAGTTCGATTACCTTTTTTGCGATTTCAAAAAATTTTGGAGCACCCGCAACGTCGCGATCACGAATACCTGTAAGTCTCGAAATAAAGGGAGTGATGCTCTCACACGGATCCACAAGAGAATGAAATTTTCCTGTTTCATTTTGGCCGTCGTGAAGTATCACCGCAATTTCGATTACCCTAAGGTCTTTGGGCAGGCTGCCAGTGGTTTCAATATCAATGATCGCGAAGTTCATTTTTTGTCTGAAATCAGTTTATGGATGAACTTTTCATTCTCCGGTGTATCCAGAGATGCAGCACCGTTCTGACAATAGATGAGTTCCACCTTGGAATTGATGATCACAAGCCTGGGATAGGATTGGACATTGAAAACAGAAGGAATGGCTTCGGTGAAATAGAGAAAGTCGTAGTCATCATTTAGTCCGGATTTCTGAATCGTTTCACCGGTTTCCTCCGTCACGGCTATCACACTGATTTCCTTGCCGAATTTTTCCTTTAAATCTGCAAGTTCCGGCAACTCGGCCCTGCAGGGCGGACACCAGGTGGCCCAAAAACTAATCACGACCGGTTTGCCATAAAGTTCTGAAAAGGCAAGCAACTCATCGTTTGGGTCGAAAAGCGCCCATTTTTCCGTTTCGTTGCGAATGTCTTGATGGATGTTTTCGCTAAATACAGCATCCGGCAGAAACCAAGACTGGTACCAACCCAGAAATCCAACACGCCAGTTGGGTACTATAAGCATAAGGAAGAAGGAAACGAGCAGAATATTCGTTCCCCAGGCCAACACCTTTTTCCAACCAAATTTTTTTTTCATTGCAACAACCTGGTTATTTTTCTCTTTTGAGTTGGCCTAGTCGCTTGTCCATCGCTGCAAGTCGTTCCGTGATTTCATCCAAACGGTCGTCTATACTTCGACTTGGTTTTCCCGCGACAGCCTGGTCGAAGTCCAGTTGAAATCCCGCGATTTCGTTCACCGTAAGTTCACGTCGCACCAGCTGATCGACGGTAAGTTTAAAGTGATCTGCAATCCGGATGAGGATTTCCAGTTTTGGCTCTGCCCGGGCTTCTTCGTAGGAACCAATATTGGAGCGGTTAATATCAAATAGAGCGGCGAATTCCGTTTGATTAAGAGCCTTGAAAAGTCTCAGTTTCTTGATGTTTTTGGCGGTGATTTTACGTGGCATCAGCTAAAAATAAGTGTAAATAACTAAAAATATTTGTAATTTGCGAAAAATATGTACTTTTATACCCATAAATGTAGCAGAAATTATGTTTGATTTGATTGGACGGGTGAACAAATTTGAACCAGGGCGGACGGACGAGAATAAGTCACGGAAATTCATATATTTGAGATCTTACTGAACAAATAAGCAAGGCTATGGAGAATTTCGATAAAGTGAAGCATTATCTTTTGGAACTGGAGTATTCTATTCTGAAGGAGGACCGAAAAAATGAGGTATTCGTTGTACAGCACGAATCAGATGGCATTAACAACCTGATGATAGGTATCGCTGATCCGATTATTATTATCGAGCAGTATCTCTTTGATTTGAACAAAAACAAAGGCGAGGTTGCGCAAAAACTGCTGATCAAGAACCGCGATATCGTGCACGGGGCTTTTGTTCTGGACGACACAGGCAAACGGGTAATTTTCCGTGACACCTTGCAGATTGATACGCTCGATCTGTCGGAACTGGAAGGTACTTTGACTTCGCTCAGTCTTTTGCTGAGTGAATATTCAGACGAAATCATTGGATTTTCAAAAAACTAATCATTTAATAAAGCAAAGGGTATGAATATTTTCAAAAGACTTTTCAAAATTGGCCAGGCCGAAGCCAATTCAGCCGTCGATAAACTCGAGGATCCAATCAAAATGACGGAGCAAGGAATCCGGGATATGAAAAAGGACCTTGGCGAGGCGTTGCAGGCGATGGCGGAGGTCAAAGCCTTGGCCATTCGCGCCAAAAATGACGGAATCACCTACAATGAAAGGGCAACAGAGTATGAAAAAAAGGCTATGCTGTTATTGAAAAAGGCCGAAAGCGGTGAGATTACCGCTCAAGATGCCGACCGGCTGGCGAGCGAATGTCTCGTTCAAAAGGAATCCAATGCTCAACTTGCAGCGACATCCATTGCCGATCAACAAAAATTTGACCAGCACGTTGCAAAATTAGATGTCAATATCAAAACACTCAAGTCGAATATTCACAAATATGAAACCGAATTAAAAACGCTCAAGGCCAGAGCAAAAGTCTCCAGTGCTACAAAGAAAATCAACGAACAACTCGCAGGTATCGATTCCACGTCGACGGTTTCGATGTTGGAAAGGATGAAGGAGAAAGTTGCCCAGGACGAAGCGCTGGCCGAATCGTACGCTGAGATAGCCGGTGAAAACAAATCGGTCGATCAGGAAATTGATGCCGCCCTTGAATCTGGTTCTTCGGAAGTGAAAGCCTCAGATAGCCTTGCTGCGCTCAAAGCAAAAATGGCGGCCTCGGCTAAGTAAGTGCTAGTGCAAGATCAGTTGACCGCCTGAGGTGGTGCCAAGGTTTGTGACTGCTGGCTGTCCGTAAAGTTGGATGTTACCGGCTCCAGATATCTTGTATTCCAGTTCCTCCGTGACATTGACGATACAGTCGGTGAGTGCATCGTTTTCAACCAACGCGTATTTTGTTTTAAGATTGCGCGCATCCACGGTCAACAGCGCGGCATTCCAGATTTTCAATACATCGGAATTTCCACTCAATTCTAAAAATCCGCCGGTCGGATGGTTGTTCCAATAGTAAAAAGTCTGACAGTTTAAATCGAGGTGGGCCTCATTGGTCTTGCCTTTCATTATGAGTCCGAATTCTTCGGAGGTAATCGGGGTTTCGGTGCGAATGTTACACGTACCTTCTGCTTCGATGAGTTTAAGCGGCTTCGATCGAATGAACAATTCCACTTTGTTTCGGGTTGGCGTAATCCACTTCGAATGAGAGACCATATCAACCTTTAGAATGCTGTCCGCGCAGGTGTATTCAAAATCGTCCAAGACACGGGAGTCACCGGCCAATCTGGCACCAAAATCAGTGTCTTCGCTGAGATACACGTCAAACTGACCCTTTAAAACGACGGTGTGGAAAGGAGGTAGATCGATCTGAATTTCATCGGCGAATTTTTCTTTACTGCAACAAGAAAGTGCAACTGCAGATATCCCGATCGCTATCCGGACAAGGGGTCGATATGTGACGATTCTTTTCAAAACAGATATCCAAATCCTATCTCTGGAAAATCCAGAATGTGCAGATGAGAGCGCATTGTAAGTCGAACCGAGAAATGATCGCTGACTTGATATTTAATAATTCCGCGGTTGTACATCGCCTTGTGGTAAATGGTATTCTGAAGTCCGACATAAAATCCTTCCTGAATTGTTACACTGAACCGGTTGTAGACGAAACTTTGCGACAAATGAATTCCGGTCTGCCAACTCTGATAGGGCCGATACGTCTTGCCTTCACTCAATCTAGCGGTTTCGATCGATGTATCGTAAGACACATCGGCGCCAAAGCCGAAGTGGACCCCCCGAAAAAATGAACGCCGCATCTCCAGTGATAAACCCAGAACGCCGAAGTATTTCGACCCGATGGAAGAGTTCCGAATCACTTTCCCTCCGAGCAGTGAAACTACTTCCATCGCGTTTTCAGGCACGTGTTTTTCCCGGTACACCGATATTTTCTCGGTGCGCTGACCCAAAACACAACTCATTCCTGCAAACAAGGTTGCAGAGTTGATGCCGAGATTAACCGGAGTGCTATTGGCGTTTGACAAATGATCGAAAGAAACTCCGAATCCAGCATCGAATCGTTTACTCACTTTCCACTCAGCTCCAACTCGTGCATTAAAGTGAATGTTGAAGTGCGAGCCAATGGCCACATTCAGATAGTTGCTCTGGGCATCAAACGTGCGGTTTACATAGCCCATCCCAGTTCCAAACCGACTGTACAAACGGAATCGCGCGGTGTAAATGAAATTTAGTTTAAAGAAATAATTGCACGACAATTCCTGACCAAAAATTTTGTTATTTCCAAGTGTGGTAAAGAAAACGGACAAACCGTGTTCGGGGTAGTTGTACAGATCCTCCCACAAATTTTTTCCGCTGGTTTCTTTGATAAGGCACAAATCGGCCGACTGAACATAACTATCGCTTATGTAGGTGAAAAACGAATACTCCGGAATATTGACACCACAATGGTAATTTCCTGAAAATTTGAGATTATCCGAAAATTTATTCTGGCTGAGGAGCAGGCCCGGTGTCAGGAGTGAAAGGACAAGAAGCTGTGTACGGCGAAGCCAAACCGAAACGACTTGCCCTGAACCAATGTTCTTTCCAGCATTCATTCTTTCAAAGGTAGCGATTTGTCATCTGTCGTAAAAATAATTCATCCGGTTCGTCGCTAAAAAGCCTAAATTTGCCAATCCGATGCGGTCACTTTTCTTTGTTGTCTGTTTTATTTCCGGCTTTGTTCGTTCACAAGAAAAATTCAGTGAACTGTACGTCGATTCTGCGTCCTTTTCTGACTTTGAAATCCTGGCGGACACGCTGTCCGGAAAGCGGGTCTATTTCACTGGCGAAAATCATATGTACGCTACGTTCAATTCGAAATTTGAACTAAAATTTCTTCGCTATTTGTACGAAACACAGAATGTGCGCCATTTCATTTTCGAGCAGTCTCCGGGGATGGGTTACGTTATCGAGAAATATACCATCCAGAAAAAGACATCGGATAAATTATACCTGAAGGACCAGCTTTACGAGCCGTTTTTTGAGATGATCAGCGGTATCGCGAAGTTCAATGATTCATTGCCCGCTCAGGAACAGATTCGCTTTCACGGAATTGACATCGAGCGGTTTCCGTATTTCTCCATTTACGCCCTCAATGATATGGTGGAAGAGCTGGGATCGCAATTCGAGGGAGGTGAAGTTTTCGAGCAGATCATCGCGCTCTATAGTTCAGAATTCGGCAAAACCGGAGCCGAAATACTCTATCCGGAGCAACGTGAAAATTTTGGCTTTGGCTTTGGTGAAATAAACGGCGCCGTGACACTGCGATCCATTATCAGCGATTCAAGACTTTACCGCGATTCCCTTTCCGTTGCGCTCGGTGAAGACAGCGTACTCTTTTGGCCGATTATCGAAAGCCTCGAGCTGGGAATTGAATGGTACAATGCCGAAAGGGTGGGGGACGCTAAATCACCGATCGTTCGGGAAAAATTTATGCAAACGGAATTTGAACGGATTTATCGGCTGGCCGAACCTCAGTCAAAATTCTTTGGTCAGTTCGGTCGCTGTCATACCCACAAGGACAATAACACGGGGCGCTGTTACGACTTTTATGTCAATTCAATAGCCAACCGGATCGGCGAGATCGATTCAACCCTCGCAGGTCAGGTAATGGTGTTACCCATTTTTTATCCGGAACAAAAGGATTACGATGGAACAATTGTCAAAGGCCTCGAACTGAAACCGGAATTTCTTGAGGAGGGAATGTCGTACATTATTGATTTGTCCTATTTGCCAAAAGAGCGTGCATTGAAGGGCTACGACGGAGATCTGGCATTCGCCGTCATCTGCAATCAGGCAAAAGACAATCACGAAGAATACAACTTTAAATGGGAAATTCCCAAAACGCACATTCACCTCGGATTGGACTACGGATATCACTATTTCAGGAATTTATCCGGACTCAATTTTGAACTGGCCAGTGCCGGAGCCGCTGAAATGCCGTCGGATTTTATAGGATACACCTATACCCTCGATTGGCTTCGTGTGAGAGAAGGGGCCGTCAAGGTCGCTTACACCTGGCTACTCCCTGCAAAAAATGGTGATCGTTTCAGAATGGGCGGAAACTACTTTACCGTCGGAGGTCAATTTCCATTCGGGAAACCGTGGTTCACCACTGCACCGGGTCTCAATTATGGGTATGGCAAAATGTGGCTCGCGGAAACCTCCGTGGGTTCCGTTCCAAATTTGTTCCAATCGGGTTCTCAGAACAAGGTTTTGTACCGGAACGACATAATGGTGCTCGACCCGCACGTTCAGATACGAATATCTCCCCGCGTTTTCAGTTTCAATGCACAAGCTGGCTACGTCTTCGATATTTCAGGTAAATACTGGAAACTCGATTCCAAACTCAAGGACTACCGCAAAACAAGCTTCAGTGGATTTTATTTTCAGTTTGGCGCCAGTATTCACCTTGGCATTACGGACTAAATCGGATGAAGAATTCCATCCAACCCACTAATTTTAAACGATTACAATTTATCAGATGAAAACGGCCGTCCGGAAACCAGTAAAGTTTGAAAGGAAAAATTTTTCTGATTCCGAGTTGCTCAGAATCTACGACGCGATTGTTTTGCCCAGGCTTATCGAAGAAAAAATGCTCATCCTTTTGCGACAAGGCAAAATCTCAAAGTGGTTTTCCGGTTGGGGACAGGAAGGCATTTCGGTGGGTGTTGCACTCGCGCTTGAAGAAGATGAATACATATTGCCAATGCACCGGAATCTTGGAATGTTCACGGGTCGCAACATTCCGCTGCGAAATCTGTTTGCCCAGTTCCAGGGAAAAATGACGGGTTTTACGAAAGGACGTGACCGTTCCTTTCATTTCGGAACAAAACCTCATCATTTGGTTGGAATGATTTCACATCTCGGCCCTCAGCTCTCAATCGGGCTGGGAATTGCTTTGGCACATAAACTTCGCGGCGAGCAGAAAGTTGCTCTCGCAGTTACGGGAGACGGAGGAGCCAGCGAAGGTGATTTTCACGAGGCGCTCAATGTTGCCGCAGTTTGGGATGTTCCTGTAATTTACTTAGTCGAGAACAATCAATGGGGTTTGTCAACGCCTTCCGCCGAACAATTTAAATGCAGACAATTCACAGATAAAGGACCCGGTTACGGTATTGATGCTTTTCAAATCGACGGAAACAATATTCTGGAAGTCTACCATACGGTGAAAAGGATTGCGGACTCGCTCCGAAAAAAACCACGGCCTTTTTTGCTCGAATGCGTCACGTTTAGAATGAGAGGTCACGAGGAGGCTTCCGGAACAAAATATTATCCGGAAGGTTTGCAGAATAAATGGGAAGTTTACGATCCGGTATCCAATTATGAAAAGTGGTTACTGGCGCAAAAAATAATCAGTCCGGAGAAAATCGCACAAATTAAATCGGATATTCAGCAACATATCGCAGACGAGTTGGAAATTGCATTCGCAGAACCAAAAATCGTTCCGGATACGAAATTCGAAATTCAGGACATCTACGCTCCATTTCAGTTCAAGCCAACAAACCCAGTTACCAAAAATGTTTCGGAAAAGCGACTTGTCGACGCGATTTCGGACGGATTAAGACAGAGTCTCGAAAAATTTGATGAGCTCATTGTGATGGGCCAGGACATCGCGGAATACGGAGGAGTGTTTAAAGTGACGGAAGGTTTCGTCGAAAAATTCGGTAAAGATAGAATACGCAACACCCCCTTGTGCGAGTCAGCCATAATCGGTGCTTCTCTCGGACTTTCAATCAACGGGATGAAAGCCGTGATGGAAATGCAGTTTGCCGATTTTGTCACTGTTGGATTCAACCAAATCATTAATAATCTTGCCAAACTACATTACCGTTGGGGCGAAAAGGCCGATGTAGTCATTCGAATGCCTTGTGGTGCTGGTGTCGCCGCCGGACCGTTCCACTCACAATCGAATGAGGCCTGGTTTGCGCACACTCCGGGATTAAAAGTTGTTTACCCTTCCACTGCCTACGATGCCAAGGGATTGCTTTGCGCGAGCATCGAAGATCCGAATCCAGTTATTTTCTTCGAGCATAAATTTCTGTATCGAAGTATAAAAGAAAATATCCCTGACGATTATTACACTCTTGAAATCGGCAAAGCAAAAATTGTTCGGACCGGATCCGAAGCAAGTATTATTACATACGGACTCGGTGTTCACTGGGCAAAGGAAATCGCGGATAAGAACAAACTCGATGTTGAAATCGTCGATTTGGTAACGCTTCTTCCACTCGACACGGAAACGATATTTGACTCGGTTCGAAAAACCGGACGCGCTATTGTCTTGCACGAGGATTGCCTGACGGGCGGTTTCGGTGGCGAAGTGTCTGCTCTGATCACCGAAAATTGTTTTGAATTTCTGGATGCCCCAGTGATGCGTGAAGCAAGTTTGGATTCACCGGTTCCGTTCAATGCGGAACTGGAGCAGAATTTTTTCCCGATCGCACGTTTTGAAGAAAAGTTGAAACGCCTGTTGGAATACTAAAACGATCAGGATTGTTCCTTTATCCCAAGGCTATTTTTCTCCGGATTTTTTTCGCAGCGATTCCTTTGCATCTTTGGCAAGCCAACGGCAATTAAGGGCTCTTTCAACGTCTGATACGGAACGGTCCTTGTCGTAAAGTATTTTCCAAAAATCAAGAACGCCCAATCCATCCGAAACGCGCAACGGGCGCCGTACAATTTCTCCTGGCGCGACCTGTCCTTCAGAAATGACGCGGGTATACAAACCTGGCTTACAGGCATCGATAAAATCAGCAATGATTTTCTGCGTCCCGAACTTCACACCGAGCTTGAAACAAGGCTGCCTGGGCTGGGTCACCTGTAAAATGGCATCACCGATCTGCAGCGTATCGCCAAAACAGAATTCTTGTTCATCCAGTCCGTCGATTGTGAGATTTTCACCCATCATTCCATAGGAGCTATCAACAGAGGGATATTTTTCCTTCCAGAAAGAATAGTGATCGCCTGAGTAAATGTAAACCGCCATATCTTCACCACCGTGGTATTTTTTGTCGGCGACGTGATCGCCTTCTAGTCCCGTCCGCGAGACACGAATTTTCTTGTCTGTTGCGATTTTGAAAATTCCTGTTGGAACGCTTTTTCCATTCCACTCAATCATCTTCTTTTCCGCAAGATTGACCGAAATCAATTTCATCCCACAAAAGTATCCATTTGTCGAAATTTAAGTGCGCGAATGCGCTCATATTGTTAGTTATGGTGATAAAAGGTGACGACACCGACATTTGGATCTTGCTTTGCGCAGAGATCTGATCTATCTTCGCAAAAAAATAAAGGATCCGTATGAACAAAAATTACCTTAAATCAATTGGCGTTGGCGCGATGGCCGTTTGGCTGTCTACTGCCTTAAACGCTCAAACAACTTTTTCGTATACCGGCGCTTTGCAGACATATACTGTCCCTGCTGGTGTCAATATGATTCAAATCGAATGCTGGGGTGCGCAGGGAGAATCGGTTGGAAGTTCGACAGGTGGTCTCGGCGGTTATGTCTCTGGCGAATTGGTCGTCACTCCAGGCGAAATTCTGAATGTATATGTTGGAGGTCAAACCGGCTTCAATGGCGGAGGAACTTCTGGTTCTGGTAGTGGGTACCTGGCTGGTATTGGCGGTGGTGCATCCGATGTTCGGCAAGGCGGCACGGCGTTCACCGACCGCGTTATTGTCGCGGGTGCTGGTGGTGGTTGTGGACGATCCGATTGTTCAGCCCAAACGGGTGGAGCAGGTGCTTTTCCCGGTGGTTACGGTGGAGTTGGCGACGGAGTAGTAGGTGGTGACGGTGCGGTGGATGGCGGAAGTTGCATTGGCTCCGGAGGATGTGGGGCTTGCTGTAGTTCATCGCTCGGCGGTGGTGGAGGCGGTTCGAATGGCGGTGGAGCCCAAGGAGGTTATGGTACTGCCCTTGGCGGAACCGGTGGTGCTTGTGGTGGTGACAACGACAGTTATTCCGGTGGCTGCAGCAACGAGCCCGGCGGTGGCGGTTGTTTTGGACTTGGTGGCAATGGAATTAATCCTACCTGCAACGGCGGTGGCGGTGGCGGTGGCGGCGGATGGTACGGTGGCGGCAGCGGAGGGGCAAACTGGGGTTCCGGTGGTGGCGGTGGATCGTCATACTTTGATCCGGCAATGACATCTACTTCGTTTACCAACGGAACAAATTCCGGAAACGGACAGGTTATTATCACTGATCTTTGCTTAGGTCTCACGACATCTGTTTCTGATGATGAGGTTTGCGACGGCGAAACAGTAACGCTTTCAGCATCTTCAACTGTGGGTGGAACAGTGACCTGGGATGGCGGCATCACAGACGGAGTGGCATTCACTCCTGCACTTGGTACAACAACCTATACTGCAACCAGCGACGATCCGGGTGATTGTGGATTTTCAGTTGACATTACAGTAAATCCTCTTCCGACAGTTGACGGTGGTAGCGACATCGATGCCTGTGAAGATGAAACAGTGACCCTTGCGGGTACTGGAACGGCTGATACCTACTCGTGGGATGGTGGCGTTACAGATGGCGTAGCCTTTACTCCTGCTGGTGGAACAACAACATACACCGTTACAGGAACGATCACTTCAACCGGTTGTCAGGAAACGGACGCTGTGGATGTAAACTACACACTGGTCGACGAAGGTGTTACTGTTACTGGAGCAACACTTACTTCGGATCAGGCCGGCGCGACGTATGAGTGGATTGATTGTGCAGATTCAACCATTGCCGGCGAGACAAACCAGTCGTATACAGCGACACAGGATGGCGACTATGCAGTGGTAGCAACTATCAACGGATGCTCGGACACTTCGGCTTGTGTAAACATCAGCGGTGTAGGAATGTCTTCTGGAGAAAATCAGACGTTGAGGGTGTATCCAAACCCGGCCAACAACGAAGTGACGGTTTCACTTCCAGGTTCGTTTCAGTATGAACTTCGCTCGATGACCGGGGCTTTGCTTGCAACCGGTAATGGTTCAGGTCTACAGGTGATTCCACTCAGTGCATTCACCTCGGGCACGTATACTTTGTCAATCACGCAAAAAGGTGAGACGGTAATCCGTGAGCTCATCATAGCGAAATAATACAAGCATTTTTACTTCAGAAAAGCCATCTTGACAACATCGTCAGGATGGCTTTTTTTTTGGTCTCGAAATTGGGCCGCTTCTCGAAAATTCGAATGTTGCACTTCAAAGCGCAGGTTTGGTCTCGTTTCTCGCGCAAATGGCCAATTCAGCTAAGATCACATCGTTTTTCTATCAAAATATCGGGCAAATTTCATCGTGGCTATTGCTTTGAATACATTGTAGGCCTATCTTTGCAAAAAAATAAACGCTGGATTCGTATGAAAAAAAACTACTTTCTAACTCTTGGACTTGCTACAGCTGCCCTGCTATCGGCGATCGCAACGGCCCAAACAACCTTTAATTACACTGGTGCGCTCCAGACATACGTCGTTCCGGCCGGTGTTACGTCCGTAGCAATTGATTGCATTGCCGGCAGTGGTGGTTATCACTATGACTCAGGTCTTGGTTATCCACAGATACCGGGAGACGGAGGTAGAGTTGAAACAGTACTGACTGTAACGCCTGGCGCTACATTGAATATCTACGTAGGCGGTGTTGGCGAGTCCCCAACCTCACCGATTTTGGCAGCGGGCGGTTATAATGGCGGCGGCGGCGGTGGAAATGGTTTTGGTATGTACTCCGGCGGTGGTGGCGGCGGTGCTTCTGATATCCGTATCGGTGGAACGGCTTTGTCAGATCGCGTGGTGGTTGCCGGCGGTGGTGGCGGTGGAGCTGTGAACTACGGCTCTGGCGACGATGGCGGGAACGGTGGTGACTTAATCGG
>Ga0247727_10012734_pt1 | contig 14365 bp, 11 predicted proteins | sample WisWelCaveWW1625_FD_202498 | JGI IMG/M metagenome (GOLD analysis project Ga0247727, IMG submission 202498) | Biofilm microbial communities from Wishing Well Cave, Virginia, United States - WW16-25 | ecosystem: Environmental > Aquatic > Deep subsurface > Groundwater > Cave microbial mat | place... | reverse complement strand
AGATTATTCGCGGCAGGATTAAAAAAGAGCTGCGCAAATACATCACGCGCGGCGAGTTGATCGGCAAGAAGGGCAAGGATCTCGTGAGCATTCCGGTGCCGCAGATCAACCTGCCGCACTTTCGCTACTCGTCGAAAAATAGCGGCGGCGTCGGACAGGGCGAGGGTGACGTGGGCACGCCCATCGGTCGCGGCAATGACGATGACGGCACCGGTCAAGCCGGTGAAGCGCCGGGAGATCATTTGCTCGAAGTCGATGTTTCGCTCGAAGAGCTCGCGCAAATGCTGGGCGAAGAATTGGAATTGCCGAGCATCGAAGCGAAGGGCAAGAAAAATATTGTGAGCGACAAAGATCGCTACACCGGCATCAGCCGCAGCGGGCCGGAGTCGCTCAGGCATTTCAAGCGCACGTATAAAGAAGCGCTGCGGCGGCACATTATCAGTAAAACCTACGATCCGGATAATCCGATCATTATTCCGTTTCGTGAAGATCGGCGCTATCGCACGTGGAAAACCGTGCAACATCCCGAAGCGAACGCGGTGATTATTTACATGATGGACGTTTCCGGCTCGATGGGCGAGGAGCAGAAAGAGATCGTGCGCATCGAGTCGTTCTGGATCGACACGTGGCTGAAATATCAATACAAAAACATCGCGACGCGGTACATCATTCACGACGCGGTGGCGCGCGAGGTCGATGAGGAAACGTTTTATCACACCCGCGAGAGCGGCGGCACGATCATCTCCTCCGCGTACAAACTCGCGAATCAAATCATCGACGCGAATTACAGCCCGTCGGAATGGAACATTTATCTCTTCCATTTTTCCGACGGCGACAACTGGGGCGAGATCGATACCGATGAATGCATTTCGATTATCGAAGAGAAGCTGGTTCCCAAAGCGAATCTTTTTTGTTACGGCCAGGTCGAAAGCCCCTACGGCAGCGGCCAGTTCATCCGCGATTTGGAAGATTATTTTGAAAACGAAGAGAAACTCATTCTCTCGGAAATCGCCGACAAAGATGCGATCTATCAGTCGATCAAGGATTTTTTGGGGAAAGGCAAGTGAATGGCCGAGGATCGAAGATAGAGAATCGAGAATAGAAGATCGAAGGTCGATGATTGTACATCGAGCTTCAATTCACGAGTCTTGAGAGAAAAATAAGACAAGGCGTTCACAAAACACCATGAGCCTGACAGCCGAACTTTCCGCCATCCGTGACGAAATCAAAGGCTATGCCCGCGAGTACGGGCTTGATTTCTACGAGACGATTTTTGAAATGCTCGAATACGACGAGCTGAACGAAGTCGCCAGCTACGGCGGTTTTCCGACGCGCTATCCGCACTGGCGGCACGGCATGGAATACGAAGAGCTTTCCAAGAGCTACTCGTATGGCCTTTCAAAAATTTATGAAATGGTCATCAACAACGACCCGTGCTATGCCTATTTGATGACGTGCAACAATCTCGTCGATCAGAAGCTGGTGATGGCGCATGTGTACGGCCATTGCGACTTTTTCAAAAATAATCTGTGGTTCTCGAAAACCAACCGCAAGATGATGGACGAGATGGCGAACCACGCCACGAAAATTCGCCGCTACGCCGAGAAATACGGCGAAGAAACGGTGGAGAATTTCGTCGATGTCTGCCTGTCGATAGAAAATTTAATCGATCCGCATTCGCAATTTATCGAGGAGCCGGAGGAAAAAACGGAAACCGAGCCGGAGGAGGAAGAAGAGGCCATCGAAGCCCGGCTGCGCTTGAAAAGCGAAAAAGAGTACATGGACGAGTTCATCAATCCGCGCCAGTTGATTGAAGAGCAGCGCCGGCAGGAGGAGGAAAAAGCCAAATCCAAGTTTCGGAAAATTCCCGAAAAAGCGCAACGCGATATTTTGAACTTTTTGATCGATTACGCGCCGCTGCAAAAATGGCAGCAGGATATTCTCGCCATCATCCGCGAAGAGGCCTATTACCTCGCGCCGCAGGCGCAGACAAAAATCATGAACGAAGGCTGGGCGAGCTATTGGCACTCGAAAATGATGACGACGCGCATCCTTTCCGACGCCGAAATCATTGATTATGCCGACCATCATTCCGGCACGCTGTTCACCTCGCCGGGACGGGTCAATCCCTACAAGCTCGGCATCGAGCTTTTTCGCGATATTGAAGAGCGCTGGAATCGGGGCAAATTCGGCAAGGAATACGAAGAGTGCGACGATTTCGAGGTCAAGAAGAATTGGGACAAGCAGCTCGGCCTCGGGCGGCAGAAGATTTTTGAAGTGCGCAAGCTGTATAACGACGTCATGTTTATCGACGCGTTTTTGACGCCGGAATTTTGCCGCGAGCACAAGATGTTCGTTTACGAGTACAACGACCGCAACAATTTGTACGAAATTTCCGATCGCGATTTCAAGGCGATCAAGCAGAAACTGCTGTTCATGTTGACCAATTGGGGGCAGCCGTTCATTTATGTGGAAGAAAGCAATTACAAAAACCGCGGCGAGCTGTATTTGCGGCATCGTCACGAAAGCATCGACCTGAAGCTCGACGAAGCGCGCGACACTTTGAAAAACCTCTATGCCATTTGGACGCGGCCGGTTCATTTGGAAACCGTCGTCGACGAAAGCAAAACATTGTTGAGTTTTGAAAAGAACGACTATACCGAAACGGAAATTGACTAACCCCTAAAACGGAGGTGCTGTCATGAAACTCGGACAAAAAGCTCTGGAAAAACTGAATGCCATTCGCCAGGTTGAAAATTTGCAGGAAACCGGCCAGGATGGCGGGTGCATCATTGAGGAGACGAATGACAGCATTCGCCTGCGCGTGGAGATTGAGGATGTTGACAAATTCAGTTGCCTGGTCAAAACCTTCTCCGTAACGCAGCTTCAAGCGCCGCCGAACGTGCCGCTCACGGAATTGTTGCGGCGCCAGGCTCGGGAAATCGAGCGCCGGATTTCGTACTTGCTGGAAAGCTTCCGTCTGGTTGAAGTGGATGAGTGCAACGCCCTGGCGCAAGTGCGCAGCGTTGCGCCGTATAAGAAAAGCGGCGAAAGGTTTTATTACGAGATGCTCTTGCAGCACGGCAACAGCATGACGCTCGTGCGCTATCGCAAATCCGCCTCATCCGAAAATCATGAGCTTGTCCCGTTCCACTTAACGCCGGAAACCTTCGAGCGCCTCGTCGATGATCTGGTCGCAACGTTGCATCTCGCTTGAGCTGGCATACTTGTGTCGCGGTGGATGAAAAGAATTTTTTCATTTGATGAATCTATTCAGGCGGAGATGATTTGGCCTTGCGGACAGTGCTGTTTTATTCATTTTCAGCTTGATTTTGGGGGACAGGCATTATTTTTTCCGCCAAACTTCTCGGTTGCAGTTAGACCGGGCGTTTCGTATATTTCTATAAAGCACAAAACCTGGATTAAACCATCCGAAGGAGGAGGCGTTGCCATGAAAAAAGTTTTGCTGACCGGACTTTGCGTCTTTGCCGGTGTTGCGGCGCTTTTTGCGCATGACATGTTTCTGAAGCTCGAAACATTTTTTCTCAAACCGCATTCGCCAATCACGGTTGCTTTGTTCAACGGCACCTTTGACAAAAGCGAGAACGTCATTACGCGCGACCGCATGGTTGAGGTGAGTATCATCGGGCCGAAAACCGGGCGCGTTCATCCTGACACTTCGCAATGGCGTGAGTCCGGAAACGCCACGTGGCTTGATTTCAAAACAGGCGAAGAGGGAACTTATGTCCTTGGCGTATCGACCAAACCCAAAATGATCGAGCTGACGGCAAAAGATTTCAATGACTATTTGGAGCACGACGGCGTGCTGGATGTGCTCGCGGCGCGCAAAGAAAGCAATGAACTGGACAAGGCGGCGCGTGAGATGTATTCGAAGCATGTCAAGACGATTTTTCAAGTGGGCGAAAAACGCTCTGGCGCTTTCAAGGAAAGATTGAATTATCCCATCGAGATTGTTCCGCTGCAAAATCCCTACACGCTCAAACCAGACGGCCTGCTGGAAGTTTTGGTTTTGCGCGACGGCAATCCGGTGAGCAATCAGCTTGTCTACGCGAGTTATGAAGGTTATCACCAACACGCTGACACAAGCAGCCACGTGGAGGCCGTCAAAACGCGAACCAATGAAAATGGCTTGGCGCAAATCAAGCTCAGCCAGGCCGGCAAATGGTACATCCGGCTCATTCACATGGTTCCCAGCAACAAGGATGGCGTCGATTATGAATCGAATTGGACGACGTTGACGTTTGAAATCAAAGCTGCAGCAAGAAAATGAGGGCTATGCTTTCAACATTGAGTCGAATGTCATAGGCATGGAAAAGATCGCCAAAAAACTCGAAGTTCGCCACGGCCTGACGGTAGTTTATACCGGTGACGGAAAAGGAAAAACCACGGCAGCGCTGGGAACGGTGATTCGCGCGGTGGGTTATGGTCTGCGCGTATTCATGTTGCAGTTCGTGAAAGGTTCTTGGCATTATGGCGAGCTGGATGGCGCCAAATTGCTGGCGCCTTATTTCGTCATCGAGCCGATGGGCAAAGGATTTTATAAAATTCTCGATGACAAACTTCCGGAAGAAGAACACCACAAAGCCGCGATGGCTGCGGCAGATCGCGCCATCACACTTCTCCGCAGCGGCGAGTATGACATGGTGATTCTTGATGAAATCAACGTCGCCGTGATGACGGGATTATTGCCGGTTGCAAAAGTGTTGGAGATTATCGACGCCAAACCTGAAAGTGTGCACTTGATTCTCACTGGCCGCGGCGCCCCGCCGGAAGTCATCGACCGCGCCGATCTCGTGACCGAGATGAGGGAGATCAAGCATCCGTATCAGAAAGGAAAGTTGGCGCAAAAAGGAATTGATTTTTGATGTGAATTTGAATGCATAATTTGAATTCATCTAGACACCTTATGAAACCCTTGATAGATACATTCGGTCGCGTGGCAGCCAATCTCCGCATTTCCATCACCGACCGCTGCAATTTTCGCTGCCGCTACTGCATGCCGGAAGAAGGCATGAAATGGATGAACCGCAAAGAGATTCTGACCTTTGAGGAAATTTTGCGGCTGGCGAAAGTCTTCATCGCCCTCGGCATCAACAAAATTCGCCTGACCGGCGGCGAGCCGACGTTGCGAAAAGATTTGACGCAATTGATCGCCATGATCGCCCCGCTTCCCGGCTTGAAAGATCTCGGCATGACCACCAACGGCTTTTTTCTCAAGGAATTTGCCGGCGATTTTTATCGCGCCGGTTTGCGGCGGATCAACGTCAGCCTGGATTCGCTCTCGCCGGCTCGTTTCGCCGAAATGGCCCGCCGCGAGGCCTATCAAAAAGTGATGGACGGCCTCGACGCGCTGGCGAAATACCCCATTCGTCCGGTGAAAATCAACACGGTGATCATGAAAGGATTCAACGACGACGAAGTGTTGCCGTTAGTCGAGTTCGCGCGCGAACGGGACTATCAAATTCGCTTCATCGAGTTCATGCCCCTTGACGGCGAGGGCGTCTGGAGCCGCGAGAAGGTGATGGCCACCGCGGAGATTCTCGATATCATTCGCATCAAATATGACCTTATTCCCAAAGAAACCCGCGCCGATCACGTGCCGGCGGATACCTTTCGTTTTGTTGACGGCAGCGGCGAAGTCGGTTTCATCAGCTCGGTGAGCGAGCCGTTTTGCGAGTCGTGCAACCGCATTCGCATTACCGCCGATGGGCATTTCCGCAATTGCCTTTTTTCTCTTGAAGAAACGGATTTGAAAACACCGATGCGCGCCGGCGCCAGCGACGCGGAGCTGGCCGAATTGATTCGCGGCGAAGTGTGGCGGAAATGGGCCGGGCATCAGATCAATCTGGCGACGTTCGTCAAGCCGGAGCGGAATATGTCGCAGATCGGGGGATAAGCCGCAAGTCATGCCTCGGTTATTGTCGGCAAAATTCTCTTGCTGCTCTGCCCGCTTTCGCATTCGGAGCGCTTTTTTGCGATCCTGTTCAACCCACCAAGCTAAATCTTCAAAACCCGCGAGATCAAATTCCAAGCTTCGCAAGCGCTTCCTCGAAAGGGATTCCGTTACGCCGATTTTTCGCCTCAAGCAGGCGTTTTTTCATTTTTTTGCTTTTGAGCAAATAGGCCGTTTCTTTTTCGGAAGCGAGCTTACGCCAAATTTCAATCGGGACAATGACAGCCGTTGGCGCGCCATTCTCATCTGAAACATATTGAATATTTAATGTCGTCATACGATTTGACCTCGGTATTATTGAATACTCGTCTCTTTATTATACAAAGAGTTTTTGAGTTTTACAAGACTTTCGTCACCTTCAACCAATTCCCCCGCTGCACATTCGCGCCTTCAATGGCCTGCGGCGATCCCAGCACCACCACGAGGCCGTGTTTATTTACCTGCTCCAGCGCTTCACCAAATCTGCGAAAATCTGCAGCGGTTGTCGATAAAACTTCATCGCGCAACTGCTGGCATTCCTCTTCCGTTTCATGAACGAGATGGCGCACCAGCGAGGTGTAGCCTTTCGCGTCCGGCAATTGGTACGCATCCAAATCGCCGATGGTGCCGATGATGCTTTTCGTCAGCTCGTCGTCGCTCAATTCCACCTCGCGGAGAAATTTTGCCGCGCCGTCGTAATTGTCGAGCGTCGCCAGTAAATTCGGATCGCGATAAGAGCTAAAGGAAAACACGCCCGACCGGCGCGCGAAACTACAAAAACCGCCGTAGGCGCCGCCTTGCACGCGCACGCGTTCCCACAGCCACGTCGTGCGCAAATAGTTGCTGATCACCAACGCCGAGCCGTGAAATTTGTAGCCGTGCTGATAAAGATTCGCCGCTTTGCCGACGTAATTCACCTGCGCCGGAATCGTCAACCCTTCGAACTCGGTGCGGTATGTCGGCGACCATTTGGTGAAATCGGTTGGCGCCGTTGGCAACGCGTTTATGAACGCCAATAACTTGGGCTCAAACTGTTTGTAATTAGCCTCGTCCACCGTGACGTTGCAAATCATGCGACGGCGGTTGATCAACGCGCTGCGAATTTGCTCCAGCGCCGCCAACACTTTCGGCCAATCCGCCTCCACGTCTTTTTCCAGTTGCCGCAGAAAGAAAAGATAGCTCACGCCGCCCATTTGCTCGTCGAGCCAGCCGGCTTCGCTGAAACGCGCGCTCAACCGCGTGCTCACGAAGCCCGAGCCGCTCGGCACCAACCCCGACTCCAGACCCGCTTTCGTCTCCAACACCATCTGCCGAAATCTCTCGCGATCATCCAATTTCACCGTGAGCAAAATGTCGCGCAGAATCGCCAGCAGATCGTCGAGCTGATGCCGCATCGCCTTGCCGCGAACGAAAAGCCACGCCGTCGAGGCTTCGGCGTGTTGCAGCGTCGAAGTGTAACGGCTCGTCCCAATGCCGCCGGTTTTTTGGCCGATGCGCTGCAAAAGCTGCACGAAATTTTCCTTCTCTGTGCCGATTTGCGTCAAGCAGCGGCTGAAGAGCGGCAGGTACGGCAGCAACTCCTGCCGCAGCGTGTGCAGATCGAAACCGAGGTCGAGATAAACGATGCCGTTGGTAAACAGATCGTGATAGAGAATTTTGTGCTGATTCTTTTCGCTCACCGCCAGCGGAATTTTTTTGTTGAGCTTGTCGAGATCGCTTAATTTCAGCGTTGGTATCGTCGCCAGCGCCTCGGCTGAATCCGGCGTGACCTGCCGGCGCTTCAATTCTTGCGTGTTTTGGATGGTGTTTTGCAAATCCGCCTCGTTCATCGCCGCGCGCGCCTGGGCTAAACGTTCTTTTTCGGCGGCCTCGTCGAGCTTTCCCGCCTCGGCATCCGGCGCGAGAATCACGGTGGCGCGATGCGGGTTTTGGAAAAAGTTTTGGTGAATCATTTTTTCGAAGAACCGCTCCTTCGCGGCAACGCGGGCTTTGATGGCTTCGAGCGGCGCTTCGAAGGTCAACGGCGCCAGCGGATCGCCGCCGTACAGCCAGGTCGTGAGCGCGCGCAGCATCAAAGACAGGCCGCGCGGAAACGAGCCGGTGTTGTTCTCGCGCAGGCGAAATTCAAACGTGTTCAGCGAGGCCTCGATGGTTTGCGGATCGATGCCGCCTTCGGCAAGCCGGTGCAGCGTGTCGTCAATCAGCGCCTCGACTTTATCGGCCTCGGAAGCCGCAATGCCGATCAAACCGGCGGAAAAATACATCTGGCGCAAATCGCTTTCGAGGCCGCCGGTAACCTCCTCGCCGAGGCCGGAATCGATCAGCGCCTTGTGCAGCGGCGCTGCCGGCGTGCCGATCAAAACGTGCGTCAAAATTTTCAACGCCAGCGTGTTCTCGCGGTCGGTGGTTTCGGTGAGCAGCCAATTCACCGCGACGCGGCCCTTTTTGCCGCTGCCGGCGTCCTCGCCGGCGTCAAATTTATAGGTGAACTTTTTCGGCTGATCGAAACGCGTCAGCAGCGGAATTTCCGAAGCCGCGCCGGCGCGGTCGAAATCTTTGAGATATTCGTCGACGCGGCGAAAGCGTTCTTCCGAATGATCGTCGCCGTAAAAATAAATGTAGGCATTCGAAGGATGATAATACTTTTTATGAAACGCCATGAACTGCGCGAAGGTCAAATCCGGAATGTGCTTCGGATCGCCGCCGGAATCGACGCCGTAGGTGTGATTGGGAAACAGCGCCCGCTGCGAATATTCGCCCAACAACCGATCCGGCGAGGAGTAGTTGCCTTTCATCTCGTTGAAGACGACGCCCTTGAAGGCGAGCGGGTCATCGGGTTTTTCCAATTCGTAATGCCAGCCTTCCTGCTGCAGCGTGAACGGCGTGAGCCGCGGATAAAACACCGCGTCGAGATAAACCTCGATGAGATTGTACAAATCCTGCAAATTCGTGCTCGCCACCGGATAGCAGGTTTTGTCGGGATATGTGAAGGCATTGAGAAAGGTGTTGAGCGAGCCTTTGATCAATTCGACGAACGGCTCTTTCACCGGAAATTTGCGCGAGCCGCAGAGCACCGAATGTTCCATAATATGCGCGATGCCGGTGGAATCCTCCGGCGGCGTGCGAAAGGTAATGCCGAAGGCCTTGTTCTCGTCGTCGTTTTCCAGCGCCAACAACTGCGCGCCGGTTTTGAGATGGCGAAAAAGTTTGGCCTGGGTTTTCAGTTCGAGAATTTCCTGTTGGCGGATTAGTTCGAAGCCGTGAATGACGGGCATAATGTCCTCTGCTTTATGTATGAAACGTGGTTGTGAACAAAATAAAAGCTTATTTTAATGTAGCAAGATTTTGGAGAAATTCAAGGGGGGAAGCATGAGGCGCCATTAAAAATCAACAAAAATTTTTGCATTAAAAACCAACGTACTTTGAAGAAAAATATGGGTAATTGAATGACAAGAGGCAACTCGAATTTGGGAGCAATTCCGAAAAATTGGTCGAGAAGCAAACGGCCTTGTTTTGACAGGATAACAGGGTGGACTTGATTTTTTTGAATCCCATAAATCCTGTAATCCTGTCAAAAAGCAACTTTTGGGAATTGCGCCCCTCGAATTTTCAGCCAAGCAGAAAACCGAAGTCCCGTTGATCGTAAACAGGAAAATTTCTGAATTTCAGCACATTGGCTTAAACCCTTTTCAAGCGAGCGGCATCTTATTGACAAAGATTAGGATCATGATGCGGATTGAGCCGGCAAGAGCGGAGGTTGTTGTGCAACGCGAAAACGGCGGCGCGGACGGGATAACCGGCGTGGTGCGCCGGGCGCAAAACGGCGATCGCGCCGCGTTCGAGCAAATCTATCGCGAGAACGTCGGGCGGGTGTACGCCATTTGCCTGCGCATTTTGGCGAATGCCGCCCGCGCGCAGGAATTGACGCAGGATGTGTTCGTCCGCGCCTGGGAGATGATCGGCTCTTTTCGCGGCGAAAGCGCCTTTTCCTCGTGGCTCTACCGGCTGGCGGTCAACGTCGTGCTGGTGGATTTGCGCGCGAAAAAACGGCGAACCGCCCGCGTGATGACGACGGATGATCTGTCACCTTATGATAAAGACGGCAACATGACAAATCCTGGCAACACCATCGATCTCGAGCGCGCCATTGCCGCGCTGCCGGAACAAGCGCGCGCGGTGTTCGTGCTGCACGAGGTCGAAGGCTATCAGCACGGCGAGATCGCGGCGTTCATGGGCATCGCGGAAGGAACCTCGAAAGCGCAATTGCACCGCAGCCGCAGGCTTTTGCGGGAGGCTTTGGAACGATGAATTGTAATCACATGGAAACGCGCCGGCACGATTACGTCGATGGCGTGCTGCCGGCTTCCGAAAAAGTTGACCTCGAGCGGCATCTCGCCGCCTGCGCGGATTGCCGCCGCGACGTGGCGTTTCTCAACTCCTTGCGCCAGCAAGCCGCCGCGCTGCCGCAACGCCTCGAGCCGCCGCGCGATCTCTGGCCGGAAATTGCCAATCGCCTGGCGCCGAAAAGAAATTGGCGGCAGGTTTTGGCAACGGCAGCGCAACATCTCAAACCCCTCGTTATTGGCGAAAGTCGTGAAGCGGGCCGTTGGAAAGCATGGGGTCTGCGCGGCGCGATGGCCGTCGCTGTGCTGGTGCTGCTGATCGGCGGAATCCGTTTTGTTTGGCAAACGCGCCAAGCCTCGTGGCAAGTCGCGCCTCTCGCCGGCGCGCCGCAAATTGGCGCTCAACGCCTCGACGCTGTTGGAAAATTGGAAGTCGGCGAGTGGCTGGAAACCGATGACTCGTCGCGCGCGCAAATTAACATCGGCCTGATCGGACAGGTGGAGATTGCGCCGCAAACGCGCATTCGCCTCGTTAAAGCCCGCTTGACCGATCATCGCCTGGCGCTGGCGCGCGGCAAGATGCACGCGGAAATTTGGGCGCCGCCGCGGATCTTTTTTGTCGAAACGCCTTCCGCCTTGGCCACCGATCTCGGCTGCGAGTACACGCTCGAAATGAACGACGAGGGGTTTGGCCGCTTGCACGTCACACGCGGCTACGTCTCGCTGGAAAATCAACAAGGCCCGGAGTCGGTGGTTCCCGCCGGCGCCTTTTGCGAAATTCGGCCGGCAATGGGGCCGGGCACGCCGTATTCCGAAAATGCGAGCGACACGCTGCGCGCGGCGTTAGCGCAATTTGATTTGGCCAACGGCCGGGCCGAAGCGCTCAACATCGTGCTGGCCGCCGCGCGCGAAGCTGATAGTTTTACTTTATGGCATTTGCTTTTTCGCGTCGATCAAGCCGCGCGCGGCCGGGTTTACGACCGCATGATCGAGTTCGTTTCTCCGCCCGCCGGTGTGACCCGCGCCGGCGTGTTGCAAGGCGATCAACGCATGTTGAAATCGTGGGCGGAGAAATTCGGTCTTGGGCAATCGTGGTGGCGCTACTGGCTGCCGCTGTAGCGCAGACGGCCCGTTCAATGTCACTAACTTTTTAAAAAAGGCATGACAGAAAAATGGAAGACAGAAAAATATTTATGGCTTTTTGGTGTCTAACTGTGGATATTTTTTGATAAAACCCAATGCCCATATTTCTGTCCTGCATTTTTCTGTCTTTGCTTTTGGTGGGTGAAAATTTTAATTTACTGATACCTCAAATTATGAGAGCCCAACCATGAACACAAAAATTTTAAAACACCAATGCCGCTTGCCAATTATCCAACCCGTGATTGCATTTTTGGTTGTGAGCAGTTTGTTCACTCAGCAAGCTTTTTCCAAAACCGGCGGCGCAAAATGCGGCTCGTGGAAAACCGTCCTCACTTCCAAAGACGAACCCGGCGAGCCGCTGATCGTCTCGGGAATCGTTTACGCGCCCGACGGCAAAACTCCGGCGCCGGGCATCACGGTTTATGTTTATCACACCGACGCCGAAGGCTATTATCGTAAAGGCAACAATAGTTCGGACAATCCGCGCTTGCACGGCACGATGCGAACGAATGCCGAAGGCAAGTACGAGTATCGCACGATTAAGCCGGCGGCTTATCCCGGCGGCGGCAATCCGGCGCACATTCATTATGTGCTCTCCGGCAAAGGCTATCCCAAACATCACGATGAAGTCATGTTCGAAGGCGATCCCTATCTCACGCCGAGAGATCGAAGCTCGATCAGCGTGCGCCCGTTGACGCGCGACAAAGATGGGGTGTGGCGATGTGTTTATGATATCAAGCTGAAGCAAAAATAGTAACACGGAGTGACAAACTTCAGTTTGTCCTGCTCGTCCGGTTTCTAACAGTACAAATTCCGCCGTAGTTGAATCATCGCTGAATAGTCACCCAAAATATCAAGGAAAGAGAATCATGAAACGCGCCATGAACAAGCAAATTTTTATTTTAATGTTTGTTGCTGCCCTGATTGAGAGTTGTCATACTCAATCGCCGGCGCCCTCCCAAACACCTCTTTTCACGTCCGCGCCAGGCTCGTCATTTGCCGTCGGAAGCCGGCCGGTGGACATTGCAGCTGGCGATGTGAATGGAGACGGCAAGCTCGACATTCTCACCGCGAATGCGGGGAGCAACAATGTGACGGTATTGCTCGGCAACGGCAAGGGTGATTTTACGGCGGCGCCTAACTCACCGCTCTTGGTTGGCGCTGCGCCGCATCTCGTTGTTCTTGCTGACCTTAATCTGGACAACAAAATTGACCTTGCCCTCACTGGCCACGATAGCTACAATGTGATGGTCTGGCTCGGCAACGGCAGCGGCAGTTTCACACCGGCGCCGGACTCACCGTTCACTGGCCTCAACGAGACGCCGCCGCACAATCATGGACTTGTCATCGGTGACGTCAATAACGACGGCAATCTTGATCTTGCCACCAGCAATCACGGGCATCATAGCGTGTCGGTTTTGTTGGGCAACGGCAAAGGCAACTTCACGCCTGCCGCCGGCTCGCCTTTCGCGGTTGGCCGTGGGCCATATCCTCTGGCTGCAGCGGATTTGAACCAGGACGGCATGCTCGATCTCGTTACACCAAATGTTGCAAGCAATAACGCGACGGTGCTGCTGGGCGATGGCCGCGCAAACTTCACAGCCGCCGCCGGTTCGCCGTATCCGGTCCTTAACCGCCCCTATAATCTCGTTATTGGCGAAATAAATGGCGACGCCAACCCCGACCTTGTCATCACGCATGATGACATAAACGATATGACGATTTTGTGGGGAGATGGCAACGGAGGATTTCGGCATGCGCCCAACTCGCCTTATAATCTCGGGCGCCGTAGTTACAAAGTCATTCTTGTTGACGTCAATAATGATACGAAGAAAGATTTGATTGTCAGCCACCCCCTCAGCAGCAGAAATGTCACCGTGCTGTTGAATGATGGCAGCGGCGGTTTTAAAGTCGCGCCCGGTTCTCCATACTCAGCCGGCCGTGAGCCAAACAGCCTGGCTATCGGTGACATGAACGGCGATGGCAAACTCGACATTGTCGCCGCCAATTTTGCCGGCAACGATGTCACGATATTGCTTGGCAAGTGAGCCCGCATTAAACTGTTTGTCTTTACGCAAGAATGCTCTTGTAAATTTTCACCGGCGGCATTAAATTAGTTTATGCCCGATTATCCCAAACTCGTCGCCGCCAACGCGGCCGGTGAAATTTTTGATCTCCCCGATTTTCGCGCCGCCGGGCGCAGCGGCCGCGATATGTACCCGCTTGATCCCGCCGTTTTGATTCCCCTGCCGGAGAACAGCCGGCTTTATTTTTTGCCGCAACGCGCCCCGCTCGGATATCCTCGCCATGATCACGCGCTGCGCCGGCTCGATGAACACACGGCGGTCGCCGCGTTTTTGCCGCCGGGCTATACGATTTTTTCAGTCGCCGCTTATCATCGCCAACCTGAGGCGCCGTTGCTGCCGATTTACGCCTACAGTGCCGTGTGTTGGTATCGCGGGCAATTTTACGTTCCGGCGTTGCGCGTTGATGACGATGTGAAGCATGATCCGGCGCAATTTTCTTTGCGCAAAATAAAAAAGCTGGTCGAACAACGCCGCCGGCAATTTCCCGAGAATCGGCTCGTCGCCCATCACGGCGTCAACTGCGCCTTGCGTTACGGTTGTCCGAATGCACAGAATTTGTTTTTAAATCGCTGGGAGGCCCCGATTGCGGTTTCCGCCGCGTGCAACGCCGCTTGCGTCGGCTGCATCTCCGAGCAGCCGGCTGATACCGTTCAATCACCGCATGATCGTCTCAGTTTTGTGCCCTCGATTGAAGAAATCGTTGAAATCGCCGTGCCGCATCTCGACAGCGCGCCGGCCGCGATCATCAGCTTCGGACAGGGCTGCGAAGGCGAGCCGCTGTTGCAGGGCGCGCTGATCGCAGCGGCCATCAAAAAAATCCGCCAGCACACCAGCCGCGG
>Ga0247727_10012733_pt1 | contig 14366 bp, 12 predicted proteins | sample WisWelCaveWW1625_FD_202498 | JGI IMG/M metagenome (GOLD analysis project Ga0247727, IMG submission 202498) | Biofilm microbial communities from Wishing Well Cave, Virginia, United States - WW16-25 | ecosystem: Environmental > Aquatic > Deep subsurface > Groundwater > Cave microbial mat | place... | reverse complement strand
GAACTTGTCCGTCCAACGAGTACGGAGTGACATTGTCGTAAAAGCTGGCTTGATGGGGCGCTGTGGTATCGGCGCGGCATTCGATCGTTGAGGCCATCCCCAGCGGCTCAAAAATGTGGCGGTGAATATACGAGAGAAAATCTTCGCCAGCCGCGCCTTCGATAACAACGCTGAGGAGCACGTAGCCGTAACTCGAGTATGCAGACTCGGTATCCGGCTCGAACATCAGCGGATCGTTTTGAAAGCGTTCGAGGCTTGCAGTGACGCTACTATAATGCTGAGTGGTGACGGTTTCGCTGTCATCGTGATAGTTACGGATGCCGCTGCGATGGCTGGCGAGCTGGCGCGCGGTGATCGGATGGCCTTTGTCGGGAAACGTTGGGACGTATGTTTGAATCGGCGCGTCGAGGTCGAGGCGGCCCTGTTCGCAGAGCTGCGCCATCGCCGCAGCCGTGATCAGCTTCGAGACGCTCGCGATGCGAAATTGGGTCGACGGACAAGCGAGTATTTGTTTTTCGCGATCGGCGCATCCGAATCCCTCCGACCAAATGAGTTGTCCGTCTTTTGCAACCGCCACCGCGAGGCCGGGAATCTGACGTTCGGCCATCATCGCTTGGATGTGTGCGCGCGCTTCAGTGATGGCGTCGGTGAAATTGTTATCGGAAGCTGTTGCGCAGGAAGGAAGTGGTGCACCTGTGAAGCGTTCGGCTCGTTCAGCAAACCAGATGAGTCCGCGCCAAACGATGAAGCCCAGCGTGATGAAGATGATTGCGAGAATGGTGAGTCGGCGAGTCCATTTTCTGAGGGTTGGATTCACTTCTCTAAAACAGCACGTTCGATAGTTTTTAAAATTAAGCCAACTCCTCAGAGACGTTTTCATCTGTTTCGGCAAGATGCGTCAATCGCTCCTGATACTTCTTTTGAAATTTGATGTAGTATTTAATTATCTTTTGGGGATCGTGATCAAATTTTTGTGAGATTTTGAGTCGGGTTTTTCTGATGTCATCGACGGGATCATCTCTTTTCATTTCTATTCTCCCAGTAATTCTATGGGTGTTACCAGCAAGGGCACAAAAAGCCCGAGCATTGTATTTACACGTCTAATGTGCTGAAATTTATTTGCATTTGCAAGATGCTTACAATTCCAAGTTAGTAGAAAATCACATTTATGGTAGGATGCCAATGCGAGGTGTAAAGCATCACCAACGGGATTGGTCGGCATCACTTTGTGTTGGATGTACGTTTCAACAATTTCCAAAATCTCGGTTTGTACTGGAATGAGCGATAAAGGGCTTATCAAGTCAAGGGATTTTTCTTTCTTGGAATAATCGCCGCTTTGGAGCTCGTCGATCACTACTGCACTTGACACGACATTATAATACTTCCGTCGATTATCCCACCAAGTTCTTGTCCATTCCTTTCGAGCAATTACTTCTGGCTCCGTCCGGTCCTCATAATAAAAACTGGGTATTGTAGTTTCGATATAAACTTTTGGCTTCATAGCAGTTCTTCTTTTCGCCCTCATTTCGACAAAATCCGATCGATGTAAGTCGCCAGAGTTTGATGCTCCACCGCCGAATTTTTGTACAGCACGTTCGACATCAACCCGACGAGATAGGTGCGGCCATCGGGGTGCTCGACAATCGCCACGGAGTTCATACCGTTTTCGACGTTGCCCTCGTATTTGTCGCACTTAAAACCCGGTTCCGCTTTGCAGCGGTAGAGACTACCGGACTTGAAATACACCGCAGCGTTCGCCAATCGCGGCGCCGAGGCGTAGCGAATGCGGCGGGCAGTCATGTACATCAGCCGCTTGATTTCAAGACTCGACCACTCATCCACCACTTTCCCACGTTCGACTGCAACGAGATATTGCAGCAGGCCTTTTGGACTGGCAAAGCTGCCGCGTCCACTCAAAATATCTTTGGATGCCATGTATGTGAAAAAGCTACCCAGCTGCCAATCGCGTTCCGCAATGCCGACGGCGCGCAGCGGCTCGTTCACCACGGCAAAGGCCATATCCCCCAACTTCTTTTTCTGGGTTTTTGCGAAGAATTCCTGTTCTTGCTCCGGGGTTGGTGGATAGTCCGCACCGAAAGCGCGCATCAGCAGCGCCTCCTTCCACACAATGCTGGCTGCGGAATTGGCGCTCGCCGAAAGCATGTGATCGGCCCATTCGTAGAGCGAAAAGACGTCGCCTTCTTTCGCGGGCCGAAACTCATACTTGCCGGTTTCGGGGTCGAAAATCGGCACCTCGTGTTCGTCGCTGCGAATCCATTTGTCCGCCACGACCATGCGATTGCGTAGCAGCGCGCGGCGGCTTTCGGCAGAATCTGGAAAGAGCGTGCGCAATTCGGTAAACAGGCCAGCGATCACCGCCAATTTGCCGACGCTGCCGGGTGAAAACTGGCGATTCGGGTGGCGTTCCGCGTAACGCATAGGTTTGCCCGGCGTGATATCGAGCAATGCCAGCGAGTAGCTTTCATCGCGATTGGGGAAAAGTTTGTCGATCTCTTTCTGTAGCACGGGATCTTCTGCAGGCAAAGTAGCGACCGAATCGCCTCTTGCGCCGAGAAGATGAAGCTTGACATCGTCGATGGATTTCTGTCCGCCAGGTTCCGGTTTCGTGCCTTTGATTTCACCGGCCAAAATTCGCCGTACACGTTCCAGCCGGCGGATGCCACTGAATATGTAGCCATCGATGGGATAGCCGAAAATAGAATCGATAATAGTAATACAGGTAAGGATCGATAAAACTGCGATAGTGATAAGATTTTTCACGTCCTGTCCTTGTTTGAATTCGAGTTTGGTGTAGATTCAAGCTATCTTGGTGTCGCTCGCAATTTCAGCACATATCCAAAAGTTGTGACGAATTGATGGGCAACAAACATAAACGCCGCTGAGGATAGAACTCGCCCGATCGTCACGGGCACAACCAGCGCCACCGCCAACCAGCCTCCAACTAGAAAGTCGATTTGATCGGCGAAATAGAATATGAGAATCTTCCATCCCTTTGCGGTTGTTCCGGGCGCAACATTGAGCTGACGTTTGATGAAACTGTTTGGCAGTTCGCTCAACATCGCCATTGCGCCCAAAGTGAATCCCAAGAGTGTTGCTTTCAAAAAATTATAATCAAACAATTCGATGCGCCGTATTGCATGAACTCGATGAAGAAACACTGCTTGCACTGCGAATCCAATGGCTGTACCTAAAGCGACAACAAAGATCCCACGGTAGGTTTTGTTTTCACCGAATATTGGCTTGCCTCGAAAAGTCTGACCTCGATCAATTGGGCGGCAGAGAACAGAGAGCCAATTGAATTTCATAAAAATACCGTGAACAGCCAGACCGATTAGTAAAGGAGAAAAGAGATAGCTGACAGCAAGAAGCTCTTTCATCGAATAATCGGTAATTCGATTTCAGTTGGCGAGGGCAATCGTTTTGTCCAACTCGATTTTCACATCCGTCGGAGGCGGCGGATCCAGCGAGCGCAGGTATTGGTTCGACGCCGCGCGCCTGTTTTCCACGAATGGACGCACCTGGAACAGCCAAATGCTGCCGTGTTTGAAACCCAGCTCGACATCCCATGGCCCTTGCGATTCAATTCCCGGCTGCTTTTTCAAAGTCGTATTGATAAGCTCCGCCAACTTGCGCAGTTGAAATAAATCGCCCACGGTGAGGATGGGCTGATTGAAGGGAGCGAATCCCTTTTGTGTGCCGCCGGTTTGCGGGATAATCGTGTACTTGTTTTCCCGCGCTGGCGTTTGCAGCAAATTCTGGCCGTCGTGGCGCAATAGATACGACTCCGCTTTTTGGCCCTCGACGGCGCCGCCAACCCCGCGGTTGAAGGCCACTGTGACATCGTCGGGATTTCCAGTTTGCACATCACTGGTGATCATTACACCGGATTTGTCGTTGTTTACCGACGGCAGAATCAGAATCGATGGATACACATTCTCCGGATTCAGCAGAAATTTCTGGCGCCAGCTGTAGCTGCGCTCCGAATAGGGCGAGGCCCAGACATCGCGAATACCCTGCAGAATTTTCTCTTTATCAACGACGTTGAAGACCGTCAAGTTCAAACCCGCACCGGTGAAGTCTTTCAGATCTTCCATATTCGTATCGCTGCGAATAAACACCGGAATCTCGCCCAGGTTCGCGCCGAGAATTTCCGTGAAACCCTTTTCCAGTTTCTCCATGAAATTATCAAGGAAGTTCATTTTTTTGATGGCCGCCGCCAGTTGTCCCAGCTGCTCCAGAGTGAAGGCTTCTACTTCTTCGTTGCTGGCCCCGGCCTGGTGGAGGCTGTCGGCTTTGGCAAAGGTGTCCTTCAAAAACTGCCAGTAGCTGCTGGTGCTGCCCGGCATGGCTTGCTGGAGATGCTGCCAGAAAATTCCAAACGGAATCGCAAACCCTTCCACCACGTTTTCTGGGAACATGTGTTTGAGCTGGCCAAGGTTGGCGGCTTTGGGGCCGCAGGTTTTGCCGGAGTCGGTGGCGCGCAAATCGCGCAAGTTGATCAAATCGATTTCTTTCAAGTTGATCTTTTTGGTTGGCACCGCAACCCGCTCTTCGTTGCGTTTGGCAACTTCAACAAGCGCCCTCTCTTCAGCGGTCATAGCGGAATCGGGTTTCATGATCACCGCGCCGCCGCGCGAGACCGCATAAAACACCTTTTGTCCGGAAAACGGCAGCAGTTCTTTGAGATTTTGCTGAGTGATGGTTGCGTTGGGGATGCCGAGGTTGCGGGCCAAAAGCTGCACATGCGAGATCAAGTTGCCCTCGGAAACTGTGGCAATGCCGGCGACCGGTTTCAAATCCGCTGGCGCGCGCTGAATAACATAAATTTTGGAAGCGCTGAAGTTCATGCCTTCAGGAGCCTCGCTGATAACTTCTAGCTCGCCGCATGCAAAACCGGGATTGAGTCCGTGCATCTGGTTTTGACTGGGAATGCCCATCACATGATTAGAAACCGTGGAGACGCTTTCAGCGATTTCGGCCAGCTTCCAAGCCACGTCTCCCAACGGCAGCAGCGCCGACGAACGCACTTGATCGTCAACGAAGCCGACAGCCATCGGCTCGATTTGGGCAAACAGTTCCACGACCGGCTCATAAGCTGAGCGCACCATGCTGGTGCCCCACTCCACGGCGCGGCGGGCATACACCGCCTTATCAAGGTACATTTCATAAGACAGATCGATGGCTGTCGAGTCGATCTGCAAATGCGGTTCGATGGTCTGCCATTCCCAGGTTTCGAGAAAACCGCTGCCGGCGGCTGTCTGCGCCAGCGCATAACTTTTTTCAAAGAGTCCGCGCACGGATTGCGGCTGCCAATTGGCAATATCGCGGAAAAACAAGTCTTCCAGTTCATTGGAAAGATCAACCAGTCCGAGTCGCGTGGATGCCGGCATGTCGGGCAGGCTCAAGCGAATATTCCACATTAGCTGGGCGATATCTTTGCTTTTGCGGCTCACGAGACTGTCAGCGTGATCGTTGCTGGCGCCGTTTTTTGCAGAATAAGTTTGAATAAAAGACTGCACCTGCTGGACAATTGACAAATCCGGAGAAAGATCGCGGGTGTAGTTTTTCAACAATTGCAGGTTGGCAGGTTGATATGCCAACTCCATTTCCTTCAAGAGATTTTGCAGCAGGTCCGCCATGTTGCCTGGGATGCTGTCGTTTTGAGCGCGATATTCTTTCACCCGCTGCACATCGCCCGGGTCGGGTTGCCCGTGAATCTTGATGCGTAGATCCATAAACGATGGAATGGTGTCAGCGATCGTTTTCGCCATGGCCCGAATGGTAGTCCAGCGTTCCTCGTAAGCGCTATGCGGGATGTCTTTGCTCATCTGGCGAATCAAGAAATACTGTTGCGTGAGCAAATCATCTTTCGCCAGCAGCCAATTGACAAAATTCGAACCCCAGGCCGCTTCGTCTTCGGACTGCACCGCGCCGCGATAGTAGCGGGCGCGCCGAATGATCCAGCCGTCATCGACCGCCTGCAGGAATTTTTCCATTTGATACTGCTTCATGCGAGAATTCACATTTGCCGAGTCGAGAAAAGCATCGAAGGCAGTGCCGGCTAAAATTTGGCCGAGATGGATGTTATGTTCCGTGGCCCACTGCGCAACGCGATCTCTTAGCAAGGCATGCTGAATGCCGCCCGGTTCGCTGCAGCGCTCTTGCGCCGGAAGGATCGTCCCGTCCGGGCAAAACCAGCGGATAGCCTGGTAAGGGCCGCGCGGGTCCTTTTTGAACTCCTGCACCAGTCGCTTGAGCTCGCTAAAATCGGGTTGCTGCGCTCGCGTTGGATGTATCGAAAGGAGCAAAATCAAGAATACAAAACCCATCATTTTAAAAAATGCCGAGTCTTTGGACATAAGGCTCTCCACTTAAGTTGCATCAAATTTAGACAGTAGAATTAATTGCGGCTGTTTCATTCAGAAACAGGCTTCACCTCGCATCAAATTTGTGTGGAAATATTACCAACAATTGTGCCAGTTGCTTATTTATTTTGAGGGATTTATTTTACATCAAAAACTCCTGCAAAGCAACTCTTTTTTAAAAGCCCTGTTGTCTGTGCGAATAAAAGCTTGCATAACGGTGCGATTTGAGTTAAATTCGTGGCGTTCAATTTTCAAGCTTATGGAAATGACCGAACAAAAAATCCGCCAAATCGCCGAAGAGGCGCAAAAGCAACTCGGCTCACAGGCCAATCCCGCAATGGTTAAAAAAGTGGTAAAAGAGGTCGTTCGCCGGCTTCAAGAGGAGGCCACAAAATCGCCGGCTTCTTCAAAATATTAAACGATTTTACGATTCTCCAGTCATAATCTCGCCTTGACTTTTTTTTAAAATTATACTATATTGCGCACTGAATTTTTTACCAATCGATCTGTCCAGGAGGCTCATACTTAATGCGAAGAAAGAATCTATTTAAAACTCTGCTGATCTTGTTGGTCATCGGCTGGTCGGTAGTGGTTTTGTACCCGACCTATAACGTGAATAGGTTGCAAGACAAAGCCGAAGTTCATTATGAGAAGATTGAAGATAATACCACGTTGAATCGCAACGAAATCAAAGCCGGGTTAAGTTCTGCCAATCTGCAGCTACAGGTTCGCAACTCTTTCAAGGGCACCAATGGTAATAGCCTTGAAGCGGTCATCAATTCCGATGTCCAGCCATTGATTGAATTAGATCAGAAAATCAAAAAGGCCGAACCCAACGCTATTCCACTTGGCCTGGATTTGCAGGGCGGCACGTATTTGGTTTACGAAGTTGACCTACCACAATTGATGCAGAATCTGGCAAAAACAAAAGACAGTGATTTTGAAGCCGCCCTCCATACAATCCAATCTCGTGTGCAATCTACCAATGATGATTTTTTTGACATTCTGCAAAAGGTTTTTGCGGAACAGGGGCTGCATCTGAACCGCTATTTTGGGGGCAGCCGCGATTCTGATTCCAAGATCATTGAGGCTCTGAAGACGGAGGCCGAAGATGCGGTGAACCGCACGTTGGAAGTTTTACGCAACCGTATCGACCAGTTTGGCGTTTCCGAACCCTCCATCACCAAACAGGGTTCGCAGCGCATCGTGATCGAATTGGCCGGCATTCAGGACGTGCAGCGCGCCAAGGGAATCATTGGCACGACTGCCTTGCTCGAATTCCAGTTGGAAACCGAACCCGAAAAAATCGCCGCGATCCGCAGCGCCATCAACCGGGTTTGGAAACGCAAACTCGACAAGTCCGGTGCACCATCCGCGGATTCGACCGTACAAATGGACTCGGCGTTAACGAAAGGAAAACTACGGGAGGACACCGAAGTCAGTCTGAAGGACGTGTTTGGAGAAAATGCCATCAAAGAAGATCGCCCGCAAGGCCAGGACTCCACCGCATCGCCGACGGATTCAACCGTTCTCGTTGATCAGGAAATATTCCAGGAACGTCCCTTCGATGCCTTATTGGCGGACTTAGGCGGCGACATTGCAGTGCCCACTAAGAATCGACATGCGGTCGAAAACATTTTAAACTCGCCGGAAGCTCACAGCGTCATTCCAAAAGATGCAGTATTTCGCTTCTCCAAGCGTGCCCATGCTGCAGGCGATCAAGAGTACTACATGCTGTACATTCTCAAGAAAGAACCGGAGTTAATCGGTTCGATGATAGCCGACGCGCGGCCCAACATCGGCTCAGAATTGCAAGCCGGCCGCTGGATAGTCAATATGGAACTCACCGCCGAAGGCGCGCGAATTTTTTCCCGTGTGACCGGCGCTAACGTCAACAAGCGCCTTGGCATCGTGCTTGACGGCCGTGTGGTTTCCATTCCCAACATTCAGGAAAAAATTCCCTCCGGGCGCGCACAAATCACCGGTATGGACAACGACAAAGAAGCCAAAGACCTCGCCATTGTTTTGCGGGCGGGCGCGCTCCCGGCGCCGGTCGAGATAATTGAAGAACGCACCGTCGGGCCCTCACTCGGTCAGGATTCGATTAACAAAGGAACATATTCAGCAATCATGGGGATGGTCTTTGTAGTCGCATTTATGGCTTTGTATTATCGCCTGTCAGGATTGGTAGCGAACTTCGCATTGCTGTTAAACCTCGTCATCCTGATGGCGGTTCTGGCGGGCTTTCACGCCACTCTCACCCTGCCTGGCATTGCTGGTATAATTCTGACCATCGGTATGGCGGTTGATGCGAATGTGCTGATATTCGAACGCATACGTGAAGAATTGCGGAGCGGAAAAACCATCCGCACCGCCATCGATAATGGCTATACCCGCGCGTTTTCCGCTATCTTAGACTCGAACCTGACGACTCTATTGACTGCCATCGTGCTTTATCAATTTGGCACGGGGCCGATTCGCGGTTTTGCTGTGACGCTTTCGATTGGACTTGTAGTGAGTATGTTTACTGCGATTTTAGTCACACGTGTCATTTTCGACTATGTCACCGATCGCTTTGCGATAACCAGACTCAGTATCTAACTTGGGAGACCTTGGATGCAATTCTTTGTCAACACTAAATATGATTTCATAAAATTAGCCAGACCGGCGATAGCTCTTTCCGTCATCGTTATTTTGATTGGCGTGATCTCGTTGGTCGTTCATAAGGGGCCGGTGTATGGAATCGACTTTTTGGGCGGCACCTCCATCGAATTATCTTTCCAGAAGCCCGTATCAATTTCTGAAGTGCGGTCTGCCCTAACTCAAGCAGGCTATGGCAACGTCGAAATTAAGAGTTTTGGGGCGTCGAATGAGATACTCATCCGCGTGCAGCAAGAGGAAGGCGGTAGCGCCATTTCGGATGACATCATCGCCGAGATCAAGAAGGCTTTTCCCAATAACCCCAGCGAAGTTAAAAAGATCGAAAGGGTTGGTCCCAAAATTGGCGCTGAATTGCGCAAAGGAGGGATTTGGGCCACACTTATTTCCCTGCTCGGCATCCTTATTTATGTTAGCTGGCGTTTCGAATTTGTATTTGCTGTGGGCGCCATCGTGGCGCTTATCCACGATGTGTTGGTAACGTTGAGCTTTTTCTCGCTTTTCGAGAAAGAGTTTACACTGGCGGTTTTGGCTGCGTTTCTAACCATCGTTGGCTATTCTGTCAATGATACCATCGTCGTCTTCGATCGCATCCGCGAAAACTCCAAAATCTATCGCCGTGACACGCTCGAAAGCATCATCAATCTCAGCGTCAATCAAACCTTGAGCCGAACTATCCTCACCAGCGGCACGGTGCTCATCGTCGTGCTGGTTTTGTTTTTCTTTGGCGGTGAGGTAATTCACGATTTTGCTTACGCGATGCTCGTTGGCTGCATCTCGGGTTCCTACAGCACCGTGTACATCGCCAGCCCTATAGTAGTGGAATGGGAAAAGTGGCGCCAAGCGAAAAAACACAAAGCCGTACTGAAAAATGCTTAGTCAACGCAAATCATCCGCACTTTGAGGAGGTCATGTCATGAAGATCAGTGAGCGAGTTGTGAATGGTGTGGTTGTGCTCGAGCTGTCCGGCAAAATCATAGGCGGACCCGATGCTACCTTGCTCAACGATAAGCTGCACGAGCTAATCGAAAAAGGCCAGACCAAAGTCATCGCCGATCTGCAAAACGTAAATTGGATGAACAGCTCCGGCCTCGGCATCCTGATTGGCGCTCTGACCACCATGCGCAACAGCGGCGGCGATCTCAAACTGGCGAATATCACCGACCGCATCCAAAGCCTGTTGATGATCACCAAACTGCTCACGGTTTTCGAAAGCTTTGATACCATCGAAAAGGCGGTCGCCAGCTTCAAATAGTCCACTTCATCTGCAAATTACAACGGTTCACAACTTCAATTATTCCGATCCCGGTGATCGGATTTTTTATGCCGGTGAGGAAGCATGTCAGCAAAAATAGTTGTCGGGGCGCAATGGGGAGACGAAGGCAAGGGCAAGATCGTCGATCTGTTGAGTGAAAAAGTTGATATCGTAGCCCGCTACCAGGGCGGCGCCAACGCCGGACACACGGTGGTCATCAATGGCGAAAAATATATCCTTCATCTCATCCCTTCCGGAATTTTACAGGAGAAAACCATCTGCGCGATCGGCAACGGCGTGGTGATAGATCCGGTTGCGTTGATGGACGAAATCGCTCTGCTGGAGTCGAAAGGCATTCGAGTAAGCGGGCGACTGCTGATCAGCCATCGCGCCCACCTCATCATGCCCTATCACAAAATGCTCGATCAGGCCAAAGAAGCTAAAGACGCCCAGCAAAAAATCGGCACCACTGGCCGCGGCATCGGGCCGGCGTATGTAGACAAAGTGAACCGCATGGGCATCCGCATTGTGGATTTGCTGGATCGTGAAACCCTGCAAAACAAACTGCGTCGTAACATCGAGGAGAAAAACGAGATTCTCAAAAAAATCTATGACGCCGAAACCCTCGATGTCGAGCAAATCATCAACGAATATTTGGAATTCGACCAGAAAATAGATCCGTATGTGAAAGACATTTCCACCTATTTGAATGACGCCATCAAACAGGGCAAGTCAATCTTGCTCGAGGGAGCGCAAGGCACATTGCTCGACGTAGACTTTGGCACTTACCCATACGTGACTTCTTCGACGCCCACCAGCGGCGGGGCGTGCACCGGCGTGGGTATTGGCCCAACCAAAGTGGACTCCGTTTTAGGGGTGCTCAAAGCTTACACTACCCGCGTGGGAATGGGTCCGTTTCCAACAGAGATTTCCGATGACGAAAATATCAAGCTGCGTGAATTGGGAGACGAATACGGCGCCACCACGGGACGGCCGCGGCGCTGCGGCTGGTTCGATGCGGTGATCGCCAACTTTGCGGTGCAGGTCAACGGCATCGATACGTTCGCGTTGACCAAACTCGACGTGCTGGACACGTTGGAAGAAATCAAAATCTGTATCGCCTACAAATATAAGGGCAAGCTGATAAAATCTTTTCCCAGTGAAATTACCATTCTCGAAACCTGTGAGCCAGTTTATAAGACTTTCCCCGGCTGGGTGGCTTCCACGCGCAGCGTTCGCACTTTTGATGATTTGCCGAAGAACGCCCGCGCCTATTTGGCTGCTATTCAAGATATGACCAAAACCAGTTTTGAAATTATTTCGGTGGGATCGGGACGGGAGGAGACGATTGTTTTGGAGTGAGTGATTTTATTGTGAGTGTAAAAAATCAGTGAGCGCAGCGAACGTATTTTTACACTCCGTTTAGGCTTGCCGCGCAAAAATACGCTGCGCTGATTTTTGCACAATTAGAAATCAATTAGAAATCATCATTCAGTTCGAAGTCTATTCTCAAATCTTTAAACCCAAGTTGCCGAAACTGTTTGGCAAGCCTTTCCGAGCCAAAATCATCAAGCAGCGCATGAAAACTCGACCATTTGAAGTCTTTCAAATCGGCACCATACCCATGCTTCACGGGATTATAGAGCATGTAGTTTAAGTGCTGATAGTAGTCCCTTTCATTCCTCGGACAATAGTCCCAATAATTCCACCATACGTTCTTTCCTTCAAAGGCATCGTGATCACGAACAAATTTTGCCGTTTTCCTGTGAACATTTCCCATTAGATAGGATAGGTCCTTTCCAAGTTTGCTTTTTATGCTAAAATGATAGTGGTTCGATAGGATAACCCAGTTATCCAATTCCCATTTCACACGATTAGCGTAGTCCTTCAATGTGTCAAGCAGATACTGTTTGTTTTCGTCGCTGTTCATAAGGTGCTTTTTTTGATAACAGGCAGCAGTGATGAAGTAGTATTGGTCATCCAAAAACAAATGCGGCGGATTATGAGGATAATGCTTCAGCATGATAAAGGGGAGTATAAAAATCAGCGAGCGAACGCGAGTATATTTTTATACTTTCTTTTGCTAACGAGCGCAAAAATACGCTGCGCTGATTTTTGCACTCCGGGTTTATAACGCTTTATAACAACGTTGATTGTTCAATCACTCCTGGGTTAGGATCATCCGGCAGATCAGGCTGACTGGCTGTCTGGTTGGCAAGATAATCACAACGTTCGTTTTCCGGCGTGCCCACGTGTCCGCGCGTCCACTTGAATTCTACTTCGTGTTGTTCACATAATTTTAGTAGTCGTTTCCATAAATCCACGTTCAACGCGTAATCTTTTTTATTGCGCTTCCAGCCGTTGGCGCGCCAACGCATCACCCAATCCTTCGTCATGCTTTCAACTAAGTATTGCGAATCGCTGTAAAGTGTCACTCGGCCGGGTTCCTTCAACGCTTCCAACCCTTTGATGGCCGCCATTAGCTCCATGCGATTGTTGGTAGTTTTGTTGAAGCCGCCGGAAATCTCTTTGCGTTGGCCGCCAAGGGTTAAAATTGCAGCATAGCCACCGGGGCCGGGATTGCCGAGACAGGCGCCGTCGGTGTAGATAGTAACAGATTTGAGTTGGTTCATTTTGTTTCTTTGTTATACTACGTGCCAGGCACTTCCAAAAGTGCCCGGCACGTCCGATTGCAAATCACCCGCCGCGAATGAGCCGCGTTAGCGCCGGCTCGATACCCAGAAGCCTCTCGTACAAACAGAGCTGCCCGCGGTGATACATCTCCTGCGCGATGCCGTGATTGAGCCACGCCAGTCGCGTGCCGGACTGGCCATCGAAGCGTTTGATGAATTGCAGCATGTGCAGCTCGCCGGCCTCGCGAAATTTTTTGATGCCATCCTGCAACTGCGATTTCAACAGCTTCATCAACTCTACTTTCGATTCAGCCCTGTAGGCTTCGGCAGCGTACATCTTCAAAAGCTTCGGCCAATCAGCGCGCTGAAAGTTGGTGTCCGCGCGAGTAAGCTCGCCGGTCATCATCATCGCCACCTCGAGAATGTGCACCACTTGCTCTTTCACGCTGCGCACTTCCGGCGTGGGCCGGAAATCGAACTTGTTCGCCGGAATGTTTTTCACTTCAGCGATGATTCCAAGCCGCGTGTCCTCCCACGCTTCGAGAGTTTCGTCTAAAATGGATTTGTAGGTTAGCATTGGTTTCCTCCTCAGCCTATAATGGACAAGCATAGCGCAAAGCGCATGGCGCATGGCGCGCTTGCTTTTCGCTATGCTCTCTGCGCTCTGCTCTATGCGTTTCATCCATCAATCCACGTCCCATTGAAAATCGGTGAATATCAAGGTTAGTCGAGCGGTATGCGATTCTTGTTTTGTGCGAGCCACTTGTCAAACGTTTGCAGCGCTGGATTGAGGGCTCGCGATTCATCGAGTTTGCGGACGCCGCAGTAGTAATCATTGAAGTCGCGTTTGAACTGGAACATGTTGCCGAGATCGTCGGCCCCCGGAAAGCCGAAGCCGCGGTACACTTCCGGCGTCACGGCGTTGTAACGGATTTCTTGCCCGAGTGCTTTGGAAAGTGAAGCAGCCATCTGTGCGCCAGTCAAGTGCTCGCCTGCTACTCCGACGGTCTTGTCAATGTATTCACTGCCCTTCTTGAAAATGCCATACGCGCACCCGCCGATATCCTCGGCGGCGATACCCGGCAGCTTCTTGTCGCCCATCGGAAACGTGATGGCGAGCTTGCCCTCAGCGCCTTTTTTCGGCCCCATGCCAAACATGATGAAGTTATCCCAGTAAAAAGAAGTCAAAAGGAATGTCGTCGGAACGCCCCTGTCGATGAACGCCTGGTTAGCCTCAGCTTTGCCGTCAAAGTGCGGCACTTTGTATTTGCCCATCAAGGTAGGCATACGATTGTCGCTGAGAGGTACCCATTTGCGAGTGTCCTCAAAAGTTGACCAAATAACGTGCTGGAGCCCGGCATTCTTCGCCGCCTCGGCCATATTTTTGACCTCAGCGATTTCTTTCTCGGCCGAAAAATGCGCCCAGAAAAACGT
>Ga0247727_10012732_pt1 | contig 14366 bp, 17 predicted proteins | sample WisWelCaveWW1625_FD_202498 | JGI IMG/M metagenome (GOLD analysis project Ga0247727, IMG submission 202498) | Biofilm microbial communities from Wishing Well Cave, Virginia, United States - WW16-25 | ecosystem: Environmental > Aquatic > Deep subsurface > Groundwater > Cave microbial mat | place... | reverse complement strand
AGCGAGTAGTTCGCGCTTCTTCTCGCGCGCCACCGGATGCACGATGTGCGTCACCAGGTCCACGGCCGCGTTGCGCGCCCCGACCTGCACCTCGGCCGGGTTCCTGAGCAGCGTCTTGGTAAGGTTGCGGATCTCATCGGGGAAGGTGGCCGAGAACAGCAGGTTCTGCCTCACCGGCGGCAGCAGCGCGATGATGCGCTTGATGTCCGGCAGGAAGCCCATGTCGAGCATGCGGTCGGCCTCGTCCAGGATCAGCACCGAGACCTGGTTGAACATCACCGTCTTGTTGTGCACGTGATCGAGCAGCCGGCCGGGCGTCGCCACCAGGATCTCGACGCCGCGCCGCAACTGCGCGATCTGCGCGTTCATGTCCGAGCCGCCGTAGACCAGCGCGGTGCGCAGCGGCAGGTGCTTGCCGTATTCGCGGAAGCTTTCCTCGACCTGGATCGCGAGCTCGCGCGTCGGCGTGAGCACCAGCACGCGGATCGGATGACGCGCGGGCGACGCGGAACCGCTCGCGTGCGGCGCGAGGCGCTGCAGCGTCGGCAGCGCGAAGGCGGCGGTTTTGCCGGTGCCGGTCTGGGCGCCGCCCATAAGATCACGCCCCTCAAGAACGAGAGGAATTGCCTGTTCCTGGACCGGGGTCGGCTGTTCGTAGCCGAGGTCTTTCACTGCCTGCAGCAGCGGTGGGATCAAACCAAGTTTTTCAAAACCGGAACTGATGACCTAAGCCCCTGAAAATGAAGGGGCTGAATTATACCCTTACGCGGGGATCACGAGCTGCGTCTGGGTCACCAGCGCCACCAGCTTGCCCGCCTCGCTGCGGATCGTGGTCTGGCAGACCACCGTGGTGCGGCCCTTGTGCAGCGCCACCGCCTCGCCGGTGATGCGCGTCGCCAGCGGCGCGCCGCCGATGAAATTGGTCTTCGATTCGATGGTGGTGGTGCGCGCACCCTGCGGCATGTTGAGGATCGCCACCACCGCGCCGAGGGTGTCGGCGAACGCCATGATCGCGCCGCCGTGCAGGTTGTCGCCGAGCGTGCACAGGTCTTTGCGCACCGCCAGCCGCGCAACGACCTTTTCCGGGGTCACGTCGGTGAATTCGATGCCCAGCAGGTCGGGCAGCAGGCCCTTGACCTTTTCCTGCATCGATGCCGCGAGCTTGGCCATCACTTCGGATAGCGGTAGGTGATGCTGAAGCGCCCGTCGCGATGCACCGTCACCGTGATGCCGGTCCAGCTGCGGGCCTTTTCGTCCTGGTTCTCGCGGAAGGTGTTGACCGCTTTCGCCACATAGTCCGGACGGCAGGGCTTGAGATCTTGCGGCGGGTTGCTCTCGGCGCCGACAACCACCTGGTGCCGGATGGTGGCGGGTTTCTGCTTGCCCGGAGCCGCCGGCGCTTCATCCCGCGTGAAGATCGCCGTCTGCCAGTCGCTCGGGGCATTTTCGGTCAGGCAGTTGCCGATCGCGACCACGATTTCTTCATCGCTGTAGCGTTTCTGCGCGTACGCGCCGCCGCCCACTGCCAGCGCGAGCATCGCCAACGCTGCCGCTTGCAAATTTTTCGTTGCCATGAGCAGGTCCTCAGTTGATCGTCCGGCGGGCGCGCTCGGGGGTTTCCTGCGGCTCCACGCCGGGCAGCTTGAGCTCCATGTCCCAATCGCTTTTCTTCACCGCCGCCTGCAGCAGGCGGCAGACCGAGTGCAGCAGCACCGGGTCGAGCGTCAGCGTCACGCCCTGGCCCTCGGCAGGGTGCATCGCGACCACCGGGTGGCCGTTCGGGTCGTGGCCCGTCTGGATGCGCGCGAGCAGCAGCGGATCGGCGCCAAGCGGCGTTGCGCGCGCGCTGTCGTCGTAGGGTTTGGCGAAGTTCGCCTTCGACACCGCCTGCTCGTGCTCGATGTTGAGCAACGCCTTGCGCGCTTCCGGGTTGGGCTGGGTGCGGATGCGGGGGCTCGCTTCTTCGGCGAGCTTCACCAGCAGCGGCCACAGCAGCTTGACGAAGCGGCGCGTCAGCCACATGCGCACCTCCACCTTCTCGCTTGCCGCGATCAGCATCAGCAGGCGGTCCTGCTCGGCGGCGAAATCGATCTTGAGCTGGTGCAGGCGCATGGCGGAGCCTGAATTGTAGAATGCTTTGGTGCTGACCATCGTCCCGGCAACCGCGGCGCGAGATCTCGCGGACGTTCGCATATTGTTCGGCGAATACTCAGCGCTGGTCGCCGAGGCGCTGTGCTTCCAGAGCTTCGACCAGGAGCTTGCCGCCCTGCCCGGAGCCTACGCTCCGCCCGGCGGCGTCCTGCTGCTCGCCCGGGACGGCAACGAGCTGGCCGGCTGCGTGGCGCTGCGGGGTATCGACGCCGAAACAGGGGAGATGAAGCGCATGTTCGTGCGCCAGAAATTCCGGGGCAGTGGCCTGGGGCGCCGCCTGGCCGCCGAAGTGATCGAGGCGGCGAAGCAGCGGAAGTACCGACGCATGGTTCTCGATACCCTGCCAAAGCTTGAGACGGCGATCGCGCTCTACCGCGATCTGGGCTTCCGGGACATCGGCCCCTACCTGGCGGCGCCGACGCCGGGCGCGCTCTGCTTCGAACTCAAGCTTTCCTGATTTTTTCGAGCAGCGCGGTGCTCGAACGCTGGTGCTGGAACGGGATCGACACCACGCGGCCGCCGCGCGCGAGAGTTTCCTTGCCGCCGACGATCTGCTCCGCCGGCCAATCGCCGCCCTTGACGAGCACGTCGGGCCGCAGCGCTTCGATCAGCGCCGCCGGGGTGTCAACGTCGAACCAGGTGACCGCATCCACCGCGGCCAGTGCCGCGACCAGCGCCATCCGGTCCGCCAGCGCGTTGACCGGACGCCCTTCGCCCTTGCCGAGGCGGCGCGCCGATGCATCGCCGTTGAGCGCAACCACCAGCGCGGCACCCAGGTCGCGCGCCTGCGCGAGGTAGGTCACGTGCCCGCGGTGCAGCAGGTCGAACACGCCATTGGTGAACACCAGCGGCCGCGGCAGGGCCGCCGCCCAGCGCAGGGCTTCCGCGGGCGGCCTGATTTTCGCTTCGAATTCCAGGCGCGGAGCCGCGTCTATTTTTTTGCTTCCGTGGCCTTGGGCCTGGCGCTCGGCGCGCAGGCTGCGTCGGTCTGTTTGCAGTACTCGAATACCTTGACCACCTTGCGCACCCCACCGGTGGTGCGCGTAAGCTCGACCGCCTCGTTCGCTTCGCTTTCGGTGACCAGGCCAAGCAGGTAGACCACCGAGGCCTCGGTGACCACCTTGACGTGCACCGCGCTGAACTTCCCGGAATCGACGAAGCGCGCCTTTACCTTGCCGGTGATGAACGCGTCGTTGGCCGTGGCCGGCGCGGATTGCGCGCCGCCCACGGCGATGTCGTTGGTCACGCTGCGCACGTTGGGCAGGGTCTTGACGAGATTTTCTATGTCGGCGCGCGCCTTGGCATCGGTCGACGTTCCGGTCAACAGGACGCTGCGATTGAACGAGGTCACGCCAACGCTTACTTTGTCGCTCCAGCGCTCGGAAATCCGGTTCCTGGCTCGCAGCTCGATGCCTTCGTCCTCGACCTGCGCGCCCGTGGTGCGCCGGTCCACCGCGGACATCGCCACTGCACCAGCACCGACCACCGCCATCTCGATGCAGCCTTGCAGGGACAGCGCAAGCAGCGGCAGCGGCAGAATCAGGATCAGGATCAGGCAACGCAATTGGTTCATTTCTTGTCTCCGTAAAGCTGCGAGTCGATGCCATCGCAGAGGCAATGCAGCACCAGCAGGTGAACTTCCTGGATGCGCATGGTACGCGTGTGCGGCACGCACACATGCACGTCGTCGGCGCCCAGCCCCGACGCCATCCTGCCGCCGCCATTGCCGGTTAGAGCGACGACCCGCAGGCCAAGTTCCCGCGCCGCGCGCATCGCCGCGACAACATTGGCGGAATTGCCGGAGGTCGAGATCGCGAGCAGCACGTCGCCCCCGCGGCCGAGCGCGCGCAGCTGCTTCTCGAATACCTGCTCAAAGCTATAGTCGTTGCCGATCGAGGTGAGCGCCGAGGAGTCGGTGGTGAGCGCCAGCCCGGCGAGCGGTGGCCGCTCACGCTCGAAGCGGTTGACCAGCTCGGCGGCGAAGTGCTGCGCGTCGGCCGCAGAGCCGCCGTTGCCGCAGGCGAGGATCTTGCCGCCCGCCTTGAGAGACGCAGACATCAGCGCGATCGCGCGAACGATGGGCGCCGCGAGGATTTTGGAGGCTTCCTGCTTCAGCCGGGAGCTGTCGGCAAAATGCGACACCACCTGCGCCTCTAGCGCCGCGCTCTGCTCTGCGTGTCCCATGACAGGAGTTTACTCGATGTAAACCTCGAACTCGACGCGCCGCGCCGGATTCGGATGCTCGAGGAGGCGGCTGACGCGCGCGCGCAGATGCGTGCCGCGCTCCAGAGCCCAGGCAATCGCCGCATTCTCGCGGCGCGGCACATAGCCGAGCTTGCGCCCGCGCCATTCGACGCGAACCGCATTCGCATCGTGCGGGTTGCCCGCTTCGCGCACCAAGTCGAGAATATCGCCCGCTTGCATCTGCCGCCACAACTCGGCGCCCTCGCCGTAGTGGAAACCCGCCAGCGGCGAACTCTGCACTAGGAATTGCACGCGCTGCGCCTGGACGGGCAGCGCAAGGAGAAGCAGGAGGCTAAGCAGCAAACGCATTGCGTATCCAGTGGATCCGGTCGGCCTCCAGCGAATCCAGCAGCAGCACGTCGAAGCGGCAGTCGGCGTCGGGGCGCCGCATCAGGTAGAGGCGCGCGGCGGCCACCAGGCGAGCCTGCTTTGCCACGGTGACACTCTCGCCAGCGCCGCCGAAACGCTGGTTGCGCCGGTAGCGCACCTCGGCGAATACCAGCGTGGCGCCCTCTTCGGCGACCAGATCGATCTCGCCGTGGCGGCAGCGCCAGTTGCGCGCCAGCACGCGCAGGCCCGCCCCGCGCAGCAGTTCAGCGCACAGATCCTCGGCTCGCGCGCCGGCCCGGTTCATGGCAGTCTTAACGGATCGCCACCGCCCGAGGTTGACCCCGCCTTTGAACCCGCCTTTGACCCGCAGCTCCGGAACGCTCTACGTCGTCGCCACGCCGATCGGCAACCTTGCCGATTCAAGCCCGCGTTCCATCGACATCCTGCGTGCGGCGCACATCGTCGCCTGCGAGGACACCCGCACCTCCCGCACTTTGCTCGCGCACCACGGCATCGCTGCGCGCACCGTGGCGTTGCACGCCCACAACGAACGCGAGGCGGGCGGGAAGTTGCTGCGCGCACTGCGCGAGGGCAGCGACGTCGCGCTGGTCAGCGATGCCGGCACCCCGGGCGTTTCCGATCCGGGCGCGCTGCTGGTCGCCGCGGCGCACCGCGAGGGCCTGCGGGTGGTGCCGCTGCCCGGGCCGAACGCCGCGATCGCCGCCTGGTCGGCCGCGGGGTTTGCCTCGGAAAGCTTTCAGTTCGTCGGTTTTCTTTCTGGCCGAAAAAAGAATCCTTTCAAAGAACTGGACGTTCCCTGGCCGCTGATCCTCTACGAAGCGCCGCACCGCGTGCTCCAGACCGTTAGCGCGCTGCTGGAGAAGTTCGGGCCGGAGCGCGAACTGGCGATCGCGCGAGAAATCAGCAAGAAATTCGAAGAAATCGCCCGCATGAGGCTCGCAGACGCCCCTGGCTGGCTGGCGGCCGGGCCGCACCGGCAGCAGGGAGAGTTCGTGCTGGTGCTGGGGCCCGGCGCAGAGAAGAAACTGGACAACTCCGAGGCCGAGCGCATCCTGAAAATCCTCCAAGAGAAAATGCCGGCGAGCGAGGCGGCGAAAATTGCCTCGCGCATCACCGGTGTGCCGAGAAACGAGTTGTACCGGTCCGCATTGAAGGACAACAAGTAAAATCCGTTGCATGGACCGGATCACCATCACGCGCCCGGACGACTGGCACCTGCACCTGCGCGACGGCCCGGCGATGGCCTCGGTGCTCGCCGACACGGTCCGCTGCTTCGGGCGCGCGATCGTGATGCCGAACCTGCAGCCGCCGGTCACCACCACGCAGCTGGCGCTGAATTATCGCGAGCGCATCCTCGGCGAGCTCCCGGACGGTTCGAAATTCGAGCCGTTGATGACGCTCTTCCTCACCGACGACACGCCGCCCGAGGAGATCGGCCGCGCCAAGCTGTCGGGGCGCGTGCACGGCGTCAAGCTCTACCCGGCCGGCGCGACCACGCACTCGGCTGCCGGCGTGACGCGCATCTCGCGCTGCTTCGCGGCGCTGGAGAAAATGGAGCAGCTCGGCCTGCCGCTGCTGATCCACGGCGAAGCGACCGACCCCGCGGTGGACGTCTTCGACCGCGAGCAGGCCTTCATCGAGGAGGTGCTCGGCCCGGTCGTGGACCGCTTCAGCGGGCTGAGGATCGTGCTCGAGCACATCACCACGCGCGACGCGGTGCATTACGTGGAAGTGACGGGGCCCAACGTCGGCGCGACCATCACCGCGCACCACCTGCTGCTGAACCGCAACGCGCTGTTCCTCGGCGGCATCCGGCCCCACCACTATTGCCTGCCGGTGCTCAAGCGCGAGGAGCACCGCGAGGCTCTGGTCGAGGCCGCGACCTCGGGCAACCCGAAATTCTTCCTCGGCACCGACAGCGCCCCGCACGCGCGCCCGGACAAGGAAAGCGGCTGCGGCTGCGCCGGCATCTACAGCGCGCACGCGGCGATCGAGCTCTACGCGGCGGCATTCGAGGAGGCTGGCGCGCTGGACAAGCTGGAAGGATTCGCGAGCCACTACGGCGCCGATTTCTACGGCCTGCCGCGCAATGCCGACACCATCACGCTGCTGCGGGAAGAGTGGACCGTGCCGAAAACACTTCGCTTCGGCAAGCAGGACCTGGTGCCGTTGCGCGCCGGCGAGACGGTGCCGTGGAAGCTGGCCTAGCTCACCCTATTTTTGATTCGATTCGGTTTTGCCTTGGGAAATTAAAGGGCTTTTCCCATCAAAGCCTGAACCGTCTGGCGGAAGAATCAGGGATCAAGACCGAAAGCGGCAAGCCCATCCGCTTCGTCCCGCCTTCTGCCGCCGATCCTTACTACGAAGTTCACCTCTACGAAACCGGCCGCGTCCAGACCCGTCCGGATAACCGGCACGACCTGTTTAACGCGCTCGCCTGGCTGGCGTTTCCGAAAACCAAAGCCCGTATCAATGCCATGCATGCCGCCGAAATTCCCCGCGAGAATGGCCGGCGCGGGCGGCTGCGCGACATGCTCACCATCTTCGACGAAGGCGGCGCCATCGTGGTCTGCGGCGCCGAGGTGGCGAAGCTGGTGCGCGAAGCGCGCTGGCGCGAGCTGTTCGTCGAGCGCTACCGCGATTTCCGCATCGTCGTGCTCGGCCACGCGGTGCTCGAGCAGGCGCTGCAGCTGGCAAGCGCGCCGCGCCTCGGCCTTACCTGCAAGGTGGTTTTCGCCGAACCCGGCAGCGACCCTGACGCGCAGACCGCGGCGTGGCTCGCCATTCGCGGCGCCTCGCCGCGCGACCTGCCGCCGCTGCCGGTGCTCGGCTACCCGGGCTGGTTTACGGGCAGCGGGCAGCCCGGTTTTTACTCGGACGAACGGTACTTTCGCCCGCAGTCGCACGTTAGAATGGCAATGGGAGTCGGCCAGGCAGCCGCTGCATCGAAAGAGGCAGAGGAAAGTCCGGGCTCCAGAGAGCGGGATGCGGGCTAACGACCCGGCGTGGCGACACGACGAACAGGGCCACAGAGACGAGTCGCGCGGCTCCGAACACTCGCAAGGGTGCTCGGGCGCGCGGGTGAAACGCGGCAACCTCCATCCGGAGCAACACCAAATAGGCAAGCGCCTGAGGTCGGCTCGACCGAAGCTTGCGGGTAGGTGGCTTGAGCTTTTGAGTAATCAAAGGTCTAGAGGAATGGCTGCCGGGGGGGCTCCCTTCGGGGGGTCCCCCGCCACAGAACCCGGCTTACAGGCCGGCTCCCGCTTTGCTTTGCCGTCAGTGGACTGTGAGGTTCTGCGCGACAAAGGGATAAATTCCCTTGCCCAGGGGCGGGGCCGGCGCGGATAATCCCCCTACTTCGCCCCAGCCCGATGCACAACCGCCTCAACCAGAACGACGTTTCCAACCGGGTCAATGTCGAGGACGCCGACCAGGTCCGGGACGCCGTCATCGCGCTGTACAGCGCCCGTTACCCGGGCAGCGATTTTGCGCCCCTGGCGCGCGCCTTCAACGACGTGAAGGCGCTATTCGAGGGGAACTATCCGGGTTACCTGCCCTGCGACACCCTGTACCACGATGCGCGCCACACCCTGGACATGACGCTGGCGATGGCGCGGCTGGTCGAGGGCCACGACCGAGTCTGCCCCGGCGCCGAGGCGCTGGGCGGGCGGCGCGCCGCGCTCGGTGTGGTGATCGCGCTGCTGCACGACTCGGGTTACATGCGCCGCACTTCGGAAGCCGGCGTCGAGAATGGCGCGGTCTTCACCAAGGTGCATGTCAGCCGCAGCGCGGACTTCCTCTCGCGCTACCTGCCCACGCTAGGCTACGGCGCCGAGGCCGAGACGGCCGCGCGCCTGGTGCACTTCACCGGCTACGAGATGGACGTGGACGACATCAAGGTGGCCGAACCCAAGGACCGCCTGCTCGGCTACATGGTCGGCACCGCCGACCTGATCGGCCAGATGTCGGACCGCATGTACCTTGAGAAATGCCGCGAGTTCCTCTACCAGGAGTTCGTGCTGGGATCGATCGCGCGCGAGACGCTGCCCGACGGGCGCGAGATCGTGCGCTACTCCTCGCCCGAGGATCTGATCTACAAGACCCCGGGCTTCTACGAGTACGTCGCGCGCGACCGTATCAATCGCAAGCTGGGCGCAGCCGACCGCTGGGCCGAGGCGCACTTCGACGGACCCAGCCTCTACCAGATCGAGATCGACAGCAACTTCCGCTTCCTGCGCGGCGCCATCGAAAACGCGGATCTCAACCGGCTGCGCCGGACCTGCTACTCGCTGTCCGCCAGACACAGCAAAGCCGCCTGATTCCGTGGGATTTGTCACATCCCGCTGAAATAACACCGCTTTTTGCCTCCCTCCCTCTTGTCCCGAGGGCCCGGTCGTGGCACAAGCGTGGCATGACATTTTCTGACAAGCGGCCCACCGGCAAGCATTCCGTCCAGAACGGCACTCGTGCCGTGGCCACTCCCGCGCTCGCCCGGCTGCTTTCCGACAGCGCGCTCAGCCGCGCCGCGCTCGCGGCCTGCGGTTTCCCGGTGGCGCTGTCGGATGCGACGGCCAAGGGCCGGCCGCTCACCTACGTCAACACGGCGTTCGAGTCCTTTTTCGGCTACCGCGCGGAGGAAGTGCTTGGCCGCCCGACGATCACGCTACTGTTTCCCGAGGACGAGGGCGCCGCGAGCATGTTCAATGAAGCCCCCGTGCGCCTGCAGATGCGTGCACGGCGCAAGGACGGTGCCACGGCGGAGGTCGAACTGTCCATCGGCATGGTGCACGGCGCCGACGGCCGCCTCACGCACTGGGTGCTTGCCTTCGCCGACCGCGGCGAAATCGCGCGCATGCAGGAAGAGCTGCGCGTGCTCAGGTCCATTGCGGCGGCGCCTTAACCGCCGCGATCCTTGGTTCCGGCGGCGCCTTAAGCCAGTTTTTCGATCAGCCAGCGAGCGGTGCGCAGCAGCCTGGCGTCGAAGTGGCGCCGACCCACCAGTTGCACACCGATGGGCAAGCCGTTGGCGCCCTGCATCAGCGGCAAAGAGACGGCCGGCAGCCCGGCGAGCGTCCAGAGCGTGCAAAACGACGGATCGCCGGTGGAAGCCAACCCCTTGGGCGCAGCACCCGGCGCTGCGGGTGTCAGGATCGCATCGTAGCGCTGGGTGAACAACTCCTCGAAACTATCCTGCATTGGTGCGATCAGCGACAGGGCTTTCTGGTAGTCCACCGCGCGCACTTCGCGGCCACGCTCGATCAGCGCGCGCAGCTGGTCGGACAATTTGTCGCGCCCGTCGCGCCACTCGCGCTCGAAGTTCGCCGCCATCTCGGCTTCCATGATCGTCTTGTGCCAGCCCCAGGCCTCGGACGCGGAGGGAAAAAGGTCGATCTCCTCCACCGCGCCGCCCAGCGCTTCGACGAGCTCGCCGAAGACCTCCTTCGCCTCCGCGTCCACGCGTTCCCAGTGCGGCGTCTTGATGAACGCGATCACGGGTGGGAGCGGCGGCTCCTCCGCAGCCACGGCGCGGAAAGGGATGCGCGCGCGGCCGGGTATCCGGGTCGCCGTCGTCGTAGCCGGTAAGTTCTTCCGCGAGCAGCGCAAGATCCTCCAGGCTTCTTGCAAAGAATCCTACGTGATCGAGGGTGCGCGACAGCTTGAGAATTCCCGTCCTCGGAATCAACCCGTGCGTCGGCTTGAAGCCGTACACGCCGCAGAACGCCGCCGGCCGGATCACCGAGCCGTTGGTCTGGCTGCCCAGCGCAAGCGGCAGCATGCCCGCTGCAACCGCGGCGGCCGACCCGGAGGACGAGCCGCCCGGCGTGTGCTCCGGGTTGTGCGGATTGCGCGTCTTGCCGGGATGGAAATAGGCGCACTCGGTGGTCACCGTCTTGCCGAGAATCACCGCGCCGGCGGCGCGCAGTTTCGCCACCACCACGGCATCTTTGCGCGGCGTGCGGCCCGAATGCAGGACGGTGCCGTTTTCCGTGGGCATGTCGCCGGTGTCGATAATGTCCTTGATGCCCAATGGCACGCCGCAGAGTGGGCCGACTGCTTTGCCCGAGCGGCGCATTTCGTCCGACGCGCGTGCCTGCGCGAGCGCGTGCTCCTCGTCGAGAAAGGTCCAGGCCTGCACTTTCGGCTCGAGTTCGCGAATGCGCTCGAGGCAGGCGCCGACGAGTTCCTCGGAGCTCAGCTTGCCGTCACGGATCTGCTGCGCGCCGTCCGCCGCCGAAAGACTCATCGCGCGTAAAGCACGCTCGGCAGCCAGAGGCCGATCTGCGGAAAGACGTAGAGCAGCACGAGGGCGATGACCTGGATGCCCATGAACGGCATCATGCCAGCGAAGATCTGGTTCAGCGTCACGTGCGGCGGCGACACGCCCTTCAGGTAGAACGCCGCCATCGCCACCGGCGGCGAGAGGAACGCGGTCTGCAGGTTGAGCGCCACCAGCAGGCCGAAAAACAGCGGGTCGATGCCGAAGTGCGGCAGCAGCGGGACGAAGATCGGCATGAAAATGATGATGATCTCGGTCCACTCGAGCGGCCAGCCGAGGATGAAGATGATGAACTGGGCGAGCAGCATGAACTGAAGCGGCGAGAGGTCCATCGACAGCACCCACTTCTCGATCACGTCCTGGCCGCCAAGCAGCGCGAACGCCGCCGCGAAGACCCCTGAGCCGACAAACAGCCAGCACACCATGGCGCTGGTCTTGGCGGTGAGGAAGGACGATTCCTTGATGATGGTGCCGAAATCCCGCAGCGTGCTGCCGACGACGGCGCCGGAAAACGGGCCTCCCACCCCACCCCGCCAGTGCCCGACGTAGCGGTAGACCGCGGCCAGGAAGAAGCCGCCGAACGCGCCGACCGCCGCCGCCTCGGAGGGCGTCGCCAGTCCGAAAACGATCGAGCCGAGCACCATCAGGATCAGGACCGCGAGCGGAAAGAACGAGGCGAGCAGCTGCTTGAAGACCTCGAGCCGCTCCCAGCTCCAGATCCAGCCGATGAAAGCGATGAGAGCGACGCCAGCGGCCAGCACGATCCAGAACCAGATTGGCGCAGGCAGGCGCTCCTGCGCCGCCGCCTGGACCACATCGGCCGGCTTCGCTTTTTCCTCCTCGGCGACTGCGGGCGCCGGGGATTCCGTCGCCGCCCCTTCAGATTTCTCTTTCTCCTCGTCCTCCGGCTCCTGCACGCCGATTACGCCGACGGATTCCTCCTTGATGTCCGCCGCGACCGCCCCGCCCGCTTCGACCAGGCCGGCGGTGCTCGCCTCGACCACCGGCGCGGTCGCCGCCTGATAAGTCAGGCCCAGCACCGCGGCGATAACCAGCGCCGGCAGCAGCGACACGATGAATTGCCCGAGCACGGTGCGCTTCGCGACGCCGGCGCTGTCGCGCCCGGTCAGCGCGCGCCACAACCCCGCCAAGGCGTGGTTGCCATGCTGCGCCAGCGCCTGGAGGTGGGACGGAAGCGGAACGCGCTGCTCGCTCTCCGCAAGCGGCGGCATGAGCGCCGGCTTCAACTTCGCGAGCAGGATGATGTAGCCGACGTAGAGTCCCGCCAGCATGAAGCCGGGCAAAAAGGCGCCCGCGTAGAGTTGCACCACCGACACGCCGGCGGTCGCGCCATAGACGATCAACAGCACCGAGGGCGGGATCAGGATGCCGAGGCAGCCGCCGGCGGTGACCGCGCCCGCCGCGACCTTGACGTTGTAGCCCGCCTTGAGCATCGCAGGGAACGCGAGCAGGCCCATCAGCGTCACGCAGGCGCCGACGATGCCGGTGGCGGTGGCAAAGATCGCGCAGGTGACGATGGTCGCCACGGCGAGCGAGCCCGGCACGCGCACGGTGGCCAGATGCAGGCTGTGGAACAGCTTGTCGATAAGCTGCGCCCGCTCGACCAGGTAGCCCATGAACAGGAACAGCGGGATTGCGATCAGCACGTCGTTCGACATCACCCCGTAGGTGCGCTGCACGAACAGGTCGAGCACCTGCTGGACGGCGACCGTCGGGTTGACCCCGCGGTAGTAGAGCCAGGCGAAGAACACCCCCATGCCCATCAGCGTGAAGGCCGTGGGGAAGCCAAGCATGATGGCGATCACGATCAGCGCGAGCATCAGCAGGCCGATATGGCCGTTGGTCATGCTGGTCCAGGGCATGAACACCAGGATGGCGATGCCGATGATCGCCATCAGCGCGAAGCCGAACCACAGTTCCTTGCGGATCGTCACTTCGTCTGCTCCTTGGTCACGTACACGTCAAGCTTCGCGATGTCCTCATCCTTGACGTGCAGTTCCGCCTTCAGCTTCTCGACATCGACTTCCTCGACGTCCTGCTCGCGCGAGGGCCACGCGCCCGTCTTCAGGCAGAGGACGCAGCGGACGATCTCGACGATGCCCTGCGCCAGCAGGATCGCCCCGGCCAGCGGGATGACGGTTTTAAACGGATAGATCGGCGGTCCTTCGTAGGTGATGGTGGAATGTTCGTTGATCCGCCAGGAGTCGGCGGCGTAGTAGTAGCCGGCATAGGTGAGCGCGATCACGCCGGGGATGAAGAACACGATGTACAGAAGCAGGTCCCACGCCGCCTGCGTGCGCGGCTGGAAGAAGCCGTAGAGCACGTCGCCGCGCACGTGGCTGTTCTTCGCCAGCGTGTAGGCGCCCGCCATCATGAACAGCGTACCGTACAGGTAGATCATCACGTCGAAGGCCCAGGCGCGCGGCGCGCCGAGCGCGTAGCGCGAGAACACCTCCCAGGTGACGTGCAGCGTGAGCAACACGATGCAGAAGGAAAACGCCTGTCCGACCCAGGTACTCAGCCGGTCAACGAAGAAGAGAATTTTTTGCATGAAAAGAAACAGCCATCCGGCTCGCGCCAGATGGCTGCCCTGTTACACCAGGCCTAAGCCTTCTTGGCCGCGGGCTTGGCCGCGGGCTTGCCGAAGTAGTGGTTGTAAGCCATGCGCCCGCTGAGCTGGGTATCGAGATACCACCTCACGCTGCGCTCGCCGAAGCGGCGCATGGAATCATCGACTTCCTTGAAGAGCGGATTTTCACCGGACTTCTTCTTCACGACCTCATCGAAGACCTGGAGCTGTTTCTGCAGCAACGAGTCGGGAGTCTTGAAGAAGCGCACCTTGTCCTTGGTCTGCATCTCGATATAGTCCTGCGAGTAGCGATGGACCGCCTTCCAGGACATGTCTGCCGAGGCTGCTTCGACGGCGTTCTCGATGATTACCTTGAGCTTCGCCGGCAGCGCATCGAACTTGGTCTTGTTGAACGTGATCTCGAACTGCTCGGCGTTCTGGTGGAAGCTCTGCAGCATGCACACCTTGGACACGTCCGGGAATCCGAGGATGCGGTCGGAAGAAGCATTGTTGAACTCCGCCCCATCCAGCAGCCCGCGGTCCAGTGCCGGCACGATCTCGCCGCCGGGCAGCGCGTTCACCGCCGCGCCGAGGCCCGTGAACACGTCAATCGAGAGTCCAACCGTGCGGAATTTCATGCCCTTGAAGTCTTCGGCCTTGAGGATCGGCTTCTTGAACCAGCCGAGCGGCTGCGTCGGCATTGGTCCGTAGAGGTACGACACTACGTTTGCGCCGATGGTCCCATAGATC
>Ga0247727_10012731_pt1 | contig 14367 bp, 14 predicted proteins | sample WisWelCaveWW1625_FD_202498 | JGI IMG/M metagenome (GOLD analysis project Ga0247727, IMG submission 202498) | Biofilm microbial communities from Wishing Well Cave, Virginia, United States - WW16-25 | ecosystem: Environmental > Aquatic > Deep subsurface > Groundwater > Cave microbial mat | place... | reverse complement strand
GCAGTGGACGAAGCGCTGGCGCAGGTTGGCTTGCTGCAGGCGAAGGCCGCAGCAGAGTAGGCGCAAGCTCGGCAAGGCGCGTGTGATGGCCGCCAAGGACGACGACGGCCGCAAGCGGATCGCCGAGAACCGGCGCGCGCGCTTCGACTACCATATCGAGGAGACCTGGGAGGCCGGCATCGAGCTCACCGGCACCGAGGTGAAATCGCTGCGCACCGGCCAGGCCAACATCGCCGAGAGCTACGCCTCGGCCGAGAAGGGCGGCATCTTCCTCATCAACGCATACATCCCCGAGTACAAGCAGGCCGGCGCGTTCTTCCAGCACAACCCGCGCCGGCCCCGCCGCCTGCTGCTGCACAAGAAGGAGATCCACAAGCTCGCAATTGCCGTCGACCGCCAGGGCATGACGATGGTGCCGCTCGAGCTCTACTTCAACAAGCGGGGCCGCGCCAAGCTGAGGCTGGCGCTGGCGCAAGGCAAGAAGCTGCACGACAAGCGCGAGACGGAAGCCAAGCGCGACTGGCAGCGCCAGAAGGCGCGTCTGATGCGGGACAAAGAGTGAAGCGGGATGACGCCTGTGGTAGGTTCTCATGGCACCGATGACAACGAACAGCCTGTCTGTGTCAATAATGTCGGGCAGATTTCAAGCCAGATTGGCGACTGTGGCGGATCCAACGACATTGCCGACGGAACTATTACGGCGACCTCTACTGGCGGCAATAGTGTCAAAATCAATGTCGACGGCCCTGGTTCGCTGACCACGACCGGCAACACCATTCTTGGCAACGGCGGTGCGGACACGCTGACCGTCAACGCGACCTCGACCTTCAACGCTGGCGCAGGAGGCGCCGAAGGCCGCTAAGCCGGCGCCGCAGCAACCGGGCATCCAGGTGCCGCAGCCCGAGGTGCTCATGGTGCTGATCCGATCGGCGCTGATCGGGCTGGACCACGCCAACCGCACCGGCAACTACTCCGTGCTGCGCGAGCTCGGCGGGCCGGCCCTGCAGCAGAACTCCTCGGCGCAGCTCAGCAACGCCTTTGCCAACCTGCGCGCCAACAAGGTCGATCTGCTGGCGACGACCGTCCTGACGCCGCAACTCCTCCAGCAGCCGGCGGTCTCGGCCGAGGGCCTGCTGCAACTCGTCGGCTTTTTCCCGACGCAGCCGCGCCGCATCGAGTTCCAGATCGTCTATCAGCCGGTCAAAGGTCAGTGGAAGCTCGCCGGCCTCAACGTCGGGCTCGCCGCTGCAGCCGCGCCTGAGGCCAAGGTCGAGCCCAAGGCGGCGCCGGCCGAGACGACAAAGCCCAAGGCCGCCCGCGTGCCGCCAGCCGCCCCCGCAGCGAAGAAGTGAAGCGGCCGGCGCCTCGCCCACCACCCGTCATCCCGGCCAAGCGATCGCGCTTTTGAAAGCGCGATCGCGCAGAGCCGGGGCCTCCTGCAGGTTCGACTCGCTGATGGAGATCCCGGATAGTCTCGGCTGCGCCTCGACTTCCGGGATGACGGGTGAAGTCAGTCGCGTGACCCCATGCGTGGGAGCGGTGTGCGATACTGGGATGGCATGCTCACCTACGCCGTCATCCTCGTCATGGGGCTCGCGGGCTACGCGGGCGCGCCGTGGTGGCTCGCGCTGCCCGGGGCGGCCTGCCTCACGCTCGACAGCTGGTGGGTGCGGTTGCGGCGAGCGAACCGCCAACCGCGCGTGCAATGGAGCTCCAAGGCGACGACCTATTTCGTCACCGGCGTCGTCTTAGATGTGGTCTTGGCCGGGCTGAGTTTCGGCGTAGGACGGATTGCGCGTGCCGTCTTGGGCTAGGTGTAGGGCGGATTAGCGAAGCGTAATCCGCCGAAAGTACTCGCGGGATCGCCGGATTACGGCTGTCGCCTAATCCGCCCTACACCGTGGTTTTGCGCGTGCAACGGCGAGAATGGCCCTATATGTTTACTTATGACGCTCAAGGCACAATCAGGCCCCGGACGGCGTATCACGGCGCCGCCGAAATCAGCGTTCCGCCTCGCCGCGTGGATCGCTTCGCTGCTTTGCGCCTGCCTGCTCACCGCTGTGGCCGACAACAGGGTCTCGGCCCAGCCCGCCGCTGAGCGCGCGATCCTGCTCCTCGATGTCAAGGGGGCGATCGGTTTCGTCACTGCGGAACAATTGGCCAAGGCGTTGCAGCGCGCGGCGGCAACCGGTGCGCCGGTCCTCGTTGTCCGGCTCGACACGCCCGGCGGTCTCCTCTCCTCCACCCGCGAGATGATCCATGCCATCCTGGCCTCGCCGGTACCGGTCATCATGTACGTGGCGCCGAACGGCAGCAGGGCCGCCAGCGCCGGCACCTACCTCATGTACGCCTCGCACGTGGCGGCCATGGCGCCGAGCACGCACCTCGGTGCCGCCACGCCGGTCTCGCTCTCGCCCGGCGGATTCCCGGGCGCGCCGCCGCAGCAGCCGCCCCAGCAGAAGCCGTCGGAGATCGAGAAGGACAAGCAGCCGGCGTCCGACGCGACCACGATGGAGCGCAAGGTTGTCAACGACGCCGTGGCCTACATCCGCTCGCTCGCCGAGCTGAGGGGCCGCAACGCCGACTGGGCCGAGAAGGCGGTGCGGGAGGCCGCCACGCTCACCGCGTCCGCGGCTCTCAAGGAGCGTGTCGTGGACGCCATCGCCAAGGACGTCGACGACCTGCTGTCGCAGATCGACGGCCGCAAGATCACGACGACGGCCGGCGAGGTTCGGCTGGAGACGAAGGGACGAGCGATCGTCGAGCTCAAGCCCGATTGGAAGGCGCAGCTCATGACGGTGATCGCCGACCCCAACGTCGCCCTCATTCTCATGATGATCGGCATCTACGGCATCCTGTTCGAGTTCTGGCACCCGGGCGCGGTTGTCCCCGGCGTGATCGGCGGCATTTGCCTCATCGTGGCGCTCACCGCACTGTCCGTGCTGCCCGTCAACTATGCCGGCCTGGCGCTGCTCCTGCTCGGCATCGCGCTGATGGTGGCCGAGGCGTTCGCGCCGAGCTTTGGCATTCTCGGCCTCGGCGGCATTGCCGCGTTCGCCATCGGCGCGCTGTTCCTGTTCGATCCCGACCAGTCGGACATTCCGATCTCGGCGTCCTGGCAGGTCGTCGCCGGCCTGACGGCCTTCAGCGCGGCCTTCTTCGCCGGCATTCTCGGACTAGCCGTGCGGGCGCGGCAGCGGCCGGTGCGGACGGGAGCCGAGGAGATGATCGGCAGCACCGGGGAGGTCGTGCACTGGGCCGAGGGAGAAGGCCGCATCCAGGTCCTCGGCGAGCTATGGGCGGCGCAGTCCGGCGCCAGCCTCGCCAAGGGCCAGAAGGTCCGCGTCGTGAGCCGTACCGGCCTGACGCTTGCCGTTGAACCGAGCACCTGATCCGAGGAGGTAACATGCCAGCATTGCTCTCGGGGGTGCTCCCCCTTGTCGTCATCGGCCTGCTGCTCGCCTATTCCATCCGCATCCTGCGCGAGTACGAGCGCGGCGTGGTGTTTCTGCTCGGCCGCTTCTGGAAGGTCAAAGGCCCCGGCCTGGTGCTCATCGTACCCTTCATTCAGCAGATGGTGCGCATGGACCTGCGCACGCGCGTCCTCGACGTGCCGCCGCAGGACGTCATCTCCAAGGACAACGTCTCGGTCAAGGTCAACGCCGTCGTCTACTACCGGGTGATCGATCCGGAGAAGGCCGTCATCCAGGTCGAGCACTTCGAAATGGCGACCAGCCAATTCGCACAGACCACGCTTCGTTCGGTCCTCGGGCAGCACGACCTCGATCAGATGCTCGCCGAGCGCGAAAAGCTCAACACCGCGGTCCAGCGCATCCTGGACGAGAGAACCGATGCGTGGGGCATCAAGGTCTCCAACGTCGAGCTGAAGCACATCGATCTCAACGAGACCATGATCCGCGCCATCGCCAAGCAGGCCGAGGCCGAGCGCCTGCGGCGCGCCAAGATCATCGACGCCGAGGGCGAGTTGCAGGCGGCGGAGCGGCTGGCGCAGGCCGGCGAGATCCTCTCCAAGCACCCCGAGGCGATGCAGCTGCGCTACCTCGGCACGCTGCTCAACATCGCCGGCGAGAAGAGCTCGACCATCATCTTTCCGTTGCCGATAGACTTGGCCAGTTCGCTCGGGCTCGGGCAGAAGAAGAGCTGAGATGATGCAACTAGCTATCGGAACCAGCCGGACGGACAATCATGCCGGGCATTAGCCTCATCCGCAACGAGAGCGCGGCAACGCCCAAATGCCGCGTTTGGTCGAGGGGGACCTGTGGCCCCCTAGCGCGAGGTGCTTTATATTGCCACAGTGAATACGCCTAACAGGACCCCGTCTGATGCTCACGGAACGATCCGCTCTTCGCGGAACCGCCGCAGCAGACGGCAGAACATCTCCTCAGAGTCGACCACGTCGTGGAAGCCGAAGCGGCGGGACTTGCTGACATCCGACATCACGTCCCAGTCGCAGCCGAACACGTAGTCGGCGAACGGCCAGGCCACCAGCTCGGCGTAGTCGAACGGCTTCAGTCCGTATTTCTCCGTCATGGCGCGCCACGGCTCCCCCTTGTCGGCCATGTGCTGGGTGAGGCTGATGGTCTGGGGCTCGCCGGCCGGCATATCGAACACCTCGGCGATCTTCGGCCACACGTTCCTCCAGCGGAAGTAGTCGCCGTTGGTGATGTTGAAGGCCTGAAGGCCGCAGCGGGGCTCCGTTGCCGCCCACAGCGCCGCCTTGGCGAAGTGGGAAGATTCCGTCACCTGATAGATGGCATGGTAGGCGCCGGGCTTGCCCGGGAAGCGCAACGGCAGGCCCAGCTCCTTGGATATCGCCGCATAGACGGCGATTGCCGGCAGGATGCTCATCGCTGTGCCGGGCGCAAAGCCGCACAAGGTCTGCGGCCGCTGCTCCACCCAGTCCCAGGTCTTGCCGCGCTGGAACGCCGTGAGCCAATCGATCTGGTCGAAATAGTAGTCGGGCGGCATGTGCCGGGGATCGCTCTCGCGCGCCGGCGTCTTGAAAGGCCCGAGATGCGAGCCGTAGTACTTGGTGCCGGTCACCAGAACGACGCGGCGCAGGGCGGGCGAAGACTGCGCGATGGCCGTGACGGCGTTGACGAGCATGTCGCGATTGGGCGCGATGTTGGAAGCATAGCCCGCCGCGGCGGCCTGGGAGGGCTGGAAGGCGGCATAGAAGACGTGCGTGACGTCCGTCAGCTCCGCGAGCTTTGAACCAGAAGCGTCCCTGTCGAGCAAGTCAACCGGGAGGTGCCGATAGCGCGGCCCGGCGGCTGCCTCGCGGCGCGAGAGGCCAATGACAGACCACTCTTCCTCCGCAAGCAGCCGCTCCACGATGTAGCGTCCGATGACGCCAAGAGCGCCGACAACCACCGCCAGTTTTTGCTGAGCCATCCGCCAACTCCGACCGCGCAGGGTCACGTCCGCCTGCGCAAGTCTTGCCACGGCTCGATACCGGCGGTCGAGCGCACAACGCGGGGCTGCTGCAAACAGCAACCCCGCGGCGAATCCGAGGCGTCAGCGGAATGCACCGCTCAGTGCGGCGGCGGGAACCCGGGCTGCACACCGTCGGGTCTGAGCTCGGCCGCCATGCAGCCCTTCACGCCCATGCCCCATTTGACCTGCACAAGCTGTTGGGGCCGGAGTTCGGTAAAGCCGAATCGGCGCAAGGTCTCCATGTGCACGAAGATGTCCGGCGTGCCTTCCCCGCGCGTCAGGAAGCCGAAGCCGCGGACCCGGTTGAACCATTTGACCATGGCCCGCTCCCAGTCGCTCTCGGCCTGCACAATGACATGCGTGCGCTGCGGCAACTGCGAGGGATGGATGGCCGTGCTGTCATCCATGCTGAGCACGCGAAAGGCCTGCAGGCCTCTCGGGCGGTTCAGCACCTGGCAGTGGACGCGGGCCCCCTCGTAGGCCGTCTGGTGGCCGCCGGCCCTGAGGCACGTAACGTGCAGCAGAACATCCGCCAGTCCGTTGTCAGGAACGATGAAGCCGTACCCCTTGGAAATGTCGAACCACTTGATGGTCCCCGCAATTTCGAAGACTTCGAGCCCCCCCGTCGGATCCACGCCAGTCGGATCCACGCCAGTCGGCTCAGCCCCCCGCTGAGGAGGCAACCTGTCATCACCCATAAGCTTACCCCGCTTACTTCGAGCGTGCGGCCGAATCTGCCCTCATCAACCGCGACGCAGCCTGAACGCGGCGAACCTCTCTTTTTTTAGTGGCGACGTCTAGTGCTTTTGGCACCGGGCTAGTTTCGTTTGGAGCAAAATCCTGAGCAATTTCGCTGGCGCGCGTTGTCTAAGGCCCTGAAAACCTTAATGAGTAGCTTTTTTGCAGCACTATCAGAGAATAATCCGTGGTGGATAACTCACGCAATCACACGCAAGTGAGACGAAGACTTGACCCAATTTTATGCACAGCTGTTGCAATACTGATTCGTATTGCTGCAACAAGGTTTTGGGCTTGATCGTCACACGGCTTTCAAACTTTATCCGCAGGTTGTTCACCGGCCGGCTATGATCGGAGCAGCTGTTGCGGGTTTTGCACAGACGACGCACGTTTCTTATCGAAAGCCAAGGGAGGCACGCGTGCGCTATCTGCATACCATGGTTCGCATCAGCGACGTCGAGAAGAGCCTGGACTTCTACTGCAACAAGCTCGGCATGCGGGAGGTGCGCCGCATGGACAGCGAAGCCGGAAGGTACACCCTGATCTTCCTGGCGGCTCCCACAGACACGGGCCGCGCCGCCGCCGAGCGGGCGCCCCTTCTGGAGCTGACGTACAACTGGGACCCGGAGGCCTACGGCGAGGGCCGCAACTTCGGGCATCTGGCGTTCGAGGTCGACGACATTTACGCGGCCTGCGACCGCCTGTCGAAAGTCGGCGTCACGATCAATCGCCCCCCGCGCGATGGCCGCATGGCCTTCATCCGCTCACCCGACAACATCTCCATCGAGCTGCTGCAGAAGGGCGACGCGAAGCCCAAGCAGGAGCCCTGGGCCTCCATGCCGAACACGGGCAAGTGGTAGTTTCGGGCCGCGCAGGCACGTCTCACAGGTACGAAAGCCCGACTATAGCGACGAGCCTGCTGCGAAGCAGGCTGGCAGCAAACAAGTCTCACGATGTCAAGGATCGCGGCGCCGACTGCGGGCCTGCTCCAGGCGCCGGTATCAGGGCCCGCCGGCTTCGCGACGCGATGAATTGGCAGGCCCGTAGCGAAGGCCCCTCACTATGGCCGGTTGCGCATTCAACCTTGCCGATGCTCGAGCCGGGCGCATTGCGCTGCCCAGCCTGCGGAAGCGTCATGCGGGGGGCGTATTCTCGTTGGCCGGCGGCGGCACCGGCCCCGCTCCGTCGGGCACGCCTGCCGGCTTTGGGCCGCCCTGGGCCACGCCCACCATGGCCGGACGCAGCACGCGCTCCTCGATCGTGTAGCCGGCCTGATAGACCTCAACGATGGTTCCGGACGGCACGTCGGTTCGCGGAACCTGCGCGACGGCCTGATGCAAGTGGGGGTTGAATTGCTCGTTCATTGGCTGGACGCGTTTGATCCCGTGGCGATCGAGCACGTTCAGAAGCTCGCGCTCGGTCATCGTCACGCCGTCCAAGAAACTCTTCAATGCCGGATCTTTGTCGGCAGCACCGGCCGGAACCGCATCGATGGCACGCTGGAAATTGTCGCCGACAGCGACGATGTCGCGGGCGAGTTTGGTGATCGAGTATTTCGCTGCCTCCTCCCTCTCGCGCTCGGCGCGCTTGCGAATGTTGTCCACCTCGGCATGCGCTCTCAGCCACTTGTCCTTCAGGTCCGCGACCTCGGCCTGCAGGGCAGCGACGATCTCTTGCAACGTCTTCGCCCCGTCAGCGGCGGTGCCTTGAGTTGGGCCCGCCGCCTGCGATGCGGAGCCCGCGGGCTCCCCCGCCTCGCTCTTCTTTGGGTCGGAATCATTCAGCGGTGTGTTGACCATCAGTCATTTTCCGCGCTTTGGATTGCCGTACGGGCGGACCACCAATCTGTTAGCAAGTACGAACAGCTGGTCCGGGCCGTTGTCATGCCCGCATATCGGACAGGCTGGGGAAAAAATCAAGTCAGCACGCGCCCGATGAGCCTGGCGGTGTAGTCTACCATCGGAATGATGCGCGCGTAGTTCAAGCGGGTGGGGCCGATCACACCCAGCACGCCGACGATTTTGCGCCGCTCGTCCTTGAAGGGTGCCACCACCAGGGAGGAACCCGACAGCGAGAACAGCTTGTTCTCCGAGCCGATAAAGATGTGCACGCCCTCGCCGCGTTCCGCGAAGCCCAGCAGCTGTGCCAATTCACGCTTGGTTTCGAAGTCGTCGAAAAGCTGGCGGATGCGCTCCAGGCTTTCGAGCCCGTCGACGTCCTTGAGCAGATTGGCCTGCCCGCGCACGATCAGGTTCTGCCTGCCATCGAGCGCACCCGACCACGTTGCGAGGCCGGCCTCGATCACCTTCTGCGTCAACCCGTCCAGCTCGGCCTTGGCGGTGGCCTGCTCCTTCTCGATCTTGGCCCTGGCCTCGTTGAGGGTGAGGCCGGCGATGCGCGCATTGAGGTAGTTGGTGGCCTCGAGCAGGCTCGACGGCGGCAGCCCCGGCGGCAGCGAGATGACGCGATTCTCCACCTCCTGGTCCTCGCCGACCAAAACGACGAGCGCCTTGCCCGGCTCCAGATGCACGAACTCGATGTGCTTGAGCTTGCCCACCTGCTTGTCGGCGAGCACCACGCCGGCGCAGTGCGAAAGGCCGGAGATCATCTCGCCAGCCTTGGTGAGCACCTGCTCGAACGCCTTCTCTCCTCTGGCGCCGATCTGCGCCTCTATCGTGCGGCGCTCCTCCTCGGTGAGGTCGCCGATCTCGAGCAGCCCGTCCACGAACAGACGCAGCCCCGACTCCGTCGGCAGCCGTCCCGCCGAGGTATGCGGTGCGTAGATCAGGCCCAGCCGCTCCAGATCCGACATGACGTTGCGCACGGATGCGGGCGACAGCGTCATGGGCAGGTGGCGCGCCAAGTTGCGCGAGCCTACGGGATCGCCGGTTGCCAGGTAGTTCTCGACGATCTCCCGGAAGATCGCGCGGGAGCGCTCGTTGAGCCGCTGCAGGTCGGAGAGGGTGGCCGCAGCGGGTTGACCGAACGGCTTGTCTGAGGTCATGGGCGACGCTGTGAGGTGTCGTTCACCGCCGAATCTAGGGCCAACCGTTTTGATCCGTCAAACCCAGGTTTGCATGGGTGTAGTTAGCTCGTCATCTGTCCGGAATTTGCAACTCGTCAACTATCCGTCAGAGAGTGCCGATAATGACGAGGAGCGCCGATGTTTCGAGCGAGGATGGGGACGAGATCGACAAGGCAGTTCAAGGGCGCGATCCTGCAGTAACCACTTCGCTCACATCCCCGTCTCGAGACGTGCGGCCATTTGCTTTGCGCGCCGTCGCTGTACGGAGGACGGAATGCGCAAGGCTTCGCGATACTTTGCGACCGTGCGGCGGGCGATGTCGATGCCGTCACGCCGCAAATACTCGACGAGCCTGTCGTCGGACAGGACCGATTGCGGCGCCTCGGCCTCGATGAGCTGGCGGATGCGATGTCGTACCGCCTCGGAGGAATGCGCCTCGCCGGCACCGTTGGCGGCCGAAATGGCCGAGGTGAAGAAGTACTTGAGCTCGAATATCCCACGCGGCGTCGCCATGTACTTGTTCGACGTGACGCGGCTCACGGTCGACTCGTGCATGGCAATGGCATCCGCCACTGTACGCAAATTGAGCGGCTTCAAGTGCTCAACGCCGTGGGCCAGGAAACCGTCCTGCTGGCGCACAATTTCCTCGGCGACGCGCAGGATCGTGCGTGCACGCTGGTCGAGGCTCTTGGCCAGCCAATTCGCGCTCTGGAGACAGTCGAGAAGGTAGCCCTTGTCCCGGTCGGAGCGGGTCGTCCTGGCAACATTGGCGTAGTAGCTGCGGTTGACCAGCACGCGCGGCAGCGTCTCACTGTTGAGCTCGATCGACCAGCTACCGTCCGGCGCCGGCCGGACCAGCACGTCGGGAAGTATAGGCTGAATCTGAGTGGACCCGAACTTGAGCCCCGGCTTGGGATTGAGCCTTTTGATCTCGGCCACCATCTCGAGCAGGTCGTCGCTGTCGACGCCGACGGCCCGTCTCAGCGCCGCGAGGTTGTGATTTCCGAGCAGGGCAAGGTTGTCGAGCAGCCTGGCGATCTGCGGGTCGTAGCGATTGGCATCCCTGAGCTGCAGCGCCAGGCACTCCGCCAGGTCGCGCGCAAATACGCCGGGCGGATCGAAGCCCTGCAGCGTCGCGAGTACCCGTTCGACGAGCGCAAGCGGCGCACCCAACCTCGTGGCCACGTCCTCAAGGCCGCCCGGCAGGTAACCCGCCTCATCCACCATGTGGATGAGATGTACGCCGATCAGCCGCTCGGCCGCGTCCGTCACCATCAAGTGTAGCTGCTCGATAAGGTGGTCGGCCAGCGATCGCGCGGCGGCGACGAACTCTTCAAGGTTGGCGCCTTCAGGGCCATCGCCATTGTGAGTTCGGGACCGGACCGATGCCCAACCCGTTCGGTCGCCCAGCTGTCGATCCCCATTCAGCGCGCCGCCTGACCTGCCAGGTTCGGAAGCCGGTTCGTTGAGGGCCCGCGGCTTACCCCCGTCCTGCGCCCCGAGGCCGTTGCGTTGTGCTTCATGGGCTTGGGCCGGTTCCCGAAGCGTCTCGTCCCGCTCCAGCAGCGGGTTGCGCTCAAGTTCGTTCTCGACGAACACGCCAAGCTCAAGGTTCGACAGTTGAAGCAGCCGAATGGCCTGCTGCAGCTGCGGTGTCATCACCAGCTGCTGGCCCTGTCGCAACTCCAACTTTGGCGTAAGCATCACCATGACAGCCCTGATCGTCGCTAGGACGTATCACGGGGTCAAGGTATAACGACGCCGCATTAACTGAACGTCTTCCCCAGGTAGACCTGCCGGACAACCTCGTTGTCTATGATTTCCCGAGGTTTTCCGTGGATCAGGACCTGGCCGTCGTAGATGATATAGGCCCGGTTTACGAGATTGAGGGTCTCGCGCACGTTGTGGTCGGTGATCATCACCCCAATGCCGCGCTGGGTGAGATGACGCACGGTATTCTGGATTTCCTCGACGGCTCTGGGATCGATGCCGGCGAAGGGTTCGTCCAGTAACATGAATGAAGGACCGGTTGCGAGCGCGCGGGCGATCTCGCACCGGCGCCGTTCACCGCCGGACAGGGCGATCGAGGGCGCCCGTCTCTTGTGGGCAATCCCGAATTCCTCCAACAGCTGGTCCAGCTTCTCCTTGCGCCGCTTGCGGTTGGGCTCCACCAGCTCGAGCACGCCCATGATGTTCTGCTCGGTGGTCAGCCCGCGAAAGATCGATTGCTCCTGCGGCAAATAGCCAATGCCGAGGCGCGCCCGGCGATACATCGGCAGGCGTGTCACGTCGCGGCCGTCCAGCATGATGCGCCCGGCATCGGCTGCAACAAGTCCCATGATCATGTAGAAGAGGGTCGTCTTGCCGGCGCCGTTGGGGCCGAGAAGACCGACCGCCTCGCCGCGGCTTGCCGCCAGCGAGACCCCTCTGACGACCATTTGGGTGCGGTAGCTCTTGCGCACGTCGTGCACGCTGAGCCAGCCCTCGCCGGAGGGGAACTCTTCATCGTCCTCCGGCGGCGCCGGATAGCCGTTGCCCTGGACGCGGCCTCGGTTCTGCCGCGGCAGCCGCCTGTCAGGCCTCTTGCGAACGGAAAAGAGCCTCATACCGGCATCCTACCGTAGCGCCGGCGCGCCCTCCACGGGCGCGCGACCGGCAGGCAAGAAATCGCCCAGCTAGCGCGCATCGATCGCGGGAGCCTTCTTCTTCAGCAGGTCCAAAGCCTTGTCCTTGACCTGCTTGGGATAGAGCAGCATGCATTGCCTTCCAGGCGGACAGGCCTCGACTTTCTCCGCGGGGGAGGGGGCGGAAGTAGCGGGGGGACTGGATGATGTTGCCGTTGACTTGGGGACCGGCGGGGGTGTCTTGTGCGGCTGCAATATCGCCTGGGCTTCGGACTCGACCCGGGAGAAGCCGGTTGTGAGGTCGATCTTGAGGCGGTCCCCCCTTAGGACGTCAGACTTCAACGGATTGTCGCCGCGCTTGGTGACAACTACCTCCCCTACAAGCAACGCCGTGTTGGCCTTCACATCGAAGGTCGCCCATTTCGCGGTGGCGCTCTGCTCGTCCTTGGTGATGATCACCCGATTTCTGGCCTCCACGCGCACAACCTGGCCCTTGGCCTTGGCGCCGGCATCGTCGGCGACATTGGCGAGGCCGAGGCCGGCCTGCCCCGAGTAGAAGGCCGTGAGCTCGGAAGTTTGGAGCAGCAGGTCTCCCTGCTTCGCTTTGACGTTGCCGGTGAAGACCGCCTTGTTGCTCGTCTCGTGCAAATCGATGGTGTTGGCCTCCACCTCCATCGGAGCATTGGGATCGCTCTTGAACGAAGCAAACATCGTCTGCTGAACGGCTTCCGCGGTGGGGCTGGTTTTCGGCCGCTGCACCTGTGCACCGGTTCCGCTTTGATGGAACGTCGCGGCAATGCGGCCCTCCTCGCCGGGCGTTTCCAGCCGGCTCTTGCCTGTCTTGCGGTCGACGAACAATCGCCCCCCCTTCAGGACGTTTTTCTCCTGCGTGGCAACGACCTGGCCCGCGAACAGGGCCGTGTCGGCCCCGACATCGAAGTCGGCCAGCTCGCTGGTGATGCGCCGATCGTTGCCGGCGGTGATTTCGACGCCGTTTCGGGCCCACAGGAACGTGACGTGCGTGCCTTCCTGACCGGCCGGCGTCTGCGGCGTCGAAGCCAGCGCGGCCGCAGCCTTTCCTTCGTACTTGATCAACAGGTAGGGCGTCTGAAGCATCGTATCGCCCTGCATGGCGACCACCTTGCCCCGGAAGTGCGCGGTCTTTTGCTCGTCATCGATGTCCAGCTCTTCAGAGCTGACATCGACGGGCTTGCGGGCATCGGCGCCAACGCCGATGGTCTGCGCCGACGGCAGCAGGCGCACGGTCACCGACCCGCGAAACTGGGCCACGCGAGTCTTGGTATTCATGGTCATGGCCGAGGCCTGCACCGACCCTGTCGGCGTAGTGGCGCTGACGGGGTGCTGGGAGACCACTTTGCTGTCCTTGGAGTATATCGTCGCCCGCGACAGGCGCGCCATGAACCCGTTCGAAGCATCGATCTCGATGCCGTCATAGAGCTCCAGCTCGCCCTTGGCCTTGTCAAACAGACCATGCTTTGACTTGAGCTTGGTGGTGGTGCCGCTGGTTTGTACCAGGTCACCGCTGACATCGATCAGCTTGACCGGAGCATTCTGATTGAAGGCGACGACGGCGCGCTTGGCGCGCACCTCGTAGCTGCCGTCGCTGGTGACATCGAAAAAGCTCGGGTCCTTCATCGTCAAGTCTTCGGCCGTGATCTCAACGCCGCTCACCTTGAATTTCGCGGCACCGAGGTGCCAGCTGGCGGCAACGACCAGCAGGTAGGTCGCCAGCACGCCCCCTGCGGCGAGCGGGAAGGCAACGCGAAGCATCCGCACCACGCGACTGTGGCGCTGCGCCCCCGCAAACGCCCGCGCGCGCTCGCCAATGCGCGCCATGGCCGCCGGAGCCCTGTGTCCGGGGCCGTCCCGGGGAGCAATGGTGATGGCCATATGCGAGAAGCCCCCTCGCCGCCGGCGAAGCCTGCTCCGGAACCGGCGATTCACGCCAAGATGCCCGGCAATTTGGGTGAGATTGGGACCTGGGACAAGGCCAAGCAATTGGACTTGTGTGGCTTTTTTGGAACGCGCACAGGCAGACTGCGCAATCAATGGGCGAAAGTATCGACGTCCTCGAAGCCGGCAAGGTCCAGGCCGGCCCGCACCGATACAAAGCGGAAACAGGCTTCCGCAGTTGCCAATCTGCCCTCCCTCTGCAGCATGTCGTCCAGCTTCGCTTTCAGTGCGTGAAGATGCAGTACATCGGAGGCGGCGTAGTGCCGCTGCTGGTCGGTGAGCCTTTCCGCGCCCCAGTCGGAGCTCTGCTGCTGCTTGGACAGGTCGATGCCCAGCAGCTCGGCGCACAAATCCTTCAGGCCGTGGCGATCCGTGTAGGTCCGGGCCAGCTTGGAGGCGATCTTCGTGCAATAGACGGGGTCGGCCGTCACGCCGAGGTATTGTGCGAGCACGGCCACGTCAAAGCGCGCGAAGTGGAAGATCTTGAGAATCGAGCGGTCGGAGAGCAGCGCCTTGAGGCGCGGCGCGGACCAGTCCTTGCCGTCGAAC
>Ga0247727_10012730_pt1 | contig 14367 bp, 17 predicted proteins | sample WisWelCaveWW1625_FD_202498 | JGI IMG/M metagenome (GOLD analysis project Ga0247727, IMG submission 202498) | Biofilm microbial communities from Wishing Well Cave, Virginia, United States - WW16-25 | ecosystem: Environmental > Aquatic > Deep subsurface > Groundwater > Cave microbial mat | place... | reverse complement strand
TTCCGAACAGAACTCTCCTGAATAAAATAAAGACCCACCTTTCGGTGGGTTTTTTTATTTTCTCTTAATTCCTTCGTAGAGCCCGGCCGAAGTTTGCGGGAGGTCAAAGCGCCCCTTGAGCCGGAGCTCTTTGACGCTTTTGACGCCGAGATAGCTCATGGCCGAACGCATGCCGTCCAGAACCTCGGCCACCACTTCCTGCATATTGCCGATGACTGGAACTTCCTTGGCCATTCCTTCCGGACGGCGGATGCGGTCCAGCGTGCCGCTGCCCATCCGCTCCTGCTGCGCCTGGAAAGAGGCGGAGCCGATATAGTTCTTCACCCGCAGGCCGTCCTTGTTGATGTAGGACGGAGCCGCCGACTCAACGGTGCCGATAAAGAGGCCGCCGCACATCACCGCGTCGGCGCCAGCGATGACGGCTTTGACGATGTCGCCTGGGTTTTTGACGCCACCGTCGGCAACGATTTTGCGGATTTTGCCGTCCGCGGCGCCGAATTTGGCGATAGCCGCGCATTTGGCGACCGCCGAAAGCTGGGGAACGCCGATGCCGGTATAGCGCGTCGTGCAGGGCGCGCCGGGGCCGATGCCAACTTTTACGATGTCAGCGCCCCACTCGAAAAGGGCTTTGGCGCCTTCCGGAGTCGAAGTGTTGCCAACCATTAGTGGCAGTTTCGGGAAGCGTTCCTTGACCGCGTGGATGGCCTCTCGGGTATTGACGGAGAAAGCCCGCGCGGTGTCGATGAGAAGGAGCGTGATGCCCTTCCGCACCTGAAGTTCCACTTCGCGGAGCTGTTCATTGGTAAAGCGCCGGCCGACACCGATACTGCCGGCTTTAAGAAAACGTCCTTTTCCGTCACTCAACGCTCTCGGATGGTGATGTCTGTAGAAAAGGCCGTGGGCGGTCAAAAGTCCGGCGAGCTGGCCACGCTTGTCCACCAGCGGCAGCTTTTCGATGCGGTGCTTGCGCAAGATCTTTCCGGCTGCTTCGAAAGAAATGTTCTTCAGCGCCTTATGGACCCCGCGCCGCCCACCCATTAGATCACGGACTGGCTTCTCATCGTCGGTTTCATAGCGCCAGTCGCGAGTGCTCAAGATGCCGATGGGGCGGCGGTTGTCGTCAATGACCACCAAGCTATAGATGCCGAAGCGGTTCATCAGCTGCTTCGCCTGGGCAAGTGTTTTTTCCGGCCCGATGGTGAGTGGTTTGCCGATGTGGGCGCACTCGGTCCGGCCGACGCGCTCGATAATTTCCAGACGGGCGCGGATAGGCAGCATCTGCGGCGGAATGCCGAGGCCGCCCTCCCGTTCCATGGCGACAATCGCCTTTATACCGGCCACCGAAACCATGTTGGCAAGGATGATGGGTATGCCAAGCTCGATGCCGGGATAAAGTTCGGCGGAAAAGTCGGTGATGTCCGAACGCGAGCGGACTTCCGAATACCGGTCAGGCATCGGAATGTCATCGAAGGTCACGCTTCTGTCAATCGGCAGACCTTTTGATTGAAGATAGCCGTTGACGTAGTCCCATTCGTGCTTTGTCAGCTCATACTTTTCACGCATCCATCCCCCTATTTATTTCAAAGTCCTTAAACAGGATAAACAAAAGCCGCCCCTTCGACAAGTTCAGGACGGTTTTGATTCTAAAACTCGCCTCCCATTCCACCAGGCATCGGTGGTGAGCCTGCCGAACCATCTTTTTTGGGAATCTCACTGACCGCAGCGCCGATGGTCAGATAGTTCGCCGCCACGGACACGGCATTTAAAAGCGCGGTCTTGGTCACTTTGAGCGGGTCAACGATGCCGGCGGCTTTGAGATCAGTGACCGCCTGCTTGGCGGCGTCAAAACCCTGCCAGCCGGATTGGCCAGCCAGTTGCTTCATCACGCCATCCGGGCTCTGGCCGCTGTTTTCCAAAATCGCGCGAATAGGCGACTCGCTCGCGGCTACCAGCATTTCCGCCGCGGCGCTTTTGTCGGAATGAAGTTCCGCGCCGGCGCGCAAAAGAGCAATGCCGCCGCCGGGCACGATCCCCTCTTCCATCGCCGCTTTGGTGGCGGCCACGGCGTCTTCAACCCGCTGCTTTAATTCTTTCTGGGCCGATTCGGTCGGCGCGCCGACTTTGATGACGGCAACGCCGCCGGCAAGTTTGCCCAACCGCTCCTGCAGCTTCTCTTTATCAAAACCGGATTCGGTTTTCTGAAGCTGGGTTCTGATCTGGGCAACACGCTTATCAATTTCTTTTTTGTCACCCTTACCGCCGACAATCGTGGTTGTGTCTTTGTTGGAAACTACCCGACGGGCGGAACCGAGATCGTTAATACTGATGGATTCAAACTTCTTGCCGAGCTCCTCGGAAATAAACTGGGCGCCGGTGACGACGGCGATATCCTGAAGCACTTCCTTTCTCCGGTCGCCGAAACCGGGAGCTTTGACCGCGAGCACGCTGAAAATTCCGCGGAGCTTATTGACTACGAGAGTTGCCAGCGCCTCGCCTTCCACCTCATCAGCGACAATCACCATCTCTTTTTTGCCGCTCTGAACCACTTTCTCCAAGACCGGCAGCAGCTCTTGGATGGACGAGATTTTTTTGTCGGTTACCAGAATATACGGCTCTTCCAAAACCGCCTCCAGACGGTCGGGGTTGGTGATCATGTATTGCGAAATATAACCGCGGTCGAACTGAAGACCCTCCACCACCTCGTAAGAATTGCTGATGGTGTTTGAGTCCTCGATGGTGACTACGCCGTCTTTTCCGACTTTATTGATAACCTCGGCGATCAGTTTCCCGATTTCCTTGTCTTTGGCCGAAAGCGAGGCCACTTCCTCAAGCTTTTTGACGTCATTCACCAACTCGCGCTGTTTTTCCAGATTGGCGATGAGTTTTTTGGCTCCGGCCCTCAGCTCCTCGGCCAATTGGATGACATTGACACCCTTTGTCTTGAGAGCTTTTTCGCCGTGCTCGATCAAAGCGTGAGCGAGCACGATGGAAGTCGTTGTTCCGTCTCCGACCGCGTCGTTGGTCTTGTCGGCCGCCTGCTTGATGAGCTCGGCGCCAAGATTTTCGAACTTGTCCTCAAGCTCGATCTCTTTGGCCACCGTCACGCCGTCAAAAGTTACCTGCGGCGCGCCGTAGCCCTTTTCCAAAATCACCGCCTTACCGCGCGGGCCGAGCGTGGCGGTTACGGCTCTGGCGAGTTTGTCCACTCCTTTTTTGAGCGCCTCGCGCGCCTTTTCGTCAAATAAGATTTGTTTTGCCATAGATTTAGTTAATTACTGCCAAAATATCTTCTTCCGTGCCGACCAGATATTTTTTACCTTCAACTTCTATTTCGTCGGGACCATATTTTTTAAATAAAACCTTGTCCCCGATTTTGACCGACATTACGGCGCGCTCTCCTTTCTCATTTACTTTACCCGGGCCAACAGCGACGACTTGGCCGACAACCGGCTTCTCTTTCTCGGCTGTTTCCGGCAAAACAATGCCGGACTTGGTGACCTTTTCCGCGGTCAGGGGTTCTATAAAGACATGGTTGGATAGAGGTTTAAGATTCATATTTCCATATTATAGACAGATTTTTTGAATTGTCAAATAAAATCCCCGCGTTTCGCGGGGTAAATTTATTCATCTGTATTGCGGCCTGTTTTCCGCTTCCGATAGCTTCCAGAGGATGCCGAAAGCGAGCTTGGCAACCCTGGTAAGCTTGGGGTAATTGATCTTTTCCCAGGTATCGCTGGGTTTATGGTAGTCGGCGTGAAAACCGGTGAAAAAGTTCATCACCGGAATGCGGGCTCCGGGCCGGGCAGCGTAAAAAGAGTAGCCGTCCGTTCGGAAAAATCCGTTCTCCGCTGGGTCATCGTCGTGCCACAGAATGAACTTCAGCCCCGGCTGTTTATTCACCTCGTGGACAAGAGCGTGGAGTTCTGGGCAGGCCTGCTTGAAATCTTGCCGGGCGGGCGTCGCCAAGACCTCCAGCTTCTCGTTCGCATTCCTGCCCACCATATCGAGGTTGAGAGCAGCCACGATATTTTTGAGCTTTACTTCCGGAGGCAGGTTGCGGACGAAGTGGGCGGAGCCGAGTAGGCCTTCCTCTTCCGCGCCCCAAAAAGCGATCACAATGCCGCGTTTTGGCTTAATGCCTTTCTTGGCAAGTTCGCCAAGGGCTTCGGCTACTTCCAGCACAGCGGCAGTGCCGGAAGCATTATCGTCGGCTCCGTGATACACCGAGCCGTTCTGGATGCCTTCATGGTCGTAATGAGCGCCGATGATCAGCACCTCGTCTTTGTTCTGTCCTTCCAGATACCCGAGTACGTTGCGGGACCCCCTGCTCTCGGTAATCCGGAATGGCTGGAAATAGCTCCTCCCTTCATCGGTCTCTTTGCCGAGCGGCGCGAATCCGTACTCGCGGAGTTCGCGTTCCAGAAAAAGCGACGGAAACTCCCAACCGTTTTTGGCAGTCCCCCGCCCTTCCATATTCTTGTGGGCGAGGAGTCGAACGTTTTCCAGAAGCTCGGTTTCGGTGATGGTTTTGAGAGCTTGCTCACATTGAGCGTCTCCGGCATCTTGCGTAAGCGCGTAACAGGAAAATGTCACGGGGATGCTCAACGCGCCCAAAGAGATCAGCGAGACCACTGCCAAATCGCGCAACCATTTCCTGCGCATAATTCACCTCAAAAAGAACCGCCAAAATTAAAACACACTTTCCTTTTGGTGCCTAGAGGGAATCGCCTACAACTCTCGCCTCGCCGTCGCTCGGCTCGGTCGCAGGCCGCCCCTCGCTCATTTGCCTGCTGGCAAATTTCGCTGCGGTCTTCGATTCCCTCGCTCGTAAACACGAACAAATAAAATAACTCCTATGCAGGGGTTATTTTATTTGTTGGGTGCCTAGAGGGAATCGAACCCTCGAATCCGCTGCCACAGAGCGGTGTTTTACCACTAAACTATAGGCACCATTTAAAAGAAGTTATAACACGAATTTTGCCGAAATAAAAGAGCCCCGCTCGGAATTTGTATATTCTTTGCGGGGCTTTGGGTTACAGGTCGTCGATGTCCGGCTTCTGGCGCAGCATGGCAATCGTTGCGATTACCAGCACGGCGGCCAGGATAACGAAGATCGTGTCCATGCTATTCTCCTCGAAAGCTTGTTTTTAAAAGAAGCCCCGTTACTTGGAATGTGATTCCGTTCACGGGGCCTGACCGGGGATAGGGAGGGTGGGTGTTAGCTGGCCTGGCGGACCATGACGAGCCGGGAGATCCGGCGCCGCTTTACGACGCCTTCCGGGTCTCCCTCGAACTGAACGAAGACTCTCTTGGCGCCCTTGGTGCGAACCACCTGTCCGAATCGCCACCGCTTTGCGCGGTTTCCGCCGCTGGCCTCTTCCAGCGACTGGACGAGGTCCGCGATGTCGAACTGGCGCCGCGGCCTGGGCTTCTCCTCGTCGGCCTTGTAGAAGAGCTCACGGAGCTGCCTGGCCACCGGACGCTTCCCCTTCTTCTTTCCGCTCTTGCGGAAGTAGAGGATGGTGCCGAGAGTGACGACCAGAAGGACGATGCCGAGGACCAGAAGATCGTGCATGACCTGTCTCCTTAAACCTGGTTATTTTGGAACTAAAAAAAGGATAGCATAGTTGCTATGCTTTGTCAAGTATCCGAAATGCTTTCCAAAAAGAGCCATTTGACGTCATCAGAGCTCTTGATGCGCCATTGCAGCTGTGGCGGTATGTCCAGCACCTGCCAATCTTTGAGATTCTGGACGATTCGGCAAGCGCCGACGAAGAGGCCGGTCCGCTTGATGAAGTCGTCTATCGTAGTTTGAGCCACTCCCCCGCTTTTTTGGGTGGCGTGGATAACCACTCCGTCCTTGCTGTCCACATCGGCAACAATACCGACGTGTCCGATCCGGCGGCCGGGGTTGTCATAATCCCAGTAGTTCCGCGAACCGCGCTTGAACAGAAGGTCTCCGATTTTGATGGTGAAAAAATCGTTGATCGGCTCTCCAGCCAGGTACTGCTGGATGGCGAGCGTCGGCACTCGGACCCCGATCTGCCCGTAGCACCACTGGATGGCCGTGGAGCAGTTCACGATTCCGGGAGCGTCTTTTGGCTCGGCATTGCGGTAATAAACCGACTTGCCGCCCAAGAGAGTTTTGGCGAAATACTGGATCGCCAGCGTTGGATCAAGCGAAAGCTGCCTGAAGCCCAGAGCCTTGAGAAACGAAGCAACAATGCCCTGGGACTGATCCTCAATTATTGCGGGGTGAAAAAGCACTCTTCCATGGGAGGCCTGCAAAATCGGCCACCGCTTTTTTGGCATAAAGCCGCCTCCGTATCTTTCAATAAAACTTCCAATATTATACAATTAATTTCCATGAGATTCAAGGCGTTTATCTTTTTGGCAACTCTGACTGGACTGATCGCGGCGGCTGGTTATTACCTCGGCGGCCGGCAAGGAGTTATTTACGCCATTGTCCTTTCGGCAGTCATCAACCTTGGAACCTACTGGTTTTCCGACAAGCTGGTGCTCGCTATGTACCGCGCGAAACCGGTTGCTCCGGAGCAAAACCCGCGCCTTCATCAAATAATCGAGGGGCTGGCGGCGAAAATGAAAATGCCCAAGCCGAAAGTTTATCTCGTAAATCTGCCGGTTCCGAACGCTTTTGCTACCGGACGCAACAAAAATCACGCCGTGGTCGCAGTGACGCCGGCGATCCTCCAACTGCTCGACGAAAAAGAACTTGAAGGCGTTCTTGCCCACGAACTCGGACATATTCAGAACCGCGATATCTTAATATCCAGCATTGCCGCGACGCTTGCCGGAGCCCTTTCTTATCTAGCCCAACTAGGCCACTTTGCCCTGCTGTTCGGCGGCGGCCGGCGGAATGACCGCGGCGGCGGCCACGCTATTGGCGCGCTTTTGATGTTGATTTTGACGCCGCTCATCGCGACTCTGCTTCACCTAGCCATTTCCCGCTCGCGCGAGTATCTCGCCGACGAGACCGGGGTCAAAACCGTCGGCAATCCGGATGGCCTGGCAAGCGCGCTCGCGAAACTCCATCAGGTTTCCAGAGCCCGGCCATTGATCGCGGAACCGAAATACGAAGCCACTGCCCACCTATTTATAGTGAACCCCTTTAAGCCCTCGGCGCTGCTCGCGCTTTTTTCCACCCACCCGCCGGTGGAAGAAAGAGTAAAAAGACTCCGTAAATTGACACAATCCTAGTTTTATAGTATATTACAGCTAGTTATTTTAGGAGGTGCGGCTTGGCAAACATCAGCTTCTGGCAAGGCCTTGCTCTGTATCTGCTTGCCGGGATGGCGGTTCTGGGATTCTTCGCGCTTCTTTTCATGGGGCTCGCGTGGTTCGCGAACAGGCCAACAATACGCCTGCGTGCTCCAAAGTCCACGCAGGGTGTCGTGGATGCAGTTTCAGAGCTCAGGAAATTGCTCGATGACAAATTTGCCCCAATCGCACTGCTTGCTCTCTTGGGAATGTGGCCCGTGGTAATTGGCCTATGCATTTACTGGTTCTTGAAGAAGGAAGACGCCAAAAAGCCCGTCAATTGACGAGCTTTTTTATTTTGTGTCCCCAAGAGGAATTGAACCTCTATCTCATCCTCCGCAGGGATACGCTCTATCCGTTGAGCTATGGGGACTTTACCGCCTTACTATACAATAAAAAGCTAAAACCTCAAGAATCTGGAGAGGTGGTCCGCCATGGAATCCTCGTATTCTATCTCCGGCAAATACCGGTTCAAGAAATGTTTTATCTCTTCCGTATGTCTGGTGGGAAATAAAGCTTTGATGTAACTGCCTAAGCGCTGCTTGCGCCGGAGGATCAGCTCCGAAAGCCCATCTTCCAAAGCGTCCATCCGCCGCGTGGCAAAACCGGCCAGCTGTTCGTATAGGTATTGCTTTTCGCCGCTAATTGCCAAGGCACTATCCGTCAGCGTGTAGTCAAGATAACGCGGTTCGCGGGCGCCCCACTTGACGACCAGCACCGCCGCGACAGCGGTGAACACGGCGAATAAAAAATTGCCTTGCAGGACGGCTAATGCCGTCACCGCGACCGCAATTATCACAACCCCGAGGTACCAACCGGAATTTTTATGGTGATATTCGAATTCCGGAGCGGACCAGGTAATTTCTTTTTTGTCGGTCATCTTTTTATATTAAGCGCCGATTTGATTATTACGTCCAGCAACTCCGAAAAGCCAACGCCCTCGGCTTTGGCTTGCTGGGGCAGCAAACTTCCCTCCGTCAATCCCGGGAGAGTATTGATCTCCAAAACATAAACCTCACCGCCCTCTCCCAAAATCATATCAGTCCGCGAATATCCTTTGGCGCCGATCGCCTTATGGGCTTTAAGCGCCGCTTCCTGCGCTTCTTTGGTTGCTTCACGCGTCAGGCGGGCTGGCGTTATCTCGTGGGAAGCGCCGGCGGTGTACTTGGCCTTGTAGTCAAAAAACTTACCGCCTTTGGGAATGATCTCCGTCGGCGGCAGCGCTCTCGCCTTGCCGTCGATCTCCAAAACTCCGCAGCTTAGCTCCCTTCCTTTGATGAATTTTTGCACCATTATCCTTTTGGAATATTTTTGGGCAAGCTTCAGAGCTGCCGGCAGATCCTGCAGGGTTCTCACGATGCTGACGCCAACGCTGGAACCGCGATCCACCGGCTTCACCACTACCGGGAAGTTGAACATCAATTTATTCACTCCGCCGATAACAGAAAACTCCGGCACACTTAGGCCCTTGTCCACAAAAAGGCGGGCGGATTTTACCTTATCCATTCCGCTTTGGCTGGCCATTGCTCCGGAACCAGTGAAGGGTATCTTGTACTTGGTCAGGATTTTCTGGACCGTTCCGTCCTCGCCGTACTCTCCGTGCATGGCGATGAAGGCAACGTCAAATTGCTTTTTGATCTCGGTCGGAATGATCGGCCATTTGCCTTTTTTGGATATCCTGACCCCTTTGGCCCAATATTTTTTCCGGTCCAGGTGCTTGAGCACCATCCGGCCGGTCCGGAGAGAGATCTCATACTCGGCCGATGGCCCACCCATCAGAACGGCGACCCGGATCCGGTTGTTTTTCTTAGTCACGTTGAATTAATTATAAAACAAAAACGCCTCGACATTAAGTCGAGGCGTAGTATTTGGTTTTGCCTGAACCGGAACACTCGGAACATTGTATAGGCAGGTCCTCGCCTTGCACACAGATGACTTTGGTACCGTGGCAAACCCGGCATTCTTGAAACAGTTCGCCGGACGCGTAGTCGGTCATCTTTAGGTGCGGCGTGTAGACATGGACCGTTTTGGCCGGCTCGTCTTTGGAGGCATTGCCCATCACGTGGATGATGTCCGGCGTTTCCTCAATGACCGAACCAGAGCCGTAAGTCGCGGAAAGCCGGAACATCTTGGTTTCCTTATCGAAAACCTCTTGGTAGATCGTGCCCGACACCACCATTATCATCCCTTTTGATTCGCCATGGTCGTGCGGCGGGCTTTTCGCGCCCGGCGGCCAGACGATCTCCACGACTTCATAATTCCTGGACTTTCGGGTTTTTCGCTGGTACGGATGCTTCTTATTGCTCAAGACGCACCTCCCTATGTCTGGTCACGCTCGTCGCATTCGGGACAACGCGGCTCCGGAGGCGCGGTGATGCTGTCGAAACGCATCACAGTCACCGGCGAGTGCCAGTCCATGTTACTGTCCCAAGTGCGAAGCGCCCCGATTAGGTCTTCAAAATCGGCAAAGACGGAGCGCCGAAGATTTTCCGCGGTGAGTTCGTTGACTGTCACGTGCCGGAGCTCGGAAATTTTTCCGACGGCGAATGCTGTCTTGGACGCCGGGTCCAAAAATTCGGCCTCATCGCCGAGCTTGATATCAAGATGCTGGCACCAGATCCAGGTGTCGCGCTCGCCGGAGAGAACCTTCGCTTGCTGCTCTGGGATTACATAAATACCAAGCTTTCTCATCGGCTGCCCCCCTTTCAATTAACTGGCTGAATTGTAAAATAGCGGCTTAATAAAGGCAAACTACTGTGAAGAACGAATAAGCCGGCTGATGTAAATGGCGGGCGTTCCAAGGAAGCCCACGATGACTTTCATCGCAAATCCAATAGAGATGCTTTGGATAAGAACGGCCATTGGAATCAGTCCGTAAAAGGCAATTGAAAAGAATATAATGCTATCCATAAATTGGCCTCCGATGTGCGCGATGCCATCCCGTAACCAGAGATTTTTACCGCCAGATCTCTCTTTCAACGAGGCGTAGATCCTAACGTTTACCTGTTGAGATACAATATACGCGGCGATACTTGCGACCGCGATACGCGGAGCGGCGCCAAAAATTGTCCGCAATGCCGACTCAAGAGGACTGGAATCAACAATGCCGGCCAGCAACAACGTCAGTTGGGTCATAATAATAAAGAACAGGATCGCGAAAAATCCAAGCCAGATGGTTCGATAGCCGTCCTTTTTCTCGTAATGCTCGATCAAAAGATGAGTTGCGACGAACACTGCAGCAAAGAAAACGTTGCCGGCATTTGTCACCAAGCCAAATACACTGATGAGCTTTGCGCCAGCAACGCTGATCAGAGCGAGATTCATCACGATAAAGACGTAAAGCCACGTTTTCCCTAATCGAAAAGCAATCAAAACAAAAGCGTACTCGATGATCGCGGATAGCAGTAAAAGCGCTTCGTTTGTCATTAATTTAGTATACTACAACTTTTAACCAAAATGCGGAGGCGGGAGGATTCGCCTACAACTCTCGGCTCGCCGTCGCTCGCCTCGGTCGCAGGCCGCCCCTCGCTCATTTGCCTGCTGGCAAATTTCGCTGCGGCCTTCTCACCTATTCCAGGCCCGGAGATTTGGTAGTCTTACATAAATAGCCCCGGCTTCAAGTTTTGGGGCTTTTTATTTTTTAATATCGGTGCTAAAATGCTTTTAATTGGAGGCGTGGCTGAGTGGCCGAAAGCGGCTCCGTGCTAAGGAGTTAGAGGGGTAAAACCCTCTCGGAGGTTCGAATCCTCCCGCCTCCGCCATATGAAAAAAGTTTTTATAATCCACGGTTTTCAAGGAAGTCCAAATGGAGGATGGAGACCTTGGCTTATGGGAGAACTTGAGAAGTTGGATGCTTATGCATGCGCACTTTCAATGCCAAGCCCAGATAGTCCCATTTGTAGTGAATGGGTAGATGAAATAGCTCGCCACGTTGAAAGAAATAAAAATGATGAAGTGTATCTAGTCGGACATAGCTTAGGTGTTCCTGCTATTCTTCACTATCTTGAAACAGCAGCTAGGAACATACACATCGCAGGAGTGGTATTAGCTTCTGGCCCATCAGAAAAGAATGGAAATAATGAAATAGATAATTTCCTGGAAAAGCCTTTTGATTTTACGGGAATTAAATCAAAAGTCGCAAAATTTGTTATTATCCATGGCGATAACGATCCAAATGTTCCTTTAGGCAATGCGGAATTGCTATCAAAAGAACTGCAAGGCGATCTTATAGTAATTCCTAACGGCGGCCATTTAAATGGATCGAGCGGATGGCTAACCTTACCTCAAGGCTTGGAAGCATTGAGAAAAATGTTTCAGTTAAAAGTTTAAAACCGGCTATCTTTTATTAAATCGGCCTCTGCCGCGGTGGCTGCCAAAACGGCGGCCATAGCCCTGTCCCCGGCCGCGATGCTGGTAAGGGCGCTGGCCCGTTGCCGGCTGAAATGCCGGCCTTACCGGCATACGAGCCGGTGGCAGCTCAGGGATCTGGGAGATAGGCAGAGTTTTCCTTACTAATCTTTCAATGTCGCGCAGCTCGCCGCGCTGATCCGGAGTAGCAAAAGAAATGGCGTGTCCGCCGGCTCCGGCGCGGGCGGTGCGGCCGATCCGGTGCACGTAATCTTCGGTTTTGGTTGGCAAGTCAAAATTAATCACAAGTTCAATGCCGGTAACATCAATGCCTCTTGAGGCGATGTCGGTCGCGATCAAGGCGCGGTACTTACCCGACTTGAAACCTTCCAGTGCCTCGCGCCGCTGACCCAGCGACCGGTTGGAATGGATTTCAGCGGCGGTCTGCCCCATATCGCGGATAGCAGTGGTGAGTCTCTTGGCGCCATATTTTGTCCTGGTAAATATTAGCGTGGTGCCGGCGTATTGCTGGAGGAGCTTTTCCACCAATCGGACTTTCTGATCTTTGGAAATAATAAAAATTTCCTGCGTCACCCGCTCGGCCGTAGTGCCGGACGGCGCCACTTCTACCCGGATCGGCAGTTTCATGTGGGCAGTAGCCATTTTCATGATTTCCGGAGGCATGGTCGCGGAGAAAAGCATGGTCTGCCTTTCGCGTGGGAGCACCTGGAAAATTTTCTGGATTTGCGGCGCGAACCCCATGTCCAGCATGCGATCGGCCTCATCCAGTACGACGATTTTGATATTATCCAGTCGGACCGTTCTCTGATTCAGGTGATCATTCAACCGCCCAGGCGTGGCAACAATAATATGCGGGTCTTTGGCAATGGCTTGTATTTGCGGCCGCATCGCCATCCCTCCGATCAGAATGGCCGTCCGGAGACCAAGAGCAACGCCAACCTTGCGAAGGGCTTCATCCACCTGGAGAGCCAGCTCCCGCGTGGGCAGAACTACCAGGCCGCGCCCCTTGATCTGATTCAAGCGCTGGATCATCGGAATACCGAAAGCCAACGTCTTGCCGGTGCCCGTCTGGGCAATGCCGACCAAGTCCTTTCCTTGCATGGCGACCGGAATGGCCTGTTGTTGGATCGGAGTCGGGTTTTTATAACCGAGCTTTCCCACTTTTTCAAGAAGCGCCGGCGCCATTCCCAGATTGTGGAAGCCGGGTGTTTGCGGTTTAGGAGTTTGGTTCATGATATCTAAATCCAGCATAGCTCGGCAAAGGCGCTAGACGCAAAATGAAATGGCTCAGCTAGAGGGTTGTTAATAAACTTTCAATGCAATATAATGTCGGCGCGATGCAGGCAAATATTACATCTAAAATTAAAAACTCGCCAAAGGAACCGGGTATATACATTTTCTATAAGAAACCGAGGGTGCTTTATGTCGGCAAGGCGGCGAATTTGCGCGCGCGCTTGAAGTCATACCTAAAAATTACCGACCCCAAAATAGAGTCGCTAAACGAGGAGGCGGATCATCTGGAGTACGTCGTGCTTCGTTCTGATATTGAGGCGTTGATCGAGGAATCAAAGCTAATCAAAGAACTTAAGCCGAAATACAATGTCATTTTCCGCGACGATAAGAGTTATTCATATGTCTATTTCACAAAGGAAAGTTTTCCGAAAATCTTTGTCGGTCATGCGCGCCCGGCTGGAATTTTAAAGAATAAAAAGTTTTCGGCCAAAATCGGGCCGTTCACCGATAATGGAGCGCTAAGAGTGGTGATGAAATTACTGCGCCGCTATTTCCCCTACTGCACTTGTTCCCAAAATCATCTCCGCGACTGCCTGAACGCCCAGATCGGAAAATGCGTTGGCATTTGCTGCAAGAAGAATCAGATCGGAGGTAACGCGGAATACAAAAAAATGCTTCGCAAAATCAAAATGATTCTGACCGGCCAAAGCCGCAAGCTTGCCGGAACGCTTACGGACCCCAAAGAGCGCGAAGCATTGGAAAAGATTTTCGAACATCGGCCGTATATTCAGATGGAAGCAAGCGCTCCAGAAAAACATCCGGGAGGCGGCTTAGATGATATTTATAAGGTGGAGTGCTATGACAATTCCAACTTTGCTGGCAAAGAAGCAGTTGGCGCAATGACGGCTCTGGTAAAGATAAATGGAGGGTGGCAGCCGGACAAAAATTCTTACCGCAAATTCAAGATAAAAGCGACGCCGACCCGCGATGACCCGCGCATGATGGGCGAACTCATCCGCCGGCGCCTGAACCACCCGGAGTGGCCCTATCCGGACCTCATTATCATTGACGGCGGCCTTACCCAGTTCAACGCCGCGCGGGCCGCGGCCGGGGAACTGACAAGCAAAATAAAAATCATTTCTTTCGCCAAGCCCCAAAAGCTGGTTTACGGCTTAAGGCCCGGGTTAATCCCCGTTCCCCTGGCCGCGCTTCCAAAAGAGCTCCGCGAGCTTATCGAACGCGCTATTTATCAGACGCACCGCTTTGCCATCCGCTTCCACCGCGAGATCAGAAGCAAAGCGTTCATTTCTCGCTAAGGGGGCGCCGAAATTTGCTATAATAAAATAATGCTGAAGTTAATAATCAACCTCGGTTCAAATCTTGCGGCGCTCCTTGCGGCTGAGTATTTAATAGAGGGATTTGAGGTTACCAACGACTGGCTCGGCCTTGCCATTGTCGTTGTTATGTTTACCATCGCCAATTCGCTGA
>Ga0247727_10012729_pt1 | contig 14368 bp, 10 predicted proteins | sample WisWelCaveWW1625_FD_202498 | JGI IMG/M metagenome (GOLD analysis project Ga0247727, IMG submission 202498) | Biofilm microbial communities from Wishing Well Cave, Virginia, United States - WW16-25 | ecosystem: Environmental > Aquatic > Deep subsurface > Groundwater > Cave microbial mat | place... | reverse complement strand
GTATTCGCATAACATCACCGTGTATGACCGGAAGTACCGTTTGATAAAAACCATCTCCGATAAAATTGATTTGTCGGACTATGGCTTTGCCGAATATGACACCTTAGTGAGCGGCTCACCGGTGGAGGCTGCCGCCAGCCATAGCGGAAAATATCTCTGGGTCACCAACTACAGGATGTTTGGCGAAGGCTTCGACAATCCCGGCAGTGACGGGTGCAAAATCAGCAAAGGCTATGATAGCAGCTTCGTTTACAAAATCAATACACAATCGCTCAAAGTGGAAGCGGTAGTGCAGGTGGGATGTGTTCCCAAATACATTGCCATCACTCCCGACAATCAATATGCGCTCGTTTCCAACTGGTGCAGCGGTGACCTCAGCGTGATTGCCACCGATTCATGCGAAGAAATCAGGCGCATTGACATCGGTCGCTACCCGCGCGGCATTGCGGTTGACTCCAGGTCGCGGTTTGCTTACGTGGCAATCATGGGATCCACGAAAATCGCAAGGGTTGATTTGAATGATTTTTCGGTGAAAATGCTCCATGATGCGGGCAGCAAGCCGCGCCATCTCTGCATTGATTCGCAGGATAAGTATTTGTATGCAACCCTGAATGCAGAAAGCAAAGTGGTGAAGATTGACCTCGCCACGCTCGCAGTAGTTGATTCCGCACACACCGAGCGCGCGCCCCGCAGCATGACGCTCTCGCCTGATAACTCATTTTTATACATCACCAACTACTTCAGCAACAGCCTCAGCGTTATCCGCACCGACAGCATGAAGCCGGTGCAAACGGTGACCACCGGAACGCATCCCATCGGTGTCGCTTACGACCCGGAAACAAACCATGTGTGGGTAGCCTGCTATTCAGGCTGCATCCAGGTTTTTAAAAATGTGCCGCAGGAAAAGAGCCAGTCGGTTGCTCTTGCAGTTTCCCCTGCCAAAAATGATTTGATGCAACCCTCAACAGGCGGTTATCACATTGTGGTGGGCGCTTTCAGGGAAGAGCAAAATCTGAAGAAGGCGATGAACAAATGTATCAAAGCCGGTTACCAGCCCTACATTATCAACCCCGATGGAAAGGTGAAAAAGGTAAGCTGCATCGCGCTTGAAAGCAAAGAAGCTGCCATTGAAGAATTAGCCAAAGTGAAGCAGCGCCTCGATGCGGGCGCATGGATACTCCGGCAGCAATCGTAAGGATGAAAGGCACGAAAAACTTGATGGGTGCATAGGCTTCTCTCCGCGTGAGGCGGAAGACACAAAGGGGTAATTTTTGATGATAGTTATTAACCTTTATTGAACTACCCCTTTGTATTTCCCCTAAGAGGGGAAACGCCATCGCTCAAATCCCATCTGGATTTTAATGAATTTTGATTTGTCGTACACCCGATGAAAGAAATATCCCGCCCTTGCCGGAATTAACTGTACTTTCACCCACACTAAATTCAACACTTATGATTTTCGCCATCCGCCACACCATCACCAATCCCGAAGTATTTTGGAAAAGAGCGCAGGAGTCGCTGCCCAATCTTCCGCAGGGATTTAAAGTTCACAGCGTAATGCCTGACGCCAGCATGAAGAATGCCGTCTGCATTTGGGAAGCTGAAAGCCTCGACAAAATGCGCGCCTACCTCGAAGGCGCTGTGGGCGATGTGAGCACCAATGACTACATCGTGGTGAATGAAGCGGCTGCGATGGGAATTCCCAAGAGCTAATGCCGCTTTTTTGATTTTATAGAATTAGCGCATCTCTAAAAACCTGCTTTTTTTATCGCCTCACCCTGCCCTCTCCAAGGGAGAGTGTGAACGTGGTAGAGATTTTTAGAGATGCCCGTTATCTATCTCCGGCTTCATAGCCATGTAATCGCTTCCCTGAAATTTGGAATGCAGTTTCACTAAGAAACAAAGGTTCAAAAATCCCAAGCCTGAAACTTATCATTCCCGAAGGCAATTGCTGAATGAAACCCTTTTGGGAAACTTTCGGTTACTCACCCTGAAAACAAAAAAAGGATGAGCCATGAACAAGCAATTGAGAACGATTGAAGCCATTATTCCAGCGCCTGCTCCTCACATGGTGGGCGATGGATTCAGGGTGCATAATTTTTTGCCGATGGGGCACAACCTGCACCGCATGAGTCCTTTCTTCCTGATGGATTACAACTCGAAGATTGAATTTCCGCCTAAGGAAACTCCGAGGGGCGTTGGCGTGCATCCGCACCGGGGCTTTGAAACCGTCACCATCGCGTATCACGGAAAAGTGGCGCACCACGACAGCACGGGCAACAGCGGTATCATTGGCGAAGGAGATGTGCAATGGATGACTGCGGGCAGCGGCATTTTGCATAAAGAATATCACGAAAAGGAATTCAGCAGGCGGGGTGGAGCTTTTCAAATGGTACAACTGTGGGTGAATCTCCCGGCTAAGTATAAAATGACGCCACCAAAATACCAGGGCATCGAACACAGCCAGATGGGAAAATATGAGCTTGCTGACGGGAATGGCGTGGTGGAAATCATTGCGGGTGAATACCGGGGTGCGAAAGGACCCGCCAGCACGTTCACACCCATCCACCTTTTCAATGCAAGACTGAAAGCAGGCGCAAAAGCTGATTTCAGCTTCCCCAAAAATTATAATACGGGAATATTGGCGGTGGAAGGAAAAATAAAAGTGAACGGCAGCGACACCGCACCGGCTGACAGCTTTGTGCTGTTTAAAAACGATGGTGAAAATATTTCTGTCGAAGCTCTTGAAGACAGCGTTGTGCTCATCCTGAACGGTGAGCCGATTAACGAGCCGATTGTTCCTTACGGACCTTTCCTGATGAACACCAAAGCCGAAATCATGGAAGCCTTTGATGATCTGAACAACGGTAAGTTCGGGCGCCTGGAGGATTAACAGAACCGCCTGTTATTGCGGGAGGCACAACTACTCAATACGGCATATTCTTCTTGTCATACTTCACCTGCCTGAAGTCTTCTGCTTTTGCCGCGTCTTTCTTGCCGAGGTAAGTCCACTTAATCGCATTGGTGTATTTCCTGAAGACTTTATTGAGGTCATCCACCGTGAGCGCATTCACTTTTTCCGTCAACGCATACACCATGTTCCAGTCACCTGCAATTTCTGCAGTTCCGAGGGACATGGACTGAGCGGCAGAGGTTTCCTGCCCCTTATAATAATTAGTGAGAAACTGCGCTTTGGTATCCTTCAATTCTTTTTCGGTGAACCCGTTCTTTTTGGCGTCATTGATGATGTCGGTCATCACCGCCATGGATTGAGCCGGGTCGCGTGTCGAGATGTAAATGACGTTGTAGGAGCTGTTGATGACGCCCGTTGAATAAAAGGCAGCGGGAGCATAAGAGAGGCTTCGCTTGGTGCGCAATTCCACAAAAAATTTATCCTGCATGATGCTCATCGCCACGCGCATGGCGGGTGATTCCTTGTCGCTGAGGGAGGGCGCGGTGAACAACCCGCGAATGTAGTTGGTGGCGATGTCGCGGTCTTCACGGAACACAGACGGTTCACGGATGAATTGTTTCGGTTCCTTTTGCGCTGCCGTTCCTTCCGGAAGCTTGCCGAACGTGGCTTCTATTTTTTTCTTCAAATCCTCTTCCTTCACCTGCCCCACCACCACGATGAAGCATCTTTTTTTACCGACAGTCGAGAAGTAATAATCCCTCGTATCTTTCACCGTCAGCTTTTGCAGACTTTCAGCCGTGCCTTCCGGAATCTTGGAATAATTTTTCCCGGTGAAAACATTTTCCATTGCGAGGTTGCGCAGGTGCTGGTCAGGGTCTGACTGCGACATCTGTGTGCCTGAAACCAACTGTTCCTGGATAATCCCGAATTCTTTCTCATCGAAAGCCGGAGTGAGCACCGCTTCCGAGAAAAGCTGCCACGACCGGTCGAAGAAAGAGCTGAGGCACGTCATATCCATGGTGCCGTAATCATAGCTGGACGAGCTGCTGAACCTTGCCCCTATTTTTTCTGCTTCGGTGTGAAAGGCAGTCTTATCATGCGCTGTCGTGCCGCCTTCCACCGCAGTCATCAGCGCCAGTGATTCGATGCCCTCCTTTTCTTTGGGATAGTTTGCGGTGCCGCCATCAATGAACAGCCTCACGCTCACCACTTCTTTCGGTGAAGGAGCGAAAATCACTTTTATTCCCGCTGCGGTAAATTCCTTTGTCTGAGCGGATACAGAAGCAACGCTTATCAGCAGGAGAATAATCGTCAAAAATGAAATGAGTGAGGGCTTCTCTCCGCCTGAGGCGGAAGACAGAGAGGGGTATGTTTGAGCAGAGTGATTTCTCTCCATTGAGCAACCCCCTTGTATTCCTCCTATGAGGGGGAACGCCACGCGCGAAAGCCGGTTAAAATTTATTCTCATCGTTTGATTTTTACTTGTTCAGAAAAGTTTTCAAATCAGTGACTCCCATTCCTTCAGCCATCTTGGTCGGCATCAGCAAGCCGACACCTCCCGGCTTGCCTTTGATGTAAGTCTGCACATAGCGCTTGATGTCATCGCGCGTCACCTTTTGCAGGTTGGCGACATAGTTGGTATAATAATCTATGCTCGCGGAAGCCCACCAGTAAGTAACCGTATGAACGAAGCTGGAGGTGCTTTCTTTTCCATAAGCATCATCAATGGCAAGCAAATTCTTTGCGTTCAGCAACTGCTCATCGGTGAAATAATCATCGCTGTCCCAGCTATTGATGTTTTTTTCCAGCACCTCAAACGCTTCTTTGACTTTCATAGGATTTGGAACAAGAATGATATTGATAGGTCCGGTGAACTTGCAGGTTTGATAGCTGACGCTCACCTGCAACGCCAGTCCCGCGTCCACCAGTTCCTGCTGAAGCTTTGACGATTGCTGCTGCAGTATGAAGGAAAAGACATCGGCAGCATAAGTGGAAGGCAAATCGTTGCGCGTGTCGGGTCCGTGCAAGCCAATCATAAAGACGGGCACGCGGGCGTTGTCGTTTTTTGTGATGAAGAATTCGGTTTGCTTCAGCGGGTTGAATTCAGGGATGGGGTACTTCTGAAACGGGTCGAAGTCTGACGACTTCCAATCTCCAAACATCCCTTTCACTTTTTCGAACACCGCATCGTGCTTCACATCGCCCGCCACCACGAGAATGGAATTGTTGGGATAATAAAATTTGCCTTGAATGACGCGCATTTTTTCGGGAGTGGCGGTGAGGATGATTTCATGGTCGCCAATCGTGTTTTTCCGGCTGTACAAATCGCCCCAGAGTTTTTTCGCCATGTCGTCCTGCAAAAAGAAAAACGGGTTGGATTCATTGCGCTGGAATTCCCCGTCCACCACCGGATTTTCCTTTTTCATCTCTTCCTCCAGAAAAAGAGGATAGCGGATGGCTGAGTTCATGAACTTCAATCCTTCATCCAGTTTGCTGCTGCTGAGGGTGAAAAAATAATTCACGCGCTCATTGGAAGTGGTGCCGTTGAAAGAAATTCCAAGCTCATTCACTCTATCCATGAACGCTTCCTGCGAGGGCAGGTCTTTGTTCGCCTTGAAAAACATGTGCTCATACAAATGCGACAGACCGTTGTATTGCGCGTCTTCGGTGTAAGAGCCGTTGCGCACGCAGATTTCGACTGTCGCCAGCGGCACCGAATTATCTTCAATCACCAGCACGTCCAGCCCGTTGGGGAGCCTGGTCATGAAGAAATTTTCAGGAAGATTGCCGGCTTGAACCGGAAAGAAGGGCGCAAGAAAAATAAAAAGTGATAACAGCCTCATGGAAATGGTTTTGATTTTGGCTGCTAAGATAAAAGTTGGCGCGAGATATTGAAAGGGGTTTAGACGAAAGCCCGTTTTTCATTGATAAGCATTCCTTTTCCGCCCGACCCGGATGAGTCTGTATTTTAGATTTCAGATAAATTCCATTTCAATCGTAAATTGTGCAGCACGAACATTCGAAATGAGATTAACAGCCCCGGACAAATCAATAGCCGCATTAAAAATCCTGCTGCTCATTGCGCTTGCGTTCTTTCCCCTTTTCCTCCATTTAGACAGGATTCCCATCCAGGTTTTTGATGAGGCGAGACCTGCGCTCAATGCCTACGAGATGCACAAAAATGGAAATTATTTGGTTCCGCTCTCCGGCAACAAACCTCCTCTTTTACTCTGGATGCAGGTGATATTTTTCAAGCTGTTGGGCGCAAGTGCGTTGGCGGTGCGGCTCCCCTCCGCCATAGCAGCTTTCCTAACCGCGCTCACTATCGTGTTTTTTGCCGTTAAATATTTTGAAAGCTACTGGTTTGGATTTGTTGCGGCTTTGATTCTGCTTACCACGCAGGGATACATCAGCATCCATGCAACGCGCACCGGAGATTATGATTCACTTCTCACATTTTTCACAACGCTCTACCTCCTTTCTTTTTTCCTGTTCGTGGAGCAGGGCGACCGGAAATATCTTCATCTTTTTTTCATCGGGCTTGCGTTGTCGGTTCTTACCAAAAGCGTACAGGGATTACTTTTCATTCCCGGCATCATCATCTATCTCATCGTGCAGAAAAAAATCCGGGGGCTTATAAAAGATAAATGGTTTCATATAGACCTGCTTCTGTGCATTGCCGTGATTTCGGGGTACTACTTGCTGAGAGAATATCTTACTCCGGGCTACCTGAGGGCGGTTTCCCATACCGACATGGCGGGCAGATATTTTACCGCTTTAGACAATCACAACCCTGGTTTTATGTTTTACTTCAACTTGCTCGTTGATAAGGGTTATGCAAATTGGTACTGGCTCATTCCGTGCGGCATCGCCATCGGATGCTGCATCAACAATCCTCAATTGAAGCGAATGACCTTGTTCAGCGCTTTGGCTATCGTCACTTACTGGCTCGTTATCTCTTTTTCCCAAACCAAGCTGGAATGGTACACCGTGCCGCTGCTTCCCTTGCTTGCGCTGGTTTCAGCGATTCCGGTATTCTGGCTGTTCAGCCTCCTGAGAAATTCACAGGTCATCATCCCGCAATTCCGGTTCAACATCATCCCCTTCGCATTTCTTTTTATCGTCTTCCTGCATCCTTATGAAAAAATCATTGACAGGGTATCGAAAGAATATCAGCATGAGCAGGAATTTTACAACATCGGTTATTTTCTGAAATGGGCAGCCGGACGGGAACACTCCATTCAAAATCACTACATCTGTTATGACGGCTACAACGCGCACCTTTTATTTTACACCAACATTTTAAACGACCGGGGGCAACAGGTGGGCTTTAAGGATTGGCATCATTTAACTGCCGGTGACATGATTATTGCAAGCCAGCAGCCCGTGCAGGAATACATTGAAAGGAGTTATCCGCATGAAGTGGTTCGCAGCTATCTTAATATAAAGGTGTATAAAATACAGGAGGCAGCGTGAAGTCCCCGCGATGAACTTGACTGATAACAATCCATTTCCCGCTCAAAAATATTTTCGTAACTTAAATCCATCATTTCACCGAAAACCTTTCATGCCATGAAAAACATCACCGGGACATTCGCAGCAATTTTCATTTCGCAATTATTGTTCGCTGGCAATGCCGAGCTGTCAGGACAAGTGAAAGATGATGCAGGCAAGCCTATTGATTTCGCCAGTGTTGTTATAGAATCAAACGGCAGCCAAAGAGGAATGAATACGGATGAAGACGGTTTCTACTCTTTCAAACCTTTAGAGCCGGGAACCTACACGCTCACGGTTTCCTTTCTCGGCATGAGGACCGTGATTATTCCGAATATCGTTTTATCCGAAGATGACCAGCGAACCATTAACATTACGATGGAAGTGACGCTATTAGACATTGATGTTGATATAAGACCTACACCTGAAGGCTTGTTTGACCCTACCAATGCCTATGTGCCCACTTCCATTCCGGAAGAAGCCTTTGGCAAGTTGGCCCTGAGTCATGAAAATCCCATTGAGATAGTTCCTATCCTTACTCCGGGAGTTTACGTACCTGACCGCGGAGGTCCCTTGCATTTCAGCGGGTCGAGAGATGATGCTTCTGTTTTTATCGTTGACGGTGTGAAAGTGATAGGCCGTCTCGGGCTGATTACCAATGCGATTAAAAACATGGTGGTTTACAATGGCGGCATGCCCGCCAAATATGGCGACTCCATCGGGGGCGTAGTGGTGATTACCACAAAGGGCTATACGGTTTTCTGAAACTCGTTTTTGTTTCCGCACCGGATTGATTGTTTTAACTTTCAATCAAAATTCCATTTTAAAATGAATCCTCCTGCCTCACCCCACTATGCCGCTATTTTTTCATCCGTCAGAACGGAGAACAACGATGGCTATGATGAATGGAACGACAAGATGTTTGAACTCGTCAAAAACAATGACGGCTACCTCGGTCACGAAAGCTACCGGAATGAAGACAAAACAGGCGTGACGATTTCTTACTGGCGCGATTTGGAATCATTGAGCCAATGGAGGAACGAAACCCTTCACAAAAAAGCGCAGGAACTCGGAAGGCTGAAATGGTACTCGCATTACAGGATACGGGTTTGCAAGGTGGAGAGGGATTATGAGTTTAAAAAATAGTTACTGGTTGCCGGCTGCTGGTAATGCAAAAATCGGTAATCGGTAATCAGTAATCGGTAATCAGTAACCAACGACCAGAAACCAGTGACCGGCAACCACACCATCGAAATAACATCCTCCCCTAGCCTTCGCGCGCGGCTGATGCAGGGGGCAATCGGCATGCTCACCAATGTCGGCAAGATTGACCGCACTAATTATCAACTGCATCGTGAAAAGCTGGAGCGGTGGTCCAAATATGTGCCGCAGTTGAAAGATGTTTCTTATCACCCGGAAGTGTTAAATGGATTCACTGCGGAATGGATGAAGCCCGAAAAGGCAAGGCAGGACAGGGTTTTATATTACCTGCATGGTGGCGGCTTTGCCATCTGCTCGGTGAACACGCATAGAAAACTCATTGCCTCCATTGCACGGAAAACCGGAGTGAATGCATTTGCCATCAACTACCGTCTTTCCCCCGAGCATCCCTTTCCGGCTGCGCTGGAGGATGCCGTGAAAGGATATGAATATCTTTTGCAGAAAGGATTTGCTCCAGAAAAAATTCTGATTGCGGGCGATTCCGCGGGTGGCGGATTGGCGATTTCAACGCTGCTGAGCCTTCAGAAAAAAAATATTCCGCTTCCTGCCGCAGCGGTCTGCATCGCGCCCTGGACCGATTTGGAGGGCACTGGAAATTCACACACCACCAATGCGCGAACAGAAAAATTGCTTGACCTTCCTACCATCAAAATTTGGGGAGAAGCTTATGCAGGAAAGGTAAGCCTGCGGCATCCATTCGTATCGCCCATCTATGCGGATTTGTCGGGGCTTCCACCGCTATACATCCAGGTGAGCACCACGGAGATGCTGCTGGATGATGCGGTGAGGCTGCATGAAAGGGCTTTATCGTGCGGGGTGAACTCAACGCTCGAAAAATGGAACGGGCTTATTCACGTATGGCAGGTGCACACCTTTCTGCCGGATGCAAGAAAGGCAATCGGGAATATTGCTGAATTTGCGAACCGGCATATTTAGGAAGATTTTCAAAAAAACAGGCATTTACAAATTCAAACTAAGATTGCGGCTCTCCGTAATAGTATCTTCTCCGTTTCGTTTAAATAAGACTACTATGAAATCACTGATAACCCAGCGGTTGAAAATTTATCTCACAGCGATGATGATAACTTGCGTGATTGCTGCTTTCATGCAGTCATGCACCTCAATGAAAAAAGATTGCAATGGAAAAAAACACCGCAAATTAGATAACGGGATTCACATCTGAAAAATCTCACAATCACTTTATGCAGGGGATGCCGGAACGAACAACGCTCAAATCATCGCATTCGTCCGGCATGACACGTTCAAGCTTTAAACTTTCAAGCGCACTTCGAATGCCCGCAACTCTTGCAAGTGAGGCATCCCTCTTCATACATTAATGTTTGCTCCCCGCATTGAGGACAAGTCTTGTCGGTGGGTTGTGTTCCTTCAGGAATGTATTTCTTCAACGCTCTCACCACGCCATTCTTCCAGTTGTTGAGCGACTCTTCATGCAAAGTCAGATTCTCCACCACTTCCACCGCATATTGCGCAGGCATTCCGTGGCGCAGCACGCCTGAAATCAGCTTCGCGTAGTTCCAGTATTCTTCATTGAACGAGCGCGACAGCCCTCCAATCGTAATTTTGAATCCATCCTTGTCCTCATACTGAAAATCATACCGGCTCTTGCTTTCACCGTTTTTGTTTTTGATTACCCATCCTTTCGCAACATAATTGGGAAGGGAGAATGCCTCTTCCGCCTTACCGGTGAAAACCTCGTAAGGCTTGCCTTTGTACAAGCCAATCACTGCAATCCATTTTTCATGATTGTTCATGAATCGCACCACATCGGCTTCCAGAACTTTTGGGCGCTTGGGCGCGCGCGTTTCGGTGAAATCAACTTCTTCTTTTTTGGGAGTATCTGAAATCAAAACTCCGGAGCGCGAGCCTTCCCGATACACCGTCACACCCTTGCAGCCGCTCTTCCAGCCGGTGACATAGATTTCCCCCACCAAATCTTCCGTCACATGATTCGGGACGTTCACCGTCACGCTGATGGAATGGTCCACCCATTTTTGAACCGCACCCTGCATCTTCACTTTGTTCACCCAGTCAACATCATTGGCGGTTGCTTTATAGTAAGGCGATTTCTTCACGATTTTTTCCAAATCCTCTTCATTCATTCGCTCAACCTCCTTTGGATTGTATCCGTTGACCTCCAGCCATGTGATGAATTTATGATGAAACACGCGGTATTCTTCCCATGTATCGCCTAAGTCATCCACAAAATCAACCCGCACGCTCTTGTCGTTGGGGTTCACCTTTCTTCTTCTCTTGTAAGAAATCATAAATACAGGCTCAATGCCTGAAGTGGTTTGCGTCATCAAACTTGTTGTGCCGGTTGGGGCAATGGTAAGCAGTGCAATGTTCCTTCTGCCATGCTTCATCATGTCTTTATACAACTGCTCGTCTTCATTTTTCAAACGAAGGATGAAAGGATTTTTCTTCTCCTTTTCGGCATCAAAAATTTTAAATGAGCCTCTTTCTTTAGCCATCTGCACCGAACTGCGATAAGCTTCAATTGCAAGTGTCTTGTGGAGATTTTCGGAAAATTTCAATGCGGCATCCGTTCCATAAGTCATTCCCAACGCAGCGAGCATATCGCCTTCAGCCGTTATGCCCAGCCCGGTTCTTCTTCCCTGGATGCATTTCTCGCGAATCTTCAGCCACAGGTTATATTCGGTTCGCTTGGTTTCTTCCGGCTCCGGGTCAGTTTTTATTTTACGGAGAATCTTTTCAATCTGCTCCAACTCCAAATCCACCACGTCATCCATGATGCGTTGCGCCATACGCGCGTGCTTTTTGAATAAATTGAAATCGAATGAAGATTCTTTCGTAAACGGGTTTTCAACGTAGCTATAAAGATTGATTGCAACTAACCTGCAACTGTCATAAGGGCAAAGCGGAATCTCACCGCAGGGGTTGGTGGAAATGGTTCTGAATCCCATATCAGCATAACAATCGGGAACAGATTCCCGAATCACCGTGTCCCAGAAAATCACACCCGGCTCGGCTGACTTCCATGCGTTGTGGATGATTTTCTTCCATAACTCATGCGCGTCAATCTTCTTTACCACCTTAGGATTTTTTGAATCCACCGGAAATTGCTGCACATAAGGCTTTCCGCTGACGACAGCTTCCATGAATGCATCATCAACCCGGACGGAAACATTCGCCCCGGTGACCTTCGTGCCGTTCATTTTTGCGTCAATGAATTTCTCCGCATCAGGATGACGTATGGAAAGCGTGAGCATCAGCGCACCCCTCCTTCCATCCTGAGCAACCTCGCGCGTTGAGTTGGAGTAGCGCTCCATGAACGGAACGATTCCCGTGGATGTGAGCGCGCTGTTCATCACATCGCTGCCCGAAGGGCGGATGTGCGAGAGGTCATGCCCCACCCCGCCCCTGCGCTTCATCAACTGCACCTGCTCTTCATCCGTTTTCATGATGCCGCCATACGAATCCGCCTGTTCGCTGCCAATCACAAAACAATTGGAGAGTGAAGCGACCTGAAAATCATTGCCGATTCCCGCCATCGGTCCTCCCTGCGGAACCACATATCTGAACTCACTCAGCAATTCATAAATCTCACTTTCACGCATCGGGTTGGGATAATTTTTTTCAATGCGGGAAAATTCACGCGCGAGCCTGCGGTGCATGTCGTCAGGCGTCCGCTCGTAAATATTTCCCTTCGAATCTTTCAGCGCGTACTTGTTAATCCAGACGTTGGCAGCCAGTTCATCGCCTTTGAAATATTCGAGAGCTTTGGGCAAAACCTGATTGTAAGTGTAACCAGCGCGTTTCACTTCGGGGCGGGTTGCAATTCCATTTGATGTTTTTCGGGGCTTCACAGTTTTAACAGCTTCCTCTATCATGTTTCATTTTTGTGAGCTAAAAATTACGGCTTGCGGCTGAATCTAAAATCAGCGGGCGGAATATTTTTATGAACATAGGCGGAAAACTCCTTACCACGCGCTGATGCACTGTCAAATCTTGGTAGTGTCTCAATTTGAATATTTTGGCTTTAGCGCGTTGGCTTCTCACCTTTTAGGGGAGACACAGAGGGGTATGTTGGTGAATTTTACCGAGCTACCCCTTTATATTTCCCCTAAAAGGGGAAACGCCTGAGGCGCAAAAATCCAAACTGAGACACTACCCAAATCTTCCGGGATGGGTGTCCTATCCATGATTTCAACGCCTGCAGCACGATACGGAATCCTCATGCAGCCGGTTTTCAATCAATAAAAAAACCCTTGCAAAACTCACATTCTGCAAGGGTTTTTGGAGGTCGCGAGCGGATTTGAACCGCTGTAGCAGCTTTTGCAGAGCTGTGCCTAGCCCCTCGGCCACGCGACCATGCGCGCAAAGTTAAATTTTCCCTTTCGGCTTGTCAAAAGATTTCTCCAGTTCAACAAACACCCGCTCTACGTAGAGCGGCAAGGGAGGATGCAGCTTGCTGATGCGCACTCTTGCGGAGGTAATGTCTTTTATTTCCTTGCCAATCTGTTCCAGCACCCGGTAAGCGAGATGTTCCAGCAGGTGATGCTTCTCCTCCATGACGCGTCTTGCGATGTCGCTGACGGTTTCATAGTTGATGGTGTTTTTCAGCTTGTCTGATTCGGCAGCTCTTTTCAAGTCAACTTTCAAATATACATCCACCCTGAACTGCCCTCCCCGGTGCCGTTCCTCCGCATAAAAGCCGTGGTAAGCATGGAACAACATGCCTTCTACCGCGATGAGACCTTCCTTGTAGTTTTTCATTGCGGTTGCAAGATATTAGACCTCTTTGGTAATTCAAACAGAAAACGTCAATTGCGAGCGAGGAATCCCGCCAAGATGGAAAGCAATCGCCAAAATGAGGGGATTGCTTCAATCAACTCCGCGCATCTAGCACAGAGTTGTCCGCCTGAGGCGGAAGACGCGCAAGGATTTAGGGTTGAATTATGAAAGAGGTCTGATAAAACTGTCAGCCGAAAAAAGTCATCAATCTACATTATCATGCAAAAAAGAATTGTTCTTCTTGATGAGCGCTCCTTCATCCTGCTCACTGCCGAGCGAGTAGCGCGACATCGCTGACTCTGATGAATGGGGCGTGCTCGAAAGCTGTATGTTTTTTCTCTTGTAGGCGGGCTCATTCTCCAACTCGCTCAGCCCGTTGGGCGACCTGAATCCGCGGTTGATGTCCGCCAGCCTTTTCGCCCGGTCGAGCTGCTGCGCGTTGGGCTCATTCCTGGCAACGGGCGGCTCTTCGGTTTTGCGGCTGATGATGAATGAATCTTCACGGGGCGCTTCACCCGGCTTCACATTTTCGGAAGCCTGCTGGATGTTTTCATTCACCGGGTTTTCATCCGCTGCCGTGTCAACCGGCTTGGACTCATCCGTTTTGCCTGTTGCAGGCTTGCCCTGGAAATCAAAAGTGAACGTATTGTCGAACAGCGAGGTGGCATCTTCTTTTTTCTCAGTCCTCAGCGGCTTGCGCTTGTCATCGAGGTTCAAAACGACTTTGCGGTCGAAAGGCGTTTCGGTGGAGATTCCCTTTTCCTCGAATCCCGTTGCAATCACCGTCACGCTCACCTTGTCGCCCAGCCCTTCATCATCGCACACACCGAAAATAACATCCGTGTCGTGCCCGCTTGATTCCAGCACATACTCATGTATTTCATTGATTTCATCCACGGTCACTTCCTGTTCTTTTCCGGATGTGATGTTGAGCAGTATTTTTTGCGCGCCCCTGATGTTGCT
>Ga0247727_10012728_pt1 | contig 14368 bp, 2 predicted proteins | sample WisWelCaveWW1625_FD_202498 | JGI IMG/M metagenome (GOLD analysis project Ga0247727, IMG submission 202498) | Biofilm microbial communities from Wishing Well Cave, Virginia, United States - WW16-25 | ecosystem: Environmental > Aquatic > Deep subsurface > Groundwater > Cave microbial mat | place... | reverse complement strand
CATGCAGCGTCTGCAGGCAAGTATTCCGGTCATTGGAATACACCCGCGAGCGCAGTGATTGATGCACTGGGCCGCACGATTAAAACCGTGGCGCGCAATGGCGCGAGTCCGGCTGATCGGTTGATCACGCAGTCGACTTATGATATTCAAGGCAATTTGCTCACCGTCACCGACGCGCTTGGACGAATTGCTTTCAAGCACGTTTACGATCTTGCCAAGCATCCGCTGCGCATTGAGAGCATAGATGCCGGCTTGCGGCGAACTGTTTTGGATGTGATGGGCAACGCTCTCGAAGGCCGCGATAGCAAAGGCGCGCTCGTGTTGCATGCTTACGACGTGCTGAATCGCCCGCTTCGGTTGTGGGCGCGCGATGACAGCAATAGCACTGTCACGTTGCGCGAAAAATTTGAATACGGCGATGGCAGCGACAAGAACCAGCCCATTGACGAGCGCAATGACAATCGTGCGGCCAATCGCCTCGGCAAATTGCATCGCCATTATGACGAAGCCGGCCGACTCACGATTGAGCAATACGATTTCAAAGGCAATGTTTTGGAGAAAGCGCGGCAGGTCATTAGCGACGCGGCGATTCTCGCCGTGTTTGATGCACCGCCGGCTAATTGGCAAGTGCAAGCGTTTCGCGTGGATTGGCAGCAGCCGAATGCCAACACGTTGCTCGACTCAACCGAATATCGCACGAGCACAACCTACGATGGCCTAAACCGGATCAAGAAACTGCGCTATCCGCAGGATGTCGATGGTCAACGCAAAGAACTGCGTCCACAGTACAACCGCGCCGGCGCGTTGGAAAGCGTTGCGTTGGACAGCGAAACCTATGTCGAACGCATCGCCTACAACGCCAAAGGCCAGCGCACGTTGATTGCGTATGGCAATACCCTAACGGGCACAGGCTCTGTGATGACGCGCTATGCCTACGATCCGCAAACTTTTCGTTTGGTTCGCCTGCGCACTGAGCGCTACACTAAACCGGAGGCATTGACTTATCATCCCACCGGTGCAGCGTTGCAAGACTTTGGCTACGAATATGATCTCATCGGAAACATTTTGGCGATTCATGACCGCACACCGGGCAGCGGCGTGCCGAACTCGTTAGAAGGAATCGATGCGCTCAACCGCGAATTTAGCTACGATCCGATTTATCGCTTGTTGACCGCAACCGGCCGCGAGCACGCAACGCAGCCACTGGATGTGCCGTGGCGCGATGAGATCAAATCGCAAGACCCGACGCTGACGCGCGGCTACACCGAGAAGTATCAGTACGATTCCGTTGGCAACATTTTGCAAATGCAACACGCAGCGAATGGCGGCAGTTTCACACGCGAGTTCACACTCGTTCCCAACAATTCGTCTCCAATTAACAACCGCTTGACAAAAGTGACGATTGGCACGACGCCTTACAACTACGAATATGATGTGAATGGCAATCTCCTCCGCGAAACCACCTCGCGCCATTTTGAATGGGACCAAGCCGATCGAATGAAAGTTTATCGCACGCAAGCCGGCAATGCCGAGCCTTCGGTATATGCGCATTATCTCTACGATGCCGCCGGCCAGCGCGCGAAAAAACTCGTACGCAAGCAAGGCGGCGATTATGAGGTGACGATTTACATTGACGGATTTTTTGAATACCACCGCCGCGTACAAGGCAACACCACGGAACAGAACAACACCCTGCACGTGATGGACAACCAAAGCCGCATCGCGCTCGTGCGGGTTGGCTTGCCCTTCGACGAGGATAAAACTCCGGATGTGAAATATCATCTGGGCGATCATCTCGGCAGCAGCAATGTGGTGATTGGCACGAGCGGCGCGTTGGTCAATCGTGAGGAATTTACGCCCTACGGCGAGACCAGCTTTGGCAGCTTTGCTCGCAAACGCTATCGTTACACTGGTAAAGAGCGGGATGAGGAGAGCGGGTTGTATTATCACGGGGCGCGGTATTATGCGCCGTGGGTGGCAAGGTGGGTGAGTTGTGATCCGAAAGGAACTGTGGATAACATCAGTTTATATGTTTATGTGGGTGATAATCCGAACAATCGAATTGACCCAGACGGTCTATCTTGGGTGCAATGGAAGGACGTGGCGAAAGGTGCTGGCATCGCCCTACTTGGAGTTGCAACTGGAGTGGCAATCGTAGCTACTGCACCTGTGACCATACCAGTGGGTATAGGAGGCGCAGTTATTACTGGAATTCTCGCTGGATTCGCGTTAGTCGGGGGATATGCTACTGGCATGAAGGCGCGTGAAGCTTATACCGGGGAAGATTATACGTTTGAATATCCATTATCGAACGCAGAGAGATCTGAGGCATTAGGGGAGGCCATTGTTGGTGGCGCGGCAGTGGCCTACTCTGCTCGGCAATTGAGAGCACAACGGGCGACGGATCGAGCAATAATAGATGAATTGGTTCAAACACAACGCAATCTTCCCGCTATGGAGAAACCCGGAAATGTTAGTTTGGCTGCTGGAATAGACGAAGGTCCAATGGCGCGTGCAATGAGTTACCCAGATATTAAAGGTACTACCTGGACCATTAAGGGTCCACACGCTGATCCTTTTGTGGTTGACGCGCTCGGCGGTGAAGGAACTATGGGGGTTACCCAAATACCGTGTTCCGCATGTGAATCGAAAATACCACCAGGTATGAGAGTGATTGTTCCTAAAATTAAAGGCGGTCCTTCTCCTGCAACACGGGGAGGCCCTCCTGGAGAACCGGGAAGCAGTCCCAAAAGTGCTACAATAAAAGCTGCTGAGGGTAAAGTCAAAGTAGAGCCACATGCTTGGCAGGAAGGGAAATCGCCAACAAGTGCGTTACCCATGAATGTACCTACTGTTCCAAGCGATAAAGACAAAAAGAAGTGAAACTTCCTGAAAAAGATATTTCATGAATCACATACAGAAGGAGATTTAGCCATGGCACGCAAAAAAGACGAGCAAAAAAATCCGAAGTCCGCGATAGAGATCGCCTCGCCGCGAGACGCTGAGGTGTTGACAAGTGCAGCAACTTTCGCCGCTGCGGCAGGAGATGATCACGAGCCACCCAGAGTAGACATTCTGTCTCCTGCACCAGGAACGGTTTTCCGTGGCGAGGGCGTTGTCACGGTGCCGGTCAGAGTGGGAGCAGAAGATAATCAGCTCAACCTCAAGCTGGTCGAATGGTTCGTCGACGGGGCGTGCAAATCCGACTTCTCCGAGGCTTGTTCAAACTCCGTCAGGAGTGGGATGTTTATAGCCCAAGCGCCCTATCAGCCTTGCTCCGTCAGGCTACGCCCGCAGGGAGTGACATGTGAAAAAGCTGAGAACATCGTTCGACGTATCGGTATGAAGAATCGTGTCCCAAAACATTTCACCCCGATGGGGTTTGAGGTTTCTCGATCAATCATTAGCTATAAACATTTGACTCCTACCGGAGTCGAACGGAGATTAGAGTTCTGAAATCGTTTTTCCCAGAATAGTTTTGCCTTCATTGCAGTGAAAAACATATCACCCGAATTGCATACAGAAAGGAGATTCAATCATGGCAGGCGAAAGAGAAATTCCGCGGCTCGCGGTCTGGATCACTTCACCGAGAGAAAACGATGAAGTTAGAGTACCCAGTGAAATCGAAGTGAAAGGTGAGACGATAATTTATGAACCAGGTGGGCTTGAAAACACCGTGCTGCAGGTTCGAATAGGCAACGGGAAACGTTGGGAGACCGTGGGCACGCCTTACCACGGTGAATGGTCCATCGCTGGTCATGTCAGCGAGGCGTCAGATACATTAACGATCACAGCGTTAGTGAGAGGTATGGCGATCCTCGACAAGCCACCTGATGGTGGACCGATGAGCGTCACGGTAAAGGTCAAAACCGATGCGCCTCCGCGAGATATTCGTCTATCGATAGACGCTCCCAGTTCTCTAGCCGGGCAAGCGCAAACCACTTACGTGCCGGTGCGCGTGGACGCAAGCGCTGGGCGCGGCATCAAACGCCTCTCCTGGCGCGTGAACGGTGAGGTGGTGGATTCCATCGGCTTGAGCCAGTCCGACAAGGAGTGGAGCGGCGTGCGCAACCTTCCCATTCCCACGCCCACGCACGCGACGGATTACACCATTGCGGTCAAGTGCAAGGACCATGCGGATGAAGAAAGGAACGAAGAGCTGGTGGTGAGCATCAGCGGCGTGGGCGAGCCGGCGCCTCCTACGCAACCGCGGCGGCCCAGCCCTCCCCAATATGAAATCATCATTCCTCGCGAGGGCATGAAATTCGGCAGCCTCGACGGCAACGCGGTGATTCGCATTCGCGGCACCGCGCGCAATGTCCTGGGCGTAAAAACAGTGGAATGGTCGCTCGACAAAGAGGCTTTTCAGCCAGCCTCGTATGATCCTGCTTCATTCATCTGGTGGGCTGAGGTGAAAATGGGCGGCTTTGGGCCGCATCTTCTCAACGTGCGCTTCACGGATAATAACGGCTACAGCACGACGCTCGTGCGCAACACCGGTTTGAAGCTGCCCACAAAATATGAATCGCTCGAGCAAATGATCGATCCGCAAGCCTATTTGCAAGATTTGCTCGCGTATGCGAATGCTCACGTGCTGGCGCCGGACAAACCGCTCGAGACCACGATGCTCAATGCGGTGTTCCATCAAGCTTTTGATGAGCTGGCCAAGCCGCCGGAGAAACCGGACGTGACGATACCGAAAAAGCCGAAAACCAAACCGGTGTTGACGCCGGGAAACCAACCGATCAACCAGGTGCGCCTCACCGTCGAGGTGTTGCGCAAATATTTTGAAAGACAGTGGCAGGTGTTGGCGCCGGCTGGAGCGCAAGCCGCGTTGCTGACCGGCAGCGAGAGGCGCGGTCTCATCGCTGCCCCTTCGCCGAAGTCTGGAATCCTCGCGAAAGCAAAGCGGAGCGCTGGTGACGTGCGCGCGCTCACCGCTTCAGCCGCGGAGGCGGGACTGTCCGCGCACTGGCAGTTCGATGAAGGCAAAGGACTCATTGCCGGCGATGGTTCGGGCAATGAGAACGAGCTGACGCTGCTCGCGGCGCAGTGGGCCACGGGCAGAACCGGCGGCGCGCTGTTCTTCAATGGCGCTTCCGCTCTCGCGCTGCGGAAAAGTCCGGCCGCGCTGTACATGGGCAAAACCATGTCGGCCTGCGCGTGGATTTATCCGCAAGGCCCGGGCACCGTGCCCGAGGGCGGCATCATTCTCATCAAAGAAGGCGAGTATGCGCTGGCGCGTCTTGCCGATGGCCGCTTGCAATGGATCTTTGCGAACAAAAATCCGGGCTGGCAATGGGTCGATACCGGCTATATCGCGCGCGAGAACGAATGGACGCACGTGGCCGTGGTTTATAATGACGGCAGGGTTGTCACCTACGCGAACGGCCAGCCCGTACACAACTTCACCGGCGCCGGCGCGATCGGCAACGTGGATGACCGCGCCGATCAAATCAGCCTCGGGGGCCGGGCCTGGAGCGCCCAATTTTTTCACGGGCTGATGGAGGAGGTGCGCATCTACCGCCGGGTGTTGGGGCCGGAAGAGGTGGTGGGGTTGGCGCAGTAGAGTATCAAGCGATTTTGAATTGACCATCATTAATCATTAATCATTCACCATTAGCAATTAGCAATTCACAATTGTGAATGGTCAATGGTTAATTGTGAATGGTGAATTGCTAATTTTTAGTTTGTGACTTGACTTTCAAGCAAGGAGATTCAGCCATGGCAGGCAAAAAAGATAAACGGAAAAATCCCAAGCCGGCGATTGAGATCGATGCGCCGCAAGAGGGCCAGGGGGTGAAAAGCGCGACGTTTCCAGATGGTGAGGATATGGCGAGAGCGTTGGTCTCGAATGAGCTTCAACGTGAGGCCGCTTCGGCGCAGGCGCAAGCGTCCGATTTGTCGTATCAACAAGTCGCCTACTGGCCGTTCGAGAATATCATCGTCATCAGCGAAAATGTGGTCATCACACCGGATGAAAGCGGAATCGGCAACAATATAAGGTTGATGTGGTGGCCTCAGCATACGAGCGGCAAATTTGGCAAAGCGCTGCGTTTTAAAGACAATATTCTCTCGTTAATAAACCCGGCGCAATTGACGATGACCAACGAGGTGACAATCTGCTTTTGGATCTACCCCGAGGGACCGGGGACCAATGAGGCCATTGGCGGAACGGTTATCGAAAAGTTTGGCGAGTATGCCGTCGGGCGTTATCCGAACGGAAAAATCTATGCTTTCCTTGCAAATGATCGAACCGGGCTGCCGTGGCCTGACATCGACACCGGCTGCGTTGCGCCGGAGGGCCAATGGACGCACATCGCCGTGGTATATCGAAACGGCAGCAGCAACCAACGCGATCATGCTGTGATCAAGACCTATGAAAATGGCCAGCACAAAATGACCATAGACGCCTCCGGCATCATTAGCCCTAATGGTGCAGGCAATGAAATACGTATCGCTGCTGCCGGGGGCGGCAACTCGCTTGAAAATTTTATTCATGGGATCGTCGATGAAGTGCGCATCTACAAACGCGCGCTCAGTCCAGCCGAGGTGAAGGCCATTTATGAAAACGCCGCCGAGGTCCCGCGCCAACTGGTCGCGCATTGGAAGTTCGAGGAAGGACAAGGCAGCGTTGCCACCGATGACAGCCCGAATAAATTTTTGGCTGATTTGCACGGCGCCACCTGGACGCCGGGTATCAAGGGCGGAGCCCTGAGTTTCAACAGCGTGAATAAGGACTACGCGCAGACGCGAACGCCCTCGCCGTTTATCATGACCACGGCGATGACGATCGGCGCCTGGATCAAACCATTGGGTGACGGCACGCAGGGGATCGGCGGCGTCATCGTCTGCAAGGAGTATGAATATATCCTTGCACGCTGGCCGGATGGCAGTATTCGTTTTGCCTTTGCCAATAGCTCTCCGGCGTGGGGCTGGTTTAACACCGGCTATATCGCGCCAAAAGATCAATGGACTCACATTGCTCTAGTGTATGACAAGGGCGCGGTTAAAATGTATGCGAATGGCAAGGAAGTTACTTTCCCTGTTCCTTACCTCGGAGTGGGCGCCATTGGAACATACAATGCGCGCATCAATGATTTGCGCATCGGCGGGCGAAAAGAATACGAACAGCATTTCCACGGCTTGATTGACGAGGTGCGCCTCTACAACTACGCGCTCACCGCCGCGGAGATTGCGGAAATTGCGCCGCCGCCACCGCAATTGCTGGCGCACTGGAAGTTCGACGAAGGCAGCGGCATAACCGCAGCAGATGCGACTGAGAATGGCAATCACGGCGAAGTGATCGGGGCGCAGTGGACACGCAGTAGATTTGGCAGCGCGCTGAGCTTCGATGGCGTGGATGATTACGTCCAGATAAAGACGCCGTCAAATTTCGTGATGAAGCAGGCCATGTCGTTTTCCGCCTGGATTTATCCACTGGGGCCGGGCTCTGATAAACATTTTGGCGGAATCATTGTCAACCGAGAGGGTGAGTACCTGATCGCTCGATTTGCCGATGGAAGCATTCAGTGGGCCTTTAACAGCAGGCCCGAGTTCAAGTTCATCAATACCGGTTACATTGCGCCGCTGAACCAATGGACACACCTTGCCGTGGTTTACGACAATGGCAATGTCAGAACTTATGCCAATGGCCGGGAGGTGCTTCCCCCCGTCGCCAGATCCGGCGACATCATCAGTTCAGGGTTTGACGATGTTCGTATCGGTGGACGGAAAAACTTCAATCAGCATTTTCACGGCCTCATCGATGAAGTTCGCATTTATAACCACGCGCTTCCTGCTGCTGAGATTGCAAAGCTCATCCCGCCACTGCCCGCGCTGCTCGCGCGTTGGACCTTTGATGAAGTGAGCGAGGGCACAGCGGCAGATATGACCGGCAACGGCAACCTCGGTGAGGTGAAAGGCGCGAGCCCGGCCTCAGGCAGAATGGGCAAGGCGTTGAGCTTTGGCGGCGAGGACTACGTTGAAGTCAAACACACTCCCTTGCTGGAGATCGGCAAGAATAACTCCGACTTCAGCGTGAGCTTTCACGTGTTGCTCCGCGAAGCAGGCGCGGGACAAACGCGCACGCTCATGCACAAAGGCGAAACCAAAGACGATTGCGCCTTTGCGCTGGAAGTGGAGGCCAGCGGCAAGCAGATCAACTTTCGCGTCAATCAACATAGTGGCGCGAGCACGCCCAAGATCAGCCCGGACCTCTGGACCGCGGTGGCGTTGGTCAAAGCTGGAATGCAACTGAGGCTGTACCTCAATGGCGTGAAGGATCAAGAAATTTCGCTGACCGCCGCCGCCGCTGGAAATTCCGGTCCGCTTTATATCGGCAAAGCGCCCTGGGAGCCGGGCCTCGATGGCTGCTTGGACGAGGCACGAATTTATAGTCACGCGCTTTCCGATGATCAAGTCATGGCCCTGGCGCAGCCGCAATTGGTGGCGCACTGGAAGCTCGATGACGGCAAAGATGAAACCATAAAAGATTCGGCGTTCAACGGCCACCTCGGAAAGCTGACCGGCTCCACGTGGTCTTGGATACCGGCGTTGCACGATCGCGGCTTGAGCTTTGGCGGCGAGGACTACATTGAGATCAAAAGCACTGCGTTGCTGGGAGCGATCGGCAAGGCCGACGGCGATTTCAGTGTGACCCTGCACCTCTTTCTGCGGCAAGAAAAGGCCGGGCCGCCGCGCTCCATCTTGCACAAAGGCGCGAAAGACGCCGAGCGCACGTTTGCGCTGTGGTCCATGCCGGGCGACAACCGCCTCAAATATGGTGTCAGCACTGCAGCGCCCTCGAACGATGAAGGCGCGAGCGCCACGCCGATTACGCTCAATACCTGGACGCCGGTCGCCTTCATCAAAAGCGGCAATCGCCTGCAACTTTATCGCAACGGCCAATTCGATTCGGAGATCGTGCTGACGGCCTCTTCGATCAACAACGAAGGCCCTCTCTACATCGGCAAAGACCCGTGGAATCCGGGCCTCAACGGCTGCTTGGATGATATTCGTCTCTACAACTACGCGCTCTCTCCCGAGGAAATTGCGAAGCTGGCGCAGCCTCCCAAGTTTACGCCGGAAGCGCTGTATCGGCTCGCGGCCTATCACGCGCTGTTGGGCCAAATCGGAACTTCTTATGAGGAGATTCGCTTGGCGCGCGGCGCGGAGCAAGAGTTCCGCACCAAGCTCGCGGATAAGCTCGGCATCGATTCGGATCATGTGGAGAAATTGTTCCTGCTGCCGGAGCCGGAGCAGATCACCGAGAAAAAGCTGGAAGAAATCTTCGGGCTGAAAGACACCAACGGCTCGCCGCTCGAAGCCATGAAATCGCCGTGGTTGCTGACTTGGCGGCTGGAGCATTTGCAACGGCTTTGGCTGGAGCAGGACTGGCCCGTTGATCCGTTTCGTGAAAACCTTCTTCCCCTCATCGATCCGGACGTCATCGGCCCGGATGATTTGCGCAAGCCAATGGAGGCCGAGAAGCCCTTCGATCTTTGGCAAGCCCGGCGCGCGTGGATCGATTCCCGGCTGCAAGAATTTGCGGCCATGAAAAAGATCGCAAAGAACCGGCCCGTGGCGCATTGGAAATTTGACGACGGCATGGATAACACTGCGACGGATGCCAGTGGCAACGGCCATAACGGCACGCTCGAAGGCCCAGCTTGGACCTCGGGCAAATTCTGCTGCGCTTTGAGCTTTGGCAAGGATGATCGCGTCGTGGTCGAAAACTCGCCTTTGCTCAAAGTGGGTGATGGCGGCGCGGACTTCAGCGTGGCGTTTCACCTTCTGCTGCGGGAAGGCTCGATCGAAGATGAGTTGCAGACGATTTTGCACAAGGGCGAGAAAAAGGAGTACAGCACCTTCGCCCTGTTGCTGGGCCCCAAGATAATCGACAAAGACACGAAAAAGGTGATAAAAGAAAATCGGCTGCACTATCGCCTCAGCACTTTATCCGACGTCGAAGGCGAAAGCGTTGCGCCGCTCACCTCGAACGTGTGGACTGCGGTCGCCTATGTCAAAACCGGCAATCTTTTGCAATTGTTCATCAACGGGAAAAAGGATTCGCAGATCGAGCTGTCCAGCGCCTCCGTCAGCAACGAAGAAAAACTCTATCTCGGCAAAGATGCGTTTCATCGGAGTTTCGATGGTTGTTTGGACGACGTGCGCATCTATGATTATGCGCTCTCGAACGACGAGGTGAAAGAGCTGGCTGCGACGATGGTGACTTATGCGGCGGAGCCGGATTTGGCCGCGATGTTTAGCCGTATGTATCAAAAGGTGAAGTACTCCGAAACCGAAGTTGAGGTGTGGAAGAATACCTTGCCGGAAGATTTCGACAAACTGCACGAAGCTTTGCAGGGAGGCGAGGTTGAAGCTAGAAAAGACGCTCTCAAGAAAATCGCAGAAGACTTGCGCTTGACCGTGGAAAGCTTCACCCGGCTTTTGGCGATTCGGGATAAAAATCTCGCGACCAAAGATCCGCGCAACGAGAAAGTCGGCGACGAAGAATGGCGCGAAGCTCGTGCAATTCTCACGCAAGCGCAAAAGGCCGCGGTCTTTGGCGCATGGATGAAAGAAGAGAGAGATTCAAAAATACTCTTTGGCCCGAAGGCGTTTGAGATTTCGCTGCGCGAGCCGAAAGAGGGCGACTGGCCGCCGGCGCTTGCGCCCGGCCATCCCATGATCGATCCGGACTTGCTCAAGCTGGATGACCTGCCGGAGTCGAAAGTGGGCGAGAAGGCGAAAGCGCTGTGGGAAGCGCGCCGCTTGCGCCTCGCAGCGATTCCTAAAGAGTTGCAGCAAGCGCGCGAGTCCGGCGGCTTTGCAAGCATGCTCAAGCCGGCTTTGGGCCATCCAAATCCTGGAAACGAATTGCCGCACGATCTCGACGCGCTGCAAAAAGAATTGACCAGCAGTGATGCGCAAGCGGTTGCGTGCGCCACCAAAAAGATCACGAACGATCTTCATCTCAAGGTCGAGAGCTTCAATCGCTTGATGCTCATCCGGGCGAAAGACGCGCAGGCCGATCCTTTCAAGAAGCCCACGGCCGCGGAATATGCGGAAGCGTATGCCTTGCTCACGCCGGCGCGCAAGCTCAAACACGAATATCCGGCTTGGATTGCCGAAGAAGAGAATGAAGGCTTGCAGTATTGGAACTGTCGCAAAGCCGCGTTGCCGCGTTGGCGAGCAGGCGCGGAAGCCCGGCAGCAATGGCAACAAGCGCTGCGCTGGCGGAGCCGGCCTCCGCTCATCGACCCGGATGTGATCGGCGATGATGATCTGCGCCACGCGGTGAGCGGCAATGCCGCCTTCGATATTTGGCGGCAGCACGTTTACTGGCTGAACGCGGCGTATGACTCGCTCCAACAGCAACGAGAAGAGCAGGACACGGCGTTGGCTGGATTCGACAAGATTGTTGCCGAGACTTTGGATATTCCCATCGCCGAGGTGGAGGAATTGGCAGAGCTGAACAAGCAGGGCGAAGATATCACCGGAGTGCTCGAGCAGTTGCAGCTCTCCAAAGAGGCCTTTAGATTTCTGCTGCGCATGCACGCGCTGCTCAAACTTGATCCCGCCATTGCGGGATTGACCGAGGCGGAATGGGCCGATATTTACAACCTGCTCGTGCAGGTGAAAAAGCGCCGGGAGTTTGCCGAGTGGCAGGAGGTGGAGCGGCAGAGCCAGCTCGCGCTTGCGCCTCAGCACTTCAAAATATCCGAAGAAGAAAAGCCGCTGCGGCGTTGGCGCGCCACCTTACAGGCCCGGCATGATTGGCTGGACACGTTGCAAGCGCGGATGGATCAGGAGCAAACCGTGGAAGAGGGATTGCGCGCGGCGGTGGATGCGGTCGAACAAAAAACGCTTCCTTCATTGCGTGATGCGCTGCTCCGATGGATCAGCGCCTTGCAAGGCAAGACTGAAACTGCGGTTGGCGATTGGCTCAGCGAGCAGCTTGCCATCGAAGTGAGATGCGGCAGCTCGCAAAAAACCACTCGCATGCTGCAAGCGATTGCCAGCGTGCAGGGCGTGCTCTTCTCGCTGCGCGCCGGACGCTTTGTGAACAATCATCCGGTGGACTCGTGGAAGCTGACCGAAACGGAAGACCATATCGATGCGGAATGGAAATGGATGAATGCGTACGAGGCCTGGGCCTCGGCCACACTCGCTTTCTTCTATCCGGAGCATCTGCTGCTCCCAACGCTCCGCCGTGGGCTTACGGATGCATTCGAAAAAGTGTTTTTGAAAGAAGTAAAAAAAGAGAATCTACTCTCACCCGGTGGGGCACGGCTTGCAGCTAAAGCGTTTGTTGATGCAGTTAAGGCGCAAACGCCTCAAGAAGTGCAAAAGTATCTTCGGCTGTTTGAGACCGAGCAGTTGTCGACGAAGGATCTCGATGATCGGCGCAAGACCATGGTAGCTGCTTATGCCGAGCTTCACATCACCGACCCTCATCGCCTGCCGGGCGTTCTGCAAGAGTTGTTCTACCTCGTGCCGCTGCACCTTGCGCTGCAATTGCAAAAAGCCGGGCAATACGTCGCGGCGTTGGATTGGTTCCAAACCCTCTATGCGTTCAATCTCGCCGACCAGCGCGACACGCCGATTGACGAGCGCAAGATTTACTACGATCTCAAGCTGGAGCACAACGACCCGATCGGCATTCTCGATCGCGGCCCGCATTGGTCGTTCGGCGAGTTGGATCCGCACGGCCTCGCTGCGGGCCGCACCAATCCTTACATGCGTTACACCATTCTCGCCATTGCGCGTTGCTTTTTGGAATTTGGCGACGCGGAGTTTACGCTGGACACCTTCGAGTCATTGGCGCGAGCGCGCTGGCTTTATGAGAATGCCCGGCGCTTGCTCATGCTGCCGGAATTGCAGCCGCCGCCGTTGGATCCACTCAGCGACGTGATTCCGCCCAATCCCGTGCAGGAGATGCTGCTGCTGCGCGTGGAATTGCAAATGGCCAAGCTGCGCGACGGCCGCAACATTGCGGGCATGAAGCGCCAGGTGGATTTGCTCACCTCGATCTCCGGCTTATCCTATTTGCCGACCATTGGCAGCAATGGTCAATTGATCATTCCAGGCTTGCGCTCGGGTCTGCGGCCCACGCCGTATCGCTTCGCGATTCTATTGGAACGCAGCAAGCAGCTCGTGAGCTTCGCGCAGCAGATTGAAGCCGCCTATCTCGCCGCATTGGAAAAGCTCGATGCGGAGAGTTACAATATGCTGAAGGCCGGTCACGACTTGCAATTGGCGCAAGCGCAACAAGAGCTGCAAAACCGCCGCGTGGAGGAAGCCAATCTGGGTGTGAATCTCGCGCAAACACAGAGACAGCGCGCGGTGTTTGTGAAAGACAAGTATACCGAGATGAGCAGCTTGCCGTTGAATCAATATGAAGATGAGATGATCGATCGCTACAATGATGCGATAAATCTCCTGCGAGATTCCGGGCAAGCGAGTGCAGATGCCGCCAGGTTGCAAGGGCAGGCCGCTCTTGCAACTAGTTTGGCAGAAGCTGCGGCTGTTTTTATGCCAATGGGTGCAGGGATTGGTCTTACTTATATACCCAACTGGCTTGCTGGAGCACGATATCTTGCTGCGGGAGCATTGGGATTCGCGAGTGCAAAAGCACAAGCGCAGGCTGCAATACTCTCAGCAAATGCCCAGGTCGCCCAAATGAATGCCTCCATCGCCGGAATAAAAGCCAGCCACGAATGGCGCAAGAAAGAATGGGAGCTGCAAGCCGCCATTGCCGAGCAAGACATTGCCATCGGCAATGCGCAAGTGGCAGTGGCGCAGGCGCAAGTGCAAGTGGTGGAGCAGGAGCGCCGCATTGCGCAGATGCAGATTTCGCAGGCTCAGGCCGCGCTCACTTTTCTCGCCAATAAATTTACCAATGCGGAGCTGTACGAATGGATGAGCGGCATACTGGGAGATGTCTATCGTTACTTCCTGCAACAAGCCACGGCCATGGCGCAATTGGCGGAGAACCAATTGTGGTTCGAGCGCCAGGAAACGCCGCCGAGATTGATTCAAGCGAATTATTGGCAAACCTCGGGAAATGGCGTGGTCGATCAAAAGTCCCCTGACCGTCGTGGGCTTACCGGCTCTGCGCGGCTTTTGCAGGATATTTCGCAATTGGATTTGTACGCATTCAAAACCGACAAGCGCAAGCTGAATCTCTCGCAAACTTTTTCGCTGGCGCGGCTCTCGCCGTTTGAGTTCGAGCAGCTCCGTGAAACCGGCGTGATCACTTTCAACACGCCGATGTCGATTTTCGACCGCGAGTTTCCCGGACACTATTTGCGTCTCATCAAGCGTGTGCGCGTTGCGGTCGTGGCGCTCGTTTCGCCGCATC
>Ga0247727_10012727_pt1 | contig 14368 bp, 13 predicted proteins | sample WisWelCaveWW1625_FD_202498 | JGI IMG/M metagenome (GOLD analysis project Ga0247727, IMG submission 202498) | Biofilm microbial communities from Wishing Well Cave, Virginia, United States - WW16-25 | ecosystem: Environmental > Aquatic > Deep subsurface > Groundwater > Cave microbial mat | place... | reverse complement strand
AAGGTGCACAACGTGCGCCTCACCGAGGGCGGGTGCTGTTGGCTGCACGGGGTCGTGTCGATCACGAAGCAGCGCGAGGGGGACGGGAAGAACGCCGCCCTCGCGGCGCTCGCCGCGCACCCGTCGATGAAGCGCGTGATCATTGTGGACGAGGATGTGGACATCGAGGACGACCGCGAGGTCGAGTGGGCGCTCGCGACGCGTTTCCAGGCCGACCGGGACGAGGTCGTGGTCTCAGGCGCGCGGGGGTCGTCGCTCGATCCGTCTCAGGTCGACGGCCTCACCGCCAAGCAGGGCTTCGACTGCACGAAGCGGCTTGGCGAGCCCGCCTGGAAGTACGAGCGCGTCAAGATCAAGCCGCAGGCGGGGGCGGCCGGCGAAGCGCGCCCGAAAGACTCGTCCTCGATGTGACGGCGCGCGACGGCCCTTCCTCGCACGCGGGCTACGAGATCTCTTCCAACAGCTTTACGTGGAGCTTGTTCACGCCGACGTCGTCCTGCGCAGGCCCCAGCGAACATTTCTCGAACAAGCGCAGGATGTAGGAGTCCCCGGTCTCGCCCACGACGCGCGCGCGCACTTCTTCCTTCGTCCAGAGCCGCAGCTTGTAGTTCTTCCCGACGATGAGCGTCGAGGCGTACTGGACCAAACGACCAAGCGCCCCGTTGCGCCAGCATGCGGGCACGCGCTTTTGAGGCTAACGCCGAACCCGGAAGTTCGGCGCCTTGCGGCCGGGCGACACGAACATTAAATGTACTCCGGCGCAAACTTCGCGGGGGGCGCGATGGAGCGACTAGCAGACCGCCTCGCGTCGCTCGGAATTGCGGTGGGGCCGACTATTCTCCTCGTGGGGATGCTGGTCGATCCCGAACCGAGAATCAGCTACGCGGGACTCATTGGCGTCGGAGCCCTCATGGGATATTTCCCCTTCGTGGCCGCCATCCCATTGGTCGTGATCCTCGGGGCCAAGGCCGCCGCGACCTTCCCACCAATGGCCGGCACCGCCCCCGAGGTCGACAAGATCACTCCGGCCGCCCGAAAGGGTTTTGTTTTGTTTTCGTTCGTCATGGTTGCATATGGGCTGAGCGCTCAGGTTCTGCTGCGATCGGGGAATTACGACCTGTTCATTGTCGGCCTCAATTCTTCCATATGGCTACTCTTCATGTACATGAACACCATCATTTCAAGCGAGATGTTCCCCGCGCGCTCGCCGATGCCAAGCAGCGTGCAGTTGTTGCGTGCCGCGCCGTACATCCAGGCGGAGGTTGCGTTCGCGATCCCGAGGTTCAAGTCCTGCTGACCGTGGAATTCGAGCCATTCGGACGGGACATCGCACACCTCGCGCAGGATGTAAACGAGCTTCGGGATCGAACGCGGCAGCGACGCGACATCCCAGGGCACTCCCACACCGACGGTGTCCGGGAAGCGGATGACCACGGGCTTGGCGTATTTCTCCGAGAGCTTCATGAGCCGGCGTACGAAGGGGACGACGACGCCGAAGGTGTCCGCGCGCGTGGAATCCTCGAGGTGGCAACGGCAGCCGTAGCCGGCTTTCAGGACTTCTTCAACGAGCTCGATGTAGCCGTCGATGACTTCCTTGCGGCCCTTGGAGCCATACTTGTAGAACAGGTGGTAGTCGGAGATCGACGTCAGGATGCCCGTCTCATCGAGCTCGAGCCCGGTCTCCGCCTTGATTGCCTTCGAAGTGTCGGCAAACAGCTTCACGTCGGGCTTTGCCGCCCGGATCCACGCCGTCACTTTGGGCATGCCGCCCATGCGTAGGCACTCCTTCACCGCGTCGACGTCGCGCTTCGTGTAGAGGAAGAACTCGGACATCGAGATCTTGTTCATCGGGCCACCCATCCGCTTCAGCATCCCGTAGAGCTTCACCATCTGCTCGGTGGTGTAGGGCTCGCGCGCCTGCTGGCCGTCGCGGAACGTCGTGTCGGTGATCCATAGGTCCTTCGGCACATCGACAGGCAGGGTAACGCCGTCGATCGGCATCACGGGCGCGGTGGCCCACGGGAAGATGTCCTTGTAGAGGTTGGGCTCTTTGATGTCGACGACGCCCACATCGGGCATGTCGATGGCCTCCCGCTTAACGTAAGAGAGGAATTCCTTTTGGTTGCGCGGGTTGCGATCCACATGCACCCCTCCGGTTGAAGCGCCAAAGTGCGCCGCTGGCCCAATCATGATCGCCTTCCATCTAATTGAGGGTTGACGTATTGACTGTAAGCGCGCAGTCGAGGCCTGGGATGGGCCGCGGCGCAGATCGTGCCGAAGGCTGTTTTCGGAAAGGCGCACGCATGCATGCCTGGCGCGCGCGACCGGGCCGCGAACCTTTAAGGGCGCTTTCGCGGCTCGTCCCTCGGGCTCCCCCATGGCGGCAGCGCTTCTCACGGACGACCAGCGCGCCGCGGCCGACCGGCTGGTTTCGTCGCTGCCCGATTGGGGCCGCATCTACACGGTGGCCGAGCAGCAGGAGCGCACGAAGGCCCTCAAGGAGGCGCACCGCTACGAGGTCCAGGTCGAGGAGATCGGACGCTCGCGCGAAGGGCGACCCATCGAGGCCATCACCGTGGGCCGCGGCCGCATGAGGGTGCTGCTCCTCGGCTTTCCTCACCCCGACGAGGGCGTGGGGGCGCTGATGGCCGACCACATCCTCAAGGCGGCCGTCGAGCGGCCCGAGGTGCTTCGCCACTTCGACGCGAGGCTGGTGGTCGTGAAGTGCTGGGACATCGACGGGGCGGCGCTGAACGAGGGCTGGTTTGCCGGCGCGGCGACCCTTGAACAGCAGGCGAAGACCCACTTCCGGCCTCCGCCAGCGATGCAGATGGAGTGGACCTTCCCCATCGAGTACAAGGCGCACCGATGGGAGCAGGTGCCGCCGGAGACGGAGGCCGTGCGGCGGCTCATCGACCGCGAGCGCCCTCACCTCCTGTTCGGCCTGCACAACGCGGCCTTCAACGACCCCTACTTCTACCTCTCGCGAGAGGCGCCGGAGGCCTACGGCGCCCTTGGAGAAGCGGTGTCGGCGGAGCGGATGGCGCTGAGCGACCGGTCTCCGGACGTGCCCTTCGAGAAGGCGATGGCGCCGGGAATCTTCCGCATGTACGGGCTGCGCGAGTACTACGACTACTTCGAGAAGTTCGCGCCCGACCGGCTGAAGCACCTCAAGCGGGGCGCCTGCTCGGACGAGTACCTTGCCGCTACGGTGCCGCACTCCTTCTCCTTCAACGCGGAGGTGCCTCGCGCGGTCGACCGGCGCCTGCGCGGCAGGACGTCGACCGCGCGCGAGCTGCGCCAGGTCGTGATGGCGCGGATGTTCCAGCAGCGGGCGGAAATGAAGCGGCTCGATGAGGCGGTGAGCCCGCTCATCGAAAGGCGCGGGACGGAAGGGTCGCTGATCCTGGAATCGGTTCGCCAGCACATCGAGGAGGCCCGCGCCCGGGCGGGCGACTCGACGAACGAGGTGGCGAGCGACCCGCAGTACGGGAGGCCCGCGACGGTGGCCGACGTCTTCGAGAACGAGGTGGTGGGCCCCTTCGAGGACATGCTCGTGCTCGGCGAGGGGTGGCGCGCGGCGACGCAGTACCTGGCGCTTGGCGAGGAGCCGGCCAAGAAGGCCCAGGTGGCGCTCTCCGCGAGGATCGCCGGCCTTTCGGCGGTCATCAAGGGGAAGAGCAAGTTCGAGCCGGTGCCCCTCAAGCGGAGCGCGGGCGTGCAGTTGCGGGCGCTCGTGGCGATGATGGGGTGGCGGCTCAATGTGATGGGCGTGTAGGCCCGGTTGTGCTCACGGGCGATCCTGCTCGTCATCCTCGTCGGGGGTCGCCCGCCGGCGCCCGACCCAGAAGCCCATCGCGATCCCCGCCGCTCCAAGCGCCACGCCAAGGACGCCGACGAGGAGCGCGAGCCCGCCCGCGCTGGCTGAGGTATCAACGCGCACGCTCGCTTGCGATAAACTTGCCTCGGCATCGGCAAGGTCCGCCTGGGTCTCTGCCAGTTCCCGTTGTGTTTCGTTTAGGGCACGCCCCAATTCGTCCAACCCCGCGAGGGCGTCGGCGATATCCGCCTGCGCCTCGGCAAGGTCGTTCTGGGTCCGGTTCAAGTCCTCTTGCGTTGCGTTGATCTCGTCCAGAGCATCGGCAAGGTCCAGCTGCAGCTCCGCGGTAGGGTCATGAAAGGTGACGTTAAGCGTGGCGTTCGTCTCGTTGCCGTCGGCGTCCCACGCATCCACATGAATTGCATTCGTTCCGTCTGCGAGCGCGATGCGGACCGACCACGAGCCGTTCGCGTCCACGTGCGCCATAACTCCGTCCACCGCGACAGAAGCACCGGGTGTCACGTTGCCCAACACGATCACGCTTGGCGATTCGGTGCTACTGTCCGGGGCGGGAGAGAAAACTGCAAGGTCAAGCTGCGCGGCGGATGCCGGACCCAAGCCCGGGGCCAACGCGAGGGCGATCAGGGCAATGCATGTAACGGCGGCGCCAAAACGGGAGATTCTCATCGGCATCAAGACTCCGGAGCGGCGAGCCATCTAAGGCAACTGCACCTAGCGGCCCCCCGAATGCGGTGTAGCGTTGCTCGGCGCTTAAGGATTGCCCAGCGCGGGGCCAAACGTGATCGCGCTGCCGATCGGCAACGAGACATCAAGATTGACACCTTAGATGTATGGGAGGAAGAACACTCCAGTGGGCCGCCTGTGCGGCTCCCCCCTTCTAGGATGGCAGCGTCTCGAGGACCTCCTCGCACCGTTTGAAAGTGTTCAATCCATTCGCTCCCTGCGGGTGGGGGCCGTTGACGTCGTAGATCGCGCATGTGTCGTCGCCCGCTCCCCCGTCCAAGAAGTTGTCCGCGCTGACTTGGATCTCGGCGAGTCCATCGGAGTCATCGCCCCAAAGCACATCGTCCCCAAAACCGCCGAGGACGGTGTCCGTTCCGAGCGTGACCGTATCGTTGCCGCCGGCAAAATCCGCCGACTCACTTCCTGGAAGGTCCGGCGAGGGGTAATCCCCGCTTGGGTAGTCATTCCCCGAGCCCGCATCGATGTAGTCCGACCCGCAAATGATGACGTCGTCGCCATCAAACCCGATGTTCCGGTCGCCGATGAGTGTGTCATCGCCCGCACCGCCGAAGATGCGGTCGTCGCCCCCGACCAAGTAATCGTTTCCCGCGTGGCCCAGAGCGTTGTCGCCCGTGACGGTGTCATCCCCCAGCCCGCCGTAAATAACGTCGTCACCGCCATAGAGTGCATCATCGCCTTCCTGGCCAAGCAGCCCGTCGCCCGTGAAAAAATCGTCGTCGCCGCCGCCGTGGATGGTGTCGTTGCCTCCGACGATGCGATCGTTACCACCCAACCCAAAGATCCCATCGCCCCCTCCGTAGGTTGGACCCCCGAGCCTCGCCGGCGTGTTGACAAGTGTTCCGCCGGGGCCGGACTCGATGACATCGTCACCCCCGGTAAGCACATCGTTTCCCCCGAGACCCCAGATCCCATCACCGAGGAAGTAATCCAAGCCGGGTCCGCCGCTCAGGAAGTCCGCGCCCCCTTGTAGGGTGTCATCGCCCTCGGTGCCAACGAGCCCATCGCCATGGAGTTCGTCGTCACCCCGGTTTCCGTAGAGAGAGTCGTCGCCGAGACCTCCGCAAATGACGTCGTTCCCGCTCCGCCCGTAGATGGTGTCATTCCCGCCAAGCCCGGAAATCACATCGTCCCCGGAGGTCCCGAAGATCACGTCGTCGCCTTCCGTGCCAACGATCGTGACGGGCAGGGCCGCGCAATCAACAGGCCCCGGCTCGAGCGCGCCTTGTAGCGGAGCAATGAAGAGGAGAAGGCCGAACGAGATGGCCGCGGCCCCAGCGACCTTCCCCTTCCTTTGACCACCCTCAAGATTCCCATGCGAGCGGGATATTAACTGCGTTGGGGCGCGCCCTAGTCATCTATTTGACTTGATCTACGGGAGATTCGGATCGCACGGCCCCCGGCAAACAAATACAAGATCAGGCGGGTTGCCGATTTCCTTAATAGCCCTGGTACGAGGAGCCTCAGTCGCGATGGCCGGGGGGCCTCCGTTGCGTCACAGGCGGCCAGCTGCATCGCGTCCAGCTGTGGGGGGAAGCCGGATGAGGAGGGCGGGCCGGACCCTTGCGCTTGCCCTTGTCGCCGTCGGCTTGCTTTGTGTGACCGCCCCCACCTCCGGCGCTGGCGACTTTCGGCCGGTACCCCTCGCCCTCTTACCCACCGCAGTCGTCGACGTCAACATCACATCGTCGCCGGAGGGCCTCTTGATCACCGTCGACGGAACGAACTGGACAACCCCCCAAAGGTTTCAGTGGGAAAACGGCTCCGTCCACGTCCTTGCTGTTGTCCCTTCTCAGACAACTTCCCAGGGCGTGCGGCAAAACTTCACTTCTTGGTCGGATGGCGGAGCTGCCGAGCACAACCTCAGCGTGACGGGCCCCATAGACCTGCTTGCCGCCTTCGTCACCGAGTACCAGGTGACCCTTTCGTCGTCGCCCCGGCTCATGGTGGTGGAGATTGACGGGGTCTCTGCGCTTGCACCAACTTCGGCGTGGGTCACGGCCGGGTCGACCGTCGAGATTCACGCAAGCGGCGCCCAGCAGCTGTCCACCGAGACCAAGGCACACTTGATGCATTGGAGCGACGGCCCAGGCCCCGAAAACCGGCTCCTCCTCGTCGACGGCCCGAAGTCCATCGTTGCAGAGTACGTAATCTGGCACCGGCTCCAGGTGAATACCTCGGCCGGGGCGGCAACGGCGTGCTACCTCTCCGACTGCTGGTACGAGGAGGGCACCACCGCCACTTTTGCCCTCAGGGGTTGGCCCGCCGAAAGTGGAGGGACCCGCGAGGATTTCAGGGGATGGACCGCCGAGCCCGGAAACGTCTCAGTGACAAGCCCAATCCTCATGGACGGCCCGAAGAGAATCACGGCGCAATGGGTTACCCAGTACTACCTTGCCGTTGAGGAAGGGTACGGGTCCGCGAGCGGCGCGGGCTGGTACGACGGGGGGAGCGTGGCGACGCTTTCCGTCAGCGCTGGGGAGGTTTCGGCCGCGGGTGCCACCTGGCGCTTCGGCGGCTGGCAAGGCCCGGTCAACGCGACCTCGCCGCAGATTCAGCTAGCCATGGACGGCCCAAAGAACGTGTCCGTGGTTTGGAACCGCGTGAGCACGACCACGATCGAGAATCAGGCCGGGATTTCGTTGGTCGTAGTGCTCGTCGCGTTTGCAGCCGTTGGAGCAGCCGCCGCCAGGACGCCGCGCGGCGAGTATGCACTGGCGTCGCTCGCCCTGCCGCTCTTCACGCGCCTGCGTGGCAAGGATGTCCGGAACCAGTACAATCGCGGCCGGCTCATGCAGTATATAGAGGACAACCCCGGCGCAAACTACTCGGAGATCCGCCGCAAGCTGCAGCTTGGCAACGGCGGCTGCGCGCACCACCTCCGCGTGCTCGAGCGCGAACACGAAATCCGCCGCGTGGTCGAGGGCGCCACCGTCCGTTTCTATCCCGCGGGTTACAAGTTTGACGCAGAGCGGCTTCCGCCGCTCGCCTACCTGCAAAGGCAGATCCTTGGTGTCCTCGTGGAACGAAAAGAATGCTCCTTCGCGGAACTGAGCGAGCTCCTGCAGGCACGCTCGCTGGAGGTGGGGCAAACCAACTTGAGCTACCACCTGAAGGTGCTTTCCCGGGAGAAACAGATCGTCTCGACGCGGCGAGACGGGCGCAGAACCATTTACTCTTTGGAAGGGGAGCAGCGCGTCCAGGTTGCCCGTCGGCTCCAACAGGAGGGTGGGGTGGACGCCGTCATGGAGCGCGCGACCTTCGGCAAGATTGGCGCGGAGGGTACCGCGGACGCGCTCCCGCTGCGCGATGATTCGCGCGAGAACGGTGGGGCCGACGAAACTCCGGAGTCGCCGCGAAACGCGGCTACAAAAGTTAACTAGTTGAGCAGTAGGCGTCCCCAATTCCTTATCGCCAACGCTTCGGTTGGTTTCCCCAAGACGGGGGAACAAGTCTTGGACAATCGTGCATCGCAATCGAGGAAGTTCGTGGTAGCCGGTTTTGGATTCATCCTTTTGCTTGCGCTCCTTCCGACAGCGAGCGCGGACACGGACAAGTGCCCGCACAACCACGGGAGCAACATCGCGGCCTCCGGCGCATCGATCGTGGGGACGGACGGCGACGACGTCCTCTACGGGACAACGGGCACCGACACGATCGCGGGCCTCGGCGGCAACGACCTCATCTACGGCCTGGCCGGCGACGACATTATTTGTGGTGGCGCGGGCGACGACACCGTCTACGGAGGCGACGGCGACGACTTCATCGTCGGCGACTACATCGTTGGAACGGTGGAAGCCGACACGCTGGTGGGCGGCGACGACCTGATCTATGGAGGCGACGGCAGCGATTGGATTGATGGTGACATGATTATCGGCGACAAAGGAGACGACACACTCGTAGGCGGCAACGATGAGATCTACATGGGCGATGGCGATGACATGGGCTCTGGCGACCTTCTGCGCGGTGACCAGGGCGCCGACATCCTCGTCTGCGGCGATGACTACATTGACGCGGGGGAGGGCGACGACGGGCGCGTGGGCCTGGGCACCTTCGTAAATGGAGATACCTGCCAAAGCGGCCTGGACGACGACGAGATCTACGGCGGCGATGACATCATCCTTGGCGGGTCGGGTAACGACCGCATCATCGGCGACGAGAACATCGGCCAGGCCGGAGACGACCTGGTGACCGGCGGTAACGATTACATCGACGGCGGAGACGGAGACGACAATCTCCTCACGGGGGACGGACTCGGCGGAGGTGCCGCGTGGTCCGGCCAAGATGGCGATGATATCCTCCTGGCAGGCGATGATGTCATCACGGGCGGCGCGGGCAACGACGACTTGCGTGGGGACGGTATGGCGGGATGGCAGGAGACCGATACCGCCGTGTTCGGCGACGATGCCCTTGACGGCGGCTCGGGGGACGATGTCCTGCGCGGCGACTTCGATTTCAACGACATCGAGTACAAGAGCGGCGGCGACGACAGCTTGGCGTGCGGAGCCGGCACGGACTCCGCGGACGGCGGCATTGGCACGGACACGAGCGCCGACTGCGAAACGACTGTCAACATCCCGTGAGGATCGCACAGGGAACGGCAAAGGGCAAGGTCAATTCACAAAAGCAAGACGATCGAAAAGGCGGTCTGAAACATGGCTGGAAAACGAGTGCGTGGTTTGGTTCTGAGGCGGGGGCTTGTGATCGGATTGCTGGGGTCGCTGGCGCTTGCCGCGATCCCCTTGCCGGCGGTGGCGGCGAGCACGTACGAATGGTCGCTGTCGTGCAAGGGAAGCGACTACGGCTTTGGCGTGGCCTCCTGGATGTGGACGGTGGATGGAACCGCACTCGGCTACGGAGAGACCAATTGCGCCGGCAGTCACCAGGGTTCTTCCTCCGGCCTGGCGCGCCCCGACGGCGCAAACGGGCTCACCGTTACGGTGTTTTCGGGGTTCGACGACGGGGCTATCATCTTTGGAGACGACAAGACCGTCACCAAATCGTTCAAGTTGGACGGCTCCTTCAACCTCAAAGCGAGCGTCAGCTACTCGGAGAACGGCGTTTACGGGCAGCTCCGATACAGCGTGGTATTCTCAGTGGCGGGCTAAGGGCAAAGGGCTCCGAGAAAACGCAGATCGTCTCGTCGCTCACCGCGCGTGGATGGCGATTCCAAGGCGCCAGGCGCGCGAGGCCCGCGCGCCAGCGCAGGAGTCGACCAACGAGGTCGCGACCGACCCGCAGTACGCGCGACCGGCTACCCTCTCCGATGTGTTCGAGAACGAGGTCGTGGGCTCCTTCGAGGACATGCTCATCCTCGGCGAGTGGTGGCGAGCGGCCTCCGCGTATGTGGCCCTCGGTGAGGAGCAGGCGAGGAAGGCCCAGACGACGCTGTCGGCAAGGATCACCGGCCCTTCGGCCGTAATCAAGGGGAAGAGCAAGTTCGAGCCGGTGCCCCTCAAGAGGAGCGCGGGCGTGCAGTTGCGGGCACTCGTGGCGATAATGGGGTGGCGGCTGAACGTGATGGGGGTTTGAGGACGGCTTGCGACATCCTAAGGCTGCTCGCCCTCCGCCTCATCGGAGCCCTTGCGAGCTCGGCTTACCACGAAACTCATGAGGAGGCCGCCCGCGCCTAGCGCCGCGCCGAGGAGGCCGATCAACAGAGCTTGGTCCGCCTTGCTACCCGCGGTCACGATCGCCGGACTGGAGCCTCCGGACGCGGCGAGTTGGGCTTCCAATGCAAGGAGTTCCGTCTGGGCGAGCGTCAGGTTATTCTTCAGTTCGTTGACCTCGGCCAACGCGTCCGCGAGGTCTGCTTCGGTCTCGGATAGCTGATCCTGCGTCCGCACGAGATCCTCCTGCGTTGCGTTGATTTCGTCAAGGGCGTCGCCCAAGTCCGCTTCAAGGTCGGCAAAAGTGTTGTTGTACGTCACCGTGATCGAGGTGAAGTTCTCGGCGCCACCGGTGTCCCACGCGTGCGCCTGCACCGTGTTTGGCCCCTCCGCGAGGGCCACGCGAATCGACCACGACCCGTTCGCGTCGACCTCCACGAGCATTCCATTGACGGAGACTGAAGCGCCCGGCGTGACGTTTCCCGTAACTAATGTCGACGGTTCGTTCGTCACAGAGCCTGAAGCCGGTGCTAGGATGAACAGGGGTGGGTCCCCCGGGGCGGCTGCCGCCGGAGCTGCGGCGGTGATCATCAAGAAGGTCGCAAAGGAAACGGCAGTCAGGGCACGCGATCGGCGGTTGTTCAATGGGCTCACAGCTCCTTGGAATGGGGCACAAGGTAGGGTTACCCCGCCTTTCCCCCAGGCGGGGGCTTGGGGTCGCCGCGCCTTAAGCGTTTTGCCGCTAAAGGCTTGATGCGTCCAGAGGATTTTGGCGCTGGCTCAGAGATTCCGGCGGTTAACCCTGACTTCCCCATTTGCCGCAGGCTCTGGGTCATCAACCCTCACGACGGCATCGCCCTTCGTCCGCAACGAAGGCGCATCCAGGTCGCCTATCGCCAGCTCGCCGCCGGCTACGGCGGCCGCGTCCATCGCCTCGTCCACGCCCTCCCCTTCCTTCAGCCTTCGGCGCAGGTATTCTCTCTGCTCGGCCTCCACAAAATAAACGGTCTTGCGCCCTTCGCGCCGTGTCATTATCAAACGCTTCTCGCGCGCTAGGACACTCAGGTGGTACCCGAGGTTCGTGTCCGTCACCTGGAGGCCGCGCCCGGCAAGGGCCGCGGAGATCTCGGCAAACGTAGTGGTTCCGGACGCGACGACTTCGCTCAAGACTTGGCGCTGGAGGTACGGCAGGGGCGGCAACGCCTCCGCGTCAAGTCGATAGTCAGTGCCATAGAAGCGAACCGATGCGCCCCGTACGACTCGGCGGACGTCGCCGTTGCGTTCGAGCACGCGCAGGTGGTAGGCGCAGGCACCGTTCGACAGCCCCAAGGTGCGCTTGATTTCAGTATAGCTGGCTCCCGGGTTGCCCTCGATAAATCCGAGCAAGCGGCCTCGGGTGAATTGGTTGCGGACATCGTCGCGGCCAAGGCGGGTAAAGAGCGGCACGGACAAACTGGCGAGCGCCCACTCCCCGCGCGGCGTTGAGGCGTACGCCGCTCCGGCGATCGCAAGCCCGACCAGTACGACCACAAATGACACATCCAATGGCGTCTGAATCAGCACGCCGGAGGCGGGGGCCCAAGTTGCGGCGATCGTCTTCGGCCTATCCATGGTTATTGTGATCTGCGGCGAATTGGACGCGACGTCGCCTTGCCATCCGGAGAATCGATGGAGCCCGCCTTGCGCCTGTACCTCGATGCCGCGCAGGGTGACGGTGGCTTGCGACTCTGCATCGTACCAACACCCGATGGCGTCACAGGTGGCCTCGCCGTAACCGGCGTCAACAACGATGTGGAACTGCGTGACCCAGATAGCAGTGAGATTCCTCGGCCGGTCCATTAGGATCGAGCCAGAGACTTGGGCTGCTGTGGCGTTGTCGACCCATCCCCTGAAGTCTTGGCGCGTTCCGGCCACCTCGGTCTGTGCGTCGTTAAGAGCGAAACGAGCTACTTGGCCCTCGGTATACCAACAACCCACCAGCTGATGGTCGCATTCGGCGTCTCCAAAGGACGTGTCTAGCGCGAGTTGGTACTCGTTTTGGATGTTCGCGACGAAGGAAGTGGAACCCGTGATTATGGTGGAGTGCTTCATTTCGCCATTATCGCTCCACGTTAGCCAATTCTGGCGCCATCCCGGGCCCGGACGTGCCATGGGCACGATCTCCAGTTCGTGCATGCTGCCGTTGTTCCACCAGAACTCGGCGGGCGGGGCGACCTGAACATAGTCGACCAAGAGGCCGGCAGCCGGGAGGATACTCGTCGTAATGTTGACGAGGAACTGCTCGTCGAACGCCGCCGTAAGCTCCCGATCCCCCTCGGCGGTCACGACGCGCTCGGCACCTCCCCCGTCGGACCAAGCCACGAAACTGTAGCGCACGCCGGGCTGGGCAGATGTCTGGTTCACGAGGACTGCGACCACGTGGGTTGAGCCGTTCTCCCATTGAAAGGTCTGAGGAGCCACGAGCCGGACGCCATCGACATCGATGAAAAGGCCGTCTGGCGTGGTGCGCAGAGTGATGTTTGCTGGACCCGTGGCGTTGAGACTGAGTGGAACTGGCCCAAAACCGCCTCCCGGCAAGGTCTCACTCGATGCGTCAAAGGCGGCGGACGTGACAACCGGCTCGCTGCCCCCTGGCGCTGACGCAGCCCCACTAAGGGGCGCTTCGGCAAGTCCACTCAAAAGGACACCGATGGCACTCATGGCGGCAACAAAGACAGCAAGTGAAGTTAGGCGCCAGTTGGCCAGCAGGCGGGACACTCCCCCCACGCGCCTGCGCTGCGCGCCAACCTCTTGCGTCCGAGGCAAGACCGCATTGCGCAGGCGCCGGCCTCAGGCCTTGATCGCCTCGATATTAAGGCAATCGGAGTTTGGGCAGTCCTACTATTTGGCCGGGCCGGTGTTGGCGCGGGAACCGGCGAGAAGCTAGTCCTTTATAATTGGACGGCCCCGCTCTCGTCGACATTAATTAGGGAAGTTTCTCCATAGCTCACGGGGGAAATCGAATGGGGTCAAAGTGGAATCTTCAGGCGTTAGGGCTGGGCGTGGCGCTGTTCTTGGTTCCGTGGACGAGCCTCTCCGAACCGGCGACCCCATCCGATGCGGAGATCATGACCTGCGGTGGGTGGACGCCAGCTTTTCCCCGGAACGAAACGTACACAATCTTCTATGGGACGGCCGGAAACGACACGATATACGGTACGCCGGGCAACGACATGATTTCGGCCGGCGACGGAGATGATGTCGTATACGGCCGCGACGGCGACGACGTGATTTGCGGCGGTCGCGGGAACGACAAGCTGTTCGGAAACCGCGGAGATGATGAGATCTATGGTGAATACCTAGTGGGCGGCGATGGCGACGACAACCTCGTGGGTGGTGATGACCTCATCAATGGTGGGCCAGGCTTCGACTACTTCATGGGGGACGCTCTGTTCGGGGGCAAGGGCAACGACACGTTGCGAGGCGGAAACGATACCATCATCTCGGGCCCCGGGGGCACTCTTCGTCAACCCGACCCCGTGACTGGCTTCATCTCGACAAGCGGGGGAGACGGCATCGTGGGCGGCCCCGGAGATGATCTGATGTACGGTGGCGAGGACATCATTGTCGGAGGAGGCGGAGACGATTCCTTCCACGGGGACGTCCTCCAGGGGCAAGCGGGCGCGGACGTTTCCTTTGGCGGCAACGACACGATGTGGGGAGGCGCAGGAAACGACAAGCTCCTTGGCGACTTCCCAGGCGGTGGCCCAGACTTTGCAACGGACACCATGACGGGGGGCAGGGACAAGATCTACGGGGGGCCAGGCGACGATGTTCTCATCGGGGACCAGTTCGTCGCAGGGGAGGGCGACGACCTCATGACTTGCGGCGACGACCTATTGGATGGCGGTTCGGGAAACGACAGGCTTCTGGGCGACGGCGTCTACGGCGACAGCAGCACCGGCGCGGGGAATGGCACCGACACCGTCACGTACGGGGCTGACATCCTCCTGGGTCGCTTCGGAAACGACGAACTCGTGGGGGAAAACTCGACCAACGTTGAAATGGAATTTGGAGGCGATGACGTGCTGCTTGACGGTGGCGCCGGCTCTGACAGCTGCGACGGGGGGCCCGGCATCGATGTTGTAAGGCGATGCGAGACGATCGAGAACTGAAGGCCCGACTTCGTAACAGGCGC
>Ga0247727_10012726_pt1 | contig 14368 bp, 14 predicted proteins | sample WisWelCaveWW1625_FD_202498 | JGI IMG/M metagenome (GOLD analysis project Ga0247727, IMG submission 202498) | Biofilm microbial communities from Wishing Well Cave, Virginia, United States - WW16-25 | ecosystem: Environmental > Aquatic > Deep subsurface > Groundwater > Cave microbial mat | place... | reverse complement strand
CATCTCGTTCTTTTCATCGTCCCGTTTCTTTTAGTATATCGCCAGCCGGATTTGGGAAGCAGTATTATCTATGGGCTTGCCTGGCTTGCCATGATGCTTGCGGGTGGGCTTTCTGTGGGTGCGGTGATAGCAGCGATTGTTGCCGGCGCTTTTTCACTGCCATTCCTTTGGTCTATTCTTTTGCCGTACCAAAAAGACCGCATTATTACATTTTTGGACCCGGCACATGACCCCGGCGGCGCGGGGTACAATGCGCTTCAAGCAATGATAGCAGTGGGAAGTGGCCAATGGATTGGCCGAGGACTTGGGAGGGGAACCCAGAGTCATTTGAGATTTCTGCCGGAACATCATACGGATTTTATTTTTGCGACCCTTATTGAGGAGTTGGGTTTTTTGGGCGGAGTAGTTCTTCTGGCCTTATACGCAGGGCTCCTCATCCGTGTTATTATGCCGCTTATTAAACCCCGCACAGGTCATCCTGGGTTTTTCACTTTTACTCTCGGGCTTTTTTCCATGCTTCTTTCACAGATATTTATTAATGCCGCGATGAATATGGGAATTATCCCCATTACCGGCATTACCCTGCCGTTTGTCTCGTATGGCGGGAGCTCTCTTCTTTCCTGGGCGATGTGCTTTGGGCTGTTGTGGGCGCTCGGGCGCGGTAAATCAGAGGCCAGCACCATTGCAATACACTAACGGTATTGGTACAATTGATTCTTATTATGTTTGCTATTGTAACGATTGCAGGAAAACAGTACCAAGTTGCAAAAGGCGACGTTTTGTCGGTCGATAAAATTGACGGGAAAGCTGGAGACACGGTGAGTTTTGATCATGTACTTTTAGTGAGCGACGCAAAGGCAACCAAGGTAGGCACCCCGGTGGTAACTGGCGCCAAGGTAAAGGGAAAAATCGTGTCGCAGGACAAAGGGGAAAAAATAAACGTCCGAAGGTACAAATCCAAAGTTCGATACCGCAAATCCACGGGTTTTCGTTCTCGCCTTACGAAAATCGAAATTGTCGCAGTGGGTTAACCCATGCCTACTTCCTATCTTTTTATTCTTGGTCGGACGCCGGAGCTAGGTTTTGCTGAATTACGCAGCTTTTTCCCTGATGCTCAACTTGTGAACCCCGACATTGCCCGTATTACGATGGAAAAAGAATTTTCCGCTGTCGCTACAATTACCAAACTCGGTGGCACTGTAAAAATCGCCAGGGAACTCGGTACAATTTCTGCTGTTACCGCTGTCGAACTCCGGAATTTTCTTCCGACTCGTTCGCAAGAAATTCATTTTGGTGTGAGCATGTATGGTAGTGTTTTGCCAGGATCACTTTTAACCGAAATGAAAAAACTTTTGGAGCAAAAAGGCATGCGCGCTCGATATGCAAGCGTCCGTCATGGAGAAACGCTCTCAAGCGTTACGGTGGACAAGCAACACATTACAGAACTTATTGTAGTCAAAACAACCCAAGGGTATGTGGTGGGAGTGACTCTCGCGCTCCAGCCGTATGAAGCGTGGGGTAAGAGAGATTACGGTCGGCCCCATGCCGATCCTAAATCTGGCATGCTTCCGCCGAAAGTCGCTCGTATGCTTGTGAATATTGCCGGTAAAGGAGGAAGACTGTTGGATCCTTTTTGCGGTATGGGCACTATTCTTGCGGAAGCCTCTCTTGTGGGATGGACAGTGTATGGCAGCGATCTGGATGCGGGTACAGTGACAAAAGCAAAGGCAAATCTTGATTGGTTGAAAACGCAGGCAACGGTGTTTTCTAGTGATGCTACTCATGTATCAGAACATATCCTAGAACGCTCTATTGACGCAATTGTCACCGAGCCGTATATGGGAGCAACAAGTATTGCCAACGATACACAAGCGGATGTTGTTCATATAAAAAATATTATAAAGGGCTTAGAAAAATTATATATAGGGTGTCTTCGTGATTGGGCCAAGATTTTAGTTGCAGGGGGAGTGGTTGTTATTGCATTGCCGGAATATGCTATAGGGGCAAGAGTCTACTTCGTGAAAAAAGTGATTGACATGTGTAAAAGCCTCGGATATACTACCCTCGTTGGACCGATAGCATATGGCCGGCCATACGCAACAGTCAAAAGAAATTTTTATATTTTTCAATATGGCACACGTTAAAGCAGGCGGCACAGCCGCAGGAAATAAAGACTCAGTTTCAAAGCGTTTGGGCGTGAAGATCTACGGTGGACAATCGGCAATTGCCGGCAATATCATAGTTCGGCAAAAAGGGACCAAAATAAATCCTGGTAAAGGGGTGGACATGGGTCGGGATTTTACGATTTTTGCAACACAAAAAGGGAAAGTATCTTTCAATTTGCTTCGAGGAAAAAAATTCGTCTCTATCCTGCCCACACCATCATAACGCATGGCAGATACACAGCAAGTTCTTCATCTTGATATAGACGTCCTTCAATCCAATCCCCTCCAGCCACGTGGACTCATTTCTCCGGAAAGCTTGAATGATCTTGCCAACTCTATCAAAGAACACGGTGTCATTGAGCCTTTGATTGTCGCAAAAACACCTGCCGGATATCAGCTAATTGCAGGAGAACGAAGGTGGAGAGCGTCAAAGCTCGCGGGGCTTACGACCGTGCCGGTCATCGTCAAAGAAACTACGGCCAAGGGAATGCTTGAGATGGCGATTGTTGAAAACGTCCAGCGTGAAGACCTCAATCCCATCGACCGCGCCCAAGCGTTTCAACGGCTTATTGAAGAGTTTGGTTTGCCGGTATCCGAAATTGCCAAACGGGTGAGCAAGAGTGAATCCTATGTTTCAAATACCATGAGGCTCCTTGCTTTGCCGGATGCCATCAAAGATGGCCTTATTTCACAGGCTATTACCGAAGGACATGCGAGAGCTATTGCCGGACTTGGTGAAGTTAAGCTCATGGTGGAAGCGTACAAGACGATTTTGGCAGAAAGCGCATCCGTTCGCCGCGCCGAAGATTTAGCTCGACGGCTTAAAGCCCAATACGACAAAAAGCCCTCCCATAGAGTGGAACGCATCCATAGCGAAGAACTCGATGCGATGGCAAAAAATCTTGCCCAGTCAGTCAATGGACTAGTGAAAATTACGCAATCAAAAGTCGAAGCAAGGCTCGTATTTGTCATCCGCGGAAGTTTGGAATCCACAAGCAAAATCCTCAAAACCATCCACGAAAAATTAGGTTAGTGGATCGTGTAGGAATTGAACCTACGACCCCTTCAATGTCAATGAAGTGCTCTACCCCTGAGCTAACGATCCTTTGGATTAATTATACCTTCTTTTCCCATCCTTGACCACTTACGGACAGTACTTTACACTTGATGTAGGTATGGATACCATAAAGCGTTGGGTCGCTGCTTTTTTTGATTTTCTTCAAGGAATTGTCGTAGTATTGGCGGTTCTTGTCATGGTGTATCTTTTTCTGGTTTCTCCACAGGAAATTAGTGGCGCCTCTATGGAGCCCAATTTCCACAACGGCGAATACATTTTGACCAATAAAGTACTCTACAAATTCCGTGAACCCCAAAGGGGAGACGTTGTTATTTTCAAATCCCCGAAAAACAAGGAAGTAGATTACATAAAGCGCATTATAGGGCTTCCTGGAGAAATCGTACGCCTAGAAAAGAACACGTTTTTCGTAAATGACCAACCGATTGATGAGCCGTATCTTGCCCCGGGAACAACTGTTTTCGGCGGTTCATATTTATCCGAAGGGCAAGAGATTATTGTTCCTCCAGGCACATACTTTGTGGTAGGGGACAATAGGCCGCACAGCTCTGATTCCCGTGAATTTGGGCCGATCCCGCTTGTAGACTTTATCGGGGTAGCTTTCCTTCGTTATTTCCCGTTTGATCGCTTCGGCACCCTCCCACACCCGACATATTCCACCCAATAGTAAAGTTTAATGAAGGACGTCTTCGGTAGGAGTGTCAACGTTTATATTCAATGAACCAAATTTTGGCAGAATTCCTTTGTGATAATAATCCTTCCATAATACATTTCCATTTTTCAGAAATTGCGCTACAGCGATCCGGGTCGAACCAAACGTTTTTGGGATGAGTTTGAATTTATAGTTCCCATTTTGCGTATTTGAAATGACAATAAGTCCCTGTGTGTCACCGACAGTTTTTCCCGATGGGTCAGTCACCCAAAACCAACCAGGGTCCGCAATAATTGCAAGCGTTGATTCCGGCTCTTCGTAGTTAGTGATCGCAGTCAGATTGGTTTCTCCGAGTCCTAGAAATGACATTATTTCGCCTACTCCGTCACTCGAGCTTATGAGTTCTGAATGATCTTTATCTAATGGAATATTGGTAGCGCCAGGAATCATGCTACTTGATGCTAAAACGGTTCCGTCACCTGCTGGAATTTTTTCTTTTTGTGTTGGCTTACCATCTGCCCAATCGCCTAAAAGCTGGTCTACTTTATTGCGGTCTTTTACCGAAATATTTTGTATGGTTTGATGCGCATTTCCAGAAAGAGCGCCTACCGTGACACCAAAAAATGGCGAGGAAAAATTATTTCCCGGGAGCCAACTGTTTTGAAGTTGCATAGATCCTACAGGCTTAAGAGTTCCACTTTTTTGATCCCTCAAGTAATCCTCGATAGGAAGTATGTCATAAAAGGAAGGCACAAGATTTGTGTAGACCTCTCGGTCTGACTTTGTGCTTCCTGCACACCATTTCTTTATGAGGAATTCAGCTTTTTTAATCATAGATTCATCGGTCCACAGTTCGCCACCAGAAAGCGCAGCGTACGATTGTGGAGCCCCGCGGTGCGGCGATCCAACTGTCATGAAATGATCGAGTTTGTTATTTGCTCCTTCTTGCGTCAGATATGCTCTTCCAACGAGTCCGCCCATGCTATGCCCAACAAGCATAACTTTTTCTCCAGGTTGGGTACTTTCGTCGATAAATGTAGCTAATTCTGTGCCTCGCGAAGGGATTGGCTTTCTCCAATCGTAGTAGAAGGGCAATGCAGTAAAGCCACGTTGTTGGATTTCTTCGATGAGGGGATTGTAAATTTCTTCAGTTCCCACCATAGGCACCCAGGTTCCGGGAAGATCGAGTTCACAGGAAAGTATTGCAGCGCTCCAGCTACCGCCCATGCCTGGAACAACGATCACCTTTGTTGTTTCCATCGCAGGGGTTGGAGTGGGGGTGGGAGAGGGCACGTTTGAAGCAAGTCCTATTTGCCAACGTTGACCATTAAAACCGGAGTACCACATACGATAATCATTACCAACCTTTAGTACAAATGGATTTGCAAGATAGGTTTGATCAAAAGATCCCGTGCTCCCACGAGTAAGTATGGGATTTTCATTTGAGGGTTTTACCCAGTTCGTAATACCATTCGGGGAGTAAGCGAATGCAATGTTATATGGAACAACAGGGCCAGCGTGATACCATAGATTGTAAATGTTTTGGTCTATTATTAATCCACGGGGACCTCCTATATGCGAATATTCCCATGAAGGTTGATTTGCAAATAAAATTGGGTTAGCTAGATTTTTGTTCCAATTTATGCCATCGAGTGAATCAGCATACCCAATTTTCCAACTGCCACTACTGTCTCTTGCCGCATACCATTGCTTGTAAATGTTATCAACTTTAGCCACAGAAGCTTGTGCAACCCCCTCAGATTCCCAGGAACTAGCAACTGCCCGCAATACTAATTGTCCAGGTGGCCAATTGATTGGATCAGTTGTGCTGGTATATGCGATTCTATAAACTTCATTCCCACTTCCCGTATATGGACGAACTGATGTATACCACATTTTGTACACACCCTCATCAAGAATTACGTAGGGATCCATAACATTGGTTTCACCATCAATTGTATTATTGGGAATGATTATGGGGTTGGCGAGTGACTTGACCCAATTTATTCCATCTGATGAAGTTGCGTATCCAATTTTGCCAGGCGATCCTTCACTTGTGGAATACCACATTTGGTATTCAAATCCGTCAAAGACAATTGAGGATGAAATTGCTCCACCGCTATCCCACTCACCCGGGCTTCCATGGCTAAGGACCGGATTAGCATGATATTTTTCCCAGGTAGCAAATACTTTATTTTGATGAGAAAAGTAAAGCAAGGAACAGATGAGGCTAATGGGGTAAAAAAGTTTAAGGCAGTATATAATATGTTTCAACACTCTGCAATAATATTTGCACAATGAAGAATGGTAGTCAATAATGCAAATTTTACATTCAAATTATGTTTGACAAAATTAATGTTGGTAACAGAATATTAGTTAATACTTTTTTTCAGTTTTTTTCGAAGTTTTTTTCTGTCTTCTTATCCCTTTTGACTGTTTTTTTATTAACTCGCCATCTGGGAACCGAAGGTTATGGTAGTTTTGCGCTCGTGTTTACTTATCTTTCTTTTTTTGCAGTTTTTTCTGATATGGGATTCAATCAAGTTATTGTGCGTGAGTTTTCTCAAGGTGACGTAAAGTCTCCCTCTGTAAAGGCAAGCCTTTTTAACTTAAAGTTGTTACTCAATATTATATCGATATTTCTTCCCTTAGTGGTACTGCCATTATTTCCATATTCATATTCGCTAAAATTAGCCGTAGTAGTTGGTGCTTTTGCAGTGGGAGTAGGGAATTTGGCCTCATACGGTTCCTCAATATTGCAGGCGCAACTAAGACTGGATTTTGTCGCAGCCTTAGATTTACTAATAAAATTCGTTACCGTTTTTGCAATCTATTGCTTAACTAGGATTCAGGCAGGACTTTACCCAATGATTGGTGCCGTTTTAATTGGTAACTTTGTTGGACTTTGCATCTCTTATTTATTAGTTAAAAAAAAGATAAATTTCAGCTTCTATTTAGACTTTTCACTTGCAAAAAAAATAATGAGGCTCGGTATCCCAGTGGGAATAAGTTCATTTTTAGCCCTTTTATACTTTAAAGTTGATACGTTAATGCTATCCCTTATGAGATCGCCTGTAGAAGTTGGCATTTACAGTTTATCCTACAAAATATTGGAAAATATTTTGATGCTTTGGGGACTTTATATGGCGAGCGTATATCCTCTATGGTCAAGATATTTTCATAATAATAAATATTCTGATTATAGGCATTTATTAAAAAGTACCTATGTTGCTTTGAGTGTTCTTTCAGTAGTCGTAATATTTATGGGCTATAATTTCACACCATTAATAATGGATACGCTTGGTGGAAGCAGTTTTTCTTCAAGCGCTGGCCCTTTTCGCATATTACTTTGGGCTGTTCCTCTTTTTTTCTTAAATAATATTTTCTATAACGTGATTTTATCCTTTGGCAAAACTAAGTATTTAATCCACCCCTTTTTATTGTGCTTAACTATAAATGTTCTGCTAAACATATATTCTATACCTAGATATGGCTACATTGGAACGAGTGTAACCACTGTTATTACAGAATTATTAATCTCAATTTCTTATTTAGTAATTCTGTTTAGAAATTTTAAACAAGAAGCCTCTTACTGGAAAATCTCCATATGAATACAACCCTACTGGCATCAAAACTCGAAAGATTACACCACGATAGAGAGGCACATAGATATTCTTTGAGAAGAGAAACAGATTACATATGGGAAATTCCGGAATCTCTTTATTTATTGAATACTGAATATTTCAAGGAAGGTCAGGTGGTTATTGATATGGGATGTGGGCCTTCCGTATCGTTAAAAAATATATTAGGATATGAAAAACTAAAAGAAATAAAATATATCGGGGTTGATATCTCGAGAGAGATGTTGAAACTAGCCAAAAAGATCATTCCAATGGGTCAATTTAGACAAGGAAATATAGAAACAGTTAAATTTCCTAATAATTACTCCAACGTAATTATATCTTTGGGGGCCTTGCATCATTCTATAAACAAAGAAAAAGCTTTAGCGAATTGGACCAGGACTCTAAAACGGCGTGGCTATCTCTTGTTAAGGGAGCCGACTTTTGAGGCTTTGAAACGAGGGCAAGGAGAAAGCCCGATGGAGGAGGGCATAAAATTTAGCGAACTCACGAGTTTTTTAAAGGTAAATAATTATAGAATGGTTAACGTTACGTTCTTTAGTTCTCAAGGTTTTCATTTTTTTAATAGAGTGATGATTAAGTTAGGTCTGGGTGGTTGGCAAAAAATAAAACTAGCTTGGTACCCGATAGTAGTCCTTGACGTGTTGCTTGTGAAATTGCTATCCCGTTTTTTGCCCCTCTTTAGAGGTCAGGCATTTACCCTTATTGCTCAAAAGGTATGAAAATTCTCGTGATTCGTATTTGCGGCATGATAAGTGGCGCGGAAATATATAATTTAGTACTTTTGAAAGAATTAATAAAATACGAAGAACTTAATTTTTCATTTATCACAAACTTAAAACAATTTGCCTCCCGACTTTCTCAGTTGATTTCAAAGACTATTTGTATGCCTATGGTAGCAGGGGAAGTTGGTACAAAAAAAGATTTATTGATAAGCCTGTTGCGGTTGCCAAATTATTGGTTAAGATATTTTATTAATATTTATAAATTAGAAGAAGGCTCTAGATTTGGCTTAATATGTCTTCAATCTATGACCGAAAAAATTTTTTTAACTCCTGTGCTCAGATTTTTTGGATACAATGTTATATGGATAGAACATGGGCCACTTTATGCCTCTCAGACGTCGCGCATTATTAAATGGTTACACAGGAAGGCAAGCCTATTTTCTCGACGTATTATAGCAGTGTCACAAGATACGAAGACCGATCTTGTTGATGGTGGAGTTCTGCCAGAAAAAGTAGAAGTAATTTATATAGGAGTTGATACTGAAAGATTAAAACCTCTTGAGGATAGTGAAAGGATAGGAATCAGAAATAAAATGCACATACAGAATGAGTCAAAAGTTATTGGATTCCTTGGTACAGTGACCAGAGAGAAAGGGATAGAAGATTTTCTTGATATATCAGTTAAATTGGTAGATGGTGGTGAAAATTTTGAATTCTTAATGATAGGAGGTGGGCCAGAATTACTTTGGATGAAAAAACGTGTAAAATTCCTGAGACTAGATAAGCTCTACCATTTTGTCGGATTTGTAGATGATACAAAAAAATATTTAGGAATTATTGATATTTTTCTTTTTCCCACATTGCATCAAGAAGGGATCTCTATGGCTATACTCGAGGCACAATCTATGGAAAAAGTTGTCTTCACGCGAGACATAGGAGGAAATTCAGAAATAATACGAAATAAAGAAAATGGGTACCTGTATGCTCAGTGGAACAATGAAACGATAAGTAGGGATATTATTAATTTCTTTTCAGATCCAAGAGTTCTGGTAAAAGTTGGTAAAGAAGCCAGAGAAAATGTCGTGACAAGATATAATATTAAAGATCAAGCTAGAAAGTTCTATCGTCTTTTCTCCTCAGCATGAATACGACCATATCCATTGTCGTCCCCACATATAAAAGAAAAGAATCTCTTTTGCGACTCATGAAATCACTTGCGCGTGAAAAAGTGAAAGCACTAGAAATTGTCATTGTAGAGCAAGTTGAAAATAACAAAAATAAATATGTCGAAATAGCGAAGAAACACGCACTAGTCTTAAGATATACTTTTCTTTTCGAACCAAGCACGGCAAAGGCCATGAATGTGGGGGCATCGCTTACAAAAGGGAAATATATTCTTTTTTTAGATGATGACGTTGAAGTACGCAAAGGAATACTTGAAGCTCATTTAGACAACTTCAAGGATCTAGGGGTGGCTGCCACAGTAGGAAGATCTATAACGCGCGGACAGAATGTAGAAAGAAATAGAAAAGATACTGGGCGAATAACGTGGCTTGGTCACTTTAGCGATGGGTTTTCTTCAGAAATTCGTCAGGAAGTTGATACCGTCATTGGATGCAATACATGTTGGAGAAAAGGCGTTTTCACTGACATGGGGGGAATTGATGAACAATTTACAGGTAACGCTATCCGCTTGGAATCAGATCTTTCACTTCGGGCAATAAATGCGGGATATAAAATAATTTTTGAACCTGGAGCCGTGGTCGATCATTATCGGGCAGAAACGGGAGGAGCGAGAAAAACAGTGGGGCGACTTCAGTGGTATTTCGACTTTTTCAGCAATGAAGTATATTTTTTCCTCAAACATAGGGCACAATGGCTTTTGCCAATTTTCTTGTTGACGAAGATCGAGTGGGCGATCCGATGCATGTTTGGATTTGGCCGAGAGGTAAGTATTCGGTCTGTAAGTACTCCTTTTATGGGTGTCATGGATGGAATTCGTAAATATAGAGTATATTTACACTTATGAACATCGGCGTTGATGCGGGGGCTATCGGGATAACGGATGAACGACTTAAGCTCGGGGTGTATTGGGTAAATGTGAATTTACTTCGAGAGCTGGGGAAATTGGATAAAGCCAACAACTATTTTCTCTACAGTTTTGCACCTATTGATAGGGAAGTAATGGAAAGTTTCGGTCCTCGGATGGTAAATCGAGCACTTTTTCCTCAACGAGGTTGGGCTACAGTGAGATTGCCTTTGGAATTAAAACTCCATCCAGTTGATTTATTCTTGGGTTTATCGCAGTTTATTCCCTCTTCAAAGTCGCACAATATTGGATTTATTTATGATTTGGGATTTTTGCGCCATCCGGAAGCCTATCCTGGGTCGCAAATAAAATTGGCACAAAATACGGACAATCTCGTGGACCGATCTGATCACATCATAACTATATCTCAAATTGTCAAAGACGACGTCCAAAGTAGGTATATGTTAGATTCTCAAAAAGTTGCTGTCGCGTATCCGGGGGTAGACGAGATATTCGTTCCGAAAGGACCGATGCATAGCGGAAAAAATCCGTATTTTCTTTTTGTCGGGGCACTGAAACCCGGGAAAAATATCCCATTTCTACTTCGTGGTTTTGCCAGATTCCTTTCGACGCAAAAAAAAGATATTGAACTGTATTTATTAGGTGGTGAATATTGGAAAGATCCGCAGATCCAAAATGAAATAAATTCATTGGACTTGGGAACACGAGTGAACAAATTGGGTTATGTGCCCGACACAGAACTTGCATCGTATTATCGCGGGGCAGTGGCTTTTGTATCACCATCACCTTATGAAGGATTTTGTCTACCTGCGGTCGAGGCAATGGCATGCGGGTGCCCGGTAATAGGCAGTACTACTGGCGCCTTCCCTGAGGTAGTTGGAGGCAGCGGAATTCTTGTCGATCCCCACGATGCTGAGGCGCTGGCAAAAGCGATGACGGAAATGGCAGGGAATAAGCAAAAAAGGAACATGTATGTAAAAAAAGGACTAATAAAATCAAAAAAATATTCATGGAAAACATTTGCTCAAAAAGTATTTGATTTGTTATGAAACCAAAAGTAGCGATTGTGCGAGGAAAGTTTCTCAATAAATACGAAATGCAGTATTTTGAGCCGCTGACTCAAACTTTTGACATAACTGCCTTTGGATCTCTTACACCATTTCACGACAAATTTACTTTTCCTGTACAAAAACTTCCGAGCCCAATGGATCTTCCTAATTTTCCATACAAAATGCCTTTTTTAAACAGATTATTTATAGATGCACATTATCTCTGGGATTTGGAAGAAAAACTCAAAGGATTTGATTTAGTTCATACTGCGGAAACTTATTTTCACTACACACAACAGTGTCTGAATGCGAAAAAAAAAGGGTTTGTGAAAAAAGTAATCGCTACGGTTCTGGAAAATATTCCGTTTAATAACGAGGGAATTTGGGGAAGAAAAGCGTTTAAAGCACGCGCCCGTCGGGAGCTTGACCATATTATTGCGCTCACCAAGCAAGCAAAACATGCACTTATTCAGGAAGGAGCCGACGAAAAAAAAATAACGGTACTTGGTGATTTTGTTGATACGAAGAGATTCCGTCCGGTACTTCAAAAACCAAAAAAACAGGTAACAGTACTTTTTGTAGGGCGGTTGGTTGAGGAGAAAGGCGTATTTGATATTCTTAAAGCGGCGAAATTATTAAAAAATGATGGAGTTCACGTACAATGGCGGTTTGTAGGAGAAGGATCCGCGAAAAGCGAAATGCTTAGGGCCGAAAAACAATACGGATTAGACGCGGTTCACACGATTTCAACATATGAGGATATACCGGAGGAATATCAAAAAGCGGATATTTTTGTGGCTCCGAGTAAACCTACTGCTACCTGGCAAGAACAATATGGGATTGCGCTACTTGAAGCGCAAGCGTCCGGTCTACCCATTGTGACCACACGAAGTGGTGCAATACCTGAAAATGTAGGCGGTGCGGCGCTCCTGGTCGGTCCAGGCGATGTTCTAGCGCTTGCGTCATCTCTGAAACAATTTATTTTAAACCCAAAAATACGTAAAGAATATTCTGCTAAAGCAAGAAAGCGGGCAATCGAAGTTCACGATATAGCAATAGGTGCTAAAAAAATTTCCCGTCTTTATCAAAACGTCTTGAAATCTATATGAAATATATTGTGAATAAAATTCTTCACGCTGTTGGGTTGTCATTTGTTGAAAGCATGAAGCCTATTGCCCCCGATATGGATGATGCCTTTCGAACTATTTATGCGCAAACTCGCCTTTACACGATGACCTCAAATGAACGGATGTATGCGCTCTACAAATCGATTGAGTATCTCTCTTCCAGCCATATTGAGGGTGATATTGTCGAATGTGGCGTATGGCGAGGAGGGAGTGCGATGATTTGTGCGTATTCGCTTTTATGTTTTCAAGACTCGGATAGGAATATGTATCTCTATGATACCTATAAAGGTATGACTCGCCCAACGAAAGAAGATAGAACCGCGAAAGGCAATTCCAGCGCGTTTGATATTTGGCAAAAAAGTGAAAAAAAAGATAAAAATGAATGGTGTTACGCAGATCTCACTGACGTAAAACAAAATCTTGCCAGAACCAAATATTCTATGGATCGCATAAAGTTTATTGAAGGCGCGGTTGAAGATACGATACCGAAATTCGCTCCAAAAAATATTGCGTTACTGCGTCTTGATACAGATTGGTACGAATCGACCAAACATGAACTCGAGCATTTGTTTCCCCGTGTTGTTAAAGGCGGGGTAGTAATCATTGATGATTATGGACATTGGCGGGGAGCAAAAAAGGCGGTAGATGAATATGTCAAAAAGCATAATCTTTCTATTTTATTAAATCGAATTGATTATTCAGGTCGATTAGCAATAAAATCTTGAGGCCATGGTACAATTTATTCATGATTAGCGCAGTCGTTCTTTCTCAAAATGACGTACAAAAGATTGGGCAGACACTGGGAAGCCTGGTGTTTTGTGATGAAGTGATTGTGATTGATGACAATTCTATTGATAAAACTCCCGATATAGCCAAAAAATTTGGGGCGAAAATATTTTCACATTCTCTTAATAATGATTTCGCTCAACAGCGCAATTTCGGGCTAGTAAAAGCAAAAGGAGACTGGGTATTGTTTGTAGACTCAGATGAAATTGTTCCTCTTGATTTGGCAAAAGAAATAATTGAGAAAATTGCTATGAACGTTTCCGGTTTTTATATAAAACGCCGCGATTTTATGTGGGGGAGAGAATTGAAATATGGAGAAATGGGGAATGTGCGATTGTTGCGCCTGGCCAAAAAAACTGCAGGAAAGTGGGTTCGCCCCGTGCATGAGGTGTGGTCCCCCGACGCTAAAGCTATGGGGGATAAAGATACGCTTGGGGAACTTGTTCATCCTCTCGAGCATTACCCCCATCAGGACGTCGCACAATTTATTGAAGAAATCAATAGATATTCGACTATCAATGCGAAACATTTTTACGATACGGGAATTCGAACGAACATTTTTCAAATCGTGGCATATCCAGTAGCCAAGTTTTTTGTCAACTACGTATGGCGCTTAGGATTTCTTGACGGTACACCTGGGGCAATCGTCGCATTTCTTATGAGTCTTCACTCGTTTTTGACCAGGGGAAAGCTGTATCTGTTAGCTCGCAAGAAATGAAAACTGGATTTCTTATTCTTTTTACTACACTTCTTTTTGGCCAGCTCGGGGGTATAACGCTAAGCCCGGGCGTGGTAGTGTACATACACGACATCGTGCTTTTATTTCTTGTTGGTGTGCTTTTGAGTAAAAAACAATTGGTAAAGCCTAATTTATTACCTCATATTGGACTGTTCGTCTTGGTATCTATAGTTTCGCTTTTTTTTGCCTTATTCCACTTTACCGTAGAGCAGGTAACACTTGGATCATTATATCTTGTTCGTTGGATTTTCTACGCGGCTGTGTATCTTTTGATTGTGCAAATGCCAAAGATAGATACGTTTTTATTGCGTGGATTATTTATTACTGGAAGTGCGTTTTCTCTTTTGGGTCTTATTCAA
>Ga0247727_10012725_pt1 | contig 14368 bp, 10 predicted proteins | sample WisWelCaveWW1625_FD_202498 | JGI IMG/M metagenome (GOLD analysis project Ga0247727, IMG submission 202498) | Biofilm microbial communities from Wishing Well Cave, Virginia, United States - WW16-25 | ecosystem: Environmental > Aquatic > Deep subsurface > Groundwater > Cave microbial mat | place... | reverse complement strand
TGGCGTCCTGCAGCAGATAGGTCCGGTTGCCGTGCAGCACCCCGGGGGTGCCCGCACAGAGAGAAGCCGCGTGCTTGCCGGTCGCCAGGCCCTCGCCCGCCGCCTCGACGCCGATCAGCCTGACCTTCGGGTCGCCGATATAGGGAAAGAAAATTCCCATCGCGTTCGAGCCGCCGCCGACGCAGGCGATGACCGCATCGGGCTGCCGCCCGGTGAGCTCGGGCATCTGCAGCTTGCACTCTTCTCCGATCACCGACTGGAAGTCGCGCACCATCATTGGATAGGGATGCGGCCCCGCGACCGTGCCGATGATGTAGTAGGTGTCCTCCACGTTGGTCACCCAGTCGCGCATCGCTTCGTTGAGCGCGTCCTTGAGCGTCCTGGAACCCGAGTCGACCGGCACCACCTCGGCGCCGAGCAGCTTCATGCGGTAGACGTTCGCCGATTGGCGCTGCACGTCTTGCGTTCCCATGTACACCACGCATCGCATGCCAAAGCGCGCCGCGACTGTAGCCGCCGCCACGCCATGCATGCCGGCGCCGGTTTCGGCGATCACGCGCTGCTTGCCCATCTGGCGCGCAAGCAGGGCCTGCCCGACGGTGTTGTTGATCTTGTGCGCGCCGGTGTGGTTCAGGTCCTCGCGCTTGAGGTAGATCTGCGCGCCGCCCAGCAGCTCGGACCAGCGTTTTGCGTGGTAGACCGGGGTCGGCCGGCCGACGTAGTGCTTGAGTTCGTGGTGGAACTCGGCCATGAACGCCGCATCCCGGCGGCAGCGCTCGTAGGCATCGCGCAGTTCGTCCAGCGCGTGACTGAGGGTTTCGGCGACGAACACGCCGCCGTAGGGGCCAAAGTGCCCGCGCGGGTCGGGCAAGTCATACATCTGCATTGCTGACCTCGGCGATGAAGGCGGCGATCCGGGCCGCGTCCTTGATGCCCTTGGCGGATTCCACGCCGCTCGAGACGTCCACCGCCCAAGGGCGCACGTGGCGGACGGCTTCACGCACGTTTTCGCGCGTGAGGCCCCCCGAAAGGATGAGCGGGCGCATGCGCCGGGCGGGCGCGAGGGACCAGTCGAAGCTCTCCCCGACCCCGCCGTATTCTTCGACGTGGCTGTCCAGCAACCATCCCGCCGCGCCGGAAAACGGTTGCAGGTATTCTAGCAAATCGACCCCCGGCCTCACCCTGCAGGCCTTGATGTAGGGCATGCCGAATTGCGCGCAGAAATCCGGCGTTTCTTCGCCGTGGAACTGCAGCATCGCGGGCCGCACGCGCTCCAGCACCGCGCGCACCTGCTCGGCCGGCGGATTCACGAACAAGGCAACCGCGGCGACAAACGGTGGCACCGCGTTTCTCAGCTCTCGCGCCTGCTCGAGCCCGAGGAAACGCGGGCTGGGCGGATGGAACACCAGGCCGACGGCGTCGGCGCCGGCCTGCGCCGCCGCCTGCGCGTCCGCGACGCGGGTGATGCCGCAGATCTTGATCCGGATTCTCACGATTCGAGCGGCAGCGCCGTTCTCCGGCCATCGGCAACTGGAATATTCCAGCGTGGGTCGTATTCCACCGCCTCGAGGTACAGGCCTTCGGGACCCAAGCTGGGTGCGGCAAGCGACCGATCGCGCGATTCCAGCACCCTCTTCGCCCACTGCGGCGGATGCTTGCCCCTGCCGACGTACACCAGCGTGCCGACGATGTTGCGCACCATGTGCTGCAGCCAGGCGTTGGCGCGCAACGCGAATTCGATGCGCTCGCCAACGCGCTCGATGCTGATTGCCTGCAGCACGCGCACCGGGCTTTTCGCCTGGCACTCGGCCGAGCGGAACGCTGAAAAATCGTGCTCGCCAAGCAGGCTCCCGGCCGCTTCGCGCATCGCGCCGACTTCGAGCGGCGCGTGATGCCAGCCCGCGTAGCGCGCCGCGAGCGCCGGGCGTACCGGGCGGTTGAGGAGCACGTAGCGGTACGTGCGCGATAGCGCCGAATAGCGTGCATGGAAATCCGGCGCCACGCGCTGCGACCACCGCACGGCCACCGCCTCGGGCAGCATCGCGTTCACGCCGCGCACCCAGGCCAAGTCCGGGCGATCGGCAGCGGCATCGAAGTGGACGACCTGCGCGCACGCGTGCACGCCGCGGTCGGTGCGGCCCGCGCAGGTGACGCCGACCGGCGCGTCCGCGATGCCGGAGAGCGCCGCCTCGAGCGCATCCTGCACCGTGCCGCCGCCCGGCTGCGTCTGCCAGCCGAGGAAGCGGCTGCCATCGTACTCGATTCCCAGTGCGATTCTGGTCGCCATACTGAATGAAAAAGCCGCGGTCGCTTGCGCGCCGCGGCTCAGTCAATCGGTTCTGCGGCGGCTAACCCAAGTTGGACAGCATTTGCTGCGCCTGGCTCTGCTGCGCGCTATCGCCCTCTTTCAGCACTTCATTGAGCAGTTCGCGCGCCCCGTCCTTGTCGCCCATCTCCTGGTAAGCCTTAGCGAGATCGAGCTTGGTGGCCACCTCCTGCCATTTCGGGTCGGCGCCGCCCGCCCCTGCATCGCCGGGCATGCCCAGATCGAGGCTCAGGCCGCCGAGGTCCAGCGGCGCATCGGCCGGCTTCGCGGGTTCGGTTTTGGCGCCGCCAAGATCGATGTTGAGATCGAAGTCCATGGCGACCGTTGCGTCCGGATCCACCTTCGGCTCGGCGGCCGCCTTCCTCGGCGGAAGCAGCATTGTTTTCTCGCTGTCGTCGCCGCCCGCACCGCCAAGATCGAAATCCAGCCCGCCGCTCGACCCCTGCGTATGTTTCGCATCCAACTTCAGGGTGCCGCCGGCGGCGAAGTCGCTCTTCTGTCCGGCCGCGGGCGCCGCTGCGCCGATATCGAAATCCAGTCCACCGGCGTCCGCCTTGGCTTGTGCCACGGGTTCCGCGCCGCCGCCGATGTCGAAGTCGAGCGCGGGCGCTGCGGCCGCTGGCGCCGCGGCTTCGGCCGCCGCACCGCCGCCGCTGTAGAGCCCGTTGCCCGGATCGATCGCGTGGCCAAGCGCCATCGCCTTGTCCCATTCCGGACCGGCGCTGCCGGTCAGGCCCTTGAGCTTAAGCGCGGTCTGCTCGAAGGCCTTGGCGTCCTTGCGGTTGGCGTAGATCTCGAGCAACTTCGCGTGCACCGCGACACGGTTCGGATCCTTGCCGAGCGATTCCTTGAGGATCTCCTCGGCCTGCGCGTCGCGGCCATAGGCCATGTACACGTCGGCCTCGGCAATCGGGTCGACTTCATCGCTCTCCGCAGTACCGACGCTGACCCCGCTGACCGAGGTCTCCGAGGCATCCATCGCGGCTGTGGCCGCCGGCGGAGTATCGGCCGTTCGCGCTCCTGCGCTATTGAACACCGAGGAGGCGCCGGTTCCCGTGGCCGCCCCCAGCACGCTGTCCTGGAACTTGGTCGTCTGCGAGGTCTTTTTGCGCCGCCAGGCCCAGGCGCCATAGCCACCGAGCAGCAGGACGACGCCACCCAGGCCGGCCAGCGCGATCGGGTCTTCAATGAACTCCTCGAAGAAGCTCTTCTCCGGAGCAGCCTTGACCGGTGCCGACGCAGGCTTCGCCTTCTTCTGCGCCTCCTTGGCAGACTCCTTGGGCGTTTCCTTGGCCACGTCTTTCGGCGCTTCCTTGGCCACGTCTTTCGGCGCTTCCTTGGCGGCCTCTTTCGGGGCTTCCTTGGGAGCTTCTTTGGCGGCCTCTTTCGGCGCCTCCTTCGGCGCTTCCTTGACGGGTTCCGGCGCCTTGGCCGCGGGGGCTGGCGCAGGCGCGGGGGCTGGCGCAGGCGCGGGCTTGGCCGTGGCCTTCTTCTCCAGCTCCGCCATCTGCTGGTTCTTCATCTCGACCAGTTTCTGCAGGTCGGCGACGTTCTTTTCCAGGTCGCTGACGCGCGACTGCGCGTCCTTGAGCGCACGATCGCGCGCCACCTTGTCATCCTCGCGCGCCGCGCGCGCCGCCGGCGCGCCCGGTTTCGCGGGGTCGGCCTTGGAAAGTCTCAGCTGATCCTTCTGCTCCGCGGGTGCCGGCGCTTCGGGCTTCGGCGCAATTCGACCCGAGACTTCGCGCTCGCGGCTGGGTGCCGCGGGCGCCGCCGCAACCGCCTGCCCGAGCTTGCGCTTGTACTCGGCGAAATCCGCCATCTGCGACTGCACCTGCCTGCTCGCATCCACGGCGCCGATTGCCGCGATCGCCTCGCGGTCGGGGATGTTGAGGATGCGCCCGGCGCGCACCAGGTTGATGTTGCCGCGGATGAACGCCGCCTCGTTGGCGCGGTACAACGCCATCAGCATCTGGTTGAGGGTCACGCCGGCCGGCATGTTTTGCCGCGCAATGGCGCCGAGCGTGTCGCCCTTCTTCACTTCATGCTGCTTGGCGGCCTCGACAGGCGCCGAGGGAAGCGGGCGCGCTTCCGTTCGCGGCGCGGGCTTCACTGCCGCAGGCTCGGGCGCCGGCTTTGCGGCGGGTGCCGGCGCGGGCGCCGCAGCGGCAGTCGGCGGCCCTTTGTATTCTGCCGGGTCGATCAGGAAGGTGTATTCGCGGACCAGCCGTCCGGTGGACCAGGACAGTTCGACCAGGAGATCGAGGAAGGGCTCGTTGACAGCCTGCGAGGTGCTCAGGCGGATCACCAGCCGGCCGCCGCGCTTTTCGATGGCGAACTGCAGGCCGACCAGTGCGCCGCTCAATTCGATGCCGGCTTGGCGGAACGCATCCATCGAGGCCAGCCGCGCTTGCAGCGAGTCCTCTTCGCCGGGCTGCAGCGACACGATCTCGATTTCGGCGCGCAGCGGCTGGCCCAGCGCCGAGCTGACCGTGAGCCTGCCGAGCCCTGCCGCATGCGCCATCAGCGGCGCGCATAGCAGCGCCGCGATAGCAAGACAGATACCGGTGACCGATTTAGCCACTGAGCCCACCCTGAGTCATTCTTCCGGGACTGACTACCATAACATCATGGCGTTAGCCCTGCAACCTGAGAGACCTTCTCGATTTTGATGCGCTAGCACCTTGGACGACAAGGAATTTTTCCCTGCTGGCCGGCACCCTAGCGCACCCCGGAATCGAGCAGGATACGCACCATCCGGCGCAGCGGTTCTGCCGCGCCCCACAGCAACTGGTCGCCCACCGTGAACGCAGCGAGATAGTCGTCCCCCATCGGCATTTTCCGCAGACGCCCGACCGGCACCGCAAGCTTGCCGCTCACCGCCGCCGGAGTCAGCTCCGCGAGCGATTCCTCGCGCCGGTTGGGAACCACTTTCACCCAGTCGTGCGCGTCCGCTAGCATCCCTTCGATTTCTCCCAGCGGAATGTTCTGCTTCAGCTTGATCGTCAACGCCTGGCTGTGGCAGCGCATCGCGCCGACGCGCACGCAGATGCCGTCGATCGGGATCGGCCGTTCGCTGCGACCGAGGATTTTGTTGCCTTCGGCCTGCGCCTTCCACTCTTCGCCGCTTTGGCCGTCGCCGAGGTCCCGGTCGATCCAGGGCAGCAGGCTCGCCGCAAGCGGATAACCGATCTCGGATTTCGGCAGCGCGCCGTTGCGCAGGGCGGCGGTCACGCGCCGGTCGATCTCGAGCGCGCTCGCCGCCGGATCCTGGATTGCGGGCCGCGCGACGTCTCCCAGGTGAACCATCTGCTGCGCCAATTCGCGCATGCCCGCGGCGCCCGCGCCTGAGGCAGCCTGGTAAGTCATGCAGGTCATCCACTCGACCAGGTCCCGCTGGAGCAGCCCGGCCATCCCCATCAGCATCAGGCTGACCGTGCAGTTGCCGCCGATGTAGTTCTTGGCGCCGCGCGACAGGCCTTTCCTTATTTCCGGCATGTTGACCGGATCGAGGATCAGCACCGCATCGTCCTTCATGCGCAGCGCCCTCGCAGCGTCGATCCAGTAGCCGGTCCAGCCCGCGGCGCGCAGCCGCGGGTGGATCTCGCTGGTGTAGTCGCCGCCCTGGCAGGCAATGATCACCGGCAGCTTGCGCAGCGCATCGACGTCCATCGCGTCGGCGACCGGCGCCGTGTCCTTGCCGATGTCGGGACCCTTGCTGCCCGCCCGCGAACTGGAAAAGAACACGGGCTCAAGGTGGTCGAAGTCCTGCTCCTCGCGCATCCGCTGCACGAGTACCGAGCCCACCAGGCCGCGCCAACCTACGATGCCAATTCTCAACATGACCGCATTCCTGTTCTACAGCCGTTCAGCGACCGCGGACGCCATCTCCGTGGTGCTTACCTTCCTCGTTCCAGCAGTATATATGTCGGCGGTGCGATAGCCGTCGCGCAGCGTCTTTTTTACCGCCGCCTCGAGGCAGTCCGCCGCCGCGGCCTGGTGCAGCGAATGGCGCAGCATCAGCGCGGCCGAGAGGATCGTGGCGAGCGGATTGGCGATGCCCTTGCCGGCAATGTCGGGCGCTGAGCCGTGGATCGGCTCGTACAGGCCTTTCTGGTTCGCATCCAGCGAGGCCGAAGGCAGCATGCCGATCGAGCCGGTGAGCATCGACGCTTGGTCGGAAAGAATGTCGCCGAACAGGTTGCCGGTGACGATGACGTCGAACTGCCTGGGATTGCGCACCAGCTGCATCGCGCAGTTGTCGACGTACATATGGGAGAGCTCGACGTCGGCGAAGCTCTTTGATTCTTGAGTCAGAACTTCTCTCCAGAGCCGCGAAGTCTCGAGCACGTTTGCTTTGTCGACCGAACAGACCTTCTTGCCTCGCTTGCGCGAGGCCTCGAACGCGACTCTGGCGATCCTGCGAATCTCGGCTTCGGTGTAGCGCATGGTGTCGAAGCCTTCGCGCCCGCCGCTCGGGTGCTGCCGGACGCCTTTCGGCTCGCCAAAATAGATATCGCCGGTCAGTTCGCGTACGATCAGGATGTCGAGGCCGGCGACGACCTCGGGCCTGAGGGCCGATGCATCCGCGAGTTCCGCGTAGACCTGCGCCGGCCGCAGATTGGCGAACAGCTCGAGGGCTTTCCTGAGGCCGAGGATCGCCTGCTCGGGGCGCTTGGACGTTTCCAGCGCGTCGTAACGCGGATCGCCCACCGCGCCGAACAGGATCGCATCGGCCTCGCGCGCCAGCGCCAGGGTCCGGTCGGGCAGCGGATGGCCCGCAGCCTCGTAGCCGGCGCCGCCGACCGGGGCTTCCTCGAACTCGAATTTCAGCCCGAGCCGCGCCAGAACCTTGAGCGTTTCAGCAACGATCTCCTTGCCGATGCCGTCGCCCGGCAGCACTGCGACTTTCATCGGCGTGCTACCGGAAAAGCCAGGGGAACTGCTCGCGCCGGCGCGCTTCGAAGGCGCGGATCTTGTCGGCGCGCTGCAGCGTCAGGCTGATCTCATCCAGGCCATGCAACAGCGAATGGCGGCGCGAGGCATCAACCTCGAACCGGTACGCCCTTGCGCCGTCGATGGCCGATACCGTCTGGCGCTCGAGGTCGACGATCAGACGGAAGCCCGGCAGCGCGCTGTCGTAGAACAGGCCGTCCACTTCCGCTTCGGTAAGCACCACCGGCAGAAAGCCGTTCTTGAAGCTGTTGTTGTAGAAAATGTCGCCGTAGGACGGCGCGATGACGCATTTGAAGCCGTACTCCTGCAGCGCCCACGGCGCGTGCTCACGCGAACTGCCGCAGCCGAAATTCTTGCGCGCGAGCAGGATCTCCGCGCCCTGGTAGCGGGGCTGGTTAAGCACGAAATCCGGATTGAGCGGGCGCTTCGCGTTGTCCATGCCCGGCCGACCGATGTCGAGGTAGCGCCAGGCGTCGAACAGGTTCGGGCCGTAGCCCGTGCGCTTGATGGATTTCAGGAACTGCTTCGGGATGATGACGTCGGTGTCGACGTTGGCGCGGTGAAGCGGCGCCACCAGCCCGTTCAGCACGATGAACTTTTCCATGCTCAGCGCCAGACCCGCACATCGACGAAGTGGCCGGCGACCGCCGCCGCCGCCGCCATTGCCGGGCTCACCAGGTGCGTGCGGCCGCCCGCGCCCTGCCGCCCTTCGAAATTGCGGTTGGAGGTTGAGGCGCAGCGCTCGCCGGGCTCCAGGCGGTCGGCGTTCATCGCCAGGCACATCGAGCAGCCCGGCTCGCGCCACTCGAAGCCCGCTTCGCGGAACACCTTGTCCAATCCCTCTTTCTCGGCCTGCGTCTTCACCAGGCCGGAACCCGGGACCACCATCGCGAGCTTGATGTTCGAAGCCACTCTCTTCCCCTTCGCCACCGCGGCCGCGGCGCGCAGGTCCTCGATGCGCGAGTTGGTGCACGAGCCGATGAATATTTTGTCCAGCCTGATCTCCTGGATCGGCGTGCGCGGCTGCAGGCCCATGTAGAGGAGCGCGCGTTCCATCCCTTCGCGCTTGATCGGATCTTTCTCCTTGTCCGGATCGGGCACGCTGGCTTCGACAGGCACCACCATCTCGGGCGAGGTGCCCCAGGTGACCTGCGGCGCGATCTCGCGCGCATCGAGCTGCACTTCGCGATCGAAATTCGCGTCCGCATCGCTCGTCAGCATTCTCCAGGTCGCGGCCGCCTGGTCCCACTCCGCGCCCGCGGGCGAGAACGTGCGCCCCTTCAGGAATTGGATCGTGGTGTCGTCCACCGCCACCATGCCGGCGCGCGCGCCCGCTTCGATCGACATGTTGCAGACCGTCATGCGGCCTTCCATCGATAGCGCGCGGATCGCGCTGCCGGTGAACTCAACGGCGCTGCCGGTCCCGCCCGCGATACCGATACGGCCGATGATCGCGAGCACGATGTCTTTCGCGGAGACGCCGCGGCCGGGCGACCCCTCGACGGAGACGCGCATGTTCTTCATCTTCTTCGTCACCAGGCACTGCGTGGCGAGCACGTGCTCGACTTCGGAGGTGCCGATGCCGTGCGCGAGGCAACCGAAAGCGCCGTGCGTGCTGGTGTGCGAATCGCCGCAGACCACCGTCATCCCCGGCAGCGTCGCGCCCTGCTCCGGCCCGATGACGTGGACGATGCCCTGGTGTTTGTCGAGGAACGGGAAATAGGCCTTCGCGCCGTATTCCTTGATGTTGGCGGTGAGCGTGTCGACCTGCAGGCGCGAAACCGGATCCTCGATGCCCGCGATGCCGCGCTCCCAGCCGGTGGTCGGCGTGTTGTGGTCGGCAGTGGCGACCACCGATTCGATGCGCCAGGGCCTGCGGCCGGCGAGCTTCAGGCCCTCGAAGGCCTGCGGGCTGGTGACTTCGTGCACCAGGTGGCGGTCGACATACAGCAACGCCGTGCCGTCTGCCTCCACGTGCACCACGTGGCTGTCCCAGAGCTTGTCGTAGAGCGTACGGCCCATGCGCTGCTGCGCTTGCTTTGCGATCCGTCTAAAAGACGATTATCCCACAATGAATCAGCGTTTTGCGCGCGCCGCCTCGTACAGCGGCAGTACTTTCGCGGCGGCCTCCCGCAGATCATTGATGCGGTTCGCGTGCGACGGATGGCTGGACAGGAACTGCGGCGGCTGCGTGCGGCTTTCCTTCTGCATTTTTTCCCAGAGCGTCACTGCGGCGCGCGGATCGAAGCCGCCACGCGCGGCAAGTTCGACACCGATGCGGTCCGCCTCGACTTCGTCGGTGCGCGAATTGGGCAGGTTGAAGGTCAGGTCGAGTATGGTTTGCGTCAGGTCCTGCGCGCCGCCCTTCATGCCGAGCGCTGCGCCGACCACCGTGATGCCGATACCCTGCGCCATCGCCTGCGACGCGCGTTCGCGGCCGTGCTCTCGCAGCGCATGCGAGATTTCATGCCCCATCACCGCCGCAATTTCGTCGTCCGTCGCCTGCAAGCGCTCGGTCAGCCCGGTGTAGAACGCGATCTTGCCGCCGGGCATGCACCAGGCGTTGATTTCCTTGGAGGCGATGACATTCACTTCCCACTTCCAGCCCGGCGCATCGGGCCGGAACGCGCCGCTTTGCGGGATCAGGCGGCTGGCGATGCCGCGGATGCGCGCGAGTTGCGCCGCATCACGATTGAGCTGCCCCTTCTGCTGCGCCTCCGCGAGGACTTTGCGGTAGGCGTTTTCGGCGCTGCGGTTCATGGTGTTCGAGGACACCAGCATGTTCTGCTTGCGCTCGACGCCGACGACGCCAGGCTGGGTGGTATCCACGGATTGGCATGCGCCGAGCAATGCGGATAGCGGAACCACCGCAAGGAAAATCGTTTTCCTGAGCATGTTCATAAGCTTACACCCTGACTCGCCACACGACGAGCACGGCACCCGCGAGCGCGAATAACGCGCTGATAGCGAAACTGGCCGACGCGCCCAGCGCCACCCAGGTGGCGCCCGCGACCAGCGAACCCGCAGCGCCGCCCAGCCCGTAGGCGATGCTCGAGTAAAGTGCCTGGCCGCGCGCCGCCAGCGGCCCCGGAAACAGCCGGTGTACCGCTGCCACGCAACCGGCGTGGAAGGCGCCAAACGTCGCCGCGTGTAGCAGTTGCGCCGCCGCGAGCACTGCAATCGACTCCACGCCCCAACCGATGGCAAGGAAGCGAACCACCGCGCAGGCGAAGCTCACGAACAGCAGCGCCCGCAGACTGAAGCGGCGCAGCATCTGCGGCAGCCGCAGGAACAAGAGCACTTCGGCGAGCACCCCGATGGTCCAGAGCGCGCCGATCAGCGTCTTCGAATAGCCTGCCGCCTCCAGGTAGATCGAATAGAACACGTACATCGCGCCGTGTGCCGCAGTCATGCAGAAGCAGGCGCCGAAAAAGGCGAGCACCCCTGGCCGGCGGAGCACGGCGCCAAGGCTCGCATGGGCATGCCGCGCGCGCGGCGCGGCGCCATGCGGCACCGCAAATGACACTGCGCAGGCCAACGCCGTGAGTACCAGTAAAACGTCAATCAGAGTCACCGCCTCGTGATGGTCGAGCCAGACGCCCGTGCCGAGCACGGCGAGGATGAAACCGATGGATCCCCAGAGCCGGATCGGACCATACTGGCCCGCGCGGCCCTCGAGGACCGAGAAGGTGATGGCTTCGATGAGCGGCATCGCCCCCGCCGAGAGCAGGCTCATCGCGAGCAAGGCGAAGGCGATGCTGCCCGCGCGCTCCGCCGCGTAAAGCGAGGCAAATCCGCACAGCAGGGCAAAGCCCGAGAAAATGACGATGGCGCGCCGCGCGCCGGCGTAGTGCAGGCCCCATTCATCCGCGAGCCAGCCCCACAGCGCCGGCGCAACGATGCGCGCCAGCTGCGGCATCGCCAGCGCGAAAGCGATCTCGGCCGCGCTCAGGCCGCGCGCCGCGAGGTAGAGCGCAAAGTACGAGACATAGGCGCCGGCGTGCGCAAAAAAACCGAAATAGTACGCGGCAAGGCGGACGGAGACGTTCATCTATGCAGCATGATATAAGCGCCGCCATGGCGCCGCGCACTGTGTTTTACCTGCTTTTCATCGCCTCCGGATTCGCCGGGCTGATCTACGAATCGATCTGGACGCACTACCTCAAGCTCTACCTCGGCCACGCCGCCTACGCGCAATCGCTGGTGCTCATCGTGTTCATGGGCGGCATGGCGCTCGGCGCGGCGCTCTGCGCGCGCGTCTCCACGCGCCTGCGCCACCCGTTGCTGGTGTATGCCGGGATCGAAGCGGCGATCGGCGTCTGCGCGCTGGGTTTCCACGAACTGTTCGTCGCCGCCACCGACTGGTCCTACGCGACGCTGTTGCCGTCACTGGCTGCCGACGAACTGGCGCTGGCCGCGAAACTGGCGCTGTCCTGCGCGCTGATCCTGCCGCAATCGGTGCTGCTGGGCGCGACCTTCCCGCTGATGAGCGCAGGGCTGGTTCGCGTTTCCCACGATTCAGCGCGCCGCGCTCCCGGAGAGCCGATCGCGATGCTTTATTTCTCCAACAGCCTCGGCGCAGCCGCCGGCGTGCTGGCGAGCGGTTTCATTCTGATTGCGTGGGTCGGCCTGCCGGGCACCTTGCGCGCTGCCGGAGTCGTCAACCTCCTGCTTGCCGCCGCGGTGGCACTGCTCGCAGGTCCGACAGCCGCAGCAGCGGCGCTCCCGGTACGCAGCGAGAAAGGCGCGGACCCGGCACGCATGCTTCTTGCCGTGGCATTCCTTACCGGCCTCGCCTCGTTCATCTACGAAATCTGCTGGATCCGCATGCTGTCGCTGGTGCTGGGCGCCTCGACCCATTCCTTCGAGCTGATGCTCTCGACGTTCATCCTCGGCCTGGCGCTGGGCGGCCTCGCGGTGCGCCGCCTGGTCGACGCCGTGGCGAGCCCCGAGCGGCTGCTCGGCTGGGTGCAGGTGGCGATGGGCCTCGCCGCGCTCGCCACGCTGCCGGTCTACGACCGCAGCTTCGAGCTGATGGAATACCTGATGAAGGGACTCGCGCGCACCGAGGCCGGGTACCTGCTGTTCAACCTGTCGGGCCAGGGCATATCCGCGTTGATCATGCTGCCGGCGACCTTCTGCGCCGGCATGACGCTGCCGCTGATCACCGGCGCGCTGTTGCGCCGCGGCGCGGGCGAGCGCGCCATCGGCCAGGTCTACGCGGTCAACACGCTGGGCGCGATCGCCGGCGTGCTCGTGGCGGTGCACGTGGGGCTGCCGCTGCTCGGCCTGAAGGGCACGTTGATTCTCGGCGCGCTGATCGACGCGGGCCTCGGCCTCGCCCTGCTCTACCGCTACGCGCCGCGGCGCTGGCCGTTCGCCGCGGCGGCGGCCTGCCTGCTCGCCTTCCTACCGATGTCGGCGCTGTTCGAGCTGAATGCCAACAAGATGACCGCCGGCGTGTTCCGTCACGGCGACCTGTCCAGTTCGGCGGACGCGAAGATCCTCTACAACCGGGACGGCAAGACGGCGACCGTGCACCTGGTGCGCTACGGCGATGCCACCAGCATCCGCACCAACGGCAAGTCCGACGGCTCGATCAACCTCGATCGCGAGGGCCTGCGCGGCTCGGACGAAATCACCATGGTGCTCACGGGCGCGCTGCCGCTCGCGCTCAAGCCCGAGGCGAAAAGCGCTGCGGTCATCGGCATCGGCACCGGCCTCACCATGCACAGCCTGCTGCAGAGCCTGGCGCTCGAGAGCGTGGAGACGGTCGAGATCGAGGCCGCCATGGCCGAGGCGGCGCGCGGCTTCGCGCCGCGCAACAGTTCGGCCTTCGCCGACCCGCGCGGCCGGATCCTGATCGACGACGCGAAGACCTTCTTCTCGACCCGCAACCGGCGCTATGACATCCTGGTTTCAGAGCCATCCAACCCCTGGGTGAGCGGCGTCTCGAGCCTGTTTACGCGCGAGTTCTACCTCCGCATCCGCGGCCACCTCAACCCGGGCGGCATTCTGGTGCAGTGGTTCCAGCTCTACGAGATTGACGCCTCGCTGCTCGCCTCGGTGATGCAGGCGCTGGGCGAAGTATTTCCGCACTACGCGGTGTACGCTCCCAGCGACCACGACGTGCTGATCCTCGCCTCGATGAGCCCGCTGCCGCAACTCGCCAGCGCCGCGGTGTTCGAGCAGCCCGCCCTCGCGCAGGAACTGCGCAGCGTGCATGTGCTTGGCCCGGGCGACCTGGATGCGCGCTACCTCGGCAGCCGCGCCACGCTGGAACCGCTGTTCGCGAGCTACGGCATGCCGGCAAATTCGGACTACTACCCGGTGTTGGATCTCAACGCGGCGCGGCACCGCTTCATGGAGAAGACCGCCGCCGACGTAGTAGCGCTGCTCAACGCCGGCGTGCCGGTGCTAGAGATGCTCGAACCCGGGCTGCGCCGGCGCCCGGTCAACCCGCAGCACCGGGGCGCCACCAACTTCGAGCGCGTGGAGAACACGCGCCTCGCGCGCTACGCGCGCGACTACCTGCTGCGGCCGACGCCGCCCGAACCGGAAGCCATCGCTACGCTGCTGCAGAAGGACCTGGAGCTGACGAAGCTGCGCCTGATCGAATGCCGCGAGGCGCGCGAGCAGGACGTCTGGGTGCACAGCCTGCTGAACGTCGCGCGCACCGTGAACCCGTACCTCGCGCCGGAGGAAGCGGCGCCGGTCTGGGCGCGCTTCGTGGCTGCGCCCTGCCATCGCGCGCTGCGCGACTTCCAGCGCCGCTGGATCGCGCTGTTCGCGGCAGTGGCGGCGCGCGACGGCAAGGGCGCCGCCGCGCTCGCCGCGGAAATACTCTCAACGCAGGCCGACCTGCACCGCGAGGCGCGCGAATACCTGCTGGTTGCCGGCATGGCCGGCGAGCTCGCCGCCGGGAACGCGGCCGGCGCGCTGGCCTTGTGGAGCCAGCAGGAAGCGCAGCTGCGCGGCAGCGACAAGCCGCTACTGCGGCTGCTGCGCTGCCACGCCGGGCCCGGCGACTGCGCCGCAGCTTTCGCCGCCTATGCCGGCTGAGGCGGAACGGCGGCCGCGCGCTGA
>Ga0247727_10012724_pt1 | contig 14368 bp, 10 predicted proteins | sample WisWelCaveWW1625_FD_202498 | JGI IMG/M metagenome (GOLD analysis project Ga0247727, IMG submission 202498) | Biofilm microbial communities from Wishing Well Cave, Virginia, United States - WW16-25 | ecosystem: Environmental > Aquatic > Deep subsurface > Groundwater > Cave microbial mat | place... | reverse complement strand
GTTGATGGGCGGTTTCGGTTGCATGGGCCGCACCAGCGCCTGCGCAATTTTGTAGGCGAGGCCAACTCCGGCCAGATGCTTTTCGGGATACTCGTCGCCCGGTTGTTTGGGGTTGACCACGGCCAGCGCGCGCGGCAGTTCATCTCCGGGCGTGTGGTGGTCGGTGATGATCAGGTCAAGGTTGATCGCGCGCGCGGTCTCGGCCTCGGCCACCGAGCGAATGCCGCAGTCCACCGTCACGACCAAATCCGCGCCCTGCTCTTTGAGCGTCTTGAGCGCCTCGTGGTTCAGGCCATACCCCTCGTCTTCGCGGTGCGGGATGTAGGCCGTCACGCGCGCGCCGAGCGCGGTGAGCACCTGCACCAACAAGGCCGTCGCCGTCACGCCATCGGAATCGTAGTCGCCGTAGATGATGACGCGCTCTTGTTTCTCAATCGCGCGGCGCAGGCGATCAACCGTCTCAGGCAGGCCCAACATGCGGAGCGGATCATCGGTCTGCGCGAGTTCACCCGCCAGGAATGCGCGGGCCGCGTCGGCGGTGGCGTAGCCGCGATTGAAGAGCAGTTGGGCAATGAGGGGCGGGTAATCGGCAAGCGCCGCTTGGGCGGCCTCGGTGAGGGGCGGGCTGATGATCCAGCGTTTGGCGACGGGCATAGGCGCAAGTGTAGCAAAGAAAACGGATTCTTACCCCGTCAACGTCCCGCGCACCCAGTCCCCCACGAGCCAATACTTGAAGTCTTTGCCCTGGTTGCACTCGACGCCGCCCCACACGCCGTAGAGCAAGCCGCCCACCGGCAGGAAGCCCAGGCACAGCGTCAACACGCAGGCCACCGGGATCAGGACGAGGCCGACGAGGATGGCCGACAGAGCGCCGGTCACGACCCACATGGCGCCGATCAACGCGCCGCCGCCGTACCAGGTGATCAACTGAAACACAAAACTCTGCATGGCGTGATAGGCCACGTAACGCGAGCGGTCGCGATACATGAAGTACACCACCAGCGCCGCCACCGGCCCGAGGAAGCCCGTGACCAGATTCAACAGCACGGTGAGATGGGCGAGCGTGGCCCAGGTGCGCTCATCGCCGGAGGATAGCGGCTGAACGCCGGGCAGGCCGGCGCCTGGCTCATTGGGAACATTTACAGACATGGCAGTCAATCTCCTTGCCCAGTATTACGCAGGAACCGCCGTCCGGTTTCAGCGCAGGATCGTGGCCTGCATAAACCTGACAGGTCGGCGCGTCAAACTCTATGTTTGTTCATACCGTCATGCGCCGACCTGTCAGGTTTTGGGCTGGAGCGCGCAAATCCAACCGGATAAAAAGAAGCCCGCCGGGTAGCGGGCCTCTTCCACATCAGAGGGTCGAGATCAGGCCCAGCCCTGATTTTTGATGAAATCCGTTAGAACGGGGATGTTGACCAACTTACCCTGGTAAGCCTGAATACCATAGTAAATCTGGGCAATGCCCAACACTAGACCGACGCAACAGCCAATACCTAATACCGGAAACAAAGCTGGAGCCGCGATCCAGTTCACCAAGCCAAGCACCAGCGCCTGGATGTTGTGGGTCTTGAGGAATGGCCGATCCTTCTTGTCCGCCATTAGCAAGATGACGACGGGGATAAGCGGCGAGAGCAGATACGCTAACAAGCCCCACAGCTTATCATCGCTGGTGATGTCCCCCATCATGCCGCCGCCCATAGGTTGGTCAGTCATTGCAGTCTCCTTGTGAGAAAGTGATTTGGTTCAGGGCCTATTCTATGCGGATTGGGTGAAGGCGCAAGCATGGCCCTCACCCCCCAACCCCTCTCCCAACGACAGCTTTTCGTCGTCGGGAGAGGGCTGGGGGTGAGGAGCTTGGGGTGAGGGGTATGCTAGAATGCCGCACCATGCCACGCATCGTCTTCATGGGCACGCCCGAATTTGCAGTGCCAAGCTTGAACGCCTTGATCGTGCATCACGAGGTCGTGGGCGTGGTGACGCAACCGGATCGCCCGGCCGGGCGCGGGCGGCAGTTGAGCGAGTCGCCGGTGAAGCAGGCGGCGCGGGCGGCGGGCCTCGCGGTGATCCAACCATCCAAGCTGCGTGAGCCGGACGCGATGGCGCGATTGACCGCCTGGGCCCCGGATGTGATCGTCGTCGCCGCCTTCGGGCAGATTCTCAAACCAGCGGTGCTCGATCTGCCCCTGCATGGTTGTATCAATGTTCATGCGTCGCTCCTGCCCCGCCATCGCGGCGCGGCGCCTATCGCGGCGGCCATTCTGGCAGGCGACGCCGAGACCGGCATTACGATCATGCGCATGGAGGTCGGCCTGGACACCGGCCCGGTGATCGCCAAACGCGCGGAGCCGATCCGCCCAGACGACACGACCGCGACTCTGACTGCGCGGCTCGCGCAGGTCGGCGCGGAACTACTCAGCGACACACTGCCGGATTACGTCTCCGGCAAACTTCAACCGACCCCGCAAGACAACGCGCTCGCCACGTACGCGCCGCAACTCAAGAAAGAAGACGGCCATCTGGACTTCACTCGACCGGCTATTGAACTTGAGCGGCGCGTGCGCGCCTTCGCGCCGTGGCCCGGTGCATTCGCGCTCTGGAACGGACACTTGAAAATCTTGCGCGCCAGTGTGATCGAAGAGGCGCGCGCTGAACCCGGTGTCGTGTTTCAGAGCGAAGGCGGCCTGGCGGTGGCCTGCGGCGCGGGCGCGCTTCTGCTCGGCGAGATTCAGCCCGCCGGGAAGAAGCCCATGCCCGCCGCCGATTTCGCGCGCGGCGCGCGGCAGTTGATCGGGATGTTGTTGGCGTGAAGGCCTTCCTCCACAGTTGGACAGGCGCTTTTGTTCAGGTCGTCATCCTCTTTGTCCTCACCGCGCTCAGCCCGGCGAACTCGTTCTGGCAACCTCTGATTGTGGCGGCCGTGGCCGGAGTGCTGGTGATGCTCTCCGGGGATCGCGTGGATGATCTCGGTCTGGGGACTCCCGCCATACCGGCGAGCCGCTGGGTTGCGGAAGGCTTGCTCGTCGGCCTGCTCTCGCAGTTCATCAGCTTCGGCCTGATCGTGCCGGGCCTGAGCGCACTGCTCAACACACCCACCGCCCTCACCCACCGCGCCGGCGATGGCGAGTATCTGCTCACGGGCGTGCTGATCTTCGGCGGTCTGCACGCGCTGGCAAAAGGTTTTGCCTACCGCGCGTTCCTGCTCCACCGGCTGGCGATGGTGTTCGGGCACACACGCGCCGCCCGTCTGGTGTCGTTGGGGTTGGCCGCGATACTGTTCGGGTTGTCCAGCGCCCAACCCAGCCTTGTGGGCACGCTGGCCGCCGTGATCGCCGGGGCCGTCTTCAATCTGGTGTACGAATGGACGCACCGCAACGTCTGGCCCAGCCTCCTGGCGCACAGCCTTTATAACATCACGGCTTTCGTCCTGATCTACTTCGGGATGCTCTGACTCGGAATGCGATTCCTCTGCATCGGCGCGGGCGCGGTGGGCGCGTATCTCGGCGGGAGTTTAGCGGCGGCGGACTGCCCGGTGACGTTCCTATTGCGCCCCGCCACAGCCGAGGCGCTCGGCGCGCGCGGCCTGCAAATCACTCAGGGCGGCGTCACCTCCGCCGTCCGCGAAGTGACGATTGTCACGTCACCGGCAGAGGCGCTGGCCGCCAAGCCGGCCATTATCCTCCTCGCGCTCAAAGCGTATGACACCGCCGCCGCGCTGGATGATCTGCGCCCCTTCGCGGCCTCCCTGCCTCCCATCCTCTGCCTGCAAAACGGCATCGGCAATGAAGAGGTCATCGCGCAGGTCATCGGCGCGCACAACGTGATCGCGGGGACGGTGACGACTGCCGTCAGCCGCACTGGCCCCGGCCAGATCGTGGTGGAGCGCAAGCGCGGCGTGGGCGTGGCGCTCGGACACCCGTTGAGTGAAACGCTCGTGGAGATATTCAACCGCGCCGGGCTGAACACGCGCGCCTACGCTTCGCGAAGCGCCGGGCCGATGAAATGGTCGAAGCTGTTGACGAATTTAGTCGGCAACGCCGCCTCCGCGATCCTGGATATGGCCGTGGCGGAAATTTTCGGCGACCCGCGCCTGTTTGCGATGGAGCGCGCCGCCCTGCGCGAATGCCTGGGCGTCATGCGCGCCCTCCACTATCCCGTTGTCGATCTCCCCGGCACACCGGTGGGCGCGTTGGCCTTCGGCCTTCAACTGCCGCCCGTCATCGGTCGGCCCCTGCTCCAACGCGGGGTGGCCTCCGGGCGCGGCGGCAAGATGCCCTCGTTCTATATCGATCTGCGACAGGGGAACCGACAGACGGAGGTGCGTTGGCTGAATGGCGCGGTGGTGCGCGCGGGCGCAGACGCGGAGCGTGGCGTGCCCACGCCGATCAATCGCGGCCTCACCGAGATCGTAGAGGCATTGAGCGCAGGCCAGTTGAGTCTGACGGAGTTTCAGCGCCGTCCGGAGGCCCTGCTCAAGCGGCTAAACATGTTGCGCTGATCTGGCGGGACATGGGACGCAGACGCTTCGCGCGCCGATAAACGCGGAGCAGCCGGATTTATCGGCGCGCGAAGCGTCTGCGTCCGATTGCCTTTTCCCGCTAACCCAGCCGAGCCATCAAAATCAAGTTGATCAATACATGGCAGGCTGTTATAATGCCGTCACTCACTCGGGGCGTGGCGCAGTCCGGCTAGCGCACCTGCATGGGGTGCAGGGGGTCGGAGGTTCAAATCCTCTCGCCCCGACCAAAGATAGGCAACTGTGTTCGTAAGCGGCCAACCGCGACCTCAGTTGCCTGTCGTCTTTTTCAGAAACGCATCAATGCAAATCTCCAAAAACCCCACCTATGATGCCGTCGCCGACCTGTACATGGTTGATGCCTACCTGCGCTGGGCGTTGCTGGCGGCGGAGGAAGTCGTCGGCCACCAGGGATTGAGCATTGTCTTGCGGCAAGCCGGGCTGGAGCGGCTGATCAACAACTATCCCCCGAACGAACTCAAGCTGACCGGCCTGCTCTCGTATGGCGACTACGCCAGCCTGAGCGCGGGCTTGCTGAGTTTCTATGGCCGCGCCGGCAAGAGCATGGTGCTGAGGATCGGGCGCATCTCGGCCAAACACGGCATTGAACAGCAGGGCGCGTTGTTTGGCCTGGGCGTTGTGATCGCGGCCAAAGTCTTGCCGATCCCGATGCAACTCAAGATCGGCCTGGACACGATCCAGAGCGGCTTCAGCAAGCTGGCGGCCTCCGCAGGGCAGGAACTGCACCTGAGCGTGGAGGACCGCGGCGACAAGTGGGCCTACCTCGCCCCGGAGTGCGCGATGTGCGCGGGCAAGCAGGCCGACGACAAAATCTGCTGGCTGTTCAACGGAACTTTGCAAGAGTCGCTGCACTGGCAAACCGGCAAAGACTTTGAGGTCCAGGAAGTGGCCTGCCGCGCCCTGGGGGCGCCCGCCTGCGTGTGGGAGATCAACAAGACGCCCAAGGGTTAGCGCGCCGCATGGGTCAACGTCTATGCCATACCATGAATGACACGGCTCATCGTTCGCGCGCCGTGTCATTTCGTTTCTCGGAGGCCGCATGGAAATCAAGAACAAGCCGGAACGCGATCCCGTGGCCGAACTGCCGATTGTGGACGCCTACATGCTCTGGGCTTTGCAAGCCGCCGAGGACGTGGCGGGCAAGTCCGGCCTGGCCGTCGTCCTGCGGGAGGCCAAGCTGGAGCGCTTCATTGACAACTACCCGCCGAACGAGTTGAAGATCACGGGCCAGATTTCATTTGCCGATTACACCAACCTGAGCACCGGCCTGCTCAGTTTCTTTGGCCGGGCGGGACGGAGCATGAACCTGCGGGTGGGGCGGCTGTCCGCCAAGAAAGCAGTGGAACAGCAGGCGGCGACGTTTGGCCTGGGCACGCTGGCGGCGGCCGCCCGCGTCTTGCCGTTCGGCCTGCAGGTCAAAGCCGGTTTAGAAGTTCAGCAATTCGGGTTGAAGAAGCTGGCCCAATCCGTAGGCAAAGACTGGCGCATGCGCGTCGAGGATCGCGGCGACCGCTTCGCCTTCATCGTGGAGGATTGCAGTCTGTGCGCGGGCAAACAGGCGGACGACAAAATCTGCTGGCTCTGGAACGGGGTCTTGCAGGAAAGCATAAACTGGCTCACCCACAAGGACATCGAAGTGGCCGAAGTGGAGTGCCGCGCGATGGGCGCGCCGGCGTGCGTGTGGGAGGTGGGTAAAACTCCCAAGGCCTGATCATTTGTTACACCGCGACCACTTTGTTTCTGATCGTCCCAATCCCCTCAATCTCACACTCCACCACGTCGCCGGGCCGTAGAAATTCGGGGGGCGTGCGGGCGAAGCCCACGCCGCTGGGAGTGCCGGTGGAGATGATATCGCCGGGCAGAAGCGTCAGGCCGCGCGACAGCCACTCAATGCACGCCGGGATGTCGAAGATCAAGTCTGCCGTGGTGGACTCTTGCTTGAGCACGCCGTTCACGCGACAGCGCAGGGCCAGCTTGTGCGGGTCAGGGATTTCGTCCTTCGTGACGAGGTGCGGGCCCATCGGGCCGGCGCCGTCCAGGCTTTTGCCCTTGAAGAACTGGCCGCCGTGCGCGTTTTGCAAATCGCGCGCCGAGACGTCGTTGATGACCGTGTAGCCGAAGACATAGTCCATCGCCTTCGCGCGCGGGATGTTCTTCCCCTTGCGCCCGATGACCACCGCCAGCTCAACTTCCCAATCCAATTGCTGGGTGATGGCGCTGTCCAGCGGGATGTCATCGTACGGCCCGTTGACCGTCGTCGTGGCTTTGGTGAAGAAGACCGGGACATCCGGCATCTTCACCGGCAGGCCCTTGGCGCGCAGGCTCTCGGCGGCATGTTCGGCGTAATTCATGCCCAGGCAGAAGATGTTGCGGCGCGGCGTCAGGATCGGCGCCAGCAGATTACCGGTGACCAATGGCCGCGTGAAGCCCGTGCCGGAGCGGATTTGCGCCAGGCGCGCTTCGCCCGCCTCGATCAACGTCAGCATATCCGGCTCCGGGATGGGGACGAGGAAATCACCGCGGGCCATCCCCACCCGTGGACCACTTTCGGATTTATAGGTCATCAAGTGCATGGGACTCTCCTGTTGTTCACCAGGGCTTTATTGTGGCAGTGCCCGCCCCAATCGTCAAGCGCCCCGACCCCACAAACCTAGCCCAACTTAGCCTAACTTCCCCCGCTCCACCCTGCCCTATAATCTGCTTAACCAGACAGTTGAGTTGACCTAAGGAAAGTTGCATGGATAAGCGCATACACGGGCATATGTGGGGGTTGCTGGGGGTGTGCCTATTCGCCGTCATCGTGGCGATCACGCTCATCGCGCGGCTCATCTTCAACGGCGACTCCACCGGGGGGTGGCTCGCCTTATCTGCCCTGATTGGCGTCCCCGCCTTCATCCTGCTGGCCCGCCTCGGGCTGGCCCAAAACCGGCAAGCCGAAAAAGCGCATGAACAACTCCGCCGGGATATGGCTGAGCTTCAACGCGCCGAAGAGTCGATCCGCCGCCAAAATGACTATCTGGCCGCCCTGCACGACACGACTCTGGCGTTGATCAACCACCTGGACCTCAATCCCCTGCTGGAGGCCGCCCTCCAACGCGCCACCCAGCTGCTCGGCGCGGAGCATGGCTTCATCTATCTCATCGAAGGCGACGAGGCGGACGCCGAACTCGTTATGCGGATCGGGGTCGGCGTGTTCAGCGAGCGCCGCGGCGTGCGCCTGGCGCGCGGCGAAGGCTTAGCCGGCAAGGTGTGGGCGACCGGCCAGACGTTGGTCGTCGAGGACTACCAGACCTGGGCTGGCCGCTCACCAAACCGCCAATTGAACATTGCCCGCGCCGCCATGGGCGTGCCGCTCACGTCCGATGGGCGCGTGATCGGCGTGCTGGGCATCATCAGCCGGGACCCAGTGCGCACGTTCGCCGCCGACGAGAGTGAAGTGCTCAGCCGCTTTGCCGCGATGGCCTCCATCGCGCTGGACAACGCCAAAGTGTACGCGGAACTTGGGCGCGAACTGGCAGAACGCAAGCACGCCGAAACTGCCCTGCAACAAGAGCGCGATTTTGCGATACAGGTCACGAGCGCCACGGGGCAGGGCCTGCTCGTAACCGATAATCAAAACATCATCGAGTATGCCAACCCGGCCTTGGCCGCCCTCCTCGGCTATCCCGTGAATGAACTGGTGGGCCGCCTGGCCTCCGAGCTGGCGGATCCATCGGACTGGGACAAACTCATCACCACCCGCGCCAACCGACTGGCCGGCCTGTCGAGCACTTACGAATTACGTCTGAAACGGTCGGATGGCTCGACGGTCCTGACGCTCTGCACCGGCGCGCTGCGCTGGCGCGACGGCCAGGTGGTTGGCTCGATTGCGACCGTCGCCGACCTGACCGAGCGCCGCCGGGCAGAAGAAGACCTGCGCGAACGCGAGCAAACCTATCGAGAGTTGTTCGCCTCGGCCCAGCGGCAGGCCCGGGAGTTGGCCCTGCTCGATCAGGTGCGCACCGCCATCGCTTCAGAGCTTGATCTGCCTGTCATCCTGCGCACCGTGGTCGAGGCGATTAGCCGGACGTTTGGCTACAAACTGGTCAGCACCTATCTGCTTGATGGTGACGAGTTGGTCCTGCAACATCAGGTGGGCTACGACCAGGTCATTCAGCGTTTGCTCATCACGCGCGGTGTCGCGGGCCGCGTCGCTCGTACTGGACAACCGATCCTCGTGACAGATGTTCGCAAAGACCTGGATTTTCTCGAAGCCGTCCCCGGCATTCTGTCTGAGGTTTGTGTTCCCCTCAAGGATCAGGGTCACACCGTCGGCGTCCTCAACATCGAAAGCCACGAAGGACTGCCGCTCTCCGAGGCGGATCTGAAAGTGATGTCGGCGCTCAGCGAGCACATCGGCGTGGCGATTACGCGCGCCCGGCTGTTTGACCAGGTGCGCCAGAGCGAGGCCGCCATCCGGCAGAACAACGACGCCCTGGCCCGCGCCAATGCCGAGCTGGAAGACGCCGCGCAGACCGCCCGCCAACTGGCGGAGGCCGCCCAGGCCGCCAACCGCGCCAAGGGCGATTTCCTGGCTAATATGAGCCACGAAATCCGCACCCCTATGAACGCCATCATCGGGTTGACCAGCCTCCTGCTGGATACGCCTTTGACTCAGGAGCAACGCAACTTCGCGGACACGATCCGCGTCAGCGGCGAAGGCCTGCTCACCATCCTCAACGACATCCTCGACTTCTCCAAGATCGAGTCCGGCCGGCTGGAATTGGAACTCCACCCGTTCAATTTGCGCGCCTGCATGGAAGAGGCGCTCGACCTGGTCACCACCCGGGCGGCCCAGAAACACCTCGACCTGGCCTACGTGATGGACGAGCACGTGCCGGAGATGATCGTCGGCGATGTCACGCGCCTGCGCCAAATCCTCACCAACCTGCTCAGCAACGCCGTCAAATTCACCGAGCGCGGAGAGGTCGTCTTGTCAGTTTCTGTTCAAGACAGCGGGGGAGCAGAGGCGCAGGGGAGCAGAGGAGAAATCCCTCTCCCCTCTGCTCCCCCGCCTCCCAACTCCCCGGCTGTTTTTGATTTGCACTTCGCCGTCCGCGACACCGGCATCGGCCTCTCCGCCGACCAACTCCAACGTCTGTTCCAGCCCTTCACCCAGGCCGACGCCTCCACCACCCGCAAGTACGGCGGCACCGGGCTGGGGCTGACCATCTGCAAGCGCCTGGCGGAGTTGATGGGCGGCGCGTTACGAGCGGAGAGCCAGCTTGGGCAAGGCTCGACCTTCTATTTCGCCCTGCCCGTTACGCCGGCCGATCCGTCCGCCTCGGCGGCCCCGCGCCGTACGGAGCCATTACTGCGCGGGCGGCGCGTCATTATCGTGGACGACAACACCACCAATCGTCGCATCCTGACCCTGCAGACGCAAAAGTGGGGGATGGCGCCATTGGCTTTTGCCACCGGCGAAGAAGCGCTGGATCATTTGCACCAGGGCCAACCGGCCAATGTGGCTCTGCTCGATATCAACATGCCGGGGTTGAACGGCCTCTCCCTGGCGGCCAAAATCCGCCGCCTGCGCCCTGACCTGCCGCTCGTCGCGCTCACGTCGCTGGGGCAACAAAACGAAGAGGAGTTACGGCGCCGCTTCAACATCCTGCTGAACAAGCCGATAAAGCCGGCCCAATTGCGGATGGGCCTGCTTCAGGCGCTGGCTCTGCTGCCAGACCCGGAGGCCGAATCGGCCGCGCTGTATTCCACTGAAACGACTCTGGCCCAGCGTCTGCCTCTGCGGCTGTTGGTGGCCGAAGACAACCCGGTGAACCAGCAAGTCGCCTTGTTGATCCTGAGCCGGTTGGGTTACACCGCCGACGTGGCTAACAACGGATGGGAGGCGGTGGAGGCAGTTCGCCAGCGGCCCTATGACGTGATCTTGATGGACGTGCAGATGCCAGTGATGGACGGCCTGGCGGCCGCGCGCCACCTGTCTGAGGAGTGGCCGCCGGAACAGCGCCCGTGGATCATTGCCGTCACGGCCAACGCCATGGCGGGCGACCGCGAACGCTGTTTGCAGGCTGGCATGAATGATTACCTCGCCAAGCCGATCCGGCTCGAAGCGATCTACCAGGCATTGACGATGGCGGCTGAGGAACGCCGCTCCAACCCGCGGGCCGAGGCCGCGCACCCCTTGTCCGGCTCGGCCACGCCGCTGGAGCCATTGGCCGTCGCGGTCTTATCGCCTCTGCCCGACTCCGGGACGCCCGCCGTCAACCTGCACGTCTTGCGGGCCGCCCTGGCTCTGCCGCAGGGAGGGGAGGACATCCTCGCCGTCGTCGTCGAGAGCTTTCTGGGCAACACACCCCAACTGATCAAACAGATGCAGGCGGCGGCCGCCAACGCTGAACTCGCCGACCTGCGCCGGGCCGCCCACACCCTCAAATCCAGCAGCGCCGCGATGGGGGCACAGCAGCTGGCCTCCCTCAGCCGGCAGTTAGAGCATCATGCCCAAACCGGCCTCGCCGCCGAGGCGCCCGCCACCATTGACGAAATCCGCGCCGAGTTTACGCGCGTGGCCAGGGCTTTGCAAGCCGAACTCCAACGTTGGGAAAAAACCTGAGGCCGCCGTCTGCGCGCCTCAGGTTATAATTCTGGTGTTATCATTCAGCCGGGTTGCCTGAACCGTGCTTGCGCCGCAATGCCGGCCCAGCGGAGCGGCCACCGTGACGACTTCCGACTCGCCCTCTACGCCCCTCCCGCGCGTCCGCGCGCTTCCCAACAGCATTCATCTCGTCCAGACGGCCGCGGGATCGGTCCTGGTCAATTCGCCGCCGGAGACGCTCAAGTTCCTGCTGGCCGAAGAACTGGCTGTCCCCAAAATCATCCTCCTCCCGCCCGATATCACGCCCGGCCATCAGCTGGGCTCCAGCGGCTTCGTCCGGCACGGGATCGGCTACGCGAGCGTGGAGTTCCTGCTGTACTCCAACTTCTTTTTGGGCAAGGGCCAAAAGACAAAGCTCATCACGGTCACCGCCGATCAGGCCCGCCGCTTGCGCCTGATTTTGGAGGAAACCATTGACGGGCCGTCCGAGCCGGAGGTCTACAGCAACTTCGCGTGGTTGCAACGCGAGTGCGCGGCGGTGGGCTACTATCCGCCGCTCAAGCGCGCGCCCAACGTCAACGACCTGGCAGAGATCGTGGCGCTGGAGACCGGCGGCGGCGACCTCGGCGCAGGGGTGCAGATTCGGCGGGCGGGCGATCGCTTCGTCTTCACCGAGAACGGCGCGGACGTGGCGTCGGTCTCCACGCACATCACGGCCAACGCCATGCCGCTGATGATGACCCCGCCCTACCCCGTCTCGCGGCACGAGCTGACGTTGCAGTTCATCGGCGGAAGCGACGGTTTTGATCCGACCGGCATCACCACCTGCTTCCTTGCCTACCTCAGCTCCACCGGCCACAGCCGCGCCACGTTGTTTGATGTCGCCGCGTATCTGCGCGTGCGGCTGGGCAGTCTGGGCATCTCCGCCAGCCAGATTTCCGAGGTAGTGCTCTCGCACCTGCACGAAGATCACATGGCCGGCGTGCCGGAGTTGTTGTTGATGGGCGAGACGCGGGTGCGGTTGATCACCTCCAGCATCATCTACACCAGCCTGCTCCGGGTGCTCAGCGCCATGCTGGCCGTGCCCGAGGGCGAAGCCGCCAAGCTGTTTGACTTTTATGCGCTCAACCCCGGCCATCCGCTCACCCTGGAGGGCCGCCGCTTCGACGCCATTTACGCGGTGCACTCGATCCCGACCATCGCCGTGCGCGTGAACGAGTTGTACTACTCCGGCGACATGCGCTACGACGAGCATTGGTTTGCGGAGTTGGAACAGCAGGGCCTGCTCACGGCGGAGCGCCGCGCCGAATTGATCCACTTTGCCGAGGGCGCGACCGTGATCGTGCAGGACGCGGGCGGCGGCGCGATCCACACCACGCTCACGCCCGAACTGCTCCAATCCCTCACGGCCAAAAGCCAGCGCCTGGTCTTCGCGCACACGAGCAAGCACACTCTGCCCACCGGCCAGGCCGAGGCGGCCTCTCACGTGGAGTTCGCGGAAAGCGGGCACGTGACGACGATGGGCGCCAGCGTGCCGCGCACGGCGGACGCCGACCGGATCGAGACGCTCTCCGCCTGCCCGCTCTTCACCCGCCTGCCCATCGGCGACCGCGCCGCGCTGGCCTCTCTCATCACGCTCACCACGTGGGCGCCGGGCCAGGTGATCGTGCGCGAGGGCGATCCCTCCGACGGAAAGACGTATGTCGTTCATACCGGCCTGGTGGAGGTGCGCATGGGCGGCGAGCCGGTGCGCGTGATTGGCCGGGGCACCAGCATGGGTGAACGCGGCGCTTTGATGGGTGACGTGCGCATGGGAACCCTGATCGCGCGCGGCCCGGTGGAACTGCTGGAGCTGGGCCCGGAGGTCTTCAAACCGATCGCGGAGAGCCTGGGCCTGAGCGCCGCCTTCCGCCGCGCGGATTGGCTGTCGCAACACCCCACCTTCAGCCACTTGCCCTGGGCTACCCTGCTCGACCTCGCGCTGGATTTTCAGCCCCGCCAGTATCGCGCCGGTGAATGGCTGTTCCACTTCGGCGAACCGGGCCACGAATGCTATTTGCTGATCTCCGGCACGGTTCACGTCATCGACAAGAACAACGAGTCGCTCGGCGATTTCAGCGCGCCGGGCGAGTTCTTCGGCGGGCGCGCGGCGCTGTACGGCACACCGCGCAACGCCTCCGCGCAGGTTCTCTCCCCGGGCGAAATCTGGGCCTTGCCGGCTCCGGCCCTGCACCGCCTGAACGGCATCTACTCCAACGTGCTCCTCCACCTGCGCGCGCTGGAGGCCAAGCGGCTGGGGGAGAAGCCGCTGATCAGCGTGTTGGGGGAGAAGTAAGTTTCACGCCCCGTACGGAACCCAGATATTCTTGACCTGTGTGGCCTCACGCAGGGCCTCGTCCATGTGCGGCAGGGGGCCGTTGGCGGGTAGAACCCACGTGCGCTTCATGTTGCCGGCGGATGCTTTCTCCACCATGGCCTGCCCCTCTTTCGGCCCGGCGTACCAGATCGCGTCCACGTCGTCGTGCTCGGCCAGCGTCTTCGCCAGTTCGTCCCGGTCGCCGGTAACGATGTTGAACGTACCGGCGGGCACATCGGATGTTTCGAGGACTTGATAGAGATCAGTGGCGCTGAGGGGATGCGCGGGTGAGGGCACGACCACAAGCGTGTTGCCCATCGCCAACGCGGGCGCGGCTAACGCCGCCAGCGATAGCAACGGCGTGTCGTCCGGGCAGAGGATCGCCATCACCCCAATCGGCTCAGGCACAGCCAGCGTGACGTTGCGGATGGGCGTGGCGTGCACCGCGCCATCGTACTTGTCGGCCCAGGCGGCGGCGGTGAAGAAGTGCTCGATGGCGGACTCCACTTCGGCCTGCGCCGCCTCCTCACTCACACCCGTTTGCTGAACGATGCGCCGCGCGAACTCGTCAGCGCGAGCCGCCAGATTTTCGGCCAGATAGTAGATGATCTGCGCCCGCGCGTGGCCGGTCGTCTTCGCCCAACTACCGGAAGCTGCGCGCGCCGCCTCCACCGCATTGCGGATGTCCTTGCGGTTCCCGGCCGCGACCTCGCCGATCAACTGCCCGTGCGGGTCATACACAGACCGGCTGTAGCCGCTGTCCGGCCGCGCCTGCTTGCCATTGATAAACATTTTCGCCGTGCGGTCAATCGCCGGCAGACCATTGACGATGGACGACGGACGACGGCCATTCACATCCGTGGTAGCGGCTTTTTGCCTTCTT
>Ga0247727_10012723_pt1 | contig 14370 bp, 9 predicted proteins | sample WisWelCaveWW1625_FD_202498 | JGI IMG/M metagenome (GOLD analysis project Ga0247727, IMG submission 202498) | Biofilm microbial communities from Wishing Well Cave, Virginia, United States - WW16-25 | ecosystem: Environmental > Aquatic > Deep subsurface > Groundwater > Cave microbial mat | place... | reverse complement strand
CATGGTTTGACGTCAAGCCTGCTCTCGACGCCGGTCTCACCGCGGCAGTAGTTGATTTGCCGATTTATCCGCGAACCTTTCTAAATGCCATTCAAGCTCTACAAGGCTGGAATGCCACTTTCAAGAGAAATGATCAATTTGTCAAAGTAACGAAGGCCACGGATTTGCAGGTCGCCAAACAACAAAAAAAGTTCGGTGTCGTTCTCTCATGCCAGGACGCTTCGATTCTCGATGCGTCCACAGCCTCGGTCAACGATGACAATCTGCAGAACCTGCAGCTTTTTTATGATCTCGGCTTGCGCGTTTTGCAATTGACCCACAACGAGCGTAATGCCGTCGGTGATTCGTTTCGCGAGAAGAGCAATGCTGGACTCAGCCGGCTCGGCGAGAAAGTGGTGGCGAGTATGAATGAGCTGGGCATGCTCATCGATCTCTCGCATTGCGGCGACAACACGACGCTGGAAGCGGTTCAACTTTCAAAGAAACCTTGCGCGATTACCCACGCCGGTTGTCGCGCGCTCTATTCGACTTTGCGCAACAAGCCGGATGAGCACATTCGCGCCGTTGCCGAGAAAGGCGGCGTTTTCGGAATTTACAACATGAGTTTGTGGCTCACGGATCGCAACACCACTTCAATTGATGACGTGCTCAATCATGTCGATCACGCCGTAAAAATTGCCGGCGTCGAGCACGTTGCCTTTGGCAGCGACGGGCCGGTTCTTGAAAACACCACGCCGGAAGCGGATGAATTGGCGGGACATCAAAGTTATGCTAAACGCAATCTTGGCTTGCCCGGCGCAGAGAAAATTCCTTCGCATATTCATGTGCGCGAATTGAATAGCCCGCAACGCTTGCTGCGCCTGGCTGATGCTCTTGCGAAGCGCGGCTATAAAGATGAGGCGATTGAAAAGATTATCGGCGGCAATTTTGTGCGGCTGTTTCGCGAAGTTTGCGGGTAATTGTTAATTTACACAAGTAAAGAAAACTGTCATTCCGCAGGAATCTTTTTTGTTTTCAATATTCATCTTAAATTGTAAAAGGATTCCTACGGAATGATATTAGTCCAATAAGGATTTACCAAAATCAAGAGGCTTGTCGTGAAAATTAAATTCCAGTCGGTTTTTGCCGTTATCTTGATCATTATTGTTCGCGCGGCCTGCGTATTTAGCCAAACCGCTCCGCCCGCTGCCGACATATATCTCTTCGATATGAAAACCCGCGGCGGCCAAATTGAATTGGGCAAACCGATGCAAATGACCGAATGGCGCGGCTATGACAACCAGCCGATGTTTTTGCCCGACGGCAAAAGTTTGTTTTATACTTCGATTCGCGATGATGGGCAGGCCGATATTTACCGCTACGACATTGCCGCCAACGCGCTCACCAACGTCACCAAAACTTTTGAAAGCGAATATTCGGCGACGCCAACGTCGGATGGCAAGTTTTTCTCTGTCATTCGTGTAGAAAAGGATTCCACACAGCGCCTGTGGAAATTTCCGCTTGCCGGCGGCGAGCCCGCGCCGGTTTTTGAAAATGTCAAACCGGTGGGTTATCACGCCTGGGGTGATGCCAACACCGTCGCGATGTTTGTTTTGGGCAATCCCCCGACGCTGCAAATCGGCGATACCCGCACCGGCAAAACCGAGATTATGGAAAAGAATATCGGGCGCTCACTGCACAAAATTCCCAAACGCGAGGCCGTCAGTTTTGTCCACAAAGTTTCGGAGAACGAATGGTTGATCAAGCAGCTTGATTTAAAAACGCGTGGGATCTCGACGCTCGTTAAAACACTGGCTGGCAGCGAAGATTATGCATGGACGTCGCAGGGCGTTTTGCTGATGGGTAAAGAGGCGAAGCTCTATCAATACGATCTCAAAAAAGATGCGGATTGGAAAGAAATTGCCGATTTTTCCAGCGCCGGCTTGAAGAGCATCACGCGGCTGGCGGTTAGTCCAAAGGGAGATATGCTGGCGGTGGTTGCGCTGTTGCAATGACATTTTGATCTCGTGCAACTGCCAGCACAAAATGACAGGTGATGATGGCTGATCAATGGCAATTACATTATGCCGAGGGAGTGTCTTGCCAAATAAAAACGCAATTTTTGAAAATGAGCGTCTCTCTATCCGGCGCGACGAGCACGGCGTGCCGCATATCGAAGCCAACGCCGAAATGGATTTGTATTGGGGCATGGGCTATTGCCACGCGCTGGATCGCGGCATGCAGATGTTACTCATGCGCATTCTCGGCGAAGGGCGGGCGGCGGAATGGCTGGAGGCGAGCGAAGAGATGCTCGCGGTCGATAAATTTTTCCGGCGCGTAAATTGGGTCGGCGGGGCGGAACAGGAAATCGCGAAACTTTCACCCGCCGCTAAAACATTTTGCGCGGCTTATTGCGCAGGCGCGAATGCTTATTTCTCTCGCAAAACGCCGTGGGAATTTAAGCTGCTCGGTTACCAAACGGAGCCGTGGAAAAGCGAAAACATTTTCACGATCGCGCGGATGGCCGGTTATTTGACGCTGGCGCAATCGCAGGTGGAAATTGAGCGACTGTTGATTGAGATGATACAAGCCGGCGTCAGCCGAGAGAAACTTGATGAACTCTTTCCGAAAATTTTGGGCGGCCTCGACATTGAATTGCTCAAAAAAGTTAAACTCTCCGAGCGTATTGTTCCGCTCAGCGTGAAATGGAACAACATCGTTCCAACGATGATGGCCTCGAACAATTGGGTGATTTCGGGCAGCAAGACCGCCTCAGGAAAGCCGATTCTCGCCAATGATCCGCACCTCGAAACGAATCGCCTGCCGAATGTCTGGTACGAAATCGTGCTGAAGACAAAAGCTCGTTACGCCATCGGTGCCACGATGCCCGGCCTACCCGGAATTTTGATCGGACGCAATTCTGACGTCGCCTGGGGCGCGACTTATACATTTATGGATGCCATCGACTCGTGGATTGAACATTGCAGAGATGGAAAGTTCTTGCAAAGTGAAAATCAGTGGGCCGAATTTCAACAGCGTAAAGAAATCATCAAACGGAAAAAGAAATCTTCCGTTGAAATCACATTTTATGAAAACGCGCACGGCGTTTTGGAAGGCAATCCTGATGAAGAAGGTTTCTATTTGACGACGCGCTGGACGGCTGCGACTCTGGGCGCGGTTTCTATCAACGCGATTGTCAAGATGTGGAGCGCAACCACTGTTGCCGAAGGCATGGGTTGCCTCGGCCAACTTGAAAGCGCGTTCAATTGGGTGCTCGCCGATCGGCACGGTAACATTGGCTACCAAATGTCGGGGTTGATGCCGAAGCGCCGCGACGGTGTTTCCGGTTTTGTGCCGCTGGCGGGTTGGCAAAAAGAAAACGATTGGCAAGGTTTTGTTGAATATCAAGATTTGCCGCGCTGCGTGAATCCCAGCGCCGGATTCTTTGTGACGGCGAACAACGATCTCAATCAATGGGGTGTGGCGAAACCGATCAACATTTGCATGGGTTCTTATCGTGCCGACCGCATCGCGCATCTGATTGCGGAAAAAGAAAAATTAACGATTGACGATTGCCGCGAAATTCATTATGAGGTTTACTCGCTGCAGGCGGAATATTTCATGCGCATTCTCCAACCGCTGTTGCCGGAGACGCCGCAGGGGAAAATTCTGCGCGACTGGGATTGCCGCTATAATCCTGAATCGGAAGGCGCTTTTTTATTTGAGCAATTCTATCGGGCGTTGCGACGAGAAGTTTTCGGGAAAAATGGTTTCGGCACTGCAACGGTTGATTTTCTCTCCACTGAATCCGGCGTGTTTGTTGACTTTTTTGATAACTTTGATCACGTACTGCTGGCAGAAAAATCGGCGTGGTTTGGCGGCGAAAGTCGCGAGCGTTTGTATCGTCGGGTCGCGACTGAGGCGTTGCAGGTCGCGCCGAAAATTTGGGGCGAAGTGAACCGGATAAAATTGAAACATCTCGTTCTTGGCGAAAAATTGCCCGTATTTACGGGTTTTGATCGCGGCCCCGTCATTTTACGCGGCGGCCGTGCCACGCCGCATCAGGGCCAGATTTACAAAAGTGCTGGTCGAACGACGAGTTTTACGCCATCGTTTCGAATGATTACGGATTTGTCGCGGGAAGAAGTTCACAGCAATCTCGCGGGCGGGCCGTCGGATCGACGCTTCTCGAAATGGTATTGTTCGGATTTGGTGAATTGGTTGAATGGCAAATACAAAATAGTCAACCCTGTTTAAATAGGAGACAACACTTACACATGCCGCCAGGTAAAAACCCTCATTCGAAATTGTTGAAAAGATCATCCAGGGGCGGCGCTGCAACATTATCGGGAAATCTGCGACGCTTTGCTGGTGGCAGGCCTCACGCCGATGGTGACGTTGCATCACTTTACACATCCGCTTTGGTTCGAGTAAAAAGGTGCCTTTGAGAAAACGGAAAATATCGCCCTGTGGATTCGGTTTAGTGAGCGCGTGTTTCAAGCCGTGGCGCAGCTTGGCAAGCCGATTTACATTACGGAAAACGGCATCGCCGATGCGAGAGATGATCGCCGCGAGCTTTTTATTCGCCGCTATCTTTACGCGATGTCGCAGGCGATGAAAGACGGCTGCGACGTGCGCGGATATTTTTACTGGTCGCTGCTGGATAATTTTGAATGGGCGAAAGGTTATGAGATGAAATTCGGTTTGTATGAAGTTGATTTTAAGACGCAGTAGCGCCGGTTGCGCGACGGCGCAAAATTTTTTGTGAAAACCGTCAAACGGGAATGATTGCAGTCCAGCTTCCATGCCTGGCGGACACTAAGTTTTTAGCTGGTGTTTAAATCCTACTGAAACTCAGCGCGGAGGGTCGGTGCGATGGAAGAAGTCAAAGATTTTGAAGTGCTGCAGGCGCGATTGCAGGAAATCATCATGCGACTACGCACAGCCACGCAGGCTGAGGCGGTGACGATGGTTTTTTACGACCACGAGACCAGTCGCTTTTACCTGCCACTCAACATTGGCCTGTTGGATTCCGCCTCGTTTGCCAGCGTGATGCCGACGCCGGATCGCCTCACCGGCAAAATTATTCGCGAGAAAAGAACGATGTTGGCCAATTCGGTTCGCGGCCATCCCGAAATCGATGGGCCTTTTGCGCGGCGTGAAAAAATCGCTTCTGCGGCCGGCCTGCCGATCATCGACGATGGTCAGGCCATTGGCGTTGTCTTTGTCAACTATCGCCGTCCCCACCAGTTTACCGAACACGATCTCAAAACTATCGAAAGCTTCGGCCAGGAAGCGGCCAAACAAATCATTTCCGCCAATGCCATGAGCTGGCTGCGCGAGAACACTTACGATATACAAACGGAAGAGCAACAAGTTTTGCAGGGCGTCGCGCAGACGATTTACACGGCGATGAATCGCATGCCGGTTGCCATCTGGCTGCGCGACCGGGATCCCAAACGCGTTTCGATTCACGCCGGGCTGGGGGTGATTGTGGATTATCAGGAAAAGGCCGTGGCTCGCCTTGATGATGATTCGATTGTCAGTTATGTCATGCGCACCGGTGAAAGCGTCAGTATTGAACAGGTTGGAGATGATCCGCGATTTAAATATCGCGGCTGGGCGCAGAAAGCCGGCTGGGAATCCCTCCTCGTCGTGCCGCTGAAAGTGAAAAATCATGTGCGCGGGGCTATTGAGGTGTTCAGCCTCAATCCGCGCGAGTTTAGCCGCACCGACGTCAATAATATTTCGGCGATGATCGAGGGCATCGGGCTGGCGATTGAAAATTATCAGCGCGTGCAGGAACTGAAAATTTTCAGCCAGATCGTGCAAACCCTCGGCACGATTCTGGAGCCGGAAAAGGCGTTGCAGGAAATCGTTGACGGCGCGCGCAGTCTGGCGAATGCGGATACGGCGGCCATTTTTTTCTTCACGCGCGAAAAAGACGGCGAAAATTTCCGGCTCGCCAGCCAGTCGCCGAAACCGCATGAGCATTTTGCGCATAATCCGCGGCCGATCGGCGGTATCTCGCGATATATTATCGACACCGGCAGGAGCGTCAACATTGCCGATGTTCTGGAAGACAGCCGTGTGCATCAGGAAGTGATTGACGCGGGCGCACGCTCGCTGATCGGCGTGCCGGTGCAGGTCGGCTCGGAAAAATCCGCGGTGTTGTATGTGACGAGCAAACAGCCGTATGCGTTTGGCGATCACGACGCCGATTTGCTGCGCGATCTCGCCGGGCATGCGGCCGCGGCTTTACAGCGGGTGCAATTGCTCGACGCCCTCAAACGAATCGAACGCGCCGGCTCGAGAATTTTTGAGGTGGATAATGTCACGCAGGATTTGCTCCGCGAAACGTGCGGCCTCGGATTTGATTTTGGCGCCGTGCAACTGATCGATCGCGCCACCGGCACGATTGCGACGGTACAGGGCATCGGCATCGCGCGCGATTGGGATGGACTGGCGAAACATCGGTTGAATGGCGAGGCCCGAGACATTCAGGCCGATATTGCTGAAAACCTGACCATCGAAATCATCTCCGGCTGGGATCCGCGTTTTGATCGTTGGATTTACAGTCAATTCAACCACCACCAGTTGATTCGAGTTTTCGCGCCGATTTTTCTGATGCGCGATGAGAAAGGCGATTTGCACCCACCGGCGCTCGATGGTTACGACTGGGAAAATCCGGAGGAATTTCAATCGCTGGAAGGCGCCGTGTTGCGCATCCGGCCGGCCCGCAAACTGGTCGCCAGAAAAAAATATCATCTGGAAGTCGTCGGCACCATTGAAGCGGGATATGCGATCACCCACAGCAATTATATTAGCCTAAAAGACGCGCAAAATCTTTTTCGTTTGATTTGCGACCGGGCCTATTCATTGTGGGAAACGCAGCTCAGCAACGTGCTCGAAACGATTGTCAAAAATGCGATGCACTTGATCGCCGCGGATTCGGCCTCGATTCGGCTGTTGTATGATCCGGCCAGTGATCGCTACGCCTTTCGCGCCTGCACGGGCAGGCTGGTTCCCGAATATATGGAAATCTATCATCCTCGCAAAGACGGCATCGGCGAGCGGGCGCTGCGCGATCATGAGCCGAAAGTTCTGGATAAAAATTTTGAAAAGGAATATCCGGAATATTTTCATCTCACCGAACTCAAAAAACTTTATCCGGAACGTTACAAGCCTGACGAAGGCATCCGCGCTTTTGCCTGCTTCCCGTTGATGGTGAGCAAGACGCAATACGGCCTGCTGTTTCTGCACTTCTGGCGGGAGCATCGTTTCAGCCATGAGGAGCTGGAATGGGGCAAGCTCTTTGCGGAGCAGGCGGTCACGGCCTTGAAAAACACGCTGGTGTTTCAGGAAAAACGGCAGGCGGCCCGCGCGCTGGACAGCCTGCACTTTGTCGGCCAGTTTCTCGTTTCGCAGCCGCAGGTTAAAGTCGAGGCGCTTTTGCAGCGCATCGCGCAAAGTGCGCTGAATGTTTTGAATGCGGACGTCATCATCGTTTATCTTTATGACCAACAGCAAGATGAGTTTCCACTCCTGCCGCCTCTTGTTGAAGGCCGCCTGTACGTCGAGACGCAGATGATGGACAAGATCGAGCGGAACGATGTGCCCTCGCGGCTGGTGAGAGACATCCGCCAGAATATCTATGCGCCGGACGCCGCGCAGCATCCCATTTTCTACGATCGCTCGCGCGTCCGCCCCGCCGGCAAAGAAATACCCTACGTGGAACGTGAAAAAATTAAATCTTCGGCGGGGATTCTCCTGCAGGTCGGCGCCGAAATTGTCGGCGTCATGTTTGTCAACTATCGCACGCGCCATGAATTCAGCCCGGAGGAGCGACGGTTGATTGAAACTTTTGCCTCCGCCGCGGCCATCGGCATTTATAATGCGCGCCTGTTCAACACGACCGATGAACAGTTGCGTAATCGCCTCGAAGAGTTGACGGCGCGTGTCGATGAGCTGCAACAACTGCAGGAAGTCAGCAAAGCGATCATTTATTTCACCACGGATGTGAAAGAAGTTTTACGACAAATTGCCCGCGGCGCCCGGCGCGTTTTGAGCGCCGACGTGACGCTAATTTTGCCCTATGACGCGGCCACCAAAACTTTCAATCACGAGCTGGTCGGATATGACGGCGTGCAGCGCGAGCTGCCGTTTGACGCCGTGCAGCCGGGCGGCGTCGCCATCTCGGTTTCGAAAAGTCCGGCCGGTTATATCATGGTGGAGGATATTCACCATCCGCCGGCCCATGTCAATATTCGCGTCAACGAAGGCATTCTCGGACAAATTAAAATTCAATCGTTCCTCGGCGTGGCTTTAAGAGTGGGCGCGGGATTTGTCGCCGAGGGCAGCGATGACAAAGAAATGGTTGGCGTTTTGTATATTGATTTTCATCAGCCGCGTAAATTTAAGAAAGAAGAAATCGAAGTGGCGCAGATGTTCGCCAACTATGCAGCGACGGCGATTGCCGCGGCGCGCATTCACGAGCGCCGGTTGGAGATCGAAAGAGTCGCGGCCATCAACGCCTTTGGAGCGCGGTTCGCTCACCGCGTCGGCAATTTGCTGGGAACGGTGCCGTTAAATTTTAATGCGATTCAGCGCCTGCTCAATGAGGCAAACTATCCGGCTTTGAAAGCGCATCTGGATTTGCTGGGCGAAGATATCCGCAAAGTGGAACGCATTCTGGAAGCCGGCAAGATTCTCCGACGATACGGCTCCATTCACCGAGAACCGGTTATGATCAACGCCCTCATGCAAGAAGTTCTGGAACAGCAAAAATTGCCGGAGAATATTAACGTCGCGTTTGAGCTCGATCAGGAGGTTGGAACGATTGCCGCCAATAAACTGGTGATCATGGATATTCTCAGCGATATGATTGATAATGCTTTGTATGCCATGCCGACGGGTGGACGTTTAGTTTTGGAAACGAAAAAACATCGTGAAAATAACACCGTTGAAATTCGCGTGAGTGACACCGGCTGGGGAATTCCGCCGGACATCTTGCAAAGCCTGCAAAAACCCCTGCCGTTCTTTAGCACCAAGAAAAATAATCTTGGTCTGGGCGTGTGGCTGGATTATCAGGCCGTTCAGCAAATGGGTGGCAGGTTAAATATTGAGAGTCAGGTTAACGTTGGAACGACATTTAGCATTCACTTACCGCTTTAAAGTTTTATGAATGTAACCGCTCCCAGAGTATTGATTGTCGATGACACCTCCAACTGGCGAGTCACATTGGAGACGCTGCTGAAATCGTATGGATATACGGTGACGGTTGCCGCCAATGTGCTGGAGGCGAGCGAGGCGCTGGAACGAGGCCCGTACCATGCCGCTATTCTTGACGTTCGACTGGATGATTTTGATGATGATAATCGGGAGGGACTTGCAACCGTATTGATTTCGGCGCACCGGAAATATCCCCGGATGGGTTTTATCGTCATCTCATCTTATTATAACGAAGCCGAAGTCAGGAGTTTTGCGCCGCCGGACGTCAGATGGTTCTATTTTGACAAAAACAATTTTCCAATCGACCGCTTGCTGAACACGCTGCAGGAACTGGTGCAGGAAATGCTTGCGAAAATGCCGTGATCAAACCACGGCAGGAGGGAAGTCAAAATGAGTGAAAACCACGCGCTCATCGTGGAAGATGCCTCGAACTGGGTCAAGCAATATCAACTTTCGTTGAACGAACTCAGGTTCAAGACAACGGTTGCCAACGACTATGCTGAAGCGCAGGGCTTGCTCCGGCGTGAACGCTTCGAGGTGGCGATCATCGATCTGTGTTTGACCACGCATTCCGAACCGGAAAATCTTAACGGGATTTTTTTGCTGCAAAGCCTCGCCGAAAAAAACATTCCGGTCATTATTGTCACCGGCCACGGTCCGCGCAAGCTCGTTGATCGCATTTATCAGGATTTCGAAGTGTTCGAGATTCTGGACAAACTTTCTTTCAAACCGGAAAAGTTTAAAGAATATGTTGTGCAGGCCGCCGTTTCCGGAACGCTCGAAAACGGTTCAGCCGAGAAAAGAAAATCCGTGTCTGCGAAAAAAATCGAGGCTTTTATTGACGAATTTGTGAAAGGCATGAGCGCGCACCCGGAAAAACGCGAGACGCCCATGGCCGCAAATAAAGCCGAGGAGGTTCACGGCAAAACGCGGCTCAAAGTTTTTATCAGCCATTCGGCGAAGGATAAAAATCTTGCCGACCGGCTGGCAAGCGATCTGCGTGCCGGCGGGGTGGAAGTGTGGTATGATAGCGACGAGATCAACGTCGGCGATACCATCGTCGAGAAAATCGCGCAGGGCGCGCGCTGTGATTTTATGGTTATTCTACTCTCGCCGGATGCCGTCGCTTCGTGGATGGTCAAACAGGAACTCGTGATGTTTCTGAACGAGGAAAGACGCCGCGGTTATGCAGTGATTCTCCCGGCGCTGTATAAAGCCTGCGATATTCCGCCGCTGTTAGAGAGCCGCCGCTACGCCGACTTTCGCGAAAACTATGACATCGGTTTCGCCGAATTGCAGCGCAGTCTGGGGATCAGAAAAATTTAATGCTTGCCGGCAGATACAGAATCAAAGTTACTGTCCATGCACAGTCATGGTGGCGCTGGTGTCGGGTAGCGAAAATCGCCCTCCGGAGATTTTCGGCGAAATAAATTTCAAATCGACTTGAAATTCCTCCTGCAAGCCGTATTTTCTAACGAAAAGTTGCGTTAGCCGTTTGGAATGCTCAACCGCGCGCGCATGAATATTTTTTAATTGCGTCTCCACGTCCTCGCGCATATAGGTATCGATGGTTTTCTGCGCTTTTTCGTCCTGCAAAAATTTGCTCGACGCCGCCAGCAAATCGATATAACGATTGACGGCGATTAAGTCCGGCTCCTCGAATGTCAAAGTCGCCTGCGCCGGCGCGAAGCTAAAAAGCGGTGCGTCGATTTGCAAATCCGACAGTTGGCTGCCGTAAGTCGCTTCGGTGATATCTTTGCGCACGTAAAAGCCCGCATTCAGATTAAATAGAAACAGAAAGCGCTTCGTCGCCGTAAACGTTCCGACCGTGGCAAAAGTCAACTTGAGGTTGCCGAGGTAACTCGCGCCGACGCCCACTTCGTGCGCATCGATGCCGCTGATTTGCAAAGTTTGCGAATCCGGCAACTGCGCTTTGAGCAAAGCAACGATTTCCCTGGCATGTTTCACCTGTGCCGGCCACTGCTGATCCTTTTCCATCTGTGCTTTTAATTTTTGCGCGCGGGTTGGCGGCGCCGTGTCGATCTCATCGCATTGATATTGCACGCGCCCATCGCCGATCACGCGCGAATCGACCACATTGACGGAGAGAATCTCCGGCTCCGGAATCGTATCCGGCCGCACTGCGGCGCCGATATTCGGATAACCCACGCCGACTTCGTACAAACGGTAGCAAATGCCTTTAATTCTCTTGTTCTCGTCAATATAAACGCGCGGCAAATCGATTATCGCTTTGCCGTTTTTTTCATAAAATTCCAAGACTGCCACGAACGAGAAGCCCGTGTACAGCGCCTCGGTTTCCTCCGCGTTGAGAAAATAGGTGGTGATTTTCGATTGCAGTTTGCTGCGGCCATTGAAGCGGTGATAAATTTTATAGACGCCCCAAAGAACCACGAGGCCGATGATAATGCTGCCGGCCAGTTTGAGCCATTTAAGCATTTTTCGTTCCTTTCAACGGAAAATCATGATGACGCCAGTTTTGTCTTCCACCTCGGCGGCCAATTGGGAGGCCTTCAAGCTTTTTCTGTACGTATGCTTGTCATACTCGATATGTAATTCGATGATGGTGTCGTTGTAACGCTGTGCCCAGGCAATGCGCAAATTGGGCATCTCCTGAGCCAGTTTCTTTTTGAAACGCTGCAATGTTTTTTTTTGGGCGGCGTTCAGGTTATTGTTTGACTCTGAATGGTGATTCGTCGTAATCATAATAGACCTCTCCGTATCAGTGAATTCAAAAGGCTTACCAAGCGATTGGCGTCTCGCCAGAGCGAGGAGATGGAAGAGAAGGCCGTCGTTGTTGCATGATCGCCGTAGTCTGCCAGATATCTTATTTCCATCAAAGTGCGAAGTTTAGGCAACAGGCGCTTTAATGCTTGTTGCTCTCGGACTCCTAAATTTGTTTTTTTGCAAACATGCGTTTGATACATCTCTACCGTCTCGTGATGCGACCAATTGCCGAAGGCTTCGCGCGGACTCAGGTTTAATCTGATGAGCACAGCCGTGACCATTTGATATGCGGAATAATACGATCGGCTTGCCGCTTCCACAGGTTTGTCGTGCTCCAGCAGAATTTGCGCCGCGTCCAACGAACTTTGAGATTTTTCGCGCCATTGCTCCCAGGTGAGCATGTTGATACCCCGTGAGTTGAAGTTCAACAGCATGAGAAATTTAATAAACTATTGTAAGAGAAACAATATCAAATTTGCTTCGCGGGCATCTCATACTCATACCCCGGCACGCGCCAGATAAAATTGGGATCGATGTACGGCTCAACGTCGCCGTACTTTTCCATCAGCGCGATTTTTTTGCGAATCAGCTCGCCGAGATTTTCGCCGTAAATGTAGCTGGTTTCGGCAACTTTGGAGACGACCATCCAGTTGATAGGTGAAGTTTCCCAGAGCTGCAAAAGGTCGCGGGCAAATTGAATTTCGTCGGCAAGCATTTTTTTGAGAAAAACACGACAGCGCTGTTTGGTTGATTCATCTTTCGCTTCCAGATAACCATATACGCCGGCAACCCACGCGGCGGTGCTGCGCTGCGTGCCGGTCCAACAACGCAAGCCGCGAAGACGATCACGTTGGTCTAGAAAAACCGGCGAGTCGTTTATTCGACTATCGGCAAGCGCGATCGCAGCCTCGAGCGGTTTCCAAACATTGGCGTCAACACGCTCGACGTATTTCTCCCCGTATTCTCGGCTGATGAGATCAAACAAAACATCTCTGCCGAGATCGACCATCGAGGGATTGTTGGGCACGCTGACCATAAATTTCTCGTAATAAGCGCGTTCGGCTTTCGGCACCGCTTCGATATTCGGCACAATCGGCCGCACCCATGTGCGCATCCACACGAAGCCAAAATTGGAGTAGAGCGGCAGCGGCGGAATATGGCGAAGCGCCTGCTCCGCGAGTTTCCAGACTTGCACGAGATCGCCGGCCATTTTTTCGCCGGCCCAGCGCTGCGCGATTTTGTTTATCGCCTCGTCGATATTAAGATTGCGCGCGAATTGAAATTCGCGCCACACTTCCTGATTGATGTTGTACGGCGTCAAACTCGGCGGTGCGCCGCCGCCGAGATGGGCGAGATGGCTGGCGCCCAAATCCGCCGCGGCTTTGAGTTTCTCATAAGTCATCCACGGATAGGGAATACCCAACAAAGGCTCAAAGTTGTAACCGGTGCCGCGCGCATAAACGAAATGCGGCTCGATCTGGCGCTCGCGAAATTTTTCGAGAATCGGTTTTTCCTGCGTCTCGAAATTCAAATGATAAGCCGAGCCGGCCACACCTTTGATTTCCGGATAAACCGGATGCGCATACGGCAAATCATAGCCGCGCACGAGCAGGGAGGGGACTTCAATATCAAGCCCGTGTTCGAGGTTGCGCACGATGACGTCGTGCTCGACTTTGAACGGCTCAATGCGCATGCACACGCGGAAATTGGGATTGATCTCCGCCGCGGCATTACGCAACACGCGCAGCCAATTCACGGCATTTTTTCCCGCGGCTTCCGCCACTTTTTCGTGATTGCGCCATTCGCGAATGAGATACGCGCCACCGTTGCGCCCGACATAAAGCGAAGCCGTGTGCTCAAAACCGGAGCCGCTGTCATTCGTCCACACCGACATGTAGTCCAGCTCCGGCACTTCGTTGAGCAAATTGCGCATGAGTTCCGCGTAATGATCCTGCACCGCCGGATGCGAAATCGCCAGCGTGTAGCGTGGCATCCAACTGCGCATCGGATGATCGACGCGCGCGCCCCGCAGCATCGGATACCGTTCAAACAATTTTTCCGGCACGGTGCGAGGCTCAAAGCAAAGTATTCCTGGCCGGAGCCCATATTTGCGCGCCAAGGCCGCGTATTTTTTGAGCAAATTCAAATTTGCATTCAAATATTCCGGCGGATAAATTCCCTGGTTCAAACGGCTTTCGACGAATTGATCCAACGCCGCGCAGTACGTGTAAAATTGCGAATAATATTCCTCCGGCACCCGCTCGACATAAGGAATGTGCGTCGCGAGACTGTTGACTTCGATGTGCGAATAACCCAGCCGCGCATAATGGCGAATATGTTCTTCCGCATCGAAGCCGCGCGCCGAGCGCCAGCTTTGCGTCAGGAGATAATCGAAGAGTGGACGATGCCAGACAA
>Ga0247727_10012722_pt1 | contig 14371 bp, 14 predicted proteins | sample WisWelCaveWW1625_FD_202498 | JGI IMG/M metagenome (GOLD analysis project Ga0247727, IMG submission 202498) | Biofilm microbial communities from Wishing Well Cave, Virginia, United States - WW16-25 | ecosystem: Environmental > Aquatic > Deep subsurface > Groundwater > Cave microbial mat | place... | reverse complement strand
TGTTCCAGCAGAACGTCTGCACCCGGGACTGGCAATAGTGTTGTGGCATCGAGAACCTGTATGGTAATGTTGTACAAGGGTATTTTTTCCAGAACGATATCCTGTGACGCAATGACACCGTTGGCAAAATTTACTGAAACCGTCTGCGGGTAGTAAAGCACTTTGAAAAAGGTGACATCCCGCGTGGCGGCAGCTTCAATACCTGTGGCGTAATCGCCAAAAATATCAGAATGATCAATAACCGTTGTACCCGACACAGTCACTGTTACATTGTTCACCGGATTTCCGGTTCCGAATTCCGTGATATTACCTTCGAGGTAAGAGCCCTGATGCTCGGAAGGCGTAAGGATGTACAAACCTTTTTCGCGATCGGAGGCGACAAGATTTCCCGACGGCAAAAATGGGTAAAGGCCCCAACAGCCGTTGAAAGTAGTAGTTGCATAATCCGGCGAGGTATCAAAAAATCCGACTTCGACCATATTGTGAGGATGCGTGATGTCGTGCACAAGAACACCGTCGTTGTAGTATGAGCTGTAGATATAGTTGCCTTTTACGTGCACGTTGTGCGGAGCACGACCGAGTCCGGGATTCGATTGAATTTTATCGATTTGTACAATTGCGGAGGGGTCTGAAACATCAAATGCGCCGATATATCCTCCAGATACCTCATCGGTGGTAAAGAGGTAATTTCCATCATCGGTGTACCAGCAATTGTGGGTGAAATTCGTTGGAGAAAAGGAAGTCCCGAGCAGGACCGGGTTGGATTTGTCGGTCAGGTCGACGATGGAGAAAAATCCGTCGTAAATGTGCGCGAAATAACCTGTGTCGTTGCGGACCACGCCATCGTGGCAATACCAGTTGTCAAATACCCCGACTTCAATCGGATTGAGTGGATCGGTTGCCACGTCGAGAATGATCACACCCTTGTTGTCGCGCCCAGCGCCGTAGATGTATAGGAAGCCATCTTGTTCGTGGCAGGTGTGTGCGGTGTTCCAGGGATCGGCTGCCGGACCGGTGTAAACTGTGATTGGTAGCACTGTGCTTTCTGGAAGAGGCGACAAATCGATGATCCAGAGACCCGCCTCAGCCTCGGTTGTTACATAACAGTAATCGCCATAGGTTACAGGATCGCGCCAGATGGTTTCCGTTCCGAAAGCCCAGAACACTTCCACGGGTGTTGCAGGATTCGTCACATCGACGATAGACACTCCGTTTTCGGCACCAACGATGGCATATTCGTTGCCGTCCTCATCGACATAGCCCCAAATGTCATTGAGTTTTTCGCCGTGAATATCCGGCAGATTGAGGTAACCAGCCTGCGTGATGTTGAATTGTGCAGTTAGCCTAGACCCAATTAATAAAAGAACGACGAGGTGTAGTACTGCTTTTTTCATTTCTATTCAAAGGTAAGTCAAAATGAAAGGAGAATCAAGGGAAAATGGCAAAGGGTGCGTCAGGATGTACAAAGTGTACGATTTTCGTCCCGATAGCCCTGCCTTGCCGGCAGGCAGGTATTGGGAGCAGATTTCCGATTTTCGATTTCTGATTTAACTCCCTTGGTTAGCCAGAGAGCCATTTCCAATTTTTCTTCGATTGAATGGTCAGGTAAGGCTTTTCGTGCTTCGATAGAATACCTATTTTTTTTTGAGTTCATCCAGGTGTCGAAATCACCGGATTGTTTTTTGCGGCCGGGTTCAGGTGTCCGGTGTGGTAAAACTTCTTTCAAGCCTTTGTGGCACTCGGCAGGAAGTCCTTGGTAAATCTTTGTTCCAGCCGTTTTCCACGCCAGCATTTCGTCGCTGACGTCTTTGATGATTTTAGCAGGATTTCCAGCCACGACCGAACGATCTGGAACCTGCATTTTTGCTGGAACAAAGCACAATGCACCGACGACACATTCTTTGCCGATGACTACATCGTCCATCAACACGGCATTCATTCCAACCAGCGTATTTTCACCGATCACGGCACCGTGGACTACTGCGCCGTGGCCGATATGTGCCGAAGCTTTTAATATCACAGATTTTCCGGGAAACATATGAAGCGTGCAGTTTTCCTGTACATTGCAACCATCTTCAATGATGATTTCGCCCCAGTCACCGCGAAGGGCAGCACCGGGACCGATGTAGACATCTTTTCCGATGATCACATTTCCAGTGACTGCGGCCAGCGGATGAATGAAAGCTGATTCGTGGATTACCGGTATATATCCGTTGAAGGCGTAGATCATTCAAGCGAAATTAACCTTTTTAGCTGAGAGATTTTTCGCCAAACCTGAATTTCGAAGCGCTCGCGCAAATATTACTCGCGGACGAAGTAATTTCCGGGCCAGGGATCCCAGACGCCCCAACATTCCGTCATATCAAGTGGAAAATCCCAGAGTCTTATATAATTTTGAGAAACAACACCTTGCATATAAACATTTTCGTTCTCATCTTCAAAGAAGAACTCGTAGGAGGTGTCATCGTACGCGTAAAATTGATCGATATAGATGTCCTGAACCAGAATCGCGTTCCCGTCGACAAAATGTGTCATCACACCCGACGGGTCAAAGTGTAATTTGGCGGTGTATCCAACCGAATCAGGATTCGTAAGATCATAATAGCAATAGGAGTGACTCCAATTCCAGGTGCCCACAAGAATTTCTGGTTCACCTCTGAGTTTGTCCTTCAAGAATGGTTGCTTGCACCGGGTTGTGAGTGTCATAATAAAAATGAGAGCCAGCAAGGCTTTGAAGGTTAGCGAGGACTTACCGTAGTTTGATGTGTTCATCGATTATTTAGTGTTTTCAAAACAATTCATTTGAGATACTCTGGTCCTCTGTTATCTGGCCTTCATTAGAAAAACAAATCCCATCGCCAAATAAAGGGCCGCTAAACTTGCGAAGACAACCAGAACACCGAAACCAAGAAGAAACAAACCAAGTATAGAAACGAAAAGATGAAGTAGAAATAGAAAGAACATTGCCGCTGACCACCAATTCCAGCGCCTTTTTCTTTTTGATATTTTCCGACTACCTGAAAACTTATTGGTTCCGAAGAACAAGCCGGAAAGGCCTACTAAAGAAAAAAACCAACTGACGACCGGAAAAACGCTCGCTACAAGAGCCTTTTCTTGTGGATTCCAAAAGGCCAGGCAAAGCAGCCAGCCCACAACAATTGTTGCTATTGTTAAAAAGAAGAAGGTGAAACCAAGCACGATAAGAACCGGTTTGACCTTCGAACTTTGTGTTGTTGGAATATTAGCCGAGTGGAGCATTTTCACCGTCCCTAACATTGTGGGTTTCACAAATGAACCGGGCTGTACGGGCACTTGCGCTATGGCGTTGGAGATTGAGTCGCCCGGACTTGTGGAATAAATTTCCAGATTCGATTCGATTCCGGGTGATGCCGGGACGGCAAGGGCATCATCAAATTTTTCAACTTCGATGGATGTGCAGGGTGGAGTTATGGCTATTCCTTCCGGAGCATCGATCTTTTTGAGATGCGTGTACTTCTGCCGCAGAAAATTGTCGGAATGACCACAGGATAGAAGGCCAGTGAACAACAGGAGAAAAATTATCGTCGATTTCATACGGCAAAATTAAAATGACGAAAAAGCGTGATCGAATTGAATTCCGCCAACCCTGGATAATTTCGGCAAAATTCGCAAAAATTCTTTTCGAAATTCAGCTACCATTCGAGAGTATCGGTGAAAGCCTTTTGATGGCCATCCACGAGAAAATATACGTGGCCATCATCATCACGTGACCGAGGTCTTCACCGTTAAACCATTGGTGCGGATGAATGCGCATAACTATAAGAAAAACAGATGGTACCGCGATTAAGGTTCCGTATGAAAAGAGGCGATACGCGGGGTGCAAAACCCGACCATACCACCACGTGAGTAAGACCGTACAACCTATCGCGCCGATTGCCGAATTTATTGCGAGAGGAACAAAGGGCTTTTTCTCATTTTCAGGCAGACTCAGGTCCAAGGAAAAACAGATAAGAAGCCAAATAACCAGAACCACAAGATACTTGAAAGAAACGATAGTAAACAGCGTCTTGCGAACCTTTTGATGGGGATAAACGCTCAACGTGGCGCGTTCGAGAAAGAGGAGCGCAATGGGAGCAATCACCCAGGAAGGAAACTTGGCCCAGATGCCCCAATAATTATACATCAGGTGCGCCAATCCTCCCGTAGTTGTTGCGAATCCCATCACAAAAAAGAACCATTTCCAGTTCTGCACCAGCGGGTGCGGATTGTTGAGGCGATGCACCCTCCAGGCAATTACGAAAGAGAGAATTCCAAGAATCGAATCGGTGATGAATGCCATCGGTTCAAGAAGTTCAAGGCCTAGCCAATGAAATTCTATTTTGGGATAATCCTCGCCTATGAGCATCTAATTCCAGGTGAAATGCAAATGTGCTGAATGGTCATCGACCCTTGAAAACGCCCATATCACAGAATTTCTTGATGCGCTTTTCAACTAATTTATCCGGTGAAACCTTTTTCAAAATGGTGAGGTTCTTGATGATACACTTCTTTACATTAACGAATGTTTCCGCTTGAAATCGATGTGCGCCGCCCAAGGGCTCTTCGACAATTTCATCGACAATACCGAGTTTTTTCATATCCGCCGATGTCAATTTAAGCGCTTCGGCAGCTTGTTCTTTATAGTCCCAACTCCGCCACAGAATGGTTGAGCAATTCTCAGGAGAGATGACAGAATACCAGGAATTTTCGAGCATAATCACTCGATCTCCGACACCAATTCCCAACGCTCCCCCCGAAGCACCTTCTCCAATGACAATGCAGAGTACGGGGACTTTCAAGTTCATCATTTCGTAAATGTTCCGTGCAATCGCCTCACCCTGTCCACGTTCTTCCGCTTCCAGACCGGGATGTGCACCGGGAGTGTCGATGATGGTGACGATGGGCTTACCAAATTTTTCGGCCAGTTTAAAGAGGCGAAGGGCTTTGCGATAGCCTTCCGGATTAGACATACCGAAGTTCCTGTATTGGCGCATTTTCAAGTTGATTCCCTTTTGCTGACCTACGAGCATCACGGTTTCGCCATCGATGCGACCAAAACCGCCCACCATTGCTTTGTCGTCTTTGAAGTTACGATCGCCGTGAAGCTCACTAAAGGTCCCGTCGGTGATGGCATTCATATAGGCCAACGTGTACGGTCTGTCTGGGTGGCGCGAGAGCTGAACCCTCTGCCAAGGCGATAGGTTTTCGAATATTTCCCTGGTCGTAATTTTCAGCTTGGCTTCAAGTTCCTCAACCATTTTTCGGGTATCAACTCCGCTGTTGGTTTCAATTTCTTTTGCCTTGATGATTTCTTCTTCAATTTTTGCGATGGGCTGTTCGAAGGGCAAATAGGTATTCATTTTGACCGGTATTGGCGCTCCAAAGGTACAAATTTTTCAGCGGGGGACAGAGTTCAAATGAATACCAATATCTTCGTCAGAAAAGTACCGAAGATGGTTGGCTTTCCCGGTTCCAAAATTAACCTTGGCCTTCAGGTCTTGCGAAAACGGAGTGATGGCTACCACGACCTGCGCGGCCTTTTTATCCCACTTGAATTTTCCGATGTTCTGGAAATCGTTCGTTCAGATTCCTTTCACTTTACCTATACCGGACAGCAGTTGTCAGGTGATTCTAATTCCAACCTTGTCGTTCGGGCTTACCACCTGCTCCAGGAGAGTTTTGGAATCGCACCTGTTTCAATTCATCTGCACAAGGTAATTCCTGAGGGCAGCGGACTCGGCGCAGGTTCGGCCGATGGGACCAAGACACTTCTGATGCTCAATGAGCTGTGCGATCTGCAGTTGGAGGTTCAAAAACTGTTCGATCTGGCACTTCAATTGGGGAGCGACTGTCCGTTTTTTCTGACAAACGAAGTGAAGAAAGTTGAAGGTCGCGGTGAACAAATCGCACCTTTTCGAAATCCGATCTCCGGGTGCCATATTCTGGTTATTGTCTCCAAAATAAAAGTTTCTACAAACGATGCTTTTAGTTGGATAACACCGGTTGAATCTGTTGATTGTACGTCCATTGTCGCCGCAACAAATTACACCATATGGCAGCAACAGATAATGAATGATTTTGAGAAGGCGGTTTTTGAAAAACGCCCGGAACTCAAGGAAATTAAACAATGGCATTACGAAAATGGTGCAGTTTATGCGTCGATGACTGGCAGTGGGTGTGCAGTCTACGGGATCTACGAAACGCCGCCAAGGAAACGCCTAAACTCCTGTTTTTGCTGGGCCGGACGAATCGTCTAACCCGCTAAAACAACCAGAGATTCCCGCCAAAGACGAAATTTCGTTCTTCGAACCACTGGGTTATTTCTTTCTGCACTGCTTCACCCAGTGGCCATACGCCCAGAATAGTATGGAATTCTGGGCGAAGATCCGCTATTTTTTCAGCACCTTTCAATTGATTCAATTCGAACAACCGGTATGGATTCTGATAAGACTTGATGAGTTTCCGAATGAGTCGACTTTTCGTTCCTGTTCCAACAATCTGAATAAATTCCCCAGGCTTTACAACGGAGGTCATAAACCAGTTGGTTTTAAGGCGGAAGAATGATTCCTGGGCATACACGGACGAGTTCCTTGAAGTCCGCTCTGGATGCTCGCGCCACAAATGAGTCACCGCAGAGCACGGGACAATTTCATAGCCGGCCTGATGCCAATGAAAAATCAAGTCGTAATCCTCTGGGTATTTCCAGTTTTTCCAGTCGAAATCGTCAAAAAATTTCCGACTGATGAGCCAGTTTGGAGAGGCCACTACGCACTCCCGAAATCGATGATCGTAATGGTTTACGTTTATCGCTAAGGCATTCAGCCATTGCTCATACCGTATATACCCGCTGCTTAATTCAGCTGAGCTGAAGTATTCTACTCGACCTGTGACGACACGTTTTTGTTCCGCTAGTTGTACCAGGTTTTTCAATTTATCCTCTGGCATCAGGTCGTCCGCATCCATCCGGGTAATCCAAGCACCTTCCGCTTGTTCAAAGCCAAATTTGATCGCGTCTATGATTCCCGTTCCGGAATTTCCAACGCATTTTATCCTGTCATCCGATGCCTCAAATCCACGAGCAATTTTCAAGGTCTGGTCGGAGGAATGATCATCAACCGCGATTAGCTGCCAAATGCGATAGGATTGGGTGAGAATGGAACGCAGACAGGTAGGCAGGAACTTTTCTGCATTGCGCATAGGTAGGATAATGGAGATCAGTTTGTCGGAGGACAGGGAATGGCTTGTTAATTATTTATGAATCAGGTTATTATAAGTTGAGGTCAAATGGAGGGGGTAAAATAATCGATATCTATTTGTTTCTCAGTAGATTAACCCCCTTAAACCTTCAAGGTCTAATAGACCTTGACAACTCCAATTGCTCAAAGGGGTTATATAGGCCTAATATTCAGGGTATAATCCCCTTAACCCCATGTCAACCACCGTGTCCCCGGCCGTCGGCTCATATTTTCCGTCCCCATTCAAATCCTTCCACTCAAAACTTTGGTTGATCGACAAATTCAATGTAATCACAATGTCGTCCTTCTCCTTACCTGATATTGTAAGCGCTTGTGGAAACGCTCCGGTCACTACGCAGGATCCTGCCGGTATAGGCGAGGTCGACGCAATGGGATTTGGGACAGTTGTTCCCTCTGACTGACCTTCGTAGACTGTGCCAAAGGTTTCAAATCCCCAATATCCCTGCAATTTGTTACCATTAATGGCCACCGTTTCGCCATTCAAATCGTAGGACGTGATGTAGGTATTGAAACCCACAAAGGAGGCAAGGCTGCCAGTATAGTCTGTTCCACTGTAGAGATAATCAATATCATAATTTTGATACGTCAACGAAACCCTTACCCATTCATAGGTTCCTGGTGTGATGTCGTGGAGCGGGACGGTCAGAAAAATTTCGTCATTTCCTGACAATACAGCCTGAGAAAAGTCAACCGCTGTAGATCCACCCGCAGTCGTCTGTTCACCCATATAAACGACAGTACCCTCACCCAAGGCGGTATACATCGTCGGCGCAAATTCAATGTAATGAGCACTAATTTTATTAAAATCAGGTGTTTGAGCTGCATTACCTAAAGGTATGCTTGATGGATTTCCGAGGTTGTCTAACCGTGGCAATGTGCTGTCAAATTTGATTTTGAAAATAACATTTGTGTTCTTGCCTTTGTTACAAGCTGTAGATAACAATCCCATTACAAAAATGAGCATCCAGGCATTTTTCATTTTTTTCCCTTTTTCAGCAAATTTAGCGAATTCAAGCGCATCGAAAAGGGTTGCCTTATCTTTATCATTCGAATGTGTTCACGTTGGAATCGAATTGGCGTTTTGTCGCTTAGTTTTAGTTTTGGATTGATTTTGACCTCGTCCTGTATGGATTTGCGCGAAGCGATCATTCCATCCCGAAGCAGTGGCGCGAAATTAAACCTCAGCAAAAAGGGTCTCACCACTATTCCGGAATACGTTTTTGAGGACAACAACATTCGCGAGCTGAATCTGCACGACAATAAACTCAGCGAAATTCCGCCAGAAATTGGGAATCTGACAAGGCTTGAAAAGTTGGTCCTTAGTCGAAACGATATCACGGCGCTGCCACCTGAAATAGGAAAATTGATCAACCTTCGGGAATTGTCGCTTAAAGCCAATAAGATTGAGGAACTGCCGGCCGAATTGGGAAATCTGATAAATCTAGAAGTCTTGCGACTCAATTTCAATCAACTAAAGAATCTGCCTCCCGAAATTGGCAAGCTGAAGAATCTTACGCACTTGTACATCGAGTACAATCAAATCTCAGAACTACCTCCTGAAATTGGTCAGTTGGTAAATCTGTCGCAGTTTAATATTGGACGGAATAATCTCAGTCGACTCCCCATTGAGTTTTATGGACTTACACAGATCAATATCCTGGATTTGACAAACTCAGGACCAACCATCACAATTGAGTATGATATCTGTTACTGGAGAAACCTCGATATTCTCTACATCGACGATATTTCCCTGCAATTCGCCCCGCGCTGTTTGCTGTTAAGGGCGCATTCCAGTAACCGGTTCTCTATCGTCATTCGTTAGTAGCGGACAATTACTAGCCCCCGGAGTCGCATTCCGGAATTCAACCCAATTCGACGCGCCGTCTTTCTCGCGATCTACGCTGGATATGTCATCGACCGCACCGAATTCTACATAATCTACTTCGTCGCTGTTGTGATACAAGCCAATCATTTCACCGGCAGCAGAGAGCTTGAAATTACTGTGAATCTGGTCCTGAATGACATTTTTTCCATCGCACTAAATGATCAAATACGACCTCGCAGGCAAAGTGACCACAGGCAGCGGAAATTTGACCGGATTGTCAGAATTGTCGGTAAGATACCATTCGTTCGCCGAGAGGGTGAACGCAGAATCTGATGCATTGTACAGCTCACACCAGTCAACCTCTTCTCCAAACTCATTGGGATGAGAACTGACGGCTGAAAATTCGTTGATTCGAAGGGGAAACTTGTCCTGAACTGTACTGCCTGAGCCTGTCGGGAAATCGATTCTGTCATTTTCGCAAGATGCAAGGCAGACGAACAAACAAATAGATGAAAACAGTCCGGTGATTTTCATACGCGTTTAATTACAACGCAATCTCGGACAGTTTTGTCAACAGATTATGAATGACAAATGAAGGGACGGTTAATTACACGAATCAGCGCGCTTTTTGTTTTAACATGGGTACAAAACGAAACGAACCGAAATTTTCACTGCTGACCGATCCGTCTGGTTTCTTCGTGAGACGAAACATATCCTGATCCTCCCCGGATCCCACAGGAATAACCAAAGACCCACCTAAGGAGAGCTGTTCAACTAAACTTGCAGGTACGTCATTAGCTCCACAAGTGACTAAAATACAATCGAATGGGGCAAATGCGGGCCAGCCTTCGTAGCCATCTCCATATTTTTGCCGCAACACATAACCGAGTTCAGCAAGCATTTTGGTCGAACCGTCAAACAGCTCGCGCTGGCGCTCTATCGTGTAAACCTTTGCCCCCAACTCGCACAACACCGAAGCCTGATAACCAGAACCTGTTCCGATCTCAAGGACTTTTTTTCCTCGTATCGGTCCCAATAGTGAGGTCTGAAACGCCACGGTATACGGCTGTGAGATCGTTTGCCCGGCGCCGATTCGAAATGCGATGTTGGTATACGCCTGCAACACAAAGGCCTGATCAAGGAAAAGATGCCGGGGTATCACCGAAATAGCCCGTTGTACCTCAGGATCAGTGATACCCTGTTCGATGAGCTCTCGAACCATTTGGTTGCGCAATCCCTTGTGTCGGAATGTGTCGTTCATAGAATCGTCTAAAGTTATACAAGCGAATAACATACTGCCTTGAATCCGCGTATAATTGATTAACAACCCAATCTTGATTTTTTCGTTGTCAGGACTGGGATTTGTTGCAATGACTGCTGGCTTGAAGATTTTGAGCCTGCGGAGCAATATTAATTTAGATTATGCCTGGCATAAGGATTACTGCGTTGACGAGAAGAATGGCCCTATCAGCATGGCTGATGGCTGTCGGCCTGCATTCTTGTGGCGAGAAGAAAAACCCAGTAACGAATCTACCGCCGAAGGCCGAAGTATTTGCCGATCACGACGACTCAATTCCAGGTGGAATTCCGTTCGCGTACCAACCTCGAAAAATCGATGCCGATTCCATTCAACCTCCACGCATTGTAAAGGCTGGAGTGCCTGTCGTTGAAGAGGCGCATCTGAATATTCACCGCGTGGGCTCACCGGGCATTTCGCTCGTCTCCACAAACCCAACCGTGAAAACGCCAGGCATCGACGGGGTCAAATTACCTACTGAAACCAAGGCCGTGTTCGAAGAAAAAGCGAACATTTACTCGAAACCTGTCCCCTCTGGTCCCCCGGCCACGAAGGACGTTTCCTCCTACAATATTCAGTATTTCGACGTGGACCAAGGACTCTCTTCGAGTTATGTTTTCTGGATCGAACAGGATCGCCGAGGAAACTTGTGGTTCAGTACAATGCAAATGGGTGTATGTGTTTATGACGGGCAATCCTTTACGCATTTCGAAACACGGCACGGTTTGGTTGACAATTATATCTGGACTATCTGTGAGGACTCGAAAGGAAATATCTGGTTTGGTTCAGACGGAAGTGGAATGGCTTGTTATGACGGCAGTAAATTTTTTTTCTACGAAGAAAAGGGCGGACTGCCCGATCCGAAAGTCATTGAAATAATGCGTGGGGAAAAGGATATGCTCTGGCTTGCAACACGTGCTGGATTGTGCAAATTTGATGGAAAAACCTACATCAACTACGGCCCCGAACAGGGGCTTCTCGGAACCGAAATTAAGGACATCGCGATGGGAAAAAACGGCAACATCCTCATTGCAACAGATGAGGGACTTTGCATCTACGACGGTGTTTCATTCACGCACTACACCGCGCAAGACGGACTGCCATTCAGTTACCTCAATTGCGTTTATCAGGACAGAGAAGACAACATCTGGGTTGGAAGCGATGAATTTGGAATCTGCCAGTTCGACGGATATTCATTTTTTCATTATTCAACGGAACAAGGTCTCAGTGGTGATAATATTGACGAAATCAAGCAGGACTCCTTTGGCAACATTTGGATTGGAACCAGCGAGAATGGTATTACAATTTTCGACCACAACACGTTTACGCACATTACCGACACCGAGGGCTTGTCAAACAACGCCGTGAGAGCGATTCACGAAGACAACCAGGGCAACATCTGGATTGGCACCTACGGCGGTGGCGTGAACAAATACAGCGGAATTTCTTTTCAGAATTTCACCGAAGGTTCTGGACTTCCCCACCCGATTATACGCCATATGGACGAGGACCGCAACTCTGATTTGTGGTTTGCACACGAGCGAGGGGTTTCGAAATATTCCGATGGAAAATTCAGCCATTACGACCAGGAAAGTGGTTTGAGCGCCAATTTTGTTCGCGTGGTGTTCAACGACAGCAAAGGCAATTTGTGGTTAGGAACAAATGACAGCGGACTAAACCGGTATGACGGAGAGAATTTTTACCACTACACCGGTCCACAGGGAATTAATTCCGGTCAGATACTTGCCATATTCGAAGGTCGTGACAGCAATATTTATGTTGGATCCAAGGGCGGAGGCGTTACAATGTTTGCTGCCGATGGAGTTTATCAATTTGATCTGGACGACCCTCGCTCAAATAATACCGTGCGGGCCATTGCAGAAGATCAGGAAGGAAATCTTTGGTTCGGAACCAACGGAGGAGGCGCCTGCAAATGGGACGGTGACAGTATGACCATCTACAAAGAAAGCCAGGGAATTGAATCTCCTTCGATTCTGTGTTTCCTTCCAAGGCATAATGGCGAGCTGTGGTTGGGAACGGAAAACAGCGGCGCCTTCCGTTACGACAAGGGAAAAATGATTCGATATGGCACAGAAGACGGATTGAGCAACGAGATTGTCTGGTCGATGATCGAAGATCCGGATGGAAATATGTGGCTTGGAACGGAACGGGGTCTCAATCGCTTAACTTTTGATGACACGGGCGCATTCCAGGTAAAATTGTTCAACAAACTCGACGGACTCAAAGGGGTCGATTTCTTTCCGAACTCAGTCTGTCTTGACAATGAATCCAGAATCTGGTGGGGCTCTGGAAAAGCACTAATTATGCTTGATCTGAATAAATATCAAAGTATGAACACGGCCCCAAGGGTTGCCATTCGTGACGTAGAGCTACACCAGACGTTTGTCGAATACAGGCAACTGAAGGATACCCTTGCCGCAGGTTATTCCCTCTCTTTGAACAACGAAAACAAATATCTTCTCGACGATGTAAAATTTGACGACGTCGATCCCTTTACAAATTGTCCTTCGAATCTGGAGCTTCCATACACGCTCAATCACGTGACGTTTCACTTCGCTGCCATTGATTGGTCGGCGCCCCACAAATTGAGTTATCAGTACAAACTCGACGGGCTTGATGAAGATTGGAGCCCTATTCTCACTGACAATAAAGCGGTCTTCAACAACATTCCTGAAGGAAGTTATACTTTTAAATTGCGTGCAATTGGCGACGCGATGATTTGGAGCGAGATCGTGGAGTTTCCGCTGATCATTCACGCTCCGTGGTACCGAACTACCTTCGCGTACATCTCTTACTTTGTCGGGGGTATCCTACTGGTGATTGTGATCATATACTGGCGCACCCGACAACTTGTCGAACACAAACGTGAACTGGAAGCGACTGTTAAGGACAGGACGATCGAAGTTGTGCATCAAAAAGAACTTGTCGAGATGAAAAACAAGGAAATAACCGACTCCATCACTTACGCCAAACGGATTCAAGAGGCCATTCTGCCCAATCCCGTTTCATTTTCTCAGATGCTAGACGAATCCTTTATTCTTTTCAAACCGAAAGACATCGTTGCCGGAGATTTTTACTGGCTGCAAAGAACAGCGGATAAAATTCTCATCGCAGCTGCGGACTGTACCGGTCACGGTGTTCCAGGAGCGATGGTTAGCGTGGTATGCAACAATGCGCTTAACAGGGCCGTAAGGGAATTCGGCCTCTCGAAGCCTTCACTTATTCTGAATAAAGTACGAGATCTTGTCATTGAAACATTTGACACCGGGAAAAAAGGCATCAAAGACGGGATGGACATCGCCCTTCTTTCGTTGGATCTTCGCAATAACACTGTTGAATACGCTGGTGCGAACAATAACCTTTACCACGTTTCAGAGGGTAATTTAAAGGTGATTGAAGCTGATAAACAACCGATCGGAAAATATGCTGTGAATAGGGACTTTACAAATCACGAAATTAAACTCGTCAAGGGCGATAATCTCTACATTTCAACTGACGGATTTATGGATCAGTTTGGTGGATCCAAGGGAAAAAAATTCAAATACGTTCCGTTTATGGAACTCTTGGTAAAAGTCAACGGAATGAGTATGTATGCCCAGCGGGACTTCATCAATTCGGTATTCGAAAAATGGCGGAGTGACTATGAGCAGGTGGATGATGTTTGCGTTATCGGAGTGAGAATTTGACGGAGTCAAAGAGCGAACTCCAGATAACGCTACATCGAGCTTTTGTCGAGATGTTTGCCTACTCGGAGTGAGAATTTGACGGAGTCAAAGAGCGAACTCCAGATAACGCTACATCGAGCTTTTGTCGAGATGTTTGCCTACTCGGAGTGAGAATTTGACGGAGTCAAAGAGCGAACTCCAGATAACGCTACATCGAGCTTTTGTCGAGATGTTTGCCTACTCGGAGTGAGAATTTGACGGAGTCAAAGAGCGAACTCCAGATAACGCT
>Ga0247727_10012721_pt1 | contig 14371 bp, 8 predicted proteins | sample WisWelCaveWW1625_FD_202498 | JGI IMG/M metagenome (GOLD analysis project Ga0247727, IMG submission 202498) | Biofilm microbial communities from Wishing Well Cave, Virginia, United States - WW16-25 | ecosystem: Environmental > Aquatic > Deep subsurface > Groundwater > Cave microbial mat | place... | reverse complement strand
TCACACTTTTAGGATGCATGGCGCATGCACGAAGAAAATTTGAGAAGGCGAAGACCAACGACAGGAAGCGGTCAGACTTTGCGATGAACCTGTTTCGCAACTAAGACAAAATGCGAATCAGATATCCGGAAAGTTCCGGCGCAAAGCCCGGGCGGTAAAGCAATGGGTTATTTCCTGTCCCGGTTTCAATATCTGAAAAGATACTTGCCTGATGACAGTCTGGAGATTGACAACAATCAGCAAACGATCAGCTATTTTCTACACCATGATGGCCTGCTGCAATGCCAGGGATATTGATCCCTTCCAAATTCCCCGGGAACGGTTTCATTACCCCTTGCCGAAGGATAGCCTAAATTAATTTCTCCCCGAAGGGAGCCGGGGACTGCCTGGCCCCGGAAATCCAAGGGGGTGGGGTTCGCCGGACGGATACATTTCACCGACGGTCAATTTGGATTCATGAAAGGACCTCAAAACCTCACCTGTACCCAAAAATACAAGCGGTTGTCTTCCCCATTGGGAAAGTCCGGATCTCCCTTCACTTCCCTGATTTCATAATTTATCAGAAACCTGAAACGATCTGAAGGCAATCCGTAATATGCTCCGAATACCCAACGGGTGAATTCATCATCCAGGTTTTCATAGCGGGCAAGAGGTCCAAGATTCCAATCTGTTTTTCCGGTCAGAAGCAAATAGTAACCTGGAATTTGTGACTTGCCGCCAATTTCATTATTCCATCCCATGACATATTCCGCTGCCATCGTAAACCATTTGTGTTCCACCTGGAAATCAGCTCCCAGCCTTTCAAAATCAACCAGGTTTGCGGGTGTTCCTGCGGCCGTATCGGCCGGTTCCAGATAGTCGCCGGTACCACCGGATGCGCCGATTCTGCATATGAGATTTTCAGACTTGTATCGCAACCCCATCCTGCCCCACAAATTCTTTTTGCGGGTGTTGTCGTATTGAACATTTAATCCAGCGCCGTTGACAAGCGTTATCGCATCTTCAATCCTTATCTTGTTGCTGATAGGAATGTTCCCTTTGAATCCAATCCCGATGTCGCGGAGGTTGATTCCACGCGAAAGATTATCAGAAACATCGGTACGGTTCACAAAATACAAATCTGCCGAGGACATCGGATTTTCATAACCGAATTGCGTTTTCTGCTGACCCAGCAAGATCTGATGTTTAGGTATATGGGAGAATGAAATATATGCGTCACGCATCATGCCCGCGATTTCCGGCGACCTCGGATCAATCTCGAGCTGGTACGAAATTTTTCTGTTGATTTTTCCTTCGACTCTGAGTCTTGCCCTTTGAACTCTGAACCTCCAGGGTAAAATCGAATCATCCCGATTGCTGTCAAAATGATTCAATTCCTGGAACTGGATGAAGCCCGAGACTTTCGGCTTGTATTTCTTCAATTTGTCTGCCGGTTGCAAAGAATCGGTTTTGGGTTCAGGTTCCGTGACCTGGGCGCGGATTGCATCCGTGACAATACATGATGAAGCCAGCAGGATGATTGCGACTTTGAATGATTTGGGTATGCCCAGGCGAATCAGGATCCGCCGAATTGAGGCGAAGAATTCCATTGCTTTCTTTTTATTGGTTTTGAAAACATATAACTATACAGTCACTCAATTGAAATTCAAGGCTTTAAGATCATGGCAACAGACAAATCCCGCAGATGACCCATCCCTGACCGTCCCGGGAGGGGTGTGGGGTGGGCAATCGAAATACCGCACATGCTATTATAATGTCATGCTAAGTGAGTAGTTACATTTTTTTTGCGCCTGAAAGCCCTCCGGCAAGTATGCCAGGGAAATATTCCCTATTCCTTCACCAATTTCTGATGCTGGCCGGCAAAGCTCATCAGGTAAATCCCGGCTGCCAGATCATCGGTCGGAATTTCATATTCCGTTTCTCCCGGGATGTATCCCGCCCGAATCAATTTTCCCAGACCATCGGTCATCCTGAATTCGCCTGACATTCCCGTTTCATTGCGGATAATAATCCTTTCACCGGCCGGATTTGGATACAATCTCAGGTTGGCTGCACGCGGATATCCGGATTCCCGGGAAACAACATCTGCCAGGTCGGCGATGCCATTCCAGATCCGAATCTGAGCTACCATTCCCGTCTGGCTGAATTCCGAAGTGGTCAAAGAATCGTCATGAAAGAAATGCAGGATGCGATCAGAGCCGGAAAGGTTCGCAACAAATTCTGCCACGTTATCATTCAGCGCCGATTGCAGACTTAGGGAATCCGGATACACTATAAACAATTCTGTGGAGTCGGTGGCGCTGTCGCGGGTGATCAGAATGATGGTATTGGTATCGGGCAACAAGGTCGTTGACCCCGGCAAACCCTGAAAATACAACCTCAGCGATTCATCAACATATACTCCTTCATCAATCAGCAGTTCACGAAAATCAAGAATCTTCCGGTAACCAAAAACTTCGGAATACTGAAATTCAATGGCGATCGAGTAATGGTTCTCTGTGAATCCGGCATCCGGAACTTCGACCAACAGGCCGCCACCCGAGCCGAGGGAATCGGCTTCCCAGTACAATGAGCCTGACGAGTAGGAGGTATTGACACTGTTGTATTCGGTGGCAACCGAATTGCCAAAATCATCATTCAGATTTCCATCGAAATCAAATTGACTGATGAGTGTGGCCTGCGCCATTGTCGTCGCGGAAAACGCAAGCGAACAAACGAGAATCAGAATTGTGGAAAATAAGCTGAGTTTTTTCATTGGATTTTTACATTTTTCGAAATTCCCTGGGACGAAATATTTTATTTTGCCTTCATTCGATTGTTCTTCGCATTGTGCTCCAACTCCGCCAATCCCAATTCCTCCATCAAGGGTGGAACATACATTGCAAACCTTCCCCGGAAATTCTTTTTCAATCCGTACCAGCCACCGACTGGATTCCCGGAAGAGCGGCCCCAATGCTCAACTGTGCCTTCATTCGTCTCCTGCTTCTCGTCTTTGCTTCCCAGTTCCATCCAGTCGCCACGTTTCTTAAGCATTTTCTGCAAATCGCTGATGCACCGGGCGTCATAGTGCAATATCGTTTTGCCAACGACACAGACGATGATTTCCTTTCCATCTTTCTCGTCCATGTACATTTCGAATTCTGAAGTGCCGGGAGGAGTTCTCAGCTTCCATGGATTTTCTTTCGTTCGTTTTTCCATATCTATTATTCAAAAACGAATTTCCTGATGAGTCTTTCGTTTCCGGTAACCTCAATGAAATAAATTCCCGCAGGCAATTCGTTCCGACGGATCGCAATTTCATTGCCGTTCGACGGGATCTCGCAATTGATTTTTCCAAATGCGTCCCGCAAAAGGATCTTTTGAATACTGTTTCCATCATCTGCAAAGCGAATAAATACTGCATCGCTTGCAGGATTTGGATAAACGACAAGCGCTCCATTCTCCGCGTTTGCTGCCTTCCCTGTGATCTGACTCACCCCCGCTGCGTTCAATACTTCTGTCAGATCGCCGTCATAATAAGACACCGCAGCAATCACCGAGATATCCGTTTCTTTGAAAGATTGAGGAATGTTGTATGTGTAACTCCGGTTGTACAAATCCGCAGGTCCGGGATTGCTGATGATGATTCCGCTTTCTCCCCAGGTGGGTGTTGTCATGTCCCGAACCACATGCCTGTGATCATATCCTGTAATCGGATTTCCCAGGTTGTAATAGGGATGAGTCGGATCGGTATTGTAATAATTCGTCTGGTCGTAACCCGATCCGGTCCCGGTGACATGATCTTCGATCACAAATACAGAAATGCGGATGTCTCCCGGATATGGATAATCAATGAAATCTATTCCCAGACTGATGTCAAGATCGCGGGAGGATGCATCCCAGGAAGCAGAAAGCGCAAGTTCAACCGGACTCGGAGTCGCAAATCTCTCCTGAATATGGCCCAGCCATTTGCCCGTACCTACGCCGGCCTGCAATTCGCCATCCCACCAAACACGGTCAACGGTACCGGAAGGAGCGCCAAGCGCAAACTGATCGGCAATCGTAACACTTTCGGGTATCGTCATGTCGTCGCTGAGATATCCGGAATGGTGAGTGAATCCGAGAAGGTTCGGAAAAGCGCCAAGCAAACTGTCAAGCAAGAGGTGTCCCCGCGGACACCAGCCGCAGGGTGCAGTCGAGAACTCTTCCAGCAAAACATGCCGGGTAGCAGAGATTCCAAGGTTCACGAAGGCCTGATGGAAAATGGTGTCATTCGAATTCACCTGGTCTGCGTTTCCGTTGATGTTGTCAGTCCAGATCTTGAAGGTATGGAAACTGTCAACTGCAGAAGCAATCCAGGGAGTACCGTGGGTAAAATTGTAAGTGCCATTGACCGGAATGCTGAGTCCGGATACGGTTTCAATGACCGGTGTTCCGCCGTCAACCTGATAAACGAGATTCAAAGTTTGTACTGTATCTGTACCATAACTCAGAAATGAACCAGTGACATTCACAGACGTTCCGGTCGCAACGAGATCCGGAATGCCGTGCTCAATGCCAGCAAGATCATATGCAGGTGCAGTACCATATATAAATTTGTAAACGCGCATGTCAGTCTGGGCAACCGGGAATACTGTTGGAAAAGTATGGCCGGGGCTGCTGACCTCCATTGTGCCATCTGCGCCTGCGGCATCCTGAACGCCTACGGTTCCGCTGAGGGTGGCAATTGATTTCGCAAGATTGTGGACGACATCAAAATCGCCCGATTCAAAAATCCGGATGGCCATCGCCACATAATTCGACGAAGGAGAATTCCCATAAGGAGTAACAGACTGCCACTGAATGACATGCACACGGTTGGGAGCGGAACCATAAGTCCACCGAACGATTACATCATGTACTCCGCTATATGAATCGAGTGCAAAATTATCCCAGAAAGCAAAAATGGCGGAGCGCGGTGCGGCGAGATTCGGCAAAGTCGTGTTGGCCGCGATACTGGATGGAGCCGTGGTATCGAAAGTGATATAGCCATTGTCGCTTACCAGGTAATGCGTCACGACGGCGCCATAGAAATTCCATGTGAATGGAAGGGCGACCGGCGATGACAGGACGTCATTTTGGAATACAGGACTGGAACTGAGGACTGTTGTCCCGGTTGTTCCCCAGTAATAGGCGGTTTCGGGCCCGTAAGCCAATTGGTAATAATAGGATTGCGAAAAAGCAGTTCCTGTAAAGCCGGAAATGAGAATCAGGAGCAAGTTCGAAACAACAGAGGTAAATCGGTTCATACCTTTGGTCTGAATGGTTTAACAGGATTTAAACCGGCACCCGGAATTCAATCCTTTGATATTCAGAAAATAAAGATAATGAATTGAAGCAGAACCGAAAGGCGGTAATTTCCTCAGATCTTCAATTCCTGATCACCTTCCGTGTTTCCTGCCCGCTTGCGGGGGCAAGTTTCACAAAATACAAGCCAGCCGGACCATCAATTCTGAAATCGGTTTTCCCATGAGGATCGAGAATTCCACAACCAAAGAGCTTTCCGTACATGTCTGTAACAAAGAATGAAACGTCATTCGATTCTGCTTGCGCTTGAATTGTGAATACTCCGTCTGTTGGATTCGGATAAATCGTGAATTCCGGCTTGGGTTGACTCATTTCCTGATTCACAATTGTTGAATAGCAGGATGAAGTATCGTTACAGCTTCCGTTGGTCACGATCACGGCATAATTCCCGTTGATGGCGGGAGTAAAGCTTTGGTTTGTATCGCCGGGAATGCCAGCGAAGTTGCTGTCACAGTTTACCCATTGGTAAGAAGCTGCGGAGTCAACAGCGGTCAGCGTTTGGCCGGAAACAAGAACTGATGTGTCAACGGTGACAATGGTTAGATTGACCGTGAATACAGAATCGCAACCCGAAGAGCCGGGAATTGTGTCCATGTACAGGCCCGTCGAAGTCCATGTGTACAATCCGGACGGCGAAATGTAGCTGTCACAGGCAGTTGGAGTGAGGGCTGCGGATGATTGCGTACATTGAGTGAGTTTGAATATAAAAATATCATCCGCTCCCGAAGAAATCAGATCAAATGTGTCAGCTCCCGGATCAAAATCAACGGTATCGGTGAAATATCCCGTTGAATAGATGTTATCCCAATTGTCCAATGCCAGGGAATAAGCCTGTTCAACCAGGGTACCGCCGGTTTGCATTGCCCAAACAAAATTTCCGGAATCGTCAATCTTTGATATAAAAATGTCACTGGTTCCTGCGGTGGTCAAATTGAATACAGAAATTCCGGGATCAAAATCAGCAGTGGAATCGAAAAATCCCGTTGAATAAACATATCCGGAATTGTCCAATGCCAGGCCGTATCCGCGATCCGATCCGTTTCCTCCCAATTGTACAGCCCAGACAAAGGCGCCGGAGGTATCCAGTTTTAAGATATATGAATCTTCCAATCCGGCCGATGTCATCGTAAAGGTTCCCGTTCCGGGATCGAAGTCAGGAGTCCCGTAAAAATAACCGCCCACATAAACATGCCCGGAATCATTCAATTTCAGCGTAAATCCGGCATCATTGCTTGTCCCTCCGATTCCCTTTGCCCATACCAGGCTCCCGGATGTATCCAATTTGCAAACGAAGATGTCGGAAGTCCCGGCGGAGATCAAATTGAAAGTTCCTGTACCCGGATCGAAGTCGGCGGTATTTCCGAAATATCCTGTAAAATATACAGCTTCGTCTGCATCGGCTGAAATTGACCACCCGGCATCGGCTGTCGTCCCTCCCATCCTGTCTGCCCAGGAAAAGTTTCCTGATGAATCAAGTTTTACAACGAAAATGTCGTAGCCGCCAGACGATGCCAGGCTGAATGTACCCGGTCCGGGATCAAAATCCACAGTAGACGAATACATTCCGGTCCAATAAACATTGCCCGATGAATCCACAGCCAATCCATTGCCACGGTCGTTATTTCCAGCCCCGATCCTTTTTGCCCACAACAAATTGCCTGAGGGATCCAATTTTACAACGAATGCGTCATCACTTCCGGCAGATTTGAGGAAATTTGTCCCGGCGCCCGGATCAAAATCAACAGAATCAGCAAAATATCCGGTGCAATAAATATTGCCGTCAGCATCAATTTTGACCTGGATTCCATATTCATATCCAGGACCGCCGAATTGTTTTGCCCACAGGAAATTGCCGGATGCATCCAGCTTTGAAAGGGCAATGTCAGATTGGCCGGTGGCGATCAAATTAGACACCCCGGTTCCGGGATCGAAATCCACGCCGGATCTGAATCCCCCGAGTGTATAAACGTTTCCTGCAGAATCAGCCGCGATGCTACGGGCGTTATCCGATTGCGTTCCTCCGATTCTTTTTGCCCAGTCAAAAGTTTGCGAACCGGCTGCTGCTGCAACAAACATCAGGAGAATACCAATAATGAATCTGTGATTATTCATAGGACAGGTCATTTGGTTGCCAATATCGGATAAAAGCGGGAACCAATCTTTACAACTGTCAGATCAATCCCGGGTGGCCCCAAACCTTTCAGAAAGGATTCAGGGAACCTCTAAAAACAATGAAGTTCGAGGCGGATGAACAAGTGAAAAGCGGAGTTTACTTTGGTAAATGAGCATTTTCACTTGGAATCCAACGAAGAAATTCGAAGTTTTTAGAGGATCCCTTCAATTTTTCATCCGCTAAGAGCATCCCTACACTTGCTCAAAGATGTACTGCACTCCCCCAACCAGGCAGGATCACCGGCGTAAGTCATTCCAAACCATTCATCAGGTAATGAAAACTCAAAATCAAAAAACTATGAAAAACCAGATTGGAATTTTCGCCACTTCGCTCTTCATCCTGTTCATCACTGCAACCGGATTTTCTTTTCCTTTGCCCGAAGGACCGGAATCGGGAAAAACGCAGGGAAAGATCACGCTTTCAGAATCCGGTATCTGCTCAGGCATTGCCGGCCACCGGCCGGTAGGTGAAGCCACTCAGTTTCGAAGCGATGCCGGAAAAATCTGGGTTTACACCCGGTTTATTATGGAAAAGGAAGAAGCATCGAAAATCAAACATGTGTACTACTTCGATGGGAAAAAAGTATCTGAGGTGATTTTGGATGTTCATGGCCCATCCTTCCGGACGAACAGCTACAAAACGATCAATGACAAATTCGTCGGGGATTGGAAAGTCGAAGTTGTTGCAGAGGACGGCGGGGTTTTCGAAACGCTTGAATTTACGGTCGCAAAGTAAATCCTGCTCATCCTGGAAATCCCGGATCGTAACGAAGCGGGCCGGAAGTTTCTTTGAAACTTCCGGCCCGCGCATTTCACGGAATTTCTTCCGGTTATTTTCCTTTCTTTTTGGCGTCTTTCGGTGCCTCTTCACCCATTGGCGGAATCATTCCCAATTGGGTCATGAATGCGAGATTATCGGCAATGCCCCAGTGTTCGGTAATCTTCCCGTCTTTGCATTTGAACATGTCAACAAAGGGTTGGGTAACTGATTTACCGGTCGGCGGCATTCCCATCATTTCTCCTGTATTTGTTCCTGACCATTCGCCCCAAACAACTACCATGTCACCTTCGGCAACCGTGACTTTGGCCACCACTTTCACATCAGGGAAGGAGCCGCGATAAGAAGCAACGATGCACTTGAATTTATCGGGCCCGACTTTGTCAGGACAAGGATCATTCGGATCCGGAGTGTTTTCTTTCATATCTGCAGCAATGATTTTTTCAATACCTTCTGTATTTCCGGTATTAAAGACATCGAAAATTCCTGCAGCCAGTTTCTTGTTTGCCTCCATAGTTGCCTTTGTGCCATCGTCCTTGGGTGGTTCCGGGCAATCTTGTTTGCATGAAATCAACAGGAAACAGAATCCTGCCAATGCTGATAATTGAAATAGTTTTTTCATCGTTTTGTTGTTTTTGTTATGAAAAGGATATTTATGAGACCTTTGTTTTGATACCCGATTTCACTTCTTCCTCTTTCATATAGGCAACCGGATCGTGGTACAGGGCTCCATCGGGCAGCCAATGCCAAAGGTCACCCATGGACTTCTTGATCCGGGCAATATAAAAATCAGGCACTTTCGTGGTTTTGCCGTCGAAGAAAGGCATAAACTGGGGATCGGTATCCATACGCCTTCTGATTTCCTTAAAGTATTTGATTCTTCCGAATCCTTCCTGCGAAACCGCCCGGAGGAAATTCATCCTGCGGCCAAGCGGATGTTTGTTGGCTTTGTAGCGCTTCCAGATCCGTGGCCAGGAAAAGGAATATTGAGTAACATCAATGACATGGTCATAGAATGTTTTCCAATCGTAGTTCATCGGCTTCACGTTCATTGCCCCATTGTTGTTGAGGAAGAAAAACGGGAATGGCCTGACACGTCCTTCGCGCTGATAACCCAGGTTCAGCGGAGCAGCCTGTCCGAATGCGGTAAGCAAAGAGTATCCGGGAAAACTACCCGGCGAGAGATCAATGAATTTCTTTTGCAATTCAAATGGCTCATCTCCTTCATCGCAATCCAGGCCGAATACAAAATTTGCCTGGAGGTAAGGGATGTACTCCATGATAGTATTGATGTGTTCCGAAACTTCGGTCACTTTTTCCAGTCCGATCCGTTTTGCAGTTTTTGATTTTCCACCGAGAGAATACCAGGATTCCACTCCCGGCAACATCGCAACGAATCCGTTCTTTTTCATGCGCTTCAGACGGTCTTCACTCAGGATTGCCAGGCTGGATTCAGCAATGGAACGGATGGATCCGGGCGGAACGGCTTCTTCCATGGCGCCGAGAAAATCATCAAACCGGATTCCAAAATTGGGGTCGTGCCAGACGATGAGCGGATTCTTGAACTTCGTTTTCAGGAACCGCAGGTCGGTTTTGATGACTTCGAGATCGAGTGGCTGATAGGGAATATCAGCATCTATACAAAAACTACATGTGTAAGGACAGCCGAGACTTCCCAGCACGGGAACTATTTTGAGAAACGGCGCTTTGCGGATGGTGGTTTCGATGTACTTCCATCTTTCTTCCACTCCGGGAAGTTCTGCCGGTTGTTTGTCGGTAGCCAGGCGGACACCGAGGGGACGGTTGGGTACGGGATCGCGGAGAAGGTCGGTGATCAGATCCTTATCAGTAAATCCCAGAACATAATCAAAATATTTTACTGCGTCTTGTGGAAAGCAACGGGCATGGGGTCCGCCCAGTACGGTAATTGCGCCGCGACTGCGGAAAATGTTGCTGACGGCATAGGCCAGCATGGAAGCCTGGGTGAAGGCCCCGATGAAAATCACATCGGCATCATCCGGAAGTTCCTTCAACAGATTTTCGCGGCCGGTATAGCAGACGAAAGTGACTTCGTGGCCGGCCTGCTCGCACCAGGCGCCGAGCACCTGCGGCATAATCGCTGCATAATTCGGATACATGACTCTTGCCCACATAGAATTGACGGGACCCTGGGTGACAAGGTCAATGATTCCGATTTTCAGTTTGCGCATGGTGCGGGGTTCTGGATTGAAAATGCTAATGTACCTGTGCGGGATAGCAAGGCTTTAAAACGGGGGCAAGAACGGCATATTCCACCGTTTTTCAAAGTTTGAGGCATTTCAACGAGGGCTTCGAACCGGTGGAAATTCTGCCTTTTACCACACTGAAAATGTCGTGACCAGGTAAGAATACGTCCAAAAAAACGCCGATTGCATATTATCTATGGCATTTTTCCATATATTCGGGTATTGTTGTAAATCCCCCAATTCCCATGAAAACTGACCTTAAAAATCTTGTTGCCCCGGTGTTCTGCCTGATTTTCACTGGCTTTTGTCCAGTTTCCTGGTCGCAGTGCCTCCCGAATATGGGCAACTGTACCGACAACGTCTGCATTGAGAATTTTTACGATTCCGGCGGCGATTCCGCGAATTATTCCAATAGCGAAAACCTGATCCACGTCATTTGCGCACCCAATGCTTCTGCCAGGATACAGGTCATGTTTAAACAATGGCAGGTTTACCCCTCGGATTCCCTGTTCATTTACGATGGGCCCAATACTGCATCTACGCTGATTTCCAGCCACACCTACAACGAATTCCCGGGACTGATTCAGTCTTCCGGACAATGCCTGACCTTCGAATTCAAGTCTAATGCCACGATAAATTGGCCGGGATGGATAGCTGAAGTCAGTTGTATCTGTCCAAAACCAGTATTGGTAAGTACCGATAAATTTATTTGCCTCGGCGAAGTGGTCACATTGCTGGTGAATTGTGATACCACGATGGTTCAAACTTTATTCGAGGATTTTGAATCCGGCTCGGGCGGTTGGACAACGGGTTCCCTTGACACGGGAGCCACCTACTGGAACATTGACAATTTCAGCGGCGGCACACCTGGCTTCAACTTTTCCAGCGATTTTTATGGAACTCCGAATACCGGCCCCGAAAACGGTTTTGAACACAGTTTCCTGGAAAGTCCGGCTTTCAATACTACGGGGGGAGGAATTCTCAAATGGATGAAATGGTCTTACAACGATGGGTATCCATACGACAACGTGAATGTTGAAATCTCCTATGACAACGGAGCCTCCTGGTCCATTCTCGTGGATTCCCTTTTCTACGAATGGTATTATACAGGATTTGAGCATCAGATGTTTGCAGTGATTCCGCCGGATTCGGGAACAGCAAATACCGTCGTGAGGTTTCGTTACAATGTGGAGTATTCCCTTGGTGGCACATATTCCGAAACCGGTTTCTGGATTGACGATGTGGAATTTAATAAAGTGACAAACGGCTCGTGTACTTATGCATGGAGCCCAAACAATCAGACAACAGAAACAATCAATGTCAGCCCGACCAATACGCAGATTTTTACGGTTGAAGCTACCGATCCCGGCGGATGCACCGAGAAAAAGGAAGTCAAGGTGAATTTGCTGATCCAACCCGCAGTTGTAGCCAGCGACAATGTGATGAGTTGCCCCGGGGACAACGTAAATCTGAATGCTACAGAAATCTGCCGGCAGGATTTTGTCACTACTTTCCAGGGTGGCAATTCCCAGAATGGAAACATGTTTGATTTGTACGCATATAATACGGTGGAAATAATCGGTTTCGATGTTCACCATTCACCTGACCTGGAAGATTACGAAGTTTGGTGGAGACCGATGTCGTTTGTCGGCGCCGAAACGGATTCGAACATGTGGACAAAAGCAGGCACAGTTTACAATGTTATGGGAAATGGTTTCGGAATTGCGACTCCATTGAATCTAACCATGTCAGTGACGATTCCCGCCGGAAGTACATATGCTTTTTACGTCACGACCCGCGGTGCATCGGCGGGTATTGTCAATTATACCACCGGAAACAATTATGGCGGCGTATTCAACAACGATGCCAACCTCCTCTTTTACGAAGGTGTGGGAAAATCCTATCCTTTTGGCGCTACGTTTGGAGATGCCGGCACGGGAAAGTCAAGAATTTTCAATGGCGTAATCAGGTACAGCAGGCCGGATGACTGTGAATTGCTCTGGAGCCCCGGCGGAAGTACTGCAGGCAGCATCAGTGTTTCGCCGACACAGGAATCAACATATACAGTTACCATCACTGACAAAAATGACTGCTACAATACCGATGATGTGAAAGTCCTGATGAAGCCGGTTCCTGTTCCGGATCCCGGTCCCAATGTTCACATTTGTCCCGGCGATACCATACAAATCGGGGTTCAGGATACCTGCATAAATATCCTTGAAGTATCCCTGAAAGACGATGTTTTCAATGAAGGGATCATGTTTGACATGGTTGCCTACAATGACCTGACGATCAAATCATTTGATTGCAATCTGAAACCGGGCATTTATTCCCTGAGAATATATTACAAGACCGGTACACATGTTGGAAGTGAAACGACAGCAAGTGACTGGACTTTCCTTGGAACTGCATTGAATGTGAATTCGGCCGGTGTCGGGAACCCCACCCCGATCCCGATCTCTGTTGACATCAGCATGAACGCCCTGACACAACATGCATTTTATATCACAGGGATACAGGGAACCGATATGTTTTTCGAAAACGGAACCACAATCGGAAGCGTGGCTACTTTTGATTCCAATATTGATTTTCTGGAAGGCCAAATGATAGATTATCCCTTTACAAATCCCACCGGATCAAAAATATTCAATGGATATGTTCATTATGTTTCCTTGTGCAATGTTTTTACCTGGACACCTGGACCCTTTTCCACCGATTCTATTTTTGTCGCTCCTGTAGCCACGAAGAAGTATAATATTGATGTGGAAAATGCCGGTCCTTACTCCTGCAGCGGTTCCGCTTCAATCAAAGTCATCGTGGATACGCTATTGACCGATGCCGGCCCGGATGTCAGTATGTGCCCAACAGACAGCGTAACTCTGACTGCAATCTGTACTTCAACCCTGCCAACTTTCTCGGAAGATTTTGAGGGGGCAGTGACCGGATGGACAACAGGAGTGATAGATTCAACGGTTTCCACCGTCAATGGCTGGCAACTCTTCACTCAGCCTGGCGGAAGCTCGCCGGTTCCATTCGGAACCACCATGTATGGAACTCCCAACAATGGCTCAGTACTGGGATTGGAAAATTCATATTTACAAGGTCCGGTTTTCAATTCCTCCGGAGGCGGGCAATTGACCTTTGAATCCTGGGCGAATAACGAGTCAGGTTACTATGACCGTGAAGAAGTTTGGATTTCCTACAATGGAGGGACATCCTGGTCGGTCATACTTCCTTACTCCGATGCCGTTTGGAACACTATGGCGGTGACTCAAACTTTGGCAATCAACATTCCTGCAGATTCAGCGACTTCGACCACGCGGCTTCGCTTTGTTTACAATACCGTTGACGGTTGTTGCGGTCCTGCCGATCAGATCGGATGGTTTGTTGACAATATTACTTTTTTCGGTCCTGCGAATTTCCTCTGGGCTCCCGGCGGACAAACGACAGGTACCATCAAAGTCAGTCCCTCCTCCACTACGACATATACAGTGAGTACAAGTATTACCGGAGCTTCCTGCTTCGGGCAGGATGATGTAACGGTCACCGTCTTTTTGGTCACCCCGGCTTCCATTACCGGGCTGAATGCTGAGTATTGTACAGACGTGGCCAGCGTCACCATGACCGGCAATCCCATTGGCGGTACATTTTCCGGCAACGGTGTGATCGGAAATGATTTTTATCCGAGTCTCGCCGGACTTGGCACTCACAGCATTCTTTACTTTGTTACCGATGTCAACAGTTGTACCGATTCGGCCTCCAAGACTGTCACCGTAAATGACCTTCCGGTTGTTGATTTCAGCGGGCTGGATTCTGCCTATTGCCTCGACGGCACTCCCGATACCTTGGTGAAAAGTCCGGTTGGTGGTAC
>Ga0247727_10012720_pt1 | contig 14373 bp, 8 predicted proteins | sample WisWelCaveWW1625_FD_202498 | JGI IMG/M metagenome (GOLD analysis project Ga0247727, IMG submission 202498) | Biofilm microbial communities from Wishing Well Cave, Virginia, United States - WW16-25 | ecosystem: Environmental > Aquatic > Deep subsurface > Groundwater > Cave microbial mat | place... | reverse complement strand
CTTTCTCTTCGAATTGCCGCGTATCTTCCATCGCTAGCGCCATCATTTCAACTTGAGGATAGTCCGGCTGCGGCTCTTGCGCGCGATGAATGTCGCCCGCGACGAGCAAGAGTTTCGCTTCCGGAAAAGTCGCGCCGCATTGGTTGTCAATCGAAACCCAGCCTGATAAGCTCATGTTGCGGTCATTCGCATCCAACACGCCGACATATTCGGCGTGCCAACTCATGCCCGTGGTGAGATAGGAAACCTCCACGCGCTGTTTCGCCGGGCCGTTGTTCTCGATATTCCAAACGAGTGTGGGTCGTGTGATCAATCCTGCTGGAAGCTTCGGCAGATCAGTCGCCACAATCTCACCGTGGTTGAGAATTTTAATGCTGCCGTCCTCGGCTTGCAAAACGACGTTGCCCAGCGAACTGAGCAACCTGCCGCTCACCGGGCTGCCTTGTTTCGTCGTGAGCGAAATTCTCTGATCGAGGTAGCGTTCCAAAATTTTTCCCGCGCTCACGAGATCGTATTCATAATTCTGTTCGAGCACGCGCACGCCGGTCGCGTTTGACAGCGACTTGAAATGCACGGAAGTCGGATCGATCTGCGCCGCCACGTCGCGGAACGAGACGAGTCCCGCAGGTTTGGGCAAATCAATCTCGCGCATCTCATGCACGAGCGCGAGGTTGTCGTTATAGACCGTGACGCGCACGGCGTTGGTTTGCGCAAGGGATATGTTCGTGGTGATGAGCACAAAGCTCGCGAGCAGAGACATCGTTTTAATGGCACGCATGATCAAATTTCGATAAGGATGTAAAGGTATACTGCAACGGGTTTCTTTAGCCGCGCTCCTCAGTTTGTCATTCTGGAAGATTCTTTTTCAGCGCTGGGCTGATACTCCAGCTCTAAAAAGATTCCCACCAATTTGTCATTCCGAAGGAATCCTTTTTAGTGCTGACATTGACTCCAGCGCTCAAAAAGATTCCTACTGAATGACACTATTGTGCAGGCGTTTCAAATCAATCCTCAACGTATCTCTGAAATTCAGGCTTGCAGCTAAGGAGTTCAATAGACGCTCCCACCTAAAAATGTCATTCTGGAAGAAACTTCCCTCGCACTCGGCACACCTTCTAAAACAGGCAGTCTTTCGAGCACTAGGAAGATTCTTACAGAATGACAAACGAGGAAGGCCACTCTCGCGTATCACGCAAGAGTTCCCTCACCGCCCCTGCCCGCTCGACAACGACAGCCCGATCACGAAATTTCGCGGCAAGCCGGGTTCAAGATAGAGCGGCACGCGGTTTACAATATCCGGATTGATGAACGCCGAGGAAACGTACTTCTTGTCGGTTAAATTATAAACGCCAACGAAGCCACTCAACGAAAGATTCTGCCCCAAACGCAGCGGCTTTTCCAAGCCCGCGGTGAAGTTGAGCAGATTGTAAGCAGGCACGGAGGTGGCGTTGGCGTCATCCACAAAATAATTGCCCACGCCTTGCAGACTCAATTCTACAAACGCGCTGTGCAATTGCTGCGGCGCGAAGCGCAGCGCGGCGTTGCAATAAACATTCGGAATGCCCGCGACTTTGTTGTCGTCATAAACCGCGAAGCGACCGGCCTTGCCGTAATGCACGGAGTCCACGCTGTAGTTCATGTAACGGCTGTTGAGATACGTGAACGCAGCTTGCATCGAGAGGTCGCCTTCGAATTGCGCGTTCACGCCGGCCTCCGCGCCATAGCGTCGCGTTTTGCCCGCGGTAAAATAAAACCGGCCCGCGCGATAGGGCACGATGTCGTTGCTGATGTTGATGTAATATGCGGCAACATCATACGAAAGACCGCGCAGCCGGCTTTGTGATGAGACGAGAATCTGCTTTGTGCCCAGTTCGAACGTGTTCGAATGAATCGGTTCGAGCAGCGGATTGAGCGCGAACACCGTGTCTTGTCCAAACGTGCTCGCGGGATCGGTCTCGTTTCCCGCAGGCACTTCCACGCCGCTGCCCCAATTCGCGTAAACGCTGTGCATGGGCGTAAGCTGATACGTCGCGCCGATCTTCGGCGTCCAGCGGCGAAAAGATTTTTTGCCTTCGAGATTGTCGTTGATAAAACTCTCGTTGTGATAGGTCACGTCGTTGTAGCGCAAGCCCAAAACAAAATTCAAATCTTGTGAGACGGAGAGATCTTCCTGCACGTAAGCGCCGAAGCTGTTTGCGCCTTCGCGCTTGTTGTCGCGCAACTCACTGCCGCGCTCGTTCGTGGCAGTGAGCGAGTAAAACAAAATCGCGCCGTCTTGATAGGCTTCATCCATGCCGATTTGAAATTTGCTCTTCACCGCGTGCGAGAAGTCATGGGCGAAACGATAGCTCGCGTTGCCGCCCACGTGATAGCGCGTGAAATCGCGAAACGTGCCGCGCTCGGAGCGCTGCAAAAATTTCGGCTCCATGAATACTTGGCCGGAAAAGCCATGCGCGGCATTCACCTCGTGATCCAATGTCACGCCGATGCGGCCCACGCGATTCATGCGCCGCTCCGCGCGCGAGAGATACGTTGCGTTCGCTTGTTTCGGATCGGCTTCAAATTGCACCAAAGAAAGCGGGCCGGGAACGAAAAATTTGTTATATGTGCCGATGAGGAACACGCCCAAGCGCGTTTGCTCGCTCGGATGTGAAATGAAGTCGACGTCGACGAGCGTGCGTTCGCTCGCGGAATTTTGCCGCCAGCCCTCGAGCTCGTTGCGCAACAGCGCGATCGACAATTTGCCGCTGCCGAGGTTCATACCGCTTTGCAAAACGTATTTACGAAAGCTATAACTGCCTTGCAGCGTGCGCGCCGTGAGAAAGTTCGATTCAAACAAAGGCGTCGAGCTGATGTTGATGACGCCGCCCGCAGCATTGCCCCAAATCGCGGAGGCGTTCGAGCGAATCACTTCCAAACCTTCGGCGGTGGTGAGATCGATCAAGTCAAAAGAGGTGCGGCCATCCGGCTCAGTCGTCGGCATGCCATCCACCAACACGCGAATGCCGCGCGAGGTGCCGGCATTGGAGCGATCACCCGCGCCGCGCGCGCCAAAGCCGCGAATCGTGATGCGAATGTCTTGATTGCCGGAGCGCGTTTGCGCGAGCACGCCGGGCACGGCCTGCAATGCTTCTTCCATGCCATAGCCGCGACGCATGTGCAGCTCGCTCGCATTCAACGTATTGACGGCCATCGGCACTTTGAGTATCGGCTGGGCATAACGCAAGGCGGTAACGGTGATGGGAGAAATTTCATAACGGGTGGAATCATTGGCGGAGAGGGAGTCGGCGGTTGAAGTTTGCGCGGTTGCTTGGGAAGAGAAAGCGAGCGCGGCGAGGGCCATAAAAAAAAGTAAGCACTCGATTTCAGCAGCAACTTTGCGATTGCGACGCATTGCTCCTCCGATTGCGCAATGAAGGGTTTGATCTTACTTGTTGAACGCCTTCCCATCAAATGTCATTCTGGAAGAACCTTCCCTCGTATTCGATGCTCGACTCAAAAGATGCTGTATCTCAAGTACTAGGGAAGTTTCTTACAGAATGACATCGGGGAGAGGTGAATTGCAAAATAAAACCTCGGCGCAGCCGAGGTTGGAACAGCTTTAGAATTTTACCACGTGCGGAACACGGTGTAATCCACGTTCGCCTTGCCGTTTGCCGGAACAGAGACGCGCCATTCGGACGTGCTCGCGTCTTTCTTCGCGGACTCAAGCGATTGTTGGCGAATGGTCCAATCGCCGCCGAAATGCTCGAGCACTTTCACGGTCACGGCTTCGCTTTTATGATTGCGAATTTCGATCTTCACTTGCTCTTCATTGGAGCGGTCGCCCATCTGGCGGAAGCTCACGCGCGTGCGCTCGCCGATGATGTCAAACGCATCACCGACATTGAGGCGAATCTCTTCATCGCGCGGCGTGTGATCGAGATTGTCTTCGCCCACGAGAATTTGCGCTTCGCCTTCGGGTTTATACAAACGCACTTTGCCCGCGGGCAATGCCATGCCGAGGCCGTTCTGCTGGCTATTCTTAAAACTGATGGTGACTTTTACTTTCTTTGCGTCGCGGCTGCTGTCATACACATAATCTTTTTGCACCAAGGCTTTGCTCGCGGGCAAAAGCTCAATCTGTTTGACTTGGCGATCTTTGAGCGTACACGGGCGCGGCAGCGTGTAGAGATGATATTCGAAAAATTCTTTTTCTTCAAAGCCTCCGGCTGCAGCCATCTCCATCATCTGGCGGGCTTGCTTATAAACGCGCTGCGGCGGTTGCGCGCGATTGATCGACCCCGCGACGAGGAGCAACTGCGCGTCCGGAAAACTCGCGCCGCATTGATTGTCAATGGAGACCCAGCCCGTGAGCTCGAGGTTCTTGTCCGTCGCATCCAACACGCCGACGTATTCCGTGTGCCAACGCATGCCCGTAGTGAGATAGGAGACTTCCACTTTTTGTTTTGCCGGACCATTGTTCTCCACGTGCCAAACGAGCGTGGGCCGCGTGATCAAGCCTTCGGGCAGCTTGGGAAGATCGGTCGCGACAATTTCGCTCGCGCTTAAAATTTTGATTGCGCCTTCATCGGTTTGCAACACGACATTGCCTTGCGCGGTCAAGAGCTTGCCGGTAATCGTGCTGCCTTGCTTGGTGACGAGCGAAATTTTTTGATCGACATAACGCGCGAGAATTTTTTCCGCGCTCACGAGATCGTACTCATAATTCTGTTCGAGCACGCGCACCGCCGCGGCGTTCGAGAGCGATTTGAAGTGCACGGAGGTGGGATCGATCTGCGCGGCCACGTCGCGAAACGAGCACAGGCCGCGCGGCTTGGGCAAATCAATCTCGCGCATCTCATGCACGAGCGCGAGGTTGTCGTTATAGACGGTGACGCGGACTTGAGAGTTTTGGGCATTCATGGCGGTCACGCTCATTAATGAAGAAAGAACGGCGACACAAGTAATGATACGGCGTTGCATCATGCGAACCTACTCCTTTCCTTTTTGCCGCCTCCCCATGTTGTCATTCAGCAGGAATCCTTTTTCGCCCTGGGAGCCAACTCCAGTGCATAAAAAGATTCCTGCTGAATGACAGGTTGGGAGGGAGAGCGAAAAACACTTGGGCGATTTATCACTCACTAAGCTGGCGCAGACTGTTTAGCAATCGTTCAAGATTGCTCTCAAACTCCGCCTTCTTTTGACGCTCTTTTTCAACCACGTCTTTCGGCGCTTTGGCGATGAAAGCTTCGCTGTATAAACGCTGATTGAGGCCTTCCAACAATTTTTCCAACCGCGTTTGTTCTTTCAACAAACGTTCGCGCTCGACGGCAATATCAATCAAGCCGGCAAGTGGAATGTACACTTCGAAATTTTTAACCACGGCGGAGGCGGAGAGTTTGGGGCGCGCGGCTGCGCGGGCATAGGTGAGTTGCTGCACACGAGCCAAATGCGCGAAATAACTTTCATAACGCGCGAGGAGTGCCGCTTCATTCTCATTGCCGCCGGCGATGAGCACGTCCACAGTCTTGCCGCTGGGGATGTTCATCTCGCCGCGAATGTTGCGCACGGCCACGATCAAGTCTTGCAGCAAACCGAACTCGTTCTCGCTCTGCGAACTTTCAAACACCGCGAGCGGTTCCGGCCACGCGGCGAGCATGATGCTCTCGCTTTCTTCGCGCCCGAGTTCTTGCCAAATGTGTTCGGCAATAAACGGCGCAATGGGATGCAGCAGCTTGACCGTGGCTTTCATCGCATACAGCGCCACGCTCAAAGCCAAGCGCTTGGCGGATTGATCTTCACCATTGAGCCGAACTTTAATCAACTCCAAATACCAATCGCAGTATTCTTTCCAAAAGAAATTGTAGAGCGCATCCATGGCCTCATGAAAATGAAACTGTTCGAGCGCCGAGGTGATCTTGCGAATGGCAAAGCTGAGACGCGCGAGCACCCAGCGATCAACCAACTCCAAATTGTTGCTCGCGTTTTGAATATTGGCGAGCGTGGCATTGGCAATGTCCTCTTTATCAAAATGCAAAGCGAGGAAGCGAAACGAATTCCACACTTTGTTGGTAAAGTTGCGGCCCAGCTCGCAAGCGGTTTTGGCGAAGTTAATATCCGCGCCTTCGCTGCTCAACGTCACCACCGTGATGCGCATCGCGTCCGCGGAGTATTTGTCGATCAGCTCCACCGGATCAATGCCGTTGCCGAGCGACTTGCTCATCTTGCGGCCTTTTTCATCGCGCACGAGGCCGTTGAGATAAACCTCGCGGAACGGCAAATCGCCCATGAACTCATAACCGGCCATGACCATGCGCGCGACCCAGAAGAAAATAATATCCGGGCCAGTGACGAGCGCATCGCCGGGATAGAAGCGTTTCAATTCCGGCGTTTGCTCGGGCCAACCGAATGTCGAGAACGGCCAAAGCCATGAGCTGAACCACGTATCTAAGACGTCGGAATCGCGCTGCCAGTTTTCCGGATCGGCCGGACCATTCACGGAGCAGTGTATTTCACCGGTAGTTTTATGATACCACACCGGAATTTGATGGCCCCACCACAATTGCCGTGAGATGCACCAATCGCGAATGTTTTCGAGCCAATGGCAATACACTTTCGTCCAACGCTCGGGATGAAACTTAAGCTTGCCTTCCACCGCGGCTTTGAGTGCAGGCTCGGCGAGCGGCTTCATCTTCACGAACCATTGATTGGAGAGATACGGCTCGACCACCGTGTCGCAACGTTGGCAACGCCCGATTGCATGGTGATGCGTTTCCACGCGCGCGATCAAGCCCTCGCTTTCGAGGCGTTCGAGCACGCGTTTGCGCGCTTCATAGCGGTCGAGGCCTTGATATTCGCCCGCGTTCTCATTCATCGTGGCGTTCTCGTGCAACACATTGATTGCTTCGAGGTTGTGGCGCTGTCCCAAGAGAAAGTCATTCGGATCGTGCGCCGGCGTGATCTTCACTGCGCCCGTGCCGAACTCGCGATCCACCATCTCATCGGCCACAATCGGAATCTTGCGATTCATGATCGGCAGCACCAACGTCTTGCCGATGAGCTTGCGATAGCGTTCATCTTTGGGATGCACGGCCACAGCGACGTCACCCAACATGGTCTCAGGCCGCGTGGTGGCCACGGTCACAAATTTCTTGGTGCGCAAGATCGGATATTTAATGTACCAAATTTTGCCTTCGGTATCGTGCTTCTCGGCTTCTTCATCGGAGAGCGCAGTGAGGCAACGCGGGCACCAGTTGATGATATACTTGCCGCGATAGATGAGGCCCTTGTTATACATGCGCACGAACACTTCGGTCACGGCGCGCGAAAGGCCTTCGTCCATCGTAAAACGCGTGCGGTCCCAATCGCACGCGCAGCCCATTTTGTGCAATTGGTTGATGATGGCCGAGCCGTGCTTTTCTTTCCATTGCCACACGCGGCGCACGAACTCTTCGCGGCCAAGATCGTGGCGCGTCTTCTTCTCTTCCTTCAACAGCGCTTTCTCCACCACGTTTTGCGTGGCGATGCCTGCGTGATCCGTGCCCGGCATCCACTCGGTTTCGTAACCGCGCGTTTTATAAAAACGAATGAGAATGTCTTGCAAAGTGTTGTTATAGGCATGGCCCATGTGCAGTTGCGAAGTGACGTTGGGCGGAGGAATGACAATCGTGTAGGGCTGCTTGGAGGAGTTGACGTCGGCGTGAAATAATTTTTGCTCGAGCCAGAATTGGTAAGTGCGATCTTCGATCTCTTTCGGGTTGTAGATCTTCTCCAAATTGGGACGGCCGGTTTCGGTGGACGTGTCTGACATGAGGTTCCCTAGTGAAAGCTTTATTGATAGAACGGTGAAAATTGAGCGCGAAATATAGGCAATTGGTCAAGGTAAGTCAACGAATTTGTCGGCGCGGGAAGCCTGGCAGAGTGTGTTTGGAGGGGATAAAATAAAAAGCGCACAGCTAATAACATCTGCGACAACCCGGTTCAAACTTATGAGACTGGGGGGGGATCTCATAGTTTGTATCGCAAAGTATCAACTGCGCGCTATTTTTTTCTCTCAAAGCGGTCACAATATAATATCAACTCGAAGCGAATGCAAGAGCTTTTTTGAAAATTTTTTAACGCGCACGGCTTCATAGCCAAAACGCATTCGGAATGTGCTTGATCTCCACTTCATTTTCACGGCGCGCCACGCCAATAACGTCGAAGCGGCAATCGCGATTCGCGATCTTGTTGAATGTGAGATAAGCCTGCGCCACGCGACCGATTTGGCGTTGCTTCTTGGGCGTGACCCACGACATGGCTTCGCCCATCGTATCCGTGCTCTGCGTTTTCACTTCCACAAAAACCAAAGTGCCATGATCGTCCGCAACAATATCGATCTCGCCCACTTGCCCGAGGCGAAAATTGCGCTTGAGGATTTTATAACCTTGCGCTTCGAGATATGCCGCGGCGCGCTGCTCACCCCAATTGCCGAGCGTGTTCTTCGCTTGCTCCATAGTGATCTCACCTCCTTTTGATAGTATTACTCCGGAAAACTATCCCGATTGCAAACTCTCTGTCGCGCAGGCCTCCCGGCCTGCTTTGTTTGCAGACTGGAAGTTTGCGTTACGGTGACGTTGCTTCTTCAATCTGATTTTGCAGAGCGCGCGGATGAAACGAGCGGCGATGAATCGCGCACGGGCCGAGCGTCTTGAGCGCTGCGAGGTGCTTGGGCGTGGGGTAGCCTTTGTGAATATCAAAGCCGTAGTTAGGAAACTGGCGGTGATAATGCTCCATGACAATATCGCGCACGACTTTCGCGACGATCGAGGCGGCCCCGATCGTAAACGAAAGGCCATCGCCTTGAATGATCGTCGTTTGCGGCACCTCCATTTTGAGGCGCGTGCGGCCATCGACCAAAACATGCTCCGGCGGCTCTTGTAAAGCAAGAATCGCTTTGCGCATGGCAAACAGCGAAGCTTGCAAAATATTCAACGCATCAATCTCATCCGCGCCGACGATGCCGACGCCGTAATCGCGGCACGTCGATATAATCTTTGGAAAAAGCTCCACGCGCTCGGCGTGCGTGAGCTTTTTGGAATCATCAACACCCGGGATTCTTTCGTCCGGAGGAAAAACAATCGCCGCGGCGACGACCGGGCCGGCGAGCGGCCCGCGACCGGCTTCATCGACTCCGACCACGCGCGTGAAGCCGACTTGCCAAAGTTGTTTTTCATAATACAGCTTGTCCATGAGACTTTCCGAACCGCCGGCCTTGCGCGGCCGTTTGCGAGCAAGATTGTTTTCCAATCTCAGTCCTTCTTTTTTAAAATCACGCGCGCCGGTGCGCCTTCCAAGCCGACAAGCTTGAGCGGCAAACAAATCATCTCATACTCGCCTGCGCGTATCTGGAAGAGCATGAGATTTTCAATGATAAGACCGCCGTGTTCCAGCAGAATGTGATGCGCCTCCGCGTGAGTCGAGTTCATATTGTCAACCGAAGGACTATCAATCCCCACGAGGCGAATCTTTTTTTCAACCAAAAGCTTTGCGGTTGAGGAAGTGAGCCAGGCTGCCGGGCGAGGAAGGAGCGCGTCGAGGTTTGAAGTTTTAATCAACAAGCGCTCGCAGGGCTCCGGCAACAGTGGCCGCAACTGCTCGGCAGTGATGCCGTGCTTCGTGATCACTTCGACAACGTGCGCCGAGCCGATTAAGGTCTCCAAGGAAATTTGCTCGACGCTTGCGCCCGCACTCACAAAATGCAACGGCGCGTCGATATGCGTGCCGAGGTGGACGGACATGGAGATCGCACTGAGGCAGCAACTATCGCCGCGCTCGTAATCCATGAGCTTTTGCACGAGCAAACCCGGATCGCCGGGGAATGGCGGCGTAGATTCGTCGAGCGGCAAGGTCACGTCGAGCCAGGACAAGGGTGCCTCGCTAAATTTTTATGGAGACGATTGTCCACGAAAATACGCTCGTAGTGACGCCTTCAGGCGTGTCGGCGGTATATAGAAGAGAATGCCTAAAGGCATCACTACGAGCTCACTTTCTCGCGCGGAGCAAAACGAAAAGTCCGGCGACAAAGAAAATCGTGTTGCCCATCCATGCGCCGAGGAGCGGCGAAAGCGAGCCGCTTTGCGCCAACGTTTGGCCGGTCTTCACCGTGCCGAAATAGAGAAAGGCAATGACCAATGTCAAAGCCACGCCCACGGCGCCGCTCGAACGCAAACGCCCGACGGCCAGCGGCGCGCCGAACAGCACGATGATGAAATTGGCAAAGGGGAAGGAGATTTTCAAATAAAGATCCACCAGCCAGCGTTCGGGATTGCCGCCGTTGTTCGCCACTTCTTTGATGAACTGCTGCAGCTCGCCATACGACATCTCTTCGGGATCCTTCTGCACTTTGTTGAGCACCTCGGGCGTGAAGAAAAGATTGGGGAGGGGCAGCGTATCAAACTTGGCCGCGACTTCGCCGCCATTGCTAAAAGTACGCTCGTAGCCGTGCGCCGCGTGCCAAGCATTCTCACGCCAGCGCAAAGTATTGGCGTCAACGCGGTGTGTGATGAACACGCCCTTGTAATCTTGAATGCTGACCTTCTCCGCGGTTTTCGCTTCGGCATTATAGAAGCCGATGAACACGCGGCGGCTCCGGCTTTGCGTTGGCGCTTCCGGCGTGGCGCTCGCGTTTTGCGCATGATCTTGCAAATAAATATTAGAAAGCCGTGCCGGAAGATTTTGCGGCAAGCGGTCCATGTGCTGATCTTTAATCTCCGCCTTGCGCTGATTCGCGACGGGCACGACTTTCTCCGCGAACAACATGAGGCCGAGACTGAGCGCAAAGGCGATGAGATAGATCGGCGCCAAAATACGATACAGCGAAACGCCTGAGGCTTTCATCGCTGTCAGCTCATTGTACTTGCTCAACTGGCCGATACTGAAGAGCGCGGCGAGCAGCATGGCGATGGGGAACATCAAGACGATGATATAGGGCGTGAAATAAAAGTAGTAGCTTGCGATGATCAGCCCGGGCACGTCGCGGTCGATGTAGTCGGAAAGACGCTCGACCAAATCGATCACGATAAAGATGCTGATGAACGCGACGATCGGGAAGCACAGGGTGAAAAGAAATTTTTGGGCGAGATAGCGATCGAGAAGGCGCATAAAAGAGAGATTGATTGCAAAACTTCAAAACGCGAATAAGCCACGACCTGAAACAAGCTCATCGGTTGATTGAAAATTATCTTCGGCAACACACGGATCAAAAACGCGCGCGGCAATGCTTTTACGGTGCGCTTTTGATCGGTGTGCAACTCAAATCTGGTGGCTGCGTTTAGCCGTTATTATTCATTGATCCGGGGGAAAATTTTTTGTTTTTTTCCCTCGCCAACCACTTCAGCATGGCCGCCAAGTTCAACGTCGTCCTCTCGTAAGTTGCGCGCCAGAGGAAATAGAGTCCGGCGAGGCCGACGACGATATTTGCCGACCACATGGCGAGAAAGGGCGAGATAATTTGGCGGTCGGCCAAATCTTCGCCTCCCACCAAGAACGTCCAATAAAGCAAAAAGAAGATCAAGCTCAAGCCGCCGCCGGTGGCGAGGCCGCCGCGGCGCGACATGATGCCCAGCGGCGCGCCGATGAGCACGAACACGATGCACGCGACCGGAATCGAATATTTTTTTTCAATCTCGACGGTGAGCGCTTGGTTCTTGCGCACAAGGCCGCCAATCATGCTGGCATCGCGTTCGAGGTAGTTCAAAAGCTGGCGTTGTTGCGCAAGCATGTCTCCAAACAAATTGGCTTTGGCCTTTTTAATTTTGGCCTCATTGCTGAGTGCAGAGTCGGACGGGAGGGCGACCAGGGCAGAGAGGGTTTGCACGCGCAAGACCGGCAGCGAACGCGCAATCGTCGTGTCGCGCGGAATGGGCATCGCCGGTTCTAACGACGGCAATAGGCTCAATGCGAGAGTGGTGTTGATGCGCTGGCGCAAGTCGCGAATCTCTTGGGCATTGTTCGTTGCTTCCGTTTGCATCTGCGCGGCGCTCTTTTCGCGGTCGCCGCGATATTCCGAGTCGCTGCGATTCAACGCCAAGCCGTCCACTTCAATGGTGAAGACGTGCCGGGGAAAAGCAATGCGCCGAAACTCTTCGGGCTTTTTGAGATCGATTTCCTGCATCTCGCCGTCAAAGAGCGTGAGCACCAGCGCGCTGCGGGCGTGGTTGAGGCCGATATAGCCGCGGCGCGCGGAGATGTTGCGGCTCTGTTCACGATTGGTGTAATCGGTAAGCAACAAATTCCGCGCTTTGGTGACATTGGCACTATCTTCTAACTCCTGCACGAGCAAACCAAAGTTGGGCACGTCGTCATACCACACGCCCGGCTCGATGTTGATGGTCGGACGCTTGCGCGCGATGTCGCTGGCGAGCAGCCTAGTGCGGTGATTGAAGTCGGGCAGGACGTTGTTGTTGAACCAAACGAGGGCGAGCGCAAGTAGGGCGGAAGCGAAGAGCGCGGGCCGAACGATCGCCCAAACGCTGATGCCGTTCGCTTCCATGGCGGCGATTTCGCTGTCCGCGGAGAACCGGCCAAAAGCCATGAGCGTGGCGGTGAGCATGGCCATAGGCACGGCGAGCGCGACGATCCAAGCCATGTTGAGCAAAAAAAATTCGAGCACCACGTACCACGGCAAACCCTTGCTCAAGATGCGGCTCAACTCGCGGAAGAGGAGATTGAGCAAGAAGAATAGCGTGATGACGAAGAAGGCGAAAACGAACGGGCCAATGTGCTCGCGGATGACGTAGCGGGCGAGAATGAGTTTGCGCATGGGGAATGAAAGCATGGAAAATTGAGAATTCCAAATTGAAAATTTAAAACCTGCGATGCTGTTCGCCAAGAATATAAATACCTCGTTCCCCTCATGCTATAAATTTTTCCGGCGCGGATTCGGCAAAGGAACTGGCGCGCGCAAGCCGGCGTTAGGCGCGTACACACTTATTGTGTCATTCAGGAGGAATCTTTTTCGGCGCTGGACATCAACTCCAGTGCTTAAAAAGATTCCTCCTGAATGACACGCTTTAGGGGCGATTACCAGAATGACAGCTTGAGAGAAGTTACAATCCGGCGCGCAACGAGTATCGCAAAATCACGGCGCGACGTTTCCTCCGCCGACATTTCCCTTGCTTCTCAACGGCTCAATCGCTATAATTCGCGGCAATTTTAAGGCACTTTCACACACCTATACTCAACCCTCGAGGGCTTATCGACTGCTTTGTTACTGGATTTTTTGATGCCAGCCTCCGCTTTTTCTTTTTGCGTTTGATCACGGACGATCATGAGAAAAAGCCCGCTCGTTCTTTCGGCGCATTGCCGGAATTTTCTAGACGGCATCGAATACCCTTTATAGGAAGAAGGATAATTCATCTGATCCAACGCGCGACGCAAAGTGGGGAAAACAACTTTGCGGAGCGTGGATGGGATCGCCGAAAGAAGCCAAAGCACGAAGAGTCATGATCTGTTCAAAAAGCCAAGGGTTGAAGGCCGCACACGTCGCGCTGTTCTACTGCCTGGTTGTTGCCTCCTGCACTTTCCCCGCGAAAATTTCGTTCGGACAAACCTCTTCCGCGCCGGAGGTGCGCGCGGAAATCGGTTTGCGTTTGCCCGACGCGAGCTGGCTCGATCCCCGCGTTTATCCTTTTGAAGAGCAACCTAAGAGCGGCATCTCGCTCGCCGGTTCGGTGACGCCGTTGTTGCGTTGGCAGCCGGTTTCCATGCAGCGCAAAACTACGGTCGATTCCACCGGCGGAAATATCTCCGTGCGCGAAGAGCTGTTCAACGAGCCGCTGCGTTTGCCTTATGCCGCGACGCTCTCGGATTATTTCACGCAGCGTTTGTTGTATGAGCAACGCATGCTGTGGTATCGCACGGCGAGCAAGAGCGTTTATACGACGGTGGAAGGAAAAGCCGGGCGCGGCGGCGTGGATATCGATATTCCGGTGCCGATCAAGAGCAAAGCGTTCTCCCAGATTTTCGGCGGCAGCAGCGTGGGCTTGAACGTGCAGGGCGACATTCGCATCGAGGGCAGCTATCGCCGCGAGACGCGCAGCGAGGTGCGCACGTTTCTCAATCGCGGCGCGAACAATAATTTCAAATTGAACCAAACGCAAAAATTCACGGTCACGGGCCGCATCGGCGAAAAGGTGACGGTCAATGTCGATCAAGACAGCGAGCGCGCGTTTGATTTTGAAAACAACATCAAGCTGAACTACACCGGCTTTGAAGACGAGATTGTGAAAAAGATCGAAGCCGGAAATATTTCATTGAGCTTGCCCGGCACGCGCTTCGTGACCGTGAGCAGCACGAGCGCGGGCTTGTTCGGCATCAAATCCGAAATGCAGCTCGGCGATTTGAATATCA
>Ga0247727_10012719_pt1 | contig 14374 bp, 9 predicted proteins | sample WisWelCaveWW1625_FD_202498 | JGI IMG/M metagenome (GOLD analysis project Ga0247727, IMG submission 202498) | Biofilm microbial communities from Wishing Well Cave, Virginia, United States - WW16-25 | ecosystem: Environmental > Aquatic > Deep subsurface > Groundwater > Cave microbial mat | place... | reverse complement strand
ATGCGTGCCGAAGAGCTTCAATCGGATCCATGAAGGCCGCCCGACGTGCAGGATAGGTACCGAAGATCAAGCCCACAAACGTGGAAATGGTGAATGCGAGGAATACCGACCCTGGGCGAATGATCGTTTCCAAATTCGAGAGATGTGTCACCAGGTAAGAGAGTGTTATTCCAGCGCCTGCGCCCAGTACGCCGCCAATGCTGGAGAGCAGGATGGCCTCAATCAGAAACTGCTGTACGATGTCGCAGCGTTTCGCACCCAGCGCCCGACGAATGCCAATCTCACGGGTTCGCTCTGTCACGGTCGCCAACATGATGTTCATGATGCCTATCCCGCCGACGACCAGGGAGATGGAGGCAATTGCACCAAGCACAATCGCATAGACGCGTTGGGTCGCCTTTGCCTTTTCTAGCAGCTCCAACGGAACGATCAAATCTACGTCTTGCAGGTCATGGAACTGTGCTATCAACGACTCGATGATCATCGCCGTGTTTTTGACATACTTGGTTTCGGCAACGCCGATCGTAATCTGGTTTATCTCGAGTTCCTCCGCCGTGCCTGTGCGGTGATCAGTCACGACTCTTCCGAACCGGACCTTGTCGGTAGCGAAGGGAACATAGGCTTCACGATCGAGATCCGTCCCTGTTCGGGCGTGGCCCCCAAGGGAACGCTCTGTGCGCTCGGCCACGCCAACGACACGGTAGTAGTCGTTATCGATGCGCACGGACTTGCCCAACGGATCGTGGATTGGGAACAGGAACGCGGCGGCTTCTGTGGTGAGCACAACCACGTTTTCAAGTCGCATGTTGTCTATTTCTGTGATGAATCTGCCGTGCTGGACATGCAGCCCATTCTTTTCAAAATATGCGGGAGTAACGGCAACGAGACGCAACTCCAGCTTTCGGTCACCGACCTGAAGTTCACGTCGAGATTCACGGATCGGTGTGGAGGAAACGACGGTGGGAACCGTAGACTGGATGCGACTGAGGTCCTCGGCCGTAAGCCCGTACGTCAGGCGCATACTGCCTGTCGCATCGCGCGATTGCTGTTTCGGTTTGACGCTCCGCAAAATGATGTTTGTGGCTCCCAACTCCTCGATCTGTTCGATCGCCTTGGATCTTGCCGCCTCGCCAATTGCCAACATGACGATGACTGACGCGACCCCCAACACAATGCCGACCGTTGTCAACGTGGACCGCAGCTTGTGGAGGGCCACGTTTCGCCAACCCAGTTGAATCGGGCGTACAAAACTTTGTGGCAATATCACGGCATGGATCCTGATTGTAAAAGTGGCTCGTTCCCAGTTGGCCTTACTTGTGGTGCTGCACTGGGACTTGAGCCGCCAAACATGTGTCGAAGGTGTTCCTGGTCCGACATGGTGGGTGCCGATCCCACAGAATCCGAGACGGCATTTGCGTCATTCAACGCGGGCTGATCGTGGGGCGATGTCTTCAACTTGGGCTCAAACGAACCGGACAGACTTCTGCCTCCGCCGTCACTCTTTTTCAATTCAGACGCGATGCGAACACGAGCATCAAGCGTGACTTGTTCTCCCACAGCTAGTCCGTTTTTGATCTCGATAAATCTCTCGTTACTCTCTCCCACAGTCACAGCTCGACGTTGGATTCCTTCGGACTCGACCACATAGCAGAAGTACTGGCCCGATGTCTCGGTGACGGATTGAAGTGGAACCAGCAAGGCGTCAGGTATTTCATCCACCAGGATTCTGACCTCAGCGCTCATCCTCGGCAGCAGTTTCGCGCCTTGCGGCAGATCATGGATATTGACTACTGAAACATATTCTTTGACGCCCGACCCATTTAGGAATCCGTTTGGGTCGGGCAACGCTCCCCTACGCATTACGGTACCGTGTAGCAGCGGGTAACCATCGATCCGGATTTCGGCCGACTGGCCAATGGCGATTTTCTTCACCTTCGACTCGTGAATTCTTACATTCACCTGCATGTGAGCCAGGTCGGGAAGGCTGAACAACTTTTGATTGTTAAAAACCACCGCACCTTGTTTGATGCGGCTCGTCGAATCAAAGTCAGAATCTTTGGCGTAAATCAGGATGCCATCCTGCGGAGCCCGGATGGTGCAAAGCTGTCTCTGTCTCCTCAACTTTTCAAGCAAATCCGTCTCCATTGTGACCAGTTCTTCGGCTGCGTTTGCATTCGCTTCGACTCTAGCCAGCGCAATCTCACAATTGTGCTTGGTCCTCTCCAACTCCATGGATGCATCGTCTGCTTGTCCCTTAAGTTCTGCTTCCATCTGGTTGCGCGTGAAGTTTTCCAAGAGGTAGAGTTTTGCCCGGTCCCGATCGAGCCGTCGCTCCAATCGCTCGACTTCTTGCTCTTTCAATCGCACCTGCTCGGCCGAACTGAATCCACGTTTGTAGGACTTGCGGTAGAGTTCCAGCTTCCCCTGTGCCCCAGTTAGGTCTTTTTCGATCTCGGCCAAGCCTGTTCTAAGGTCTTCCACCTGAACTTGATATTCCCCTTTCGGGTCCAGGTACTTATCCCGATTCATCTTGGCCTTCTGCAGTTCCCGTTCGGCCCGGTTGATCAAGCTCTCGCACCGGTTCTTCTCCATGTCCACTTCCTTGCGAGCGGTGCTGGCGTTGTTTTTCGCGGTATTGAGCGATTTCTCTCGTTCGGAAATAGAACTATCCAATTCTTTCGTGTCGAATTCGATCACCACCGTCCCCTTGGTCACGGAAGTGCCTTCGGGCATAATTCTGACGACCCTGATCTGACTGCCCTCGACTTCGCAATGAACGTCTTCTGACTTTGCACTCTCTAGTTCACCTCGAGCAAGGACGGTTATAGGCAGGCTTCCCCGTTTAACCACTGCGGTAAGCAATTCCAGAGTTGTGCCCTTGGATACGCCCCATTGCGTGAAGCACCAAAAACCGAGTCCAACCACAACCGAAATCAGGAATAATCTCATCGTGCGATGCCGGGGAGGCTTTCGGTCTAATCGTGGCGTTGCAACATCCGCTTTCCGACTGTTAGAGGGTGGCCTCACTACACCTGCCGTCGATCGGATCAGAATGGCAGGATTTTCTGTGGTGATCATCGATCTGACCTCCAGGGGCGCGACGTTGAGACTGCACAACTTATAGATGCGGAACCGGGTCATCTGACGGACAGAATTCCTCAACTGTTGTTGCGGGTCCGCTTGTGAAGATGTGGGCGACTCACAGGGACAATCGGCCAGCACGGTGGGTGTGAACAGTAATGATCGAATTGACCAGCACTTGCGGCAAAGTACACTCGCGGAAGTGGTTTGCCTGTTTGTAAGGCTTCCAACTGACCCTTCCTGTCCAACCGGCTGCTTGAATCCAGACCTGCAATGTCCGTGCAGTTAGCGAACCAACCCTTGTTCGTCTAGCTCCAACTCCTCTAGGTCGAATCGAAGTTTCGTGCGAGCAGTCTCGTAGTTGATCCAGTTTGTGATCAGGGCGGTTTTGGCTCGTAGCAAGTCGTCCAGCGCTCTAAGAACATCCTGCGTGCCGCTGGAATCCGTGGGATTTTCCAGAAGCAGGAGTTGTTCTCGCGTCTGTGCAACTTGGCGAGCCGCCACGATCAAGCTCTGACGTGCAATTTCGAAATTGAGCCGGTTCGTCTCAAGCTGGCGCAGGTCCTCTCGAACGGATGCTGCTATCTCGTCCACTCCAGCCATGTACTTCCGTCTCTCCCGTTGGTATGTGATATGGCTATTTCGGTAATCGTTGCGTTCCATTTTCCGATTTAGCGGGCCGTCCAAAGCTATCCCAACAGTGTAGGTATTGTGTTCGGCCGAGAGCTTGAGCGGATTATTGCCACCCTTATCGGTCGCGAATTTTGCCTGGACTGTGACGTCCAACTTTGCCTTGAGGTTGTCTGCGGCGATCGTGATACCTCGCCAGGCATCAACGACTTTCGCACGCTGGTTCATCAAATCCAAGCGGTTTTGCAAAGCCGTGTCGATCGCAGCATCCTCTGTAATCTCAATGGGTGTCAGTTCGATTCGATAAACACGCACCTGAGTCTGCAACACGAAAAGGTCACTTAACAAATCCTGTTCGCGATGGGCCAACTTCTGCAAGTTATCCCAGATCTCCTTGCGTTGCGACTCGCCAAGCTTTGACGCCGCTTCCAGCTCCGAACTTAGTTGTCTTAGCTCCTCGTACTGTTCCGCAACTTGTTTCTTGAATTGGTCGTGATGTTGTCGTTCCTGATCGGCTTCTTTGGCGTCTTCTCTCGCCCGCAGAGGTCGCGCTTTGGGTGTCCATTGGGAGAGTTCTCTATCCACCAGTTCTACGAGTTCCCACGCGTTGCGGTGAAATCGCTTTAACTTGTTGAGGCCATCTCGCAATTGGTGCAGGGTCCAATGCTCGTCCTGGCGGAACTCTGCCAGGACCTTGCCAATTTCTTCTTGTAACGCAGTGATATTTCGATCATGAAGCTGGAAGGCAGCCAGTAACGAATCATCCAAGCGAGCCGGGACCGTCGGGGGCAGACCGAGGAGCATCTTGAAGTTGTCCATCGCCGATTTGTAGCTCGCCTGAGTTTGAACCAGGGCAAGTCGAGCCTGCTCATGACTTAGATACACCTGGTCAACCTGAATGGGAGAAACTTCCTTACGTTCCAGACGATCCTTGTACAGGAGGTGATTCTGCTTCAGGCTTACCACGTTAGCTTCCAGGTTTCGAATATTCTGCTCTTGAAGCAAGAGTGTGAGGAATCCCGAAGGCCCGGAGGTGATATTGAAATAGAACTCCTTGCGATACCGAGCAAACTCGCGAACTTTGTACAACACCTCGCGCTCTTGTTGCGTCAATTCTTCCAGGCGAATCTGCCGGCCAGCCTCGCGCAGCAGCGGTTGCATGAACCCAACAATGATATTTGAAGAAGCCGAATGTTCGCCCTTCCCGGTAAACTGCCAAACAAAACTATTGGCAAAATCCACCATGAACTGGCCCCCCGTACTCAACTTGCGGGTGAATCCCAATTCCGAACCGTCTTTCGATTCTCCAATTGTCAACGAGTTCGATTCATTGCCGTCGATTTTTTTCATCGTCATCGGGTCATCTAGCCCGCTCGTCCCGAAGTGTTCAAATTCCATGTTGTTTCGGCCAAACCATTTCATGTCGAATTCAAACCGGTTAAAAGTCAGGGCGAGAGCGACCTGGTACACGTCCTCCAATTTCGACTGATATTCCCGACTGTGTAACAGCCCCAGCTCGACAGCCTCTTCAGGAGTGAGAACAAGCTGACCGTCATTGGAAAGGTCCAGGCAACTGCGCCAGTCCGGGGCTTCAATCGACAGTGCATCGCCGCGGTCGTGCCAGTGGCGAGAACCTTTCAATCCATGCGCACAATGCATGTATTCGTGTGCAGCCGGGTCATCGGGCGGGATCGGTGGGTAGTCTGGATCGGCTGGATCAAAGAGTCGTGAGGCCGGTGGTGGGTCGATCACGCCGAGCGGAATTTGCCATCGCGAATCATTCACCTTTTCCGCAATCACTCGATACGTTTCCCGGTCCGCATCGCGCCGGTAGTAATCCCGATGGCACCCTCCCGACAATGAGAAGAGGAGCGCTGCCACGGTCAACTGAATCGAACTTCTGAAGGACTTTCCGCGATTGGGCATCGCCTTGCCTTGAAGTGCGCAGAGCCGTAACCCGGCACAGAGTCGCAAGAACTGAGAGAGGGGAGCATGATTTGAGCCGTATTGCAAATTTCGGTCAAGACCTCTCAAGGCCCAGGACGCAGCAACACAGCCGGACTCTCGCAGTTAGTCAGGAGAATTGCCTCACTCAATGAAGTGTGCTGTAAGGAGGTACGTCCTAGGATTTGGCTCTCGTCGGGCACCTTGGTTTGGCCACCAGTTTGACCAAAAAGGCATCGAATTCCGCATCTACCAAGTGTTGTCGTTCTCCACTCAACACAAGAAGGGAGAGTGAGCTATGCGTCGCTACCTAGTGCGAAGCGTGTACTGTGCAGCCATGACAAGCGTTTTCTTGATTCCTCTCCAGGAAGCGGGCGCTCATTCGCCGGTTCCATACGCGCTCTATGTCGCCCGATGTACTGACCGCGTTCCACAGTGGCTCCGTACCGCCGTAACGGATCGTGATCCCACCAGACTCAGAGTTTTAGCCCAGCAACTCACGCAAGAGTCGCGTGGTAGGTTGCAATACGCGGTCGGGACCCTGACTCAACCGCCCGTGGAGCGCCCGCGTTGCAATCGTGGTCCGGACTCTTGTCCTACGGTAGTGGACGGACAATTCGCAGTTTGGGGGTGCCAGTCATCGATCTACCCCAGGCAAGTACCAAATCGACCAATCTTTGCGGGCTGGGTCCACGTGGGCACTGGCCGCAACCAATGTGAAGCACAGAAGATCAAAACGAGTTTTGAACAAAGATTTCCGGGGGCGAGAGCTGTCATCACCAGTGGCCCTCCACCCAGGCAACCATGTCCGACGCGACCAATTGTGTCTCCGGCACAGTAACCCCAGGGACAGTGACAAGCTCCTAATCCCGTTTTGCTTCCGGCCCGCAAGACCTCTTAGGCCCTGCGGGCTGGTGCTTTTTTTTGCTGATGCGTTCGATGATGAACTAGTCGCCCAGTTCCTGTGGTGTACGAAGGCACAGAATCATAGCCATGACCTTGTTGCTCAGCCACCTGAAATGTTCCAACCACTTCGACAAGATTAACGATTCGCTGAGATTCATGTCCGGTCCTTCGGTCGGTTTCGCATCTATTGGGTAGAGAAGCCTTCTCTAAGCGAAGCGAAGAAAATGTGGGAATTGGGTTCCTCGAACCCGTCCGAAAAAAACCTCGAAGCCGAAAGGAAAACGACCATGTTTCGAAAGCACGTAGTGAACTTGATGGCATGTTTGGCAGTTTCGTCGGTTCTCACTGCGGCACAAGCACAGGCGCAGTCGAATTGCTCGTCGGCAATCCGCCAGCAAATCCAACTGCTCGACGAACAGGCGCAAAACTACCGCAACTACCTGGCCAATTACTGTAGTCGACAGGAGGTCCAACAAGTCTGCGCCATGATGAGAACCTGGTTGAACACCTCGTATCCCGCGCAGCGTCAGCAGTTATTGGCCCGATGCACAACTACGCCACCCAACACGAATCCGCCCACGGGCTGCACTCGTGATCAGTTCTGCCGAGCAGCCCAGTCTCGCGGCCAGGGCCTCCTGCAGTCCTTCAACGGACTTCCGAACCGCTTGTCCTACACCTACAAGATCGGGTTCAGCTACCCACCGGATTATCAAGGGCAATGCAATTGGACTCCGTCGCGAAACGGTTACACCGTCAGCGGTTATGAGTTCCAACGAACCGTCAGCAGCCTCATGAACAGATGCAACCTCATCACAAGTGTGAGTTACTATCGGTAAGCGACCAGCGCTGACGCTCTCAGCCTAGACGATTGGGATTACAGGCCCGTGGGCCCCTTCGGCCCACGGGCCTCTTTTCCATTCCGAATTTGTCCGGTAAATCATTTCTGAAATGGACAGCCGTTCCGAGTTCCACGGCAACATACGGCTGGCGCCAAGATTCAACGATCGGTCTCACGACGGACAGCCCACTTAGTCCGACTCGTCGTCAACGACCGCGATCGATTTGTGAAAGTGGGAGCAATCGAGTTGCAGTTCGAAACACCGCGGTGCAATGGGCGTCCGTTCGGCCTGCCCACGCCTCCTGGCCAATTGTCTACGATGTTGCAGCTAACGTCCGAGATTCTACGGTCCCAATAGGGTACTGACGATTTGGTAATAGAAAGACCTTACGCTCGCCACGACATGACATCACCTTTTGTCAGCACGTTCAACCTGATTCCTGCATCCCTGATGAAATTGGCGTAACGCCAAGGTTGCTTGTCCTTTTAGTCAGTCGGTTCCGCATCTATCCAAAAGAGAGGCCCTCTCCGGACAGAGCGATGGGCCGAGCGACGGGGGAACAGCGGGTTCCCTCGCAAGATCTAGGTGTTACCCAAAAGAAAGGGAAAGAGATCATGTTTCACAAATCCGTAGTTGGCTTAGTGGCAGTCGGTTGCTTCGCAGTTGGTGTCGCATCAACCCAAACTGTCCACGCTGAGTGCTGGGGCTTCGAGTTCAAACAAAACGGGGTGGGCCCATTTACCCTCTACAGTCCTGGATGGAGCAGAACGCGGGCAATTGATGAGTTTAACCGACTCAGGGACAGTGAACGAAGAGCGGGGCGGACGATCCTCTACGTCCCCGGATCGCTTAAGGACTATTGCAGTGGAGGCGGCGGTCCAGGCGGGGGGGGTGTAGTAACGCCCCAGGTGTGCTACAAAGTGGAGTACTTCGAGGCCGACTGGCAATGGGACAATTACAACAGGCGATGGAAGCCGTATTGGCGGTACGCCGGATCCCAAGTGTTTCGGAGCAACGACTCTGCCGAACGGTCCATCCAAAGTTGGAAGGCGCAAAGGCCGGGCTACCGATACGCCCGCGTTGCGAGTCGCTACAATTGCTCGTAACTTGAAAGTTGCATCTGGACCGGAGTGACGTCCTTGGGGTCGTCTCTCCGGTTTTTTTTGTGCCGTTTCCCATACCACGCACATCAGAGTGGTAAAGGGCGGGAGGGTCGCAACCGAACTCCCAGAAACACGACCAGGCCTCATATGTCTGATCAATCGTTCTTGGAAGCTCCGCCTCAATTCGCTCGCTTTTTGCACCGCCGCGAAGCTCCACCGCTGCGACTCAAGGTGCCATGGCGTCCGCTGCAAATACGTCCAACATGCAAGCCTGGTCAGCGTTTCCAAGGTAACGACCTGGCTCACGGTAGGATCGAGCACTAATCCATGCAGTACCAGACGGACCGGGGACGATGGAACGGTCTGCGGCGAGTCCCATTGACCAAAGCATTCTGCGGTTCGACTGCCACTCCTTTCTTGGCAGACGCCAAATACACCGTGTGAAAAAAGGTGCGTCCAAGATCTTCAAAGTACCATGTCCGTTCTGCGCGCCTTTTCCGCATTCATGAAGTAGAACGTTCCGCATCACAGTGAACACGCTGTGAGACAAGTGACCGGCCGGACTTCCAAGAAGGGACCGCAAACCAATGGCAGTGATATTTGAGTTCTGACCAAGGCACAAGCAGATCCTCCTAACAGAAAGGAAAAGACCATGCATCGCAAATTAGTGAAAGGTTTTCTGACAATGGCGCTGGGCGTATTCTTTTGTCTGGCGGTTTCACTCCCAGCAGAAGCCCAAGATTGTCACTCCCAGAGATATGTGATTTACTTTGCAAGGTGCCGACCCACTGGTTCTTGGAGCATTGTTGGTGTGTGCAACACAAGAATTAACTACAACGACTACTATCAGGTCAAAGCTCAGGCACAACGGTGGAAAGCCGAGTCTCCGGGTTCAGACTATGAGGTCGGAACACGGTCTCAACGACCTACACGATCGCCATGTGGAGGAACCACGGCACCACCGGGTGGTGGCGGCGGTGGACCTGGCGGCAATGGCGGCGGCACTACACAACCAGACTGCGGTTCGTTGTTCGACTATCCGTATTACAAAGTGAAATTGATGGGCCCAAGGCCTGGTGGTAATCCACAGATAGTCGAGCGGTTTTACTACTCGTCCAACGGCCAAGTCGTCTTGTTCTGCCGTTCTGGAGCGGACAGCCTTGCCAGACGAGCGCGCAGCTATGGCTACATGGCTGAAGTCGAAGTCGCAGGCTACTACCGATGGTACAGTTCGATCCGGTGTTCTCAAAAAGCGCTGAGCTGCAACTCCAGCGGTGTGGCGGTTCTGGTACCCAACAACGGATCCTATCCATTACCGAACTGAGGAACCTATCCACGTGCAAATTGTCGAGAGAGTTCGGAAGGACGGCCTCCTGGTCGTCCTTCCGTTTTTTTGCGCCCAGCCATCTACCGCGCACAAAGTTCGTAAAGAAAAACTGAATAGTGTCCAAATCCGTGGCCGCTTCCGCATTAACAATGTAGTCAGCCACACCTCGGACTTGGGGACGGCCGATGTAAGCGTTCGGAAATCACCCATAACCATTACTTACCGGAGAGCCAGCCATGTTTCACAGACCAATCTCGTGGTGTGTTCAACAGTTTCGTTCGCCAAAGGGGCTCGTGCGAATTGGCGTCCTCACCGCGGCCCTAGGGGCGACGGCTATGGCCGGCTGGCATCGGCTGGCAATCGACATTCACCGTGGATCTGCCGCAGTCGGTTCGAATCACCTGCTCGCGAGTGCAGGACCTTCAGGCACGCTCAATCTAATTTCCGGTGCAACCTACAACTTTGGAGTGATGGACCAAGAAAAGCAGGGCACGCATAAGTTTGAAATCAAGAACGACGGACACGGCGACCTGGTTCTCGAACTGCTGGACAAGTCCTGCGGATGTACCAGCGTCAAGGTGAATGGTCGAGTGATGGATATCAATAGCGATGACTTCTTGGCGTTGCCGCCACTCCCACCGCTTGCCCTTCACGAGAACCCACTAGAGCCAGCTTCTCAACAAGTCGCATTCAAGCTGCCAGAGGCTGACTCAAGCTCGCTCCCAGCCGCACCGCCACAGATCGACCTAGCAGAATTACTTGCCAATCTGCCTGATCCTGCCCTTGCACCTCAGCCGACTCATACCGACGAGCTGGAAGCTACTGCGAGTGCGGAGCCTTTTGTGGTTCGCCCAGGCGAAAAGGCAATTGTCGAGTTGACCTGGGACACGGGCATGAAGAGTGGTCCAGTTCGTCAGTACGTACGATTTGGAACTTCCGACCCGAACCAGCCTATGGTGGATTTCGCCATTGAGGGTGAAGTCGTTCCGGTCGTCGCGATCTCCGAAAACCCTATCAGGATTCCAAACGCACGCAGCGATGAATCGTCCCAAGCGACATTTCACATCTTCTCGACGACTTCGGACACGCTAAAGCCCAGCCTGTCGAGATCCTCCAACGACCTGGTAACCGCACGATTCGAGCCGTTGGCAGAAGCGGTGCGAACGGGCCTGAAAGCCAAGAGCGGCTACCGGGGCATTATCGAGGTTGCGCCAGGGCTGCCCGTCGGGCCGCTTCACGTTGAGCTTGTGATCGCCACGAATGATCCGGATCGACCGGAGCTGAAAGTGGCCGTCTTTGGCCAAGTGGAAGGCAACTTGGTCGTAGTGCCCTCAGACAAACTGGATTTCCAATTGGTGCCTCACGACAAATCGCGGACCCTCAGCCTACTTGCGAAGGTTCGCAGCGACGTGGCGGAGAGTATCAAGGTAGCCCGCATCACACCCGAATTCCTAAAGTTCGAGTTCCATGCGGTTAAGTCGGGCAACGGTGGGCACGGGCTCGCAGTCGTTGAAGTCACCGTTCCAGCCGGGTCACCCGTGGGACCATTTGAGGGTGCGATCGAGGTGGCAACGGACCACGTCGCAGGCACGCAAGTAAGGATTCCCGTGCGGGGTCACGTAACTCATTAGCCTCTACAGACTGCATGTTGGGTACCTGGTGTTTCAGCCCAGGGTCAAAACGCGTGTGCTCACGGTAAGGTCACTTTCACATCGTCGCGCCCAATTGCTTCAGGGGCATCGTTTGCAAAACCCCACTGCTCCAACTTCAATTACCGACGCCACCTGAGTCCAGTCCGGGCTAGAAGCCACATCGCGATGTTGGCCTTGTGCCTCTTTCCGTCCAAATAAGAGGAATAGCAGTATCGATCCGACACTCAAAACTCCGTTGCAATCAAGTCTCTTAATGCTCGCAACGCATCGCTCTGGCAAACGCATGTCCGGTCCAGCCTTGGTTTCCGCATTAATCAGATAGATGACGAATACCGGCCCAAAAAGGAGAATGCCATGCGACACTCCAATCAACATAGCCAGACCACGGCACAAAACTGGGCAGAATGGCTGATACTCGTGGGTAGAGCCGTACACCTGGGGCTGCGGCGTGGGATTGAAATGAAGGTCGTCTCTGCTCATGAGGTGCGATGCACTTTTTCCTGTGCAGCGAACCGTGACTGTACAGCCCCGCTGAGCATTGCGATGGGCAAGCAAGAAGATCGTCTTGAGGCAATTCTCGAAGTTCAGTGACACGCGCCTGCAAGTGTTTGTCGACCAAGACTAAAGTGAAGTGTCATTGTGGGTCCCTTGACACTGGTCGAGGTGACTGGATGATTCAGCTTGCGAGAAGTACATTGAGACGCAGATTGTCCCCGGCAGCCCGCAGATCCGCACTTAAAACAGGGCAATCCTTCATTTGCTAATTGCAAGGCACTTTATGCGTCAAGTCCGTAACGATGCTGCTGAGTTGGAGCAGATCCTCGATCAATTCGAGAATGCCTGGCAGAGCGGAACCGAACCGCATTTGAAGGATTTTTTGAAACCGTTACCCAATCGCCGCACGCAGCTTCTCGAATTACTTCACATTGATCTGGAATACCGATTGAAGGCCGGCAATTCGCAGCGCATCGAAGATTACTTGAGTTCATTCCAGGAACTAACCGGCGATGATGAAGCCATTTGCGGGTTGCTTGCGGCAGAGTTTGATTTGCGCCGCCGCGTGGAGCCTGATCTTTCCTTGGAAGAATATGCGAGCCGATTCCCTGGGTTGTTCGATCGGTTCAGACAATTGGTTGAACCCGCTACCGAATTTCGCGGTCAGAAAACCGCCACCGCATCATCCGATGGTCAGCTGCAGGAAACACCGGCAGACTTATTCAAGCAGCGGGCTGAGCCGGGTCAGAAAGCCAAATTGCCGGAGATAGCGGGATATGAAGTCCTGGAGTTGCTCGGTCGTGGCGGGATGGGGATCGTTGTCAAGGCCCGACATCTGGTGTTGAATCGTTTCGAGGCGATCAAGATTCCGCTGCCGCACGTGTTGGCTGACCCGTCCGATCGAGAGCGGTTCCTGCGCGAGGCGCGTGCCGCGGCGCGGCTGCGGCATCAGCACATCTGCCCCATTCACGAAGTGGGTGAGACCAACGGACTACCGTACATTGCGATGGGCTACATCGAGGGCGAGACGCTTCAGACTTTGGCTCAGGTGCATCGGCCCACCGCACGGCGTGCAGCCGAAATCGTCGCCACGATCGCCCGGGCCGCAGGCTACGCTCACGAACAGGGTGTCATTCATCGAGACATCAAGCCGACCAATGTGACTATGGACGCCGCCCATGACGAGCCGGTTCTCATGGATTTCGGGCTCGCCAAGGAACTTTCGGATAAGAGCAGTTTGCTTTCTCAATCCGGGCAGGTCATCGGCACGCCCTCATACATGTCGCCGGAGCAGGCGGCCGGAGAATTGGAGCGCGTCGGACCGCACTCGGATGTTTATTCGCTCGGTGCCGTGCTCTACCACTTGCTGTGTGGCCGGCCGCCGTTTGAAGGCCCCGTGAGTGACGTCTTGCGTCATGTAATCTCGGAAGATCCCGCGCCCGTACGCCGGTGGGTGCCGCGCATCCATCGCGATCTTGAAACCATCTGCCTCAAGGCCTTGGCCAAAAATCCATCGCGACGATACCGGACTGCCGATGAGCTGGCCGAGGACCTCGACCGGTTCAACGCGGGCGAGGCGATTCTGGCGAGACCGGAGAGTCGCGCGGGACGATTGTGGCGCCGAGCTAGGCGCAGTCCGGTGACCACGGCTGCGGTCATTGCCGTGGTGCTTGCGACGGCCAGCGCCGCCTATTTTGCATCTTCCGCAATTCACTCCAGCCGAACGGCGGTCGAACTGGCCTCGATTAACCGATCGCTTGATTCCGAGTTTGGCGAGATCAAAGACTTGGCCAGGCGTCTCAGATCAATGGACAGCTTGCTCGGCCGGCTCGGCGAACTTGTTCCCGATCAAGCGGGTCCTCGGCGCGAGGCCGTGTATCGCCGGTATTCCGAATTCCTTCGCGCTGCTATAAACCGTCCCCGACTTCGCGACGACGAAGTGCCTGAGATTCAGACAGCCCTCGACACCCTCACTTCGCTCCGCTCAGACTTTGCCCAGCCTTTACGTCAGGAACTTGCCTATCGCATGCAATCGTGGGAGCCGATCCTGGACATCAACCAGCAGAACCTTGCCGATCAGCTCCCGCTTGTCTTTGATCTCAACGACGTGAAGATCGATGGAAGTGTTTTAACGAGGACAACAGACCCAGGCCTAAGTTACCAATCGAATGAACCGCAACTCCAAGTCACAGAAAACGACCGCCTGCCAGCCCATTTGCGACAGCTCGTGCTAACCTCAGAAACTTCTCATGGAAACTCACAACTGGAGGCGGTATTCGATAGCCGATGGTCCAGGGTGCCTGAGATCGGACTCGTGCTCAACGGCCGCATGGGGCTAACGAATGCCGTGCGAAGTATTGCCGTGTCGCGAGATGGCAGAGTCATCGCCACCGGTTG
>Ga0247727_10012718_pt1 | contig 14375 bp, 12 predicted proteins | sample WisWelCaveWW1625_FD_202498 | JGI IMG/M metagenome (GOLD analysis project Ga0247727, IMG submission 202498) | Biofilm microbial communities from Wishing Well Cave, Virginia, United States - WW16-25 | ecosystem: Environmental > Aquatic > Deep subsurface > Groundwater > Cave microbial mat | place... | reverse complement strand
GTTCGTCGCGGACGAGTGGGAGATCCAGGACCCGAACCGTCAGCTGATCGGCGGTATCTCCGAGAAGACGGGGCGTGGTCTCGCGCGGAAGTGGGTACCGGGCGGCGCCCTGATCCCGGAGAAGATGACCCTCGAGCTCGGCGGCGTGCCGGTCGCGGAGATCAACCAGCAGTTCAAGATCATCGGGGACATATGGGAGATCACATGTCACGCGGTCCCGCCGAACTTCGACCGACGGGTCCTCCTGGGTTGTGCCCTCCTGATGAGCATGATTGAGCGTGCGAGGAAGTAGGTCCCTTCCGTCGACAAGATTGCATATTGCGGCGGAGATGTCCCGAGCGTGTCCGCGGAGATCCCCCGCACGGCAGACGTCGCCGTGATTGGCGGCGGCTGCATGGGCACAAGCATCGCGTTCCACCTCGCGCGCATGGGCAACGAGGTCGCCCTACTCGAGAAGGGACACGTCGCCTCGGGCGCGACGGGGCACAGCGGGGCGCTCGTCCGTCAGCATTACGAGACACGGATCGGCGCACGGCTTGCGCGGGAGAGCCTCGCCTTCTTCCGGCGCTTCCACGAAGAGACGGGGACGTCGTGCGACTTTCGGACGACGGGGTTTCTCTCGGGATCGCGCCTGCGGGACCTTCCCGCGTTCAACGCGCTCTTTGACCTCCTGAAGTCGGAGGGGATTCGGGTAGAGCGGCTCGATCCGAAGGAAGCGGTCGCCCTAGAACCGCAGCTCGACGCATCGGATTACGAGGCCATCGTCCACGATCCCGATGCAGGTTACGCAGACCCCATCGCGACCGCCGCCGGTTTCGCGTCCGCGGCGTCTCGAGAAGGTTCGCGGATTCTGGAGGAGCACGCGGTCCGGGAAATCGTCGTGCACCGCGGTCGCGTCGCCGGAGTCCGTCTTCGCGGAGGGCGCACGATCGAAACGAGCCAAGTCGTGCTCGCGGCAGGCAATTGGACGCGGGACCTAGCCTCGAGGCTTGAAGTGCATCTCCCGATCACGTTCCACCGAGGAAACGTGGCAGTCCTTCGCCGCCCCGCGGGGTTCGGTCCAGCTCCCAAGCTCCACTTCGATTTCTACGGACGAACCTATTCCCGTCCCGAGGGGGACAAGGACGTCCTCGTGGGCTTCATGGACCGGGAACCCCGGGAGACGATCCGCGGTCATGAGCTTCGCGACGATTCCGTGCCGACCTCGATCGTTCGAGACCTCCGCTCGCGTCTCTCGAGACGCTTCCCCGCGATGACGCGGGCCCAGCCCCGAGGCGGGTGGGCGGGGGTGTATGACTTCACGCCGGACGCCTACCCGATCCTCGACCGGCTCGGCCCTCATGGGCTTGTCGTCGCGGCGGGGTTCAGCGGTCACGGATTCAAGTTGTGTCCCGAAGTGGGTCGGCTCCTCGCCGCGTTCATCGCGACGGGGCGTCGCCCCGAGGCACTTGAGCCCTTCCGGGGCTCCCGGTTCGCGGAGCGCCGGCCGATCCGACCCGACGCGCCCTTCCCTCGTCGCCGGGGCCTGCGCCTCACGTAGGAATCGAGCCGAGGCGCGGGCAATGCGCCGGCGGTTTCGGATCCTCCAGGCCTCTGGGGTTTGACACTTTTCCATACCTTCCCGACTAGGCTATAAGTAGCGCGTTCCCCTTCCATGCGGGAGGATGCACGAGATCGTCTGCGTGGGCGATGTCCACGCAGGTTTGAACTTCGATTTCCGAATCGACCCGGAGACGGGCATCTCGGACCGTGCGCTCGACATCCACCGGAACTTCGCCCGCGTTGCGCGGTGGGCCATCGACCACAAGGCGTCCCTGTTTTGCATCCTCGGGGACCTGTTCGATCGTCCCCACGTGGCGCCCATCTTCCGCGAGCTCGTTCGGAAGGACGTCGTGGAGCCGCTCGGGGAGGCCGGAATCGAGGTATGGATCATTGCGGGGAACCACGACCAGCCCCGGAGGGCGGCCCGATCGACGTCCCTCGAAGACTTCCGCGGCTACAAACACGTGCGCGTGGTCCAGGAGCCCAAGGCGGAGCTCCGCACGATCGCGGGACGGAAGATCGGCTTCATTCTCCTTCCCTACCTGCATCCCGACCAGATTGTCGAGAGGGTCCGTGAGAACGTGGGTACGGACGTGCCGCGCGAGGAGGCCTACGAGGTCGCCCGGCGCCTGTGGAAGGAATGGATCCGGAACCGCGCCGCGGAATTGAAGGACGCGGACCTCCGGATCCTGTTCGGCCATTTCGAGTTCCAAGGGGTGCGCTATGCGAGCACGACGGTCCCCGAAGTCGTCCCCCACGACTTCACCTTTACACGGGACATGCTGCCCGAGGAAATCGACCTCGTGGTCTTCGGCCACATCCACATGCGCCAGGTCCTCTTCGACAAGGTCGTCTATGCGGGAGCGCCCGAGCGAATCGACTGGGGCGAGCGACTCGATCCGAAAGGGTTCGTCGTCGTCCGTCCGGACGGCTCCTGGTCCTTCGAAGACCTCCCGACGCGATCCATGGTAAAGGTCGACGTGGTCGTCTCGGAGGGCGAGGACGTGACCTCGAAGATTCTCGAGGCCATGCCCCCGGACCTCGCGGACTCCCTCGTGCGGATCGAAGTCCGCCTCCCGGACGACTTGAGGAACCACGTCGAGGAGAAACGGATCGCGGAACGACTGCGGGACGCGTTCCACTACGACCTCAAGTTCGTCTCGACGGAGCGACCGCGGACCGTCACGGAAGAGTTCACGATGGATCCGACTCGGCTCCTCAGCGACTACGTGGACAAGACTCTGGCGGACCATCCGCGGCGCGAGGCGATCAAGGGCGAGGCCCAGCGAATCCTCCGGGAGGTCCTCACATGAGGACCGGGGACGGCGTCGAGGTCCTCGCCGGGCGGAGTCCCGAACCTCCGGCGGGCGTCGAGGGATTCGTCCTCGAGGAGGTCGAGATGCGCGGTTTCATGCGCTACATTGCGAAGACGGACCCGCCCCTCCGGTTCCCGGGGAAGTTCACGGTGATCACGGGTCGCACGGGCGCCGGGAAGTCTTCGATCCTCGACGCGATCACGTTCGCGTTGTACGGCGCGACCGCGCGGACGGACATCCAGAGCGTGAAGATCGCGGACGTGTGCCGGCCCGGCGGATTCGTCCGAATCGCCTTCCGCCAGGGCGAGGCACGGTGGGAGGTTCGTCGGGGCTTCACCACGAAGAAGGAATCGTACCTGGAGATCCAGAGGGATGGGGACGCGGTCCAGGGCACCATCCACGAGAAGGAACAGACGATCCGCGACGTGGTCGGGCTCGACTACGTAGGCTTCCGGAACTCGACGTTCGTGCGCCAGGAAGAGATGAAGGAGCTTGGTTCCTCGCGCGGGGCGGACCGACTCGCCGTCTTCCAGAAGCTGTTCCGGCTCGAGATCTTCGAGCGCGCCCTCGAACGGGCGAAGGAGCTGCACGGGGTCGCACTGAAGGATCTCGTCGCGAAGGACGCGGAGATCGTCGCAAGGGAGGAGAGCCTCGAAAAGCTGCCTGCGGTGCGGGAGCAGCTCGCCGCGGCGAAGGAGGAGCTCGCCGTCCGCGGTCAACGGGTCGAGGCCCTGGAAGCGGAGGCCCACGCCGCGGAACGAGCCCTGAAAGGGTTCGAGGTCCAGCACGAGGCCTGGGTGCGCGCCAAGGCCGCCCGGGAGGAATGTTCGACTCGGATCGATCGGCTCGGCCGTCGGGAAGCGGAACTTCGGGAGCAGGGGCGGATCGCCGAGGAACTCGAAACGGGGGGCAAGGCCCTCGAAGCGGAGGTCGAGGATCTCGATGCGCTTCGGGCGGAATGGGACGGGCTCAAGGATCGAGGACAGCTCCGGCAACAGCGGGAGGCCGCCGCAGACAGCGCCCGGCGGCTGTTCGACCAGGCGAAGGGGGATCATGAGCGACGGCGGGACCAGATCAAGGACAAAATGGACCGACTGTATCGAAAGGTCGCCGGCCTCCGTACGGATGTGGACCGGGACGCGGCCTTCGAGGCGCTCCGGGACGAGGGACGGCTCGAGGAGCGCGTCGTTCGGATCGGCCGGGAGGTCGAGTGGCTCATGGATCGGCCCGAGCTCGTGCGGACCCTCATGGAGGAACAGGGACGCGCGGAAAAAGCCCTTGAGCGGGTCCACGCGAAGGTCCAGGCCATCGACCAGGATTCGTTCGTCCTCACGGAACTCCAGCGGCAGCTCGAGGAACTGAAGGAGGAACTGAGGCTCGAGACGGAGGAGAGCCATCGGACCCTGGCGCCCCTCGACGAAGCGAAGGTCGAAGCCCTCCGGCAGCTCGACGGGATCCCCTTTACAGAAGCGGACCGACGTCGGCTCGAAGATCTCGCGAAGCTTGTCCCGGATCGAGCGGAGAAGCGGAAGCTCCTCGATCAGGTCCGGGCGAAGCTACGGGAGATGGGGGACGTCGCGGGCCTTCTCACCGAACTCGTGCGAAATCGGGTGGATTTGGAGACGGAACGCGCGGCCTTCCAGGCCGATCTCGACGCCCTCGAGGCTCTCGAGGCCGCGTTCCAGGCGGGGCGCACGGACCTTGAGCAGCGGCGCGCGAACGTCGAGGGTGAGCGCAAAGGACTTCACATCCTCGAGGGCCAAGCGAAGCAGATGGCGGACCAGGTCGCGGGTCTCGAGGAAGAGGCACGGCGACTCGAAGCGTCCATGCATCAGCGCGCCGAGCTGCGCCACCGCGGGGAGCTGTACGACGTCCTCGTGAACCGCGTGTTCCACAAGAAGGGCGTCGTGATGTTCGCGGTCGACCAGCTCCTCCCGGAGCTCGAAATCGAGGCCTCGAGGAACCTCGCGGAACTCACGGACGGCCGGTTCAGCCGGATCAAGCTCGAGACGTACGAAGAGGGACGGAGCCACGGCATCCGGATTCAGGTGCAGGGGGTCGACGGCCTGTGGCACGACGTCGGGGAATTCAGCGGGGGGGAGAAGACCCAGATCAACGCCGCCCTGCGGTTCGCGATCGCGAAGGCGCTCGCTTCGCTACCCCAGGTCGGCCGCACGTACGGCCGGATGAAGACCCTGTTCATCGACGAAGGAGACCTCGGGTCCCTGGACACGGAGGTCTCGCGCGAGCTGTTCGTCCAAAAGCTGTGGCGGATGGGGGAGTTCTTCGAGAAGGTGATCCTGATCACGCACCTCGCCGAGGTCGCGGACCGGTTCCCCGGTCGGATCCGGGTGACGATGACCCCGGACCGGGAATCTCGGGCGGACGTCCTCGCATGAGCTTCGCGGATGACCTGCGGAAGGAGCTCGAGCTCCTCGTCCGGCATCATCAGGACGCCCCCGTGCCGTCGGAGGACGTCCCCCAGTTCCGCGTCTTCTCCTCCGTGGACAAGCCGAGGGACATGATCGCGGTGGACGGCTCCTATTCGTTCCTGCTGAACCTCTCGAGCTGGTGGCTCGCGCTCATCTCCGTGGGCCTCCTCCGTTACTCGTTCGACGGTACCGCGTTCCGACGGCAGGACTGGCGGCTCGTCCAGCGCATGGTCGGGGTATCCACGTTCGAGGAGTTCGTCGCGAAGCAGGACGACCTGCACCGGTCCCTGTACGAGTTCACGAAGGGGTCCCGCGAGAACCAGCCCAGGGACATGGTGAACGAGTATCGACGCCTCATCGAAGGGCAGACCGCGGTGAACTTCGCGGACGACACGGAGGACGCGATCGTCGCCGTGGACGGGACCCTGTCCGAGTTCCCGAAGCAGTTCACGGTCATGGAACGACTCGTGAAGGTGTGCGAGCGCCGGGGACACGCCCTCGTGGGGATCTCGAAGGACAGCCAGCTCCACTCCTTCGGGCACGTCCTCACGGACGAGAACCTCATGGCCCGGACCCAATCCCGGTTGCCCCGCGGGACCCTTGCGTACGCCCGCGCACCGAGCGCTTCCGAGGCGGAGAAGGAGGGTCTCCTGTACGGCGACATCTATTATGCGAGGCTCCATCCCGAGTCGAGGAAGTGGTTCCGCGTGGATGTGGGCACGTTCCGGGACCGGCCCGACTTCGTGTTCGGCCAGCTCGCGCCCTACGGCAAGAGCCTCGTGTCCGTCGGCTACCCGTGGCCCCTCATCGAGGCGCACCGCCTCGCCGTGACCGTGCGGCAGCTCAAACCCGTATACCAGGAGTCCGTCCTCAAGGCGGCCCTTCGGATGGGAATCGACGTCCGCGAAGTGTTGGGCGGTCTGACCCAGGTCGAAGGCCGGCGGCGGAGCGCGTTCCACGAGTACCTGGACCGCGTCGCGAGGGACCTCCGATGAAGATCGGTGAGATTGTCGCGGCGAGCGTCCTCGACGGCCTCGTGGCCAAGCTCCAGCTCAACAACCCCGAAGAGCTGCGGATCGCGTATCCCGTCATCGTGGAGGGATCGAGGTACGACTTCTACTGCCTCGTCGAGGACGTCCTGAACGAGGAGTCTGACATCGCGGACCAGCTTGCGGGGTCGACGATCAGCGACGTCATCGTGCCACGGCCGGAGACCCACGAAGGGTACGGCGGCCCGATCTTCTACAGCAAGGCGAAGCTCCGGATGATCCAGCTCATCGAACGCGAGTCGGGGCGGCTCAGCGAGCCCCAGACGATCCCGCCCTACTTTTCCGAGGTGCGCCACGCGACCCGGGAGGATGTCGAGCGGATCTACGAGCCCACCGCGAAGTCGGCGCCCATCGGCACGATCACGGGCGTCGAGCCGTTCCACGTCCACATCGACTTCGACAAGCTCGTCGAGAAGCCCTTCGCGATCTTCGGCCGCACGGGGACGGGCAAGTCGATCCTGAACAAGCTCGTGTGCACGGCGATCCTCGCGAAGGAGGCGGGCTCCGTCCTCGTGTTCGATATGCACGGCGAGTACGGCGTCTTCAGCCAGACGGACGGCACGGAGGGCCTGAAGTACTTCTTCCCGGGCAAGGTCGAGATCTTCTCCTTGGACCCGAAGAACCGAGAGGCGAAACCGTTCGTCCTCGACGCACACCAGATCAACCCGAGCGACCTGATCATCGCGTTCCAGGACCTCACGCCTCCCATGATCGACCTCATCTACCAAATCGACCGGCGGAGGCCCAAGGAGGTGGACCTCGTGACCGCGATCCGCGAGAAGGTCCCGCTCGAGTCCGAGGTCGAGGGCGGCCAGATCCACCTCATGGTCCTCCAGGCCCTCCAGCGGCGTATGGGGCGGTTCGAGCGGCTTCCGTTCATCCAGGAGGGGGGTAAGGACGCATTCAGCCAGATGCTCGCCCTGATCAAGGCGGACCGGTCGATCGTCCTCGACTTCGGGGACTTCGGGACGGACCCGATGGTGTACCTGTTCGTCGCGAACGTCCTCGCGCGGCGCCTGTTCGACCTCTACACGGAGCGGGGCTCGGACTTCCCGCGGCTCGTCTTGTTCCTCGAGGAGGCCCACAAGTTCCTCGACCCGGCGATCGCGGAGCACTCGATCTTCAGCCGCCTCGCGCGGGAGACCCGCAAGTTCAACCTGATCCTCGCGCTCATCGACCAGCGACCCGCGCGGATCGACGATGAGGTGCGTAGCCAGCTTGCGAACCGCCTCGTGATGTCCCTCAAGGAGCCCTCCGACGTGGAGTCGGCCCTCGCGGGCGTCCCCGACAAGGGGATGTGGATCAACATCGTCGCGAAGCTCCCCCTGCGGACCGTCGCGGTCCTCGGGGACGCGATCCGGATCCCGACGGTCATCGATGTCCTCGAATACGACGACCTCATGATCCGCGAGCACCTCCTCTCGGGGGCCTCGGTCGACGAGAAGATAATGGAGAGCCTCGGAAAGCGCGCGGACGACGTGTTCGGACGCGGCTGAAGTCGTCCGCGGAACTGGGAAACACCGCGGTGCTTTTTTATACTCTGAGCCGCGTGGAATTTCGTCGATGTCGCATCTGGCCGCGTTCGGCCCCGAGGCGTCCCTGATCATCTCGATCGTCCTCGTGGTCACGGGGCTCGTCCTCGCGTTCTTCGGCCATGGAATCGTGTCGAGCCTCATGTCCATGATCGGCGCCCTGCTCGGGAGCGCGGTGGGCTACCTGTTCGGAGTCGCCGCGGGGGGCCTTCTCGTCGGGCTCGTCCTCGCGGTGGTCGGCGCAATCATCGGAAGTATCCTCTTCTCGAAGCTCGTGAAGATCGGCCTCGCGTTCCTCGTCGGGATCCTGGCAGCAGTCCTCGTGTACACGCTTCTCGGCGGCGCGGCGACCACGATTCCAGGCCAGATCGACACGCGCCTCATCGTCTCCCTGCTCGTCCTGCTCGTCGTTTTCGCGCTCTCGTACTACTACATCGACGAGCTGATCGGGATCATCACGGCCGCGATTGGCGGGCTGCTCCTTGCGGGCGGCCTGTACTTCCTGGACGTCGCCGGCCTGACGGCGGCCCTTGCGGGCCTCGGTGTGTTCGCCCTGGGAGCGGCCGTGCAGACATCGAAGATTCGCCGCCGGCGCGCACTCAGGGCCGCGGCCGCCGCGCCCGCGCCGCCTCCGCCACCTCCTTGAAATACGTCGCTGCGGTTCCGGGGGCCGGTAAGAGCGATGCCCGGCCTTGCGACGAACCTTGTGCGTGACTGCCTTCGAATCAAATCCGACGACAATGTGACGATTTTCCTCTATCCTCACAACATCCCGCTTGCGGAAGAGATCTCAAGGGAGTGCTTCCGCGCCGGGGCGGATGTGAACCTGAGCCTCTACACGGACCGGTTCTTCGAGGACTACATGAAGCTCCTTCCGGAGGAGAGCCTGCGACAGCCCTCCGTGTTCTGCCGTGGCCTCACGGAGCTGTCGACCGCGGAGTTCTGGATTGGCTCCCCGTACGACCCCGTAGTCTACCGCCGGATCCCACCGGGGAAGATGGCGGCGGACGGCGAGGGAGAGACCGCGGCCCACCTCGCGTCCTCCCGGGAGCGGAAGGTGCGCTCCCTCTCCGTCGCCCTCGGCCAGATCACGCGTCCCCGTGCGAAGGCCTACGGATTCGCGGCGGCCGCGTGGGAGCGGAACGTCCGAGAGGCATCCGCCGTGCCCCCGCCTAGGCTCACGTCGGACGGCCGGAAACTCGCGAAGCGTCTCGAGTCCGCCTCTCGCGTGAGAGTAACGACAGGGCACGGCACGGACCTCGAGCTGTCCCTCGACGGCCGCAGGGCTTTCGTGTACGACGGCGTTGTCGATGACGAGGACATCGCCGCAGGCGCGCTCAACGCCTCGATCCCCGCGGGCAACGTCGCGATTGCGCCTCTCGAGAGCAGCGCGGAAGGGGTTGTCGTCTTCGACGCGCCCCAGGCCTGGGCCGGCCGGACGATTCGGCGGCTGCGCTGGGAGTTCTCCGGCGGGCGCGTGACGACGTTCGATGGGGATCGGAACGCGATCGCCTTGCGCCAGATGTGGGAGAAGGCAACAGGCGACAAGGACCGTATTGCGAGCCTGTCGATTGGCCTGAACCCGAAGGCACGCATGGGCTTCCTTTCGGACCCAATCGTCCGCGGCGCTGCGTCCGTCGGAATCGGGGGTAACGAGGACGAGGGCGGGGCGAACAAACCGGGATTTGGCCACGCACACACCCTGGGGGACGCGACTGTCGAACTCGACGGGACGCCCATCGTCCGCAAGGGCAAGCTCGTCGCCCTCTAGGCCAGGTCGAGTACTTTCATCGACCCCTCCCCTCGGTTTCCGCCTTTATACAACCGAATCCGTCGATGGAGGGGGGAGAGGCATCGCCCTGATCACGGAGACCCTCGTCACGCCCGAGGTCCGCCTCGAGCCGCGAAAGGTCCTCACGACCTCCGTGCCCATCCTCGATCGCCTCCTGGGGCCGTTCGAGGCCGGCAAGGTGACCCTCGTCGACAGCGGGAGCGACTTCGTGTTCCACCTCGCGACCCTCCTGACCGTCCGGGCCGTCATGGACGGCGAGGCAGTCGTCTTCTTGGACGGCGGAAACTCCGTCGACCCGCACGGCATGATCGCCCTGGGCAAGCGCGTCGGCCTGACGCGGGCGGAGATCCTTCCGAGGGTCCATGTGGCCCGGGCGTTCACGTGCCACCAGATGACCACATTACTATTGGATATGCTCGATAAAAAAATCGAAGAGACGAGCGCGGGGCTCGCACTGATCGCGTGCCTCCCGGAAATGTACCTCGACGAGGACGTGGAGCGGCGGGAGGCCCACCAGCTGTTCATGCGCTCCCTCCGCGCGATCCGCCACACGGTCGCGGGCCGGGAGGTCGTAGGCCTCGTCACGAACGCGGGGCTCGGGAAGCTGTATCGCCGCCGGTCGATCCGCAGACAGCTGTACGAGGGTGTCGACCGCGCGGTCCGCATCGCCCATGGACGGCGCGGGATCCTCATCAGCCGCCTGGACACGGAGACGTCGGAGTGGTATCGGCCCGTGCCGCCGGATCAGGCGACCTTGGACGACTTCGCCTACGAGGTCCCGAGGATCCGGGGCCTCGGGATCGGCGCGCCGTCTCGCGCGATCCGGTCCGCCGGACATCTTCGGCTCGGCTGGTAACCCAGGACATGGCCCTCCTGAAACTCCGCAGTCGTGACACGGGATCAAACAAGGAGGTCGACCGCGGTCCACACGAGGAACGCGGCAAAGGCCGCGAGGACGCCGATTGAGAAGACGAGGACTGCCCGGTACGTCCGAGTGAACCTTCGCTGGGCGGCCCTCAAGGCCCACGGGAAACCGACAATCCAGAGAAGGATCCCCGAGAAGAACCCTGCGAGTACCGCCGGACCGAGCTGTCCGATGAGGATGAGACCCGCGGTGAGCCACCACACAAGGGGATATGGGCTAGTGAGGTTCGCGAGCAGGCCCGTCGCATACGACGCCGCCTGAGATTCTGCCTCCGGCCGGACCACGTCTCCGCGGCGTAGCGCGCGGGCGGCGCCCACGGCGAAGAAGAGAAGGACTGCCGCGCCGACGAGCGCGAGCGCAGGAAACCAGAGGCGGCTATTCAGCAAGACAGAACCCGCAAGGACGGCTACGATGAGGAAGCCCGCATCCGCGGTCATCGCCCCGCAGCCCACGAGGAAGCCCGCGCGCCACGATCGCGTCACCGCATGGGAGGCGATGATTGCGTTCACGGGGCCGGGTGGCGCCGCGAGGGACAAGCCGATTCCGAAGCCCGCGCCCACGCCGACGAGCAGTTCGAGCACCACGGTTCCCCATCGCCGGTCCGCATCATGAAGGAGACGAGAGAAGCCTTATCATCGCGACGACGTTCGGCGCGGCCGTGCGCATCGGGGGCTCCACGTACAGCAAGGAGCCGTTCGCGAAGCAGGTGCGAGAACTTCGGGAGCTCGGTTTCGACTACGCGGAGATCGACCTCACGCACGTGTCGATGGAACCGACGGCCCTGCGGGCCCAGGCAGAGGAACTGAGGAAAGATCTGCCGCTGGAGACCGCGCACCTCCCGACACCCCGCTACCACCATGCGGACCTAGCTCGTTTCGTTGGGTTCATCGATGCCCTAGGGATCGGTACGACGACCTTCAATCTCCACCTTCTCGAGCCCCGCACCGAGCCACGGATCGCGCCCGAAGCGAAGGCCGCCTGGCTCGGAGACCTCGTTCGCGCGGCGACGGACCGTGGTGTCACGATGACCTTGGAGAACGTCGACGAATCCCCGGACGAACTCCGGCGGGTCTTCGACGCGGTCCACGAGCTGAGGTTTTGCCTGGACCTCGGCCACGCCCACCTCGATCGGCGTGCGGACGGCGGCCAGGTCTACCTGAAGGCTCTCGGGGACCGGCTCGGCCTCGTGCACGCGCACGACAACCATGGCGGGCACGGCAAGGAGGGAGATGAGCATCTGCCGTTCGGGCAGGGGGCCATCGACCTCGAGCGGGACGTTCGGGCGATCGCCGCGTCGGGCTTCGATGGCCGCGCGACCCTTGAGCTGTTCAGCGGGAGCCTCGATGACCGGAAGGCGTCCCTGCGGAAGATGCGCCGCTGGACCCGGAGGTAGAGGAGTCCATGGCCTCGAAGGACCCCAAGGAAGGGGAAGCGGCCGTCCGTCTGCGTGCCCTCAGCGACGAGTACTGGGAACAGTACCTCGAGGAACATCCGCTGTTCGCGACGGCGATCGGCGTGCGACGGTACGACGACCGGCTTTCGGACATCACGCCGGAGGGTCGCGCCCGGAGCCTCGTGCGCCTCGAAGGTCTCCTCGGACGACTTCATGACGTTCCGGAAGAGGAGCTTCTCCCAGGGGATCGCATCACGGCGCGCGAGCTGCGCATCTCGATCGAGACGGACCTCGACGCCGCGCGGTGCGACCTGGAGGAGTGGACCGTCGATCCGCTCGACGGCCCCCAGGTCGGCCTCCTGAACGTCGCGTCCTACCACGCCGTGGACAGCGTGGCGGACGCAGAACGGATCGTCACGCGATGGCGCGCGATGGGGCCCCACCTCGCGGACCATGTCGCGAACCTGCGACGCGGGCTTCAAGTGGGCAAGGTCGCCGTCCGGGCGGGAATCGACAAGGTGATCGAGGAGATCGCTGATCTCGAGTCGAAGCCGACGGAAGCCTGGCCGCTCCTGAAGCCCCTCGAAGGATCGCATGCGGACTGGCCGCCGGACGCGCACGCCACGTTCCGCGAAGGCTTGACGGAGGCGGTCCGCGCTCGGATCCGGCCCGCCTTTCTCGTGTACCTCGAGGTCCTGAGGCGGGAGGTCCTGCCGAAGGCACGGCCCAACGAGCGGCCGGGAATCCTGCACGTTCCGGACGGCTTGGCGTCCTACGGCCGGCTCATCCACGCGTACACGGCCCTCGACCTATCGCCCGACGAGGTCCACGCGATGGGCCTGCGAGAGGTCGCGCGGATCAACCGCGAGTTGGAGGACCTCGGGGACCGCGTGTTCAGGGTGCACGATCGACCTGACATTCTTCGCCGGCTCCGCAAGGACGAAAGCCTCTACTTCCGCACTCGAGACGAGGTCGAGGACACGGCACGGAAAGCCGTTGCGCGCGCGAAGGCCGCGATCCCTCGTTGGTTCGGACGGCTCCCTGAGGCCGACTGCGAAGTCGTCCGAATGGAAGCGCACGAAGAGAAGCACTCGACGATTGCCTACTACCGATGGCCTGCCGCAGACGGCTCCCGCCCGGGGCGGTACTACATCAACACGTCGGCCCCGGAGACCCGCCCGCGGTACGAAGCGGAGGTCCTCGCGTACCACGAGGCGATCCCGGGACACCACCTCCAGATCGCGATCGCGCAGAAGCTCGAGGGCCTTCCCGAGTTCCGGAAGCACCTCGGCCTCACCGTGTTCATCGAGGGCTGGGGCCTCTACACGGAACGCCTCTCCGACGAGATGGGGTTGTACTCCTCGGATCTCGATCGGATCGGGATGGTCTCGTACGACGCATGGCGCGCCTGCCGCCTCGTTGTCGACACAGGGATGCACTCGAAGGGTTGGACCCGTCAGCAGGCGATCGACTTCATGACCGAGAACACGGCGCTCGCGGGGAACAACATCGTGAACGAGGTGGACCGGTACATCGCCTGGCCCGGCCAGGCCCTCGCGTACAAGATTGGCCAGCTCGAGATCCGGCGGCTCCGTTCGGAAGCGGAGCGGCGGCTCGGATTCCGGTTCGACGTCCGCGCGTTCCATGATGCGGTCCTGGAAAACGGAGCGGTCTCTCTCGACACGCTCGGCCGCGCCGTCGAGGCGTACGTCGGGCGTTCCGCCTAGGCCGCAGGAGCACTTTCGCGGACCCCTCCCCCACATCGTGCCTTATGGTCTTCCGTCATGAGAGGGACGATGGGGCGCACGGTCCCGACGTACCGACTGCACCTCGAGTCGATCCTGAACGACTGGATGGACTACCGACGCGCGCTGCGGGAGAAGGACCGCGAGCCCTTCGACCGCCTCATGAACAAAGCGAGGCAGCACGCGAGCGCCGCGAGCTACTGCGCGCACATGGACCCCACGATCCTCGCCCTCCTTTCAATTCTCTTGGAAATGGAGAAGGAGAGGGAAAGCCAGGGGAGTGTCGCACCGATCCCGCGGGACCGTTAGTTTCGCACACCCCTCCCCCGCCCCGCCTTTTCCACGGATCCATGAATCACGTGCGGGGGAGACCGAGGCGCACGGCTGGATCATCGACGCGTACGGGGACTACGATCGGGACTCGATGGTCCTCTGGCTCTGGAACGAGGGCGGGGCGCACCGCATCGAGGATCCCCGGTTCGTCCCGACGTTCTTCCTCCACGCAGTGCCGACCGAGCTCCCCGCGATCCGCCGGCGCATCGAGATCCTGGATGGCGTGCGCGAGGTCCGGGAGGTGTCCCGTCGGATCGCGCTGGAGGACGACGAGTCCTCGCCCGTCCTCGAGATCGTCCCACGGCACTACCGCGAC